>CAFBNL010000030.1_pt1 | contig 16060 bp, 14 predicted proteins | sample 7269241 | NCBI WGS metagenome assembly CAFBNL01 (sample SAMEA6814093, study PRJEB35770) | uncultured Actinomycetes bacterium | biome: Freshwater; feature: Freshwater reservoir; material: water | place: Czech Republic | collected 2017-05-23 | depth 30m m
CACCCTGCGGGTGCAGGAGTTCGGTGGATTCAGTTCACGGCTGACTTGAAGCCGGCTGCTGCCGAGAACTTCACGCCATTTGATGCCGCGATCTCTATAGTCGCACCTGTCTGCGGGTTGCGTCCTTGACGCGCCGCGCGGTGTGACTTATTGAAGGAACCGAAACCAGGGAGAGCGACTTTCTCGTCTGCCTGTACGGCTGCTACAACGGCGTTGATAACACCGGCGAGCACTTCCTCAACGTCCTTCTTAGGCATTCCAGTTGCTTCCGCAACCTTGTCAACAAGCTCTGCTTTATTCATTTACTTCCTCCGAGATTTCATTGCCCCCACCGAGGTGAGGACTTATTGTCGATTCGCATTCAAGCGGCCCGATGCAATCCTTTAAATGGATGCCCCAGACTAAATGCCTGAATAACTCCTCGAACAACTCCGCCGTTGTCCTAAGAACCATTACACACTTACACGCGCGTTTGGGGGATTTCCACTGCAAGGCACTCTTAGTTCATTTTTATAAGGGCTCTATGCAACTTCTTAGATAACGAATTTCGCCCTGACTTCGGTGGTCTAATGAGTACCGCGAACCATGATCAAATGGAGGCCATGGAGTTCACCTCGCCACTTGCCGACGGCCTATATGACGTCATCATTATCTGGGCCGACGAAGTAGGTGATGGAGCTCTATCCATCGACTTAGTCATTACAACTGGGGATAAAAAGGGCGAATTATTGACGTTACGCGCGCAACACCTCACTCAGCGTGATCCAATTGACCTCGCAGCGCACCCTTGCAGAGTTCGCGTCTTAAACGGCGAACCTGAGATTCTGCTGTAATAAATCGTCTCGAGATCAATTCCGATGAGATCTCCGCGGCACAAATTCGCGAGAGATTCATCCTTGATTTCAATTCCGAAGTCAATACTTAAAAACGCGAAATCGAGTTAAAAAATAATTTATAAAAAATATTAAAAAAATCTCAAAACGGCGCGCAATCTCATCTCTGATGACACTAGAAGAATTTTTGCCTCGACTTATTTCCGAGAAATCGAGAGTTGCTTACTCAACCCATGCGAGGATGAAGCGTGCCTAAAAGTCAGAAGCTGAGTGGAGAGCAGAGCCCATTTCGAGACTCTAAGACGAAGCCGCGGGTAGTTGTTGCAGGCCTCGGTGACGTTGGAGTACTCGTGGCGACGCGTCTCAGCAGGCGCTGTGAGGTGGTAGCGATCTCTACCCGCCCGGCATTGGTAAGCGGGCAGGAGCTCGGAACCCGCCTCACCGACCCGACGAGTTGGAGACGCACATACCTTGTCCCCTACCAAAGGTTCCGCCGCCTAGACCGCGTCCGCCAAATACAGGGGCGGATTATCGCAGTGGACCTTGAAGCATCTTCGGTAGAGGTGGAGTGCTCTGACGCCAGCAGAGTCGTCGAACCATATGACATCTTCGTTATTGCGACTGGGGCCTCGAACGGTTTCTGGCGACACGACCGAATAGAAGACATCGCTACGACAGATGCAGGTTTAGTCTCATTATCAGAGGAGCTAAAGGCAGCCAAAACTATTGCGGTAGTAGGTGGCGGCACTACCGGCGTCAGTGTCGCTGACAACCTCGCTCGTCGCGGGGGTGCCGAGGTCCACTTATTTCACAGTGGTGAGCAGCCCCTACCTGGATATCACCCAAAAGCAAGATCGTGGATAACTCGGGTTCTCACCGCTGATGGAGTCAATCTCCACTCTGGGCATCGTGCGATTACCCAAGAGGGCTTCACTGGAGAACGCCTTACACATGACCCAATCGAGTGGGCGACCGGGCAAGAACCATTTACCGCAGACGTCACCCTCTGGGCAGTTGGGGGAATGCGTCCGCATAGTAATTTTCTCCCCGCAGAGGTGCTCGACGACTCAGGCTTCGTAATAGTCGACGAGTACCTGCGCCTTCCAGGTCACGGGAATGTATTTGCAGTTGGTGATGTTGCCGCTAGCGATCCACACCGAAGTTCAGCGCGTAACTGGGGGTTCAGAGTAGTTGTGGCCAATGTGCGCTCAGAACTCAAGGGAAGCGAGAAGCTAAAACGTTTCCATGCGCCCGAATACAGGTGGGGATCTATCCTTGGTCTGCAGCCCGAGGGGCTCACTGTCGTGCAGCCCGATGGTCGCCGCTTTCGAATCCCTCGCTGGATAGCAGAGCCACTTCTAATGCGCGTATTCGTGACGCGTTACCTATACGGAGGGCTCCGCAGAGGCTCCCGCAGCTGAGCGTGAATAAGCAATAGTGCCTGCACGTGAGTGGAGTGACCCTCGCATGTAATCCTGGTTTTGAGGATCACTATGTTCGCGAGTTCTCCTGAGAGTTCAGGCGATAATTCGATTACAGATTTGGTAGCCCCGAGCGGATTCGAACCGCCGTTTCCGCCTTGAGAGGGCGGCGTCCTAGGCCTCTAGACGACGGGGCCGTGCATATGGACCAAGTTGCGGTCATTTTTCAATGGTTCTAAAGCGTGACTCACGCTCAGAACCTGCTCGGGGGGGAGGACTCGAACCCCCAATAACGGGATCAGAACCCGTTGTGTTACCGATTACACCACCCCCGAAAGGAGGGCACACTCTATCCGAGCAGAGGTCTTCCTCGGCTAGCCGGGTGATCTCAAGCCTGCGTATTTCGCAATTAGCCGCCCAGAAGGGAGAGTGCTGCACTTACCCTTCGCAGAGACTCATCGCGCCCTAATAGGTGGATGGAGTCGAAGAGTGGCAGCCCAGCATGACGCCCCTCAATAGCGGCGTATACAGCCGGTAACCCCTTACGCGGCTTGACCCCAAGCGCCTCAAGGGCCGGCCGGAGGTCTATATTTTCAACGCTCCACTCGCACTTCTCGAGATGGCTCAGCACAGCTCCAAGTATCTCAACGAGCCCCTCAGCGCTAGAGACCCGCTCCCAAGAATCGGGGTTGATCACAAAATCGGCCGCAGGGAGAAAGAGGAAATCCATCTGCTCGGCTAGCTGCACCAACGTTGTTGCACGCTCCTGTCCAATACGAACTGCGCCTAAGAGCAACTCCTTATCGAGCTCGCTGCCATAGAGCGTCTCGGCATATGGCAGCACGCGCTCGACGAGGGTCTCGAGCGAGAGCCGTCGAATCCACTCGCCGTTTACCCACTCAAGTTTCTGATGATCGAAGTAGGCGGCTGAGTGGGTAACACGATCGAGATCAAATTCACGCGCGATCTCTTCGGCATCCATTACCTCTTTACCCTCTTCTGGTGCCCATCCCAGTAGCGCCAAGTAATTGAGTAGGGCCTCTGGCAAGTACCCGCGATCGCGAAAGTCTTCTAGTGAGACTGCACCGTGACGCTTGGACAACTTTGCGCGATCCTCGCCAACAATGAGCGGGAGGTGTGCATAGATCGGGGCATCAAGGCTCCCCATTGCGCGTCGAAGTGCGAGTACCCGATGCGTTGAATCAAGCAGGTCCTCGCCGCGCACGACATGTGTGATCCCCATATCAAGGTCGTCGACAGCGTTTGCTAGGAAGAAAATAGGGGTGCCGTCAGAGCGCACGATCACAAAATCCGAGATCGTTGACCACTCGACAGAGACCGGGCCGCGCACAACATCTACGAACTCGCTGCTCCCTATATCTGGCGTGCGAAATCGGAGCGAGCGCGGGCGGCCAGCGTCTCGCAGTGCAACGCGCTCGGCCTCCGAGAGGTTGCGACAATGCCCGTCGTACCCGGGAGGTCGCCCTGCAGCAATCGCCGCGTCGTTTCTCTCCTTTGACTCCTCTTCGGTGCAGTAACACTCATACGCCAGACCCTCGACGAGCATCTGATCGGCTGCTGCTAGGTAGAGCTCAAACCGGTCACTCTGGAGGACAGGACCCTCATCCCACCCAAGCCCAAGCCAAGTAAGTGTCTCTTGAATTCCATCTACCCACTCCTGACGAGATCGCGCGACATCTGTGTCTTCAATTCGAAGTATCAGTACGCCACCGGCGCTTCGAGCGAATAACCAGTTGAAGAGAGCAGTGCGAGCCCCGCCAACATGCAGAAAGCCGGTCGGTGCCGGCGAGAAACGAACTCTCACATTTGATTCGGGCACTTTTGCTCCTCGTGTTCTCTAGTCTCAAGCGATGCTCTGGTTGGAGAGCGAAAGTGCAGACTCAACATTGAATTATTTATTAATGAGAGATAGCAACAGCGGCAAGGGCTGAACGCACCTTATTGACGCGAGCCAATGCCTGATCAAATGGCAGGTGCAGAATCTCGTCAGAGACAGCACCTACTGCACGCCGACGGGATAGCCAATGATGCCCTGCTCCATGAACAAGCGCTGGGCGCCAGTCGCGAACGTCTAGGGATGACGCCTCAAAATCTAAGAATTTGATCGCTAACTCAACATCCTGCGCGGTGGGGGCACGACCAAATGAAGCGGCGCGCTTCATTGCTATCTCTGAGATAATTGCTAACGCATCGCCGAGATGCTCTCCGGGCAGCAGGACAATTCGCTCAGAAGCACGGCGAGCCAACGACATCGCATAGCCGATATTCGGTCCAGTATTACCGAAGACTCCACCCTGCTCGCCTGCTGGGCCAACCTCGCCGGGTCGATTTGCTCGCCATGAGCGCGCGGCCGGAAGTGTTACTCCGGGAGCAAGATTTGCCTTGTTGCGAGGCTTATCACCGCTAACGATAGATACAAATGGGTCCATTGGCATTGTCTTGTGGTCCTATCCGCGTGCTTCTGCGCGCAGTAATCCATAGATGAGTGAGTCTGAGAGTGCTTGCCAAGAGGCGTCGATGATGTTCTCGCTCACTCCAATCGTGGTCCAAGAACCATCAGCATCAGCAGTATCTAAAAGCACGCGCGTAACTGCTCCGGTGCCTAACTCTGCATTCAAGACTCGTACCTTGAAATCGGTGAGGTGAACATGATCGAGCGCAGGGAATCGAGACCCCAGCGCTGATCTAAGCGCACGGTCAAGAGCGTTTACCGGTCCATTTCCCTCTGAGGTGGCGATCTCTCGATCCTCGCCGATGCGTACCTTCATAGTCGCCTCGGTGACAACCCCTGCATGACCATCCTCGCCCTGAACGTCATCTGTGATTACTCGAAAACTCTCGACAGTAAACCAGTGAGGGGTCCAACCAGTTGCTCTTCGCATCAGCAACTCAAGCGACGCATCTGCAACCTCGAATTGGAATCCGTCATGCTCAAGGCGCTTGAGAGTCTCTACTACTGCGTTGACAGTTGGTCCGTCGAGGTCGAGCCCGAGTTCCTGTGCTTTGAGAGCAATTGTGGCCTTACCTGCTAGTTCCGAGACGATAAATCGCGTGCCGTTACCAACAGAATCTGGAGCAATGTGCTCGTAAGCATCTGGTCGACGAACAATCGCGCTTACATGCAGCCCTGCCTTATGAGCGAACGCCGAGGAGCCAACATATGCGGCCTGCGGATTCAGCGACATGTTCACCAACTCAGCAATATGCCTCGATACTGGAGTTAAGCGCTCTAAACGGTCAGCGGGGATGGTCTCGATCCCCATCTTGATTGTGAGATTCGGAATGATGGTAGTGAGATTGCAGTTACCCGTACGCTCGCCATAGCCGTTGATGGTTCCCTGCACTTGTGTTGCTCCACCACGAACCCCTGCAAGTGCATTTGCAACACCGCAGCCGGTGTCATCGTGGAGGTGCACGCCCACAGCGACATCGCCACCGAAGTAATCGACTACCTCAGAGACGATCTGCTCAACCTCGTGGGGAAGCGAACCCCCATTGGTATCGCAGAGCACGAGGCGATCAACACCGGAGGTAGCTGCAGCCTCAAGGACCCTCAACGAATACTCAGGATTGCGCTTGTAACCATCGAAGAAGTGCTCTGCATCGAAGAGAACCTCGCGGCCCTCTCCCTTTAGATAAGCAACCGAGTCGCCAACCATTGCAACACCCTCATCAAGGGTGGTGTTCAGCGTCTCAATTACGTGATAATCCCAGCACTTTCCGACGATGCAGAGCGCCGGTGCACCAGATCGGATGAGGTGGGCAAGAGTCTCATCAGAGTCGACCTTGCCGCGCGCACGACGCGTTGATCCAAAGGCGACAAGTTTTGATGTCGTGAGCACAAGCTCGTTTGGAATCCTCTTGAAGAGCTCATCGTCTTTTGGATTGGCGCCTGGCCAGCCAGCCTCGATGTAGTGCACTCCAAGAGAGTCGAGTTGCTCGGCTATGCGAAGTTTGTCGTCAACTGTGAGCGAGATCCCCTCGAGTTGAGCGCCATCACGAAGCGTTGTGTCGTATATCTCTACAGCCTTAGGCGTGCGGTCTCCGCTCAAGGTGCTACTCATCCGCGTACTCCAACCAATCTGAGTACTTCGGGTTGCGCGCGTATACCGCGTCGAAGTAGGCGGCCTGAATCTCCTTAGTGATAGGCCCTGGGTCTCCACCGCGATCGCCAATCTGGCGATCGTCTACGGAGCGCATCGGGACAATCTCTGCTGCGGTTCCTGTGAGGAAAGCCTCATCGGCGAGATAGAGGTCAGAGCGAAGCAACTTGGCCTCAACTACCGGGTATCCGAGATCGCGCGCGATTGTCATGACGCTTGCACGAGTGAGCCCGTCGAGAGCGCCCGATGACGTCGGCGGCGTGCTGATAACTCCATCGCGAACAGTAAATAGGTTCTCACCTGTGCACTCTGCGACATAACCAAGGGTGTTTAGAAGAATCGCCTCGTCATAGCCCGCCTTGATCGCCTCTACCTTGGCGAGACTGGAGTTGACATAGATACCAGTCCCCTTTGCGGCAACCGGCATTACGTTGGGGTCCATTCGGCGCCACGATGAGACCTGAAGACGAACACCATTTCGCACACCCTCGTCTCCGAGGTATGAAGCCCACGGCCATAAGGCGATCGAGACGTTTACCGGGCAGGGCAATGGGTTGAGGCCCATCTCTCCATAGCCGAGGTAGACAAGCGGGCGGATGTAGCAAGACTCGACATCGTTGGCTCGAATTGTCTCTTTGGTCGCGTCGACTAACTCTTGGACAGTAAATGGCACCTTCATCATTAACAAGTGCGCAGACTGATGGAGGCGGCGCATGTGATCAGTCAGGCGGAATATCGCAGGGCCGCGATCTGTCGGGTATGCACGAATTCCCTCGAATACACCAGAGCCGTAGTGGAGAGTGTGGGAGAGGACGTGGATGCGCGCGTCATCCCAATCAACCAACGCTCCGTCCATCCAGATTTTTTTCGTCTTCTCAAATGGCATGGCTACATGCTCCTTTGTTGCTCGAGTCTTTTATTTTTTTGCTTATTTACAGAGCCGCTATGATCGCAGCGCCAATTTCCTTTGTTCCACCAGTTGCTAGGTCACTTGCCGCTATAGCTGCACGAATCCGCTCTGCCGCTACCTCTTCACCGAGGAAGCCCAGCATCATCGAGGCAGAGATAACTGCCGCACGAGGATCCGCAATTCCTTTGCCAGCAATATCTGGAGCCGAACCATGCACCGGCTCGAATAATGAAGGGCCAGTGCGCGCAGGATTTAGATTTGCAGAGGCTGCACGACCAATTCCACCCGATACGGCACCTCCGAGGTCGGTGAGAATGTCGCCGAATAGGTTGTCGGTGACGATCACGTCGTACTTCTCAGGTCTCTGCACAAAATGAATACAGGCAGCATCTATATGGTCATAACCGGTAGTGACTTCCGGGAACTCCGTAGCCACTTCGTTGAATGCCCGCTCCCAGAGATCCCCAGCAAAAGTAAGCACATTCGTCTTATGTACAAGCGTTAAGCGCTTGGCTGGCCGATCGTTTGCAAGACCAAAGGCATAACGGACACAGCGCTCAACACCCATGCGCGTGTTGACTGATCCTTGGGTAGCAACCTCGTTAGGGGTGCCCTTGCGCAGGAATCCACCCTCACCGGCGTAGGTCCCCTCAGTATTTTCACGCACGACGAGCATGTCAACACCATTATTTAGAATCGATGGACCCGCTAGAAACGGGCGAAGGTTTACGTATAGGTCCAGTTCAAAGCGTAGGCGAAGCAATAGCCCGCGCTCAATTACTCCAGGAGGTACATCTGGGGTTCCGACTGCTCCAAGAAGCACGGCATCGAACCCACGGATCTCATCGAGGACTTCATCGGGAAGAACCTCGCCGGTCGATAAGTATCTCCGGCCTCCGAGGTCATAATCGGTCGTTTCAAGGCTCACGCCTACCGCGTCAATAACTGCGAGAGCAATCTCAGTTACCTCGGGGCCGATCCCGTCGCCACCGATAATTCCAACACGGTGCGTCATTGCTGCCTTATTTCTATCTGAGATTCTGGATTTATTTCCGGCTTCATTTCTGGATTCATTTCTCTAGTAGGTCCTGATAACGAAAGACCGCCCACCGGAGTGGACGGTCAGGGGCGAACGCCAAAGGGCAGCGTTCGCTAGGGAATAATAATTACTCGGCGAAGAGCAGCCCCGGAAACCCGAGCGCTCAGGTCGCGCATATCTTCGATGCGAGGGCTGGAGAGGGAGGCGAATGCGGTTGCCATAAGGGCACCAATGTACCACTTCGGCAGCATGACCCCCTCTCTGAGTGGAATGATGTGGCCTGCCGGTTCCAAGGGGGGTCCGGCCATCGAGCGGTTAGAGGGATATATCGAGATGAGCAATCAGACTCAGCAGCGGCCACATCGGGATTGGAGCAGCAGAGGTCTTGCGCTCGCAGGGGCCCTCGCCTTTCTCACAGCGGGCCTCGGCGCTTGCAGTGAATCCGGAGGAAACAATGCCGGAGGTTCAGGTGGGTTACCTGGAGGCGGCCAAGCCTGCACGAAGAGTTCCGTTGTTGCCTGCATAGGAGACGACACCACCCTAGGCAAAATCTCGCACACCCCGATTGTCGCTAAGGGAGAGCCCATCCTCATCGGCATGATTAACCAAGAGGCTGGAGCGGCGGGCGCATTCCCAGAACTAAGCGGAGCAGATCGTGCCGTAGTGGCGTTCATCAATAACGAGCTAGGTGGAGTCAATGGAAGACCCATACAACTTGAGGTCTGCGACACAAAGTTCTCACCTACCGGTTCGATCGCGTGTGCTCAACAGATGGTTGAGAAAAAAGTCGCAGCCGTAACAGGCGGTATTGATGTTTTTGGAGATGGTATTAAAATTCTGAACGACAATGGGATTCCATTTGTTGGGGGAATTCCTGTTAGCACGGCCTCAGCATCAGTGCCAACCTCATTTCAATTTAGTGGTGGTATTTGGGGTGCCTTTCTAGCCTTCGCTGATTACTCGGCAAAAAACTTAAAGGCGAAAACCGTCTCTATTCTCTACACCGATTTTGGACCAATCACAGATGGCGCGAATACTGCAAAAGATGCGCTTGAGAATCTAGGGGTGAAAGTCCAGATGATTCCGTTCCCCGTAATCACGACGGACTATCTCACGCCTATCACCGAGGCGGTTCAGAGCAATCCGGATGCGATCATCGTAGGGACAGCAGATACGGGTTGTGTTCCATCTTTTCGCGCGACGGAGGAACTTAAGACTAAGGCAGCGCTCTTCTTCACGGGAGCATGCGCCGCTCCAAAAATTCTTGAGAGCGCAGGAGAATCTGCGACCGAGGGTGCGTACTTCAATATTGAACAGATTCTCCCGAAGCCGGGGACTGTCGACCCTGATACAAGCTTGTATAACTTCGTACTCGCTAAATATCAGCCGAGACTCGACCCTGCCGGTGCGGGCACGGTTGCCTTTAGGTCTTCAATGAATCTCTATATGCAGATGAAATCTCTAGGTGCGAAAGCGACAAATCGAGCAGCAATCATTGATGCTTTCCGCAAGTCCGTAGATCACCCTTCATTCAACGGGCATTCTTACACTTGCGACGGCAAGGACTTCCCAGGACTCCCTGCTCTCTGCACCTCGGAGGAAGTCATTGTTCAGAACGTAAAGGGAACACTCGTCCCTCGTACCGGCTGGATTGATGTCGGCGCCTTGGTTGTCCGCTAGGTAGAGGGCCAATTCAATCGGATCCTACGGGGGATATTTACTAGTTGGGCTTGGAGCTGGCGGAATGCTCGCCGCGCTCGCAATCGGATTGGTACTTACCTATCGGGCTTCCGGAGTCATCAACTTTGCACACTGCGCGGTTGGCGCGTATATCGCTTTCGCATTCTTTACGCTTCGACAAGACGGCGATTTAGTCTTACCTATTCTCGGGCTACCAGCACGTATCCATCTCATTGGCAGGCCAACAGTTTTTACAGCGCTTCTAATCTCAATAGTTCTAGCGGCGATTGTTGGACTGATCATTTATACGTTTGTGTTCCGGCCTCTGCGTACCGCTCCCCCGCTTGCACGTATCGTTGCTTCACTCGGCCTACTTCTTTATACACAGGAGATGATCAGGCTGCGTTTCGGCGGAGGAGGCTCGGCCATCTTCTCAATTGGTGACCTTCTCCCACAAGGAGTAGTGCACATTCTTGATGTTGCCGTACCGATCAATCGCTTTGTCCTTGCAGGGGTTGCTGTAATCGCATCGCTAGTTCTAGGCGGAATCTACCGTTGGACAAAGTTTGGGTTAGCGACTCGAGCAGCTGCAGAGAATGAACGCTCAGCGGTCCTAGCCGGCCTCTCACCAGATCGGCTTGCCGCGGTGAACTGGATGATCGCTACGGTGCTCTCTGGTCTTGCCGTAATTCTCATCGCATCGGTAACCAAACAACTCGATGTCGTCTCAACATCTCTACTTGTAGTTCCGGCGCTCGCCGCAGCACTTCTAGGTGGCATGTCCTCGTTTACAATCGCGACAATTGCTGGCCTTAGCATCGGAATGCTCCAAGCAGCTTTACTCCACTTTTCTACTGTATCTAGCGCTATTCCAAATTGGCTGCCGCGCGCAGGTATTCCCGAGACACTCCCATTTGTACTCATTCTCATTGCGATTACATTGCGAGGTAGGGCGCTACCCAGCAGAGGCGCTCTCGAAGAAAAATTCTCACCCTCTGCCCCGATTGCCCTTCACCCATTTCGTTGGACACTCATAGGGACTGCAGCCGGGATCACTGCGATGGTGACACTCGACGGGGCGTGGAGACTTGCCCTCATCGTCTCAATGATCTCAGCGGTGATCGCATTATCGAGTGTTGTGCTAACCGGCTGGGTTGGCCAAATATCATTGGCCCAACTCGCTATCGCCGGGGTCTCCGCATTCATGGTGGCTCGACTCAGCGCCGATGCAAATATTCCATTTCCGTGGTCCCCCCTACTCGCAGTCGCCGCTGCCATAGGGATGGGGGTTCTCTCAGGGTTTCCAGCAGTAAGGGTGCGCGGCACGACCCTTGCAGTGGCGACCCTTGGCGCAGCGACAGCGATTCAAGCTATTGCATTTAATAGTGAGGCGTTGACAGGTGGCATAGCCGGAACCTCTACTCCCCAGCCACACCTTTTTGGGGTCAATCTTGGGATAGCGGCGCTCGGAGACGAATATCCACGAGCAGCGTTTGGGATATTGGTCGTAGTCGCTCTGGCACTATCGACTCTCGCGGTTAGCAATTTGCGCCGAAGCCCTACGGGTCTGCGCTGGTTAGCGGTGCGCTCAAATGAACGCGCCGCAGCGGCATCAGGGATTGATGTGACCAACACAAAACTCCTTGCGTTTGCGGTTGCATCTGCACTCGCCGGTATAGGTGGAGCGTTGACGGCTTATGAACTTACTGCCCTATCGCCGGATGTATTTATTGTATTTCTTGCACTAGCCACTCTGGCTCTGACATATCTCGGTGGCATTGCGCGCATTGCTGGCGCATTTATTGCAGGGGCGCTTGCATCTGGAGGAATCCTCACTCAACTTCTTGGGGGCAATGGCAGCGTTGGTTCTAAGTACCAGACTGCAATGAGCGGTGTGCTCCTTATTGTTGTTGCGATTGCGCAACCCAATGGAATAGCCGGCGGTATCTCCGCTCTAAAGACCTCTCTGAAATCGCGTTCCAAAGCGAGTTCCAATACGCAGGACAAGGCGCGCAGCGGAGTGGTGTCATGAACCGTAACGAGTTGGCTCTCGATGTAAACGAATTAACCGTCTCCTACGGTGGACTGCTTGCAGTCTCTGGAGCATCAATCAATGTTGCCCCGGGAGAAGTCGTTGGCCTCATCGGGCCAAACGGCGCGGGCAAGACCTCATTAATTGATGCGATCACAGGGTTCACCTCATCGCGGGGCCGCATCGCTGTAGATGGAGTCTCAGTGACCGGACTCTCCGCTCACCGGCGGACACGATTAGGGCTATCCCGCACATTTCAATCCGTTGAACTCTTCGATGATCTAACGGTTAGCGAGAACCTATTGGTTGCTGCATCTGACCCAACTTGGTGGTCCCCGCTCATTCATATGATTGCCCCAAATTTCGGACGAGGCAACGGTGCTATGGATGTCGAGTGGGCACTTGATGCAGTCGGGCTCAGTGCATTTGGGGAGTCTCTGCCGACGTCGCTCTCCCACGGCCAGCGTCGGCTTGTTGGAGTTGCTCGCGCACTAGTGAGACGACCAAAAGTCATCTTGCTCGACGAACCCGCGGCGGGTCTCGACACTCAAGAGAGCAAATTACTGGGTATTCGAATCAAGGAGATCGCCGCCACGGGGATCGGAGTGCTGCTAGTCGATCACGACATGGGGCTTGTTCTCTCAACCTGTGATCGCATAGCAGTTCTCAACTTTGGCGAGATCATCGCAGTTGGAACACCTATAGAGATACGCAACAACAAACTTGTATTACAGGCATATTTAGGCACAGCAAGGTCCGAGGCATGACCGTGACCTCCGCTACGCAAATAAGTTCGCCGGTCCTTGTCGCTCAAGGACTCAAGGCTGGTTATGACGGGGTCCCTGTTGTACATGGCCTTGATTTAGTAATCAATCATGGCGAGGTAGTTGCGTTACTCGGTGCAAATGGAGCCGGTAAGACAACAACCTTGCTCACAATTGCAGGTCTACTTCCACCTATTTCCGGGAGCCTTACGGTCTTAGGGGAACTCGCTCACGATGAGGGCGGCAGAGGAAGAAGAGTTCGACGCAACTCACTAACGCGCACTTGGAGGCGAGCGCGCCGTGGGCTTTCGTTAGTCCCAGAGGATCGTGGGCTATTCCCCGGGCTAACCGTAAACGAGCACCTGCGCCTCTCCCGGGCGAAGTCGAATAAGAGCAGCGATATCCTGGATCTCTTCCCTGCCCTTGCTCCATTGCGCACAAGGCAAGCAGGCCTCCTATCCGGAGGAGAGCAACAAATGCTCGCTATTGCAAGGGCTCTAGGAACCAAACCCAAACTTCTGATGGTCGATGAGATGAGCCTTGGTCTTGCACCCATCATTGTGGAGCGCCTACTCCCGCTTGTGAGGTCAGCCGCTGCGGCGACAGGGGCCGGCGTCCTAATTGTCGAGCAGCATGTCCATATGGCACTCGCCGTATCAGACCGCGCAGTAGTGATGTCACGCGGCGTGGTAACGATCCAGGGCGACTCCCGAGACCTAGAAAAGCGTAGTGACATCCTTGAGTCTTCCTACCTCGGCGAGGACTAGAAGCCTCCCGGGGTGACCCGCTACCCAACTCGCGGGTACCCTCTACCTCCATGGAACCTTCACACCTCTCAACAGCCGCGTCTGACCGCCTCAAAGAAGAACTAGCAGAGCGCTCTGGACCGCGACGCCTCATGATCACGGAGCGCATCGAGATAGCGCGTGAACTCGGCGATCTAAAAGAAAATGCCGATTACCACGCTGCTAAAGATGAGCAGGGTCTCAACGAAGCACGCGTTCGCCAGATCAAAGCGATTCTCCTAGATGCAGTGATCGTTGATTCTGCTACAGGTGATGTTGCCGGCCCGGGAACAATTGTCGAGCTCAGATATGCAGGCTCTGACGAGACGACTAAGTATCTACTTGGATCGATAGAGGAGCGCAACGACGAACTCGATGTGCTCTCAACCTCATCGCCGCTCGGGCTCGCTTTAAATGGAAAAGGCCCTGGGGAGACTGTTGAGTACCGCACCCCAGCGAAGAAGACGCTAACGGTTGAGATTATCTCTGTTAGTTCTGCTGGCTAGCCGTCTGCAAAAGGTACCCGCGAGGTCTGGATCAGTAGACCTCTGACCACGGGGTAGTTAAGTATGGCGTAAGTGAGTAGTTAATTTGATAACTAGCATTACCGCCCCAGCACTTCATGCCAACAGCATTGCTCACATTTCCTATAGCGCATGTATGAAGGCTGCTGCTAGAGGATGAGATAGCCGTGACAGCGGTGATACCAGCTAATGGGGTCGGCGTAGTCTGAGAGCCGACCCTCTGCTGGTACTGGTTCTCAGTAGGGGTCTGACCAGTCTGCCCATTCGAATAATCTCCCCAGCACTTGACTGTCTGGTCGCTAAGTAGCGCACACGTGTGGTACTTCCCAGCGGCTACATCAACAGCATTGGAGATCCCAGTAGCGGATACAGGCGCGCTGTATGGAGTCGATATCTTTGTCCCATTGCCTAATTGGCCATAGGTATTATCCCCCCAGCACTTCACGCTCGAATCCGTGAGCACTACGCATGTGTGCGAATTTCCAACAGATACAGCCTTTGCGGTGATCCCAGTATTCGCACCAGTAGCGGCGTAGCCAGTCCCCCAGCAATAAACCTGCCCCGCAGCACCGGCATCGCCGGAGATAGCACAGGTCTGGGTGCCACCTGCACTAATTGCTCTGACTCTCGGCAGAGCTTGCGTGGAGTTGCCAGGATCCTTGACAGGCACTCCTGTACTCGAGTTTGTAATTAGCCCATTACCGAGACGCCCAGAGCCATTGTTTCCCCAGCAATAAGCGAGGTCTGTGCCAGCCAATGCACAGGTATGCGCGCTACCCGCCGTGATTGCTTTCGCTATCAAGAAGTTACCGCTTGACTGAAGCAACATGTGTTGTGGGGACGCCTGGTTAACGAACGTATTGTTACCAACCTGCCCGGAACTGTTTAGGCCCCAACAAAATACCTGATTGAGAGAATCACCGAGTGCACATGTGTGTGACTCACCTGCCGCAATCGCCGAGACGCGTAGCATGCCTTGAACATTCACCGCAGAGGTGAGGTCTCCACCTGTTGCTCCGTTGCCTGCTTGACCGTAGAAGTTCGAACCCCAACACTTAGCACCTGCTGGATTAGTTGTAGTCATAGCGCACGAGGAGGACCCGCCCACTGCGATAGTCGTCCTTGCCGCAACGGCGCCCGCGTCCGTCACTACCGTGCCGGAGCGCTGCGAGTCTCCACCCTTCGAGGAGGCGATCGCCGTTGCGCCACCCGCGACAACAATTATCGCCGCGGCAACTGCAATCCATCTCTTAGTGCGACGAGACGAAGCCCTCCCCGCTGGCTTCTTCTCAACACTCGACTCAAGACTTGAAGTGCTCAACGTTTTACTCCCTATCTATAAATTCGACTACCTGAAGTGATCACGTAGTTACGACTGTTAGTACTCGAAATTAAATGCGCCTCAGGTGTTAGGAACTCGGGCTAGGCAACCGGGGTTATTTTCACTGGCGTTGTTATAAATGCTGAGGCCGGAGATGAGACTTGAGCACTCGTGTTGAGGCCCCAGCACTTCACCCATGGAACTCCTGCACCACCTCCGCCTCCGCTTGCACAGGTGTGCAAGCTGCCGCTCGAGGTACTAATCGCAGTCGCCCCAAGCAGCCCGGCGACCTCTATCGGGGTGGTCTGTTTAGAGATGCCTCCTGGCGTCTGGCCTGTCTGTGCTGCTGAGTAGTCTCCCCAGCACTTGACTGTGTTGGCCGCCGCTGTGCTGCCAGCAATGAGAGCGCAGGTGTGCTTGAGCCCTGCGACTACATCAATTGCGTTAGTAATACCGGTACTCTGAAGCGAGCCTGGAGACGCAGTAGTAGTTCCATTGCCTAACTGACCGTAGGTGTTGTCTCCCCAGCATTTGACAGCCCCATCTGCCGCGAGCACTACACACGAGTGATCTCCGCCAACTGATATCGCCCTTGGCTCCGGAATCCCACTCGGATTACCTCCGCTG
>CAFBNL010000031.1_pt1 | contig 16029 bp, 16 predicted proteins | sample 7269241 | NCBI WGS metagenome assembly CAFBNL01 (sample SAMEA6814093, study PRJEB35770) | uncultured Actinomycetes bacterium | biome: Freshwater; feature: Freshwater reservoir; material: water | place: Czech Republic | collected 2017-05-23 | depth 30m m
CTACGCGGCAACAAAACATGCGGTCGTTGCAATTAGCGAGGCGCTCTGCATAGAGCTTGGAATGTTCGCCCCTGGGCTCGGGGTATCAGTGCTCTGCCCAGGTTGGGTAGATACCAAGATCGCCGACTCCGACCGCAACTGGCCAACACACCTAGGGGAGCCGCAGACCCCTCCAGAGGGTGGAGATGATATGAGAGAGATCAGTCGAGGGCTCCTCACTGCTGGGATTAGCCCTTCAGTCGCCGCCGACGCTGTCTTCGCTGCAGTAAACGAAGGGCGCTTTTGGGTCTTCCCCGATGGGATGGGTCCTCGTCTCGCTCATGCAAGGATCGACGAGATTGACGGCGGAACGCTTCCAGTGATGACCGAGTTATTCGATGACACAGACTACGGCCGCACTAAATAACCCGGTAAATAAAGCACTAAATAACTGAATAAGACGATCCACCGTCTCGGCTAAAAGGCGATCTGCCCCATCTTCCCGGATTGATAATCCTCGAAAGCCTCGATGATCTCCTCGCGCGTGTTCATCACAAAGGGCCCATACCTTGCAACCTGTTCGCGAATCGGTAGCCCCGCAAGTACTAAGACGTCTGCAGGTTCAGAGCCGCGTGCGACTATCTCCACTGACTCGCCATCCGGGGCGAGTATCACAAGGTCTGACTCGTCGGCATCTACTCCCCCAGCGGTAACTGCGCCATGGATTACGTAGACCATTGCGTTCCAGTCATGTGGAAGGTCTCCGGAGAACGAACCATCGGTGCCGAGTAATACATGCCAATAAGCAATCGGGGTATGGGTCGATACTGCTGGCTCATTTCCATCGAAAGATCCAGCGATGACGCGCACCAATGTTCGTCCGCCATCGACTGTTACCTCTGGAATCTTTGAGGCAAGTATCTCTTGATACTGCGGTGGCTTCATCTTCTCGGCAGAAGGGAGATTTACCCAGATTTGGAAACCCTCCATGATGCCGCCATCGGTCTGTATCTCTTTCGCAGGCATCTCAGAGTGGACGACTCCGGCACCTGCGGTCATCCATTGGACTGCACCCGGCCCGATTCGCCCAGCGTTCCCGGCTGAGTCTTTATGCTCGAAAGCTCCTTGAAGAATGTAGGAGACCGTCTCGAATCCACGATGCGGATGGTCAGGTGCGCCCTGTGCTTCGCCCGGCGCCCAGTCTTGTGGACCCATATGGTCAAGCAGCAGGAACGGGTCAACCATCGAGAGTTGCGAAGTCGGGAATGGACGACGCACCTCAAACCCTGCACCCTCAGTTGCATGCATTGAGTGGATTAATTCTGCGCCGGTTCTTGGAGTAGTCATTAATTTCTCCTCATTTATCTCCCTTCACGGTACCCCGCTCAACATCTGACACAAGCAATAGAGACCGAGAGAACCCACGGACAAGCTGTGCCGTAGGCTGAGGCTCAATGGATGACATCACGTTTTTTGGCCTAAGGGATCACGAAGATCCCACCGTCTGGAGTTTCGATGTGGAGCGCAGACTCTGCTCAGGTATCGGAGCGCTCTTCGGAGGAGCAGGCCTTGGAGCTGCGATCACTGCGCTCGAGCACTACACGCATCGACCAACTGTCTGGGCGACGGCCCAGTTCTTGGAGTTCGCTCTCCCACCAGCAGAGTTAGAGATAACTGTTGAGGAGATGGTGCGAGGGCATCAAGTGAGTCAAGCACGCGCTGTCGGGCGGGTAGATGGCAGAGAGATTTTTACGGTCCAGGCTGCATTGGGTGAGAGAGATGTGCCTTTCTTGGGCGAGTGGGCGGAGCGCCCAGATGTTCCACCACCTGAGGATTGCGTTGGGCGCGAGATTCCGCCCCACATGCGCGGCACGATTAGCGAGCGGATGGATATGCGCCTCGCGGATGCTCGCGACTTCTCCGAACTCGACGGCATTGAGGGGTCTGGTCGGTGCTCGCTTTGGGTGCGCCTGCCTGAGTTCTTAGAGATGTCGGCGGCTGCTCTCGCAATCGTTGGCGACTACGTTCCCTTTGGGATATCGCAGGCACTTGGGCAGCGCGCAGGAGGCAACAGCCTCGACAACACCCTAAGGATCTGCTCTCGTACTCCAACAGAGTGGATACTCGCAGACGTTAGGATCCACGCAGTCGGGCATGGATTTGGGCATGGATTAGTGCATCTCTGGGGCGAGGATGGAACCCTCTTAGCCTCGGCAAGCCAGTCAGCAATTGTTCGCAAGTTTCGGGAAGACATGATTCAGGAGAAACAGAAATGACCGAGCAACGCTGGGGAGTAACTATCCCTTTAATGGGCGTAACACTCGCCGATCACCGCAAATATATTGAGGAGATTGCTGAGCTTGGTTTTACAGATGTTTGGTCAAGCGAGGCCGGCGCACACGATGCCTTCACGCCACTCGCATTGGCAGCATCATGGACCCCTTCGTTACGACTCGGCAGCGCGGTCATACCTGTTTACACGCGCGGTCCAGCGCTACTTGCTCAGTCGATTGCCTCGCTATGTGAGGCGGCACCTGGCCGAGTAGCGGTCGGTCTCGGCACTTCGTCGAATGTAATTGTCTCACGATGGAACAACATTCCATTCGATAAGCCCTACCAACGCACACGCGACATGATCCGCTTCCTGCGCTCTGCACTCGCCGGGGAGAAAGTCACCGAAGAGTACGAGACATTTAAAGTAGATGGCTTCCGCCTCGGCCTGCGAGTCACGCAGCAGCCTCAAATACTCGTTGGGGCACTTCGCCCAGGGATGCTAAAACTTGCCGGAACGGAGGGTGACGGGGCAATCGTCAACTGGCTCTCTGCCGAAGATGTGAAGGTAGTCGCACCGCTAGTTGGGGCGGATAAGGAGGTTGCGGCGCGTATCTTCGTTATGCCTAGCGAGGATCGAGCAGCAGTTCGTGCAATGGGGACCCGCCTGATTGCCGAGTACATGAACGTCCCCGTCTATGCAGCGTTCCATGAGTGGATCGGACGCGGCGAGGCCTTTCGCGACATGTGGGATGCCTGGAAAGCCGGCGATCGAAAGAAGGCAACGGAGTCGATCCCAGATGAGGTGCTTGACGCCCTCATTGTCAACGGCTCCCCCGAAGAATGTGCGCAGCATGTCAAGAAATATGCAGCGAATGGCATCACTACGCCCATGCCCATGATGCTTGCCTCACCAGAGGACACCATGAAGGTTCTTCGTGCCCTTGCCCCAAGTGCATAACGAGCCAAAGTTGCCTCCTCTCTCTAATCGCATAGTCTGAATCCCTATGGCTCCGCAGAGACAGCCCGGTACAACACGTGCGCTAATTCTTGCTGCCGCGCTGCAGCGATTTGCCGACGAAGGCTTTGCCTCTGCGAGCCTCACTGATATTGCATCCGATGTTGGGATTAAGCGACCGAGCTTGCTCCATCACTTCCCCTCAAAGGAAGCACTGTACCGAGAGGTTTTGATCGCCGAACTAGTCGACTGGACCTCGCTCGTGAACGTAGCAATCGTCGGTGGCAGTGGCGGATGGGAGAAAGCCGAACGCGTCTTGGTTGCAGCATTCGAGTACTTCGAGGCACACCCTGCATTTATTCGTCTCACAAGACGCGAGGCTCTTGGTAGTGGGCCCATGCTCTCCGAAGAACTTGGGGAGGTCCTACGCCCAATGTTCGATAACGCCGTAGATTTTCTAGAGCGTGAGATGGATGCCGGGCGATTCCGCCGCTACGACGCTGCACAGTTCTTACTAACCGGCTACGGCGCAGTCCTCTCGTACCTCTCCGACGCGCCTCTGGCGGCAAAGCTGCTCGGGATCGATCCGCTATCCCCTGAGGCTCTCGCTGCGCGCCGCAGGCATGTACTAGATCTCCTGCGCGGTGCACTCGATCCTGAGTACCAGTCACAGGAGAACTAGCAGGAGAAGCAAGAGAAGCAAGAGAAGCAAGAGCCGAATCAATAGCGCTCTAGAACTTCAGGCGCTCCTGCCACTTATCGAGTTGCTCGACATCTCCAAAAATCTCAATAGATGACGGTACGACTCTCCCGAGAATAAGTAGAAGGAGATCTGAGGCTGTCGCACGCGCTGCAACGTCCCCCTTGTCATGCTCATGCTTAAACTCAACACCCTCTGCACCAACAGTGATCAGCCATTCTCCGTCGCAGTCGGTGGCGTGCAGATGAAGGCGCTCGCCCACACCCCGAATATCTGTATCGGGTCGAAAGGCTAGGTTCTCAAGAATTTCATCCAGACCATCAGAGGCTAAGGCTGCATTTATAGGCTCTGGGGACCCAAAAGCGCTCTGAACATCCCATCGATGAACACTAATTTCATGGGCTAGGCGCCGAGACCAGAATAGGGCGCGACTCTCAGCACCCCACGACCAGCAGTGATCCGTCGGGTCTGCCTTCGCCATAACCGCGGCCGCTTCACCAGCCTTCTGAACCAACCAATCTCCATAGTCGTCGCGCTCCTGGGGTAAGCCGATATCTAGGCTCCTCGGCTCCACACGCTCGGGCCGCTGATCCACGACTGCGCTGCCCCAGACGAATACTGTCCCGATGTGCTTGACGAGCCGACCCAGATCCCACTCTGGAGTTGCCGGGACCGGCAGTTCGGGGCCCGCATTCGCAAATACATCGCGTATCGCTGCTGCATCCGCAGTAAATGAATCTATGTACTCACCGTGGCTCAAGTTACTCATAGAACCAAACCTTATCCTTTGGATACATGCTTCAAAATAATGTCTCAGAAGCTTCTTCGTTGGGGGCCATCGCGAGCATCAAAGTCGAGTCGTTATTGCGCGTGTTGTTCACAGCCGTACTCACTTCATGCCATACCACTACATCGTCAGGGGCTGGAGCGAGAAGACTCTCGAGCTGCTCCTGAAGTGTTGATCTATCCAACCATGCAGCCCAGTCCCTCTCGTCGAGAATCACAGGCATTCGATTGTGTATTGGCTCAATTATGGAGTTCGCTTGAGTGGTAAGAATCGCGCAAGTACGTAACGGAGTATTTGCCTCACTCTGATCAGATGGATCCAACCACGACTCCCAAATACCGGCGACTGCAATTGGCTGCCCAGTATTCGCGTGGATGAAGACTGGCTGCTTAGTTCGCTTCCCATCGACGGCTCTCCATTCGTAGAAACCATCGACTGGAATAATGCATCTGCGCGATGCGTATGCACTCTTGAATGAAGGTTTCTCTTTTACCGTCTCGCTCCGTGCATTGATGAGGCGATCTCCGATTGCCTTGTCTTTAGCCCACCTCGGAACCAATCCCCATCGCAGGCGATCAATTACTCGCTCGCCTTCTGGGGCGTTGAGTACAACGGTCACCTCTCTGCGCGGCGTCACGTTGTAGTCCGGATCGGCGAGATCGGCTACTACCTCAAAAGCCCCAAACTGCGCGAGGAGTAGCGCTGGCGAAGATGCTTGGACGAACCTTCCGCACACGTGACTGAGTTCAGGTCCGGTCTGAAGATTGATCCGGGTCTACAAAACGGACACTTGACCAATGTCCGTTAATCGCACAGACGCGCCCATCGGAGAGTCCAGCCTCAAGACCAATCTCTTGAACCGGCTCAAAGGTGAGATCGGTTGCTACGCCGGATGTGCGCTTGGGCCATGCGACCCAGAGACTTCCACCATCAGCAAGGGAGCGTCTAAAACCCGGCATGCGTCGCGCAAGTTCAGCGCGCCGTGTTGCAAAGAAAACAATTACATCCGCGCGTCCACGTGCATTTGATCGCACCTCAACGCTCGCAGGGAGCTTCCCTAACTCACGATGGAATCCAGGCGGGCAAGAGATCAACGCAACGACTGCATCCTCTTTGATCCCTAATTTTTTAGGGAGAGACGATGTTGATTGACTCTTAGCTTCAGGCATGGGATACGCATTCCACCTAAATTTCGGGCCCGCGTCAAATGGAGGATAAATCCCAAGAAACGTATTCGCTACTCAGGTGCGCGATAGTTCGTAAACGCGGGCACCAAAATTGCGAGTGCTCCGACGGCAAGAATGCAAATAACTCCCCCTGAGACAACCGAGACTGTTGGCGATGCAAGTGTCGCCACCAAGCCGGCCTCCATATCGCCGAGGCGTGGACCACCCGTTACTACCAAAATGTGTATGCCGGAGAGCCTTCCACGCAGATCATCTGGGACAGACCTCTGAAGAATCGTGTTGCGAAATACCGCAGAGATCACATCAGCCCCACCGGCAACGGCTAGACACCCGAGAGCCAAGCCGATACTTGAGCCACTCAAGCCAAATGCCACGATTCCCGCCCCCCAGAGGGCAACAGCGATCAGAACAGCGAGTCCTTGCCTCTTAATCCTGTGGACCCATCCAGAGGTAAGGGCGCCAATCAGGGCCCCTACCGCAACCGCTGAGAAGAGCAACCCAACCAGCTCAGGGCCAGCGTCAAACTGAACCTGCGCAAGGACCGGGAAGAGCGCTCTAGGCATACCAAATACCATTGCTATGAGGTCAACGATGAATGTGGCCTGCAGAACCCTGCGCCCCTTTAGGTACCGGAAACCAGCCGTGACTCGCGCCCACCCCTCCTCGTCCTCAATAAAGGACTCGGCGTCGCTCTCAGCGGGTCCTTCCATCAGCGCCCCCTCGCGACTCGGAGCGGTGCTGCTAGAGGTACTCACCGGCGGATGAGGGCGCATTAGACGCACGCTGATCAATGCAGCTGCGAATGTGACGAGATCAAGTCCGTATGCGATCCCGAGCCCGAAGCGAGCGATCAATAGTCCTCCGAGCGCAGGCCCAACGATCAAGCAGGTATTCCACATGGCCTGGTTGAGAGCCAAGGCTGCAGGGAGTTCATCGTGGGGTACAAGATTTGGCGTCATAGCGGAGCGAGCGGCCAATGCCAAGCTCCCCGAGCCAGCTACCAAGGCTGCAGCCAAATAGACGAGCAGAAGCGGAGGCGATCCAATCCAGACCCCGACGAGGAGCAACAGAGCGGCCCCAGCCTCACACCAGTGAGCAATTAGAAGAATGCTGCGGCGGTCATGGCGATCAACAAGGGGCGCTCCAAATAATGCAGATAGCAGTATCGGCACAAACTGCACCAACCCGATCCCGCCGACGGCGAGCGCCGATCCAGTAATCCGATAGACCTGCACGTAGAGGGCCACTACTGCGATGTTGGAGCCGGTCTCCGAGACGAGCTCGCCTAGCCAGAGGAGTCGAAACTCTCGCCTTCTAAGGGGACGAGTATCGATCATTAAACGAGCGAGTCGACTGCGCTCAGGGGTCTCGGATGTCGCATTGTTCTCAGCCACCCGGCACCTCAATCAAAATCCGACCTCTGCACTCGCATTTAGAGCAGGGCCTCGCTATCCTTGGGCCCAGCAGCGTAACCACGCCGCAAATATGCCGCCTCAAGAAACAGTCTAGGAGCAACAAATGCCGATCCGTCTAGGTGACGAAGCACCCAATTTTACAGTCGAGACTACCGAGGGAACCATCAATTTCCATGAGTACCTCGGAGACTCTTGGGGGATCCTCTTCTCTCACCCCAAAGACTTCACCCCAGTCTGCACAACAGAGCTCGGAGCCTTTGCGAACCGCAAGGCTGATTTCGACTCGCGCAATGTGAAGCTAATCGGCGTGAGCGTAGATGATCTCGCATCTCACAACGCGTGGATCGGTGACATCGCTGAGACGCAAGGTACTGCTCTCAACTACCCGCTTATCGCAGACCCAGACCGCGTAGTAGCGGGTCTCTACGACATGATCCACCCGAACGCCAATGACACTCTCACAGTGCGTTCAGTCTTTGTGGTTGGGCCAGACAAGAAAATCAAACTCACACTGACCTACCCGGCAAGCACTGGTCGCAACATCGACGAGATCATCCGAGTGATCGACTCCCTGCAGTTGACCGCCAAGTTCTCGGTTGCAACTCCAGTTAACTGGGAAGACGGTGACGACGTAATCATCGGAGCTTCAGTAAGCGACGAGGATGCGAAAGTCAAATTCCCAGGTGGATGGAAGACAATCAAGCCTTACCTGCGAGTTCTTCCACAGCCCAACAAGTAATTTCTTCGAATTAAGGAATTAGAGCCATCCGAGAGGGTCGACCGGTACTCCATTTACCCTCACCTCGAAATGCAGGTGAGGACCAGTGGCATAACCGGTTGACCCAACGGATGCGATTCGCATGGAGGCGGTTACGGTCTGGCCGACCTGCACATTGAATGCCGATAAGTGAGCATAGAGAGTTGCAACGCCCCCGCCATGATTAATCAACACCGCGTTTCCGTAGCCGGTCTGGTAGCTAGCACTGACCACTACACCTGAAGCAGCGGCTCGCACTGGTGCACCCATCCCAGATGCAAAGTCGATTCCGGAGTGCATTCTTGTATCGCCGAAAATTGGATGAACCCGGGTGCCGAAGGTTGAACTAATCGCCCCATCAGCGGGGCGCACCATACGCCCAGGGCGAGACCCAGTGTTGCGGCCTCTAAGGCTGGCAGCGATTCGGTCAGACTCCGCCTGAAGAACTGCAAGTTGACGGGTAAACTCTGCTTTTCGCGAACGTATCTTTGCCAATGACGCCGCCTCTGCTCGCTCCTCCTCAGATGCCGAGGCGGCTGCAGTTGCCTGCTCTATGCGAAGAGCGGAGACAGCTTGAGTCTCCAGATCTACAACAGAGCGTTCGGCTGAAAGTTCCGCCTCCCTCTCCGAGAGGGCCCGACGTGCGCCAGTAAATGTGCGGATCAAGATGTTTGAGTACTCCGAAGATGCAGATAAATACTTCGTACCTACCACCAGATCATGGAAGCCCTTTGCTGCTCCAGCGAGAGCAGCGAACCCCCCCTCTGATGAGCCACCGCGATACATGCGTGCTGCTGAGCGCTGAAGATCGTCGCGTGCAGATCTAAGCTCTCGACGATTCTCTTTAATCTGCAGAGCGAGAGCGTCGATTCGTGCACCTACTTCGCGCCGCTTCGCCACCGCCGCAGACAACTGCGCGTCTACCTCAGCGAGCCGAGCCTGAGCCGCTTCACGCTTCGCACGAATGGAGGAGAGTTCACGAAGGGCAGCGGACTCCTCGGCCGAAGCATCACCGATATTGCGCAGAAGGCTCTGCTTCGTAGGGGCTGGGGAAGTAGCCGCTTGCGATAGCGCAGACCCAGCGCCGATGAAAGCGAGCGCGCAGGCGAGAGACGCGGCTAAGAATCGATTCATAGCAAAAGGCCGATGAGGCCTAGGCCTCGATAAAGCGCCGAAGACCGATTATTGCCCCAAGCACACCGATTCCAGCGCCAATCGCAACGAGCATCAAACCGATCGTGATGGCATCCCCGGTTGTTACGTAGAACCCACGAGAGAAATCAGAGTTGCGAGAGATGGCATTTGTTAAGACGTTCTGAAGCCCAAGCATCGCCATAAAGGCAACAAGTGCCCCCACGACGCCTTGCACCAATCCCTCGAGCATGAATGGGATACGAACAAACCAGTTGGAGGCTCCAACAAGTTTCATAACCTCAATCTCGCGCCTACGCGCAAAAGTCGCAAGCCTGATCGTATTCACAATCAAGAACAATGATGCAAAGAGCAGCAGGGCGAAGATGACAATAAATGCAGTTCGAATCCAAGCGGTAGCGGACAAGAGTTGTCGCACCTGTTTCTCTGCGGTCTTAACCTCGTCTACACCAGGTTGACTCTGGAACCGATCAGCAACCGTCTTGGTTAACTCAGCTTTGATCGGCGCAACTCGGAATGAGGAAGGCAACGCTGCCGCATCAACGCTGTTGACAAGATCGGGCTGATCTTTGAACAAACGTCGGAACTCAGTAAGCGCATCATCCTTGGTTAGGTACCTAAAATCTCTTACCTCAGGGTCGTTCACTAATTGGCGCTGGACGGCAGCAATCTGAGCATCGGTGGCATCTACGTTCATGAATACTTCGAGCTCGACGCCGTTCTTCCATCGCTCTGTACCGTGATTTACAAGCGTATTTAGCATCCATGCGCCGCCTAATACACACAACGAAACAGTTACCGTAATTACTCCTGCAATCGTCATCAAGAGGTTCCGCTTAAGCGATACAAGCGTCTCGCGCGCAAAATAAGAGAGTCGAGTGATCATCAGCGGCCTCAGGTACCAACGCCGTAGACACCGCGAGCCTGGTCGCGCTCTACACGTCCATGCGAGAGTTCGATTACTCGGCGCCGCATCCGGTCGACCATCTGCTGATCATGGGTAGCCATAACAACTGTGGTCCCTGTGCGGTTGATGCTGTCAAGAAGGCGCATGATGCCGTCGGTCGTGTCAGGGTCAAGGTTTCCGGTGGGCTCATCTGCGAGAAGTATCAAGGGACGATTTACAAATGCTCGAGCTATGGAGACTCTCTGCTGCTCACCACCAGATAACTCAAGGGGAAAACGCTCCGCCTTCTCTGCCAAGCCTACGAGCTCAAGAATCTGGGGAACCTGTGACCTAATTGCGGATCTAGGCCTACCTATTACCTCGGCAGCAAACGCGACATTCTCATAGACAGTCTTTGACGGGAGCAACTTAAAGTCTTGAAAGATGGTCCCGATATTGCGTCGCAACTGTGGGACCTTCCATGAACTCAAGGTCGCTATATCTCTACCGGCAACAATTATGCGCCCCTCGGAGGCGAGCTCATCGCGCAGTAGCAGGCGTAGGAAAGTTGATTTTCCTGAACCAGAGGGTCCTACGAGGAAGACAAACTCCCCCTTTGGGATGTCTAGCGAGACCTCACGCAGAGCGGAGATCTCGCCTTTGTAGGTCTTAGAGACGTTCTCGAAGCGGATCATGGGAGGACCCCAAGTTACCAGCGCGGGAGACCAAATCAGTGGCACTCAAGAGCAAAAAACGCCATTACAAGCCGAATATAAGCCGAATATAAGCGGAATATAAAGGGCTTTTGCTAGCCAAATCCGGCCTTGCTAGGAGGAAGCACCACGCTCGGGCATACCTGCTCTGCGCCACTGCAGAAAGGCCTCAACGAATCCCTGAATATCGCCATCCAAGACTGCAGCGACGTTTCCGGTCTCATAGGCGGTGCGCAGATCCTTAACCATTTGGTATGGAGCTAGCACATAGGAGCGGATCTGACTCCCCCAAGCAACGTCACGCTTCTCCCCCGAAATGGCGTCAAGTTCACGCCGTCTCTCCTCGCGTTGGCGCTGAGCGAGGCGAGCTCCAAGGATCTCCATCGCGCGTGCCTTGTTCTGAAGTTGAGATCGCTCGTTCTGGCAAGAAACAACAACCCCCGTAGGTAGATGCGTAAGGCGCACAGCAGAGTCGGTGACGTTTACGTGCTGGCCTCCTGCGCCGGATGACCGGAATGTATCGACACGAAGATCACCTGGTTCTATCTCGGGCACCTCGGCCTCTTCAATCGCCGGGACTACATCGAAAGATGAGAATGCAGTGTGTCGACGGGCCTGTCCGTCAAAGGGAGAGATGCGCACCAAGCGATGCACTCCACGCTCGCCAGTGAGCATTGCATACGCGAACCGTCCTCGAACTGTGAAAGTGGCTGACGAGATACCGGCCTCATCCCCTAGCGAGACATCATCGATTGAGACTGTAAAACCTTGCCTCTCAGCCCAGCGCGTGTACATGCGCAGCATCATCTGCGCCCAGTCTTGAGCATCTGTACCACCAGCACCAGAGTGCACATCACAGATCGCATCACGCTCATCATGCTCACCGGTAAATAGCGCTCGCAGCTCGAGCCGATCCAACTCCTCGCGCAGAGCCAGAGCGCCCTGAGAAATCTCGGGCTCTATTGTCTCGTCGCCTTCTTCTCTCGCTAACTCAGCGAGCGTCTCCAAGTCACTGACGACTACCTCAAGACGCTCAACAAGATTGATGTCGTCTCGAGTCTGAGCCAGCTCAGTAGTAACGCGGCGTGCTGCATCGGGGTCGTCCCATAGGTCTGGACGGCTCGCGTCTTCCTCTAGTACTAAGACACGCGCCTCAGCGACTCCGATCTGGAGGTAACCGCGCGCCTCGGCTACGCGTCGAGACAGATCTGATAATTCATCGGAGAAGTCTCGCAACGCCGATCAAGCCCCGTGGCAGGTCTTGAACTTCTTGCCGCTTCCACACCAGCAGGGCTCGTTGCGCCCTGGCGCACGCTCAACTTTCACTGGAGCCTGCACCGGTATCTCAGCCTCTGGGGCTGGGCCCATTGCCCCGGTGCCGTCATCGAAGCCAACGGCTGCCGCCGCTAATGCCGAGGCACCCTGAACAGGGTCATCCGCTGCGCTATAGGTCAATTCACGTTCTGGTTGTGCAACATCTGACTCCGAGACAACCTCAAGACGGAAAACGTATTGAACAAAGGTGTCCCTAATCGAGCCCATCATGGCCTCGAACATGTCGTAGCCCTCGCGCTGCCACTCGGCGAGTGGGTCCTGCTGGCCCATAGCCCGAAGATTGATTCCCTCGCGTAGATAATCCATCTCGTAAAGGTGATCGCGCCAATGCTGGTCGATTACGGAGAGCATTACCCTGCGCTCAATCTCACGCAGTTGCTCGGTCCCGATTGAGTTTTCTTTCGATGTATAAACGCTTAATGCATCCTCTACAAAAGCTGCTCTAGCAGCGCGTACATCGTGTAATTCTTTAACGCGATCCGCCGTGATACTCGAGGCATATAGGGCCTGCATCGCAAGGACTAACTCGTCGACATCCCAGTCCTCGGAGTAATTCCCAGTACACAACAGGTCGATGATGGAGTCAACTGCATCATTAATTGCTTTCGCTGTCTCGTCGCGTAGGTCTCCGCCATCAAGAATCTGCTGGCGCCTGCGGTAAATGATCTTGCGCTGTTCGTTAAGCACTTCGTCATACTTAAGAACGTCTTTACGTATCTCGAAGTTGCGATCCTCAACGGTGCGCTGCGCACGCTCAATCGCCTTTGAGACCATCTTCGCTTCTAGCGGAACATCATCTGGGAAGGTTCGACCCATGACCCAACTCATCGCACCGGAGGCGAAGAGGCGCATTAGATCATCTTCAAGAGAGAGGTAAAAACGGCTCTCCCCTGGGTCTCCCTGTCGGCCGGCTCGACCACGCAACTGATCATCAATACGTCGAGATTCATGCCGCTCGGTCCCGAGAACATAAAGGCCGCCAGCCTCGCGGACCATCGCACCCTCGGCTATGCAGGACGCCTTCGTATCTGCGACAAGTTTGGCGTATTCATCTGGATTCTCGGCCTCGGTAATGCCTTTAGCGCGCAATTCATGCTCAACAAGGCCTTCTGGGTTACCACCTAAAAGAATGTCGACTCCACGACCGGCCATGTTCGTAGCCACTGTGACCGCACCTATACGCCCGGCCTGAGTAACAATATGCGCCTCTCGCTCGTGCTGCTTGGCGTTCAAGACTGCATGGCGGATACCGCGTTTATCCAAGAGCCGGCTCAGCTTCTCAGACTTCTCTACAGAGATTGTCCCAACGAGAACAGGCTGGCCAAGAGCGTTCCTCTCAGCGATGTCATCCGCAGCAGCAGCGAACTTGGCGTCCTCTGTCTTGTAAATGAAGTCGGCCTCGTCGGTGCGCTTTGGCTCGCGGTTTGTTGGGATGCTCACAACCTCGAGTCCGTAAGTGTGTGCAAATTCACCGGCCTCGGTTGAGGCGGTACCGGTCATTCCAGCCAACTTCTCATAGAGGCGGAAGTAGTTCTGGAGCGTGACGGTTGCGAGAGTGTGGTTCTCCTCTTTGATCCGCACACCTTCCTTGGCCTCCACAGCTTGGTGAAGTCCCTCGCTCCAGCGACGACCCTCGAGGATGCGCCCCGTGAACTCATCGACGATCTTCACCTCACCGTCGGCTACCACATAATCAACGTCGCGTTTAAACAACTCGCGAGCGCGCAGCGCTGCCTGCAATTGGTGAACAAAGTTTTGATTTACGTGCTCGTAAAGATTGTTGACTCCAAGCGCTTCTTCTACGCGAGCAATTCCCTCTTCGGTCGGAACCACTGTCTTCTTAGGCTCATCAACCTCGTAATCACGATCGCGCGTTAAACCCTTTACAACACGTGCGAATTGGTAATAGAGAGCCTGGGCGTCATCTGCACGACCCGAGATAATGAGCGGAGTACGCGCCTCGTCAATAAGAATTGAGTCGACCTCATCAACGATCGCGAAGAAGTGACCACGCTGAACCTGCCCTTCACGAGTATCAGACATGTTGTCTCGGAGATAATCGAACCCAAACTCGTTGTTCGTTCCATAGGTGATATCTGCCGCATAAGCACGCCGCTTCGCACCGTAGTCATCTACGTCTGCAACAACCATCCCAACCTCAAGGCCGAGAGAGTGGTGCACCTGACCCATCCATGCGGAGTCACGCTTAATTAGGTAGTCGTTAACGCTCACGACGTGGACTCCATTACCAGCGAGCGCATTTAGATACGAAGGAAGGGTTGAGACGAGCGTCTTTCCCTCTCCGGTCTTCATCTCGGCGACCCACCCGAAGTGGAGGCCAGCGCCACCCATTACCTGAACGTCGAAGTGGCGCTGCCCAAGTACACGGCGTGCTGCCTCCCTCACGGTAGCGAAGGCCTCTGGCATCAGATCGTCGAGGTCCTCGCCATTTGCAAGGCGTTGCTTGTAGATCGCAGTGAGGCCAAGGAGTTCATCGTCGCTGCGTCGCTCCATCTCAGGCTCGAAGGCTGCCACCAGAGGGACGATTGATCTGACCAACTTGAGTTTGCGGCCATCGCCGGCATTTAGGAGTTTCTGGAAAAGGCTCATGAAGTTTCAGAGTCTAGGGTTCGCGCACGCCTTGGCCTGCTCGGGGCGCCGAGGTTTGGCTCAAATCGCATAACCAAGCCATAACCGACTCCACCACGGCCTCAACGGGCGGGTTATAAGAGCCACTTCTGACAGCTTCGGCGAGCTGAGTATGCCGAGAACTGAGTCCCGATATTGATCGGTGATTTGAGCGAGCGTAGAGAGCGTACCCATTTACTTCGTTAGTCATGCTCACTCCTCTCGCTCAAAATATCGCAGTGCATCTTTAGCCCTGCCAGTTCTTAAATAGTGCCAGTTCTTAAATAGCGCCAGTTCTTAAGGTCTGCATAGTTCATCGGCATTCTGATGCATGACCTAAAGGCAAGCACATCGATACCTAATCTCCCTATGTCACATCTGACGTGCTGGCCCGCGAGTCTTGCCCCACTCGGTGCGTGCCGCTACGGCTCCCCAAATCTCGCTGGCGCCCGCGTCGCGGAGTGCCGATGCCGCTGCAGTGAGAGTGCTACCTGTGGTGACGACGTCATCGACGACTATCACTAGACCCTCTACGGGTCTAAGTGCAAGCACCTGAGGCCCGACTCGTCGGAGGCCGCGGCCCTTGCCAGTCTGAGGCGAATTATCGAGTCGAATTAGCCTGCGACTTAGGCCTAACTTCAACTCCCGAGCAACTGCAGCAGCCAGTAGTTCGGCTTGATCAAATCCGCGACTACGCCTGTGCATTTTGGTGGTTGGCGCCCAAGTAATCGTGACAGGATCAAGGAGACCGTGAGACGTACCGCAATCTCGAGCGGCCAATGCTTCCTTAATTTTCAAGACCACGGGATCAATAAGCCAATAGATCACCACACGCTCGTTGTGGTACTTGAGGCGAGCGGTCGCCTCACGCGTAACGCCTGTATACGAACGACCTACGAAGAGTCGATCGAGAGAGCGGGGAGGCGGGCAAGACTCTGGAGGCGCCGCGCTCTGCGCGCAGTTGGTGCAGAGCCAGGAGCCCCGCGATCTGCAGCCTGGGCAGACTGCACCGAAGACTCGAGTTAAGGCCAGATCGAACATGTTGGCGACGATACCGAGGGCCTGTGACAGCCCCCGGTCGTCGCTAACAATGCTTTACTAATTTCAGAAATTAGTAGCGATAACGCTCGGGCTTGTAGGGGCCCGATACGGGTATGCCTAGGTAATCAGCCTGGGCCTCAGTGAGGAGTGTCAGGTGCACCCCTAGCTTCTCGAGGTGGAGTCTTGCTACCTCCTCATCGAGGTGCTTGGGAAGTACGTA
>CAFBNL010000032.1_pt1 | contig 15846 bp, 13 predicted proteins | sample 7269241 | NCBI WGS metagenome assembly CAFBNL01 (sample SAMEA6814093, study PRJEB35770) | uncultured Actinomycetes bacterium | biome: Freshwater; feature: Freshwater reservoir; material: water | place: Czech Republic | collected 2017-05-23 | depth 30m m
ATCGATCGATTACTGGTCGCCCGCTGGAGTACAACAGGCGGTTCTGCCATGTCGTGGGCTCCCGTAACAATGCCCCCAGATGCCATATAGGAATCGGTGTACTCATACCCGCAGAGCAACTGGATCTCAAACATCAACTCATCTGTCATCTGCCTAAGGACCAACCGGTCATCATCTCGATCACTCCAGCGCTGCGGATCAATCGGTGCTCCGAAACGAATCACGACTTTACGAAAAAGACGGGGCAGCTTCTTGTCGGTTGGCTGAATCTCATCTGTTCCAACGAGACCACAGGGAATGATTGGAGCACCGGTGCGCAGCGAGAGCCTCGCTACGCCGGTTCGGCCCTTATGGAGAAGTCCATCTCGCGTACGTGTTCCCTCTGGATAGATTCCAAATACACCACCATTATCAAGTACCTCTGCAGCGGAGTCGAGAGCACGTTCGCTCGCGCTCCCTCCCTCGCGACGAATCGGTATCTGCCCGAGAGCCTTGAATAGCCAAGCAGTCTTTGGATCGTCGAAGTACTCAGCCTTTGCTACGAAGGTGACACGCCGAGGCACGACAAGGGGAATGAAGAGGGAGTCGATAAACGATCGATGATTAGCGGAGATGATTACTGCTCCATCGCTCTTTAGATTCTCGCGCCCTTCTACCTTGACGCGAAAGAGCAACCTAAGTATGGGCGTGAGAATTGCTTTAATAATCCAGTAGGTCATCCCTACTCCCCGATGATTGAGATTCTCGCCACAATGAATACAAATCAGCACCAACAACGGAGCCGACCACTCGTGAATCGACTTCTAAAGATGGAGCAAACCCGCAAGTACAAGTATGAGACTAGGGCAACTTACATAGCAAGCGCATCGAAGACTCTGCTCATCCTCGGGGCCTACTCGCTCTCTACCCACTATCCTGTGGTCCGCGCCAGGACCATGTTGGGGCTGTATCGCTTCTATCTACTCGCACGCCATCGGCTGATACTTCCGTATTCTTCGGTTCGAGCCTCTGTGGTTCAATCTTGATGAGTCGGTATCCATCGTGCGTTTTTTGAACGTGATGTCGTTTACAGAGTCGTACAAGGTTCTCCAAGCTGGCAGGGCCGCCCTCAGCGAAGGGTTTAATGTGATCTATCTCGAGGCCGATCGTCATATCGCATGTTGGTACCTGGCAGACCGGGTCACGCTCCTCAACGGCTGTACGGACCTTTGCCGGTATTGCGCGCCCCATGTGGGCGATTGTCCTGATGTCTGTGCCGTCGATTACGAGAAGTTTTAGGAATGCCTCGCCCAAATACTCTGTAGCAGTAGCTACTGGTATTGGCCCAACCCCAGCGATCTCACAGATCTCGCCATGATCAGTATGCCCACGCTTTAGCGCATCTATGTCGATGCGAATGTGCATTACCGCATTAGATCGAGTCGTCTTCGTTGCACTCGCCCCTGCCCCTGAATCCGAGGCGCTCGCTTTGTCGCAGAGCATCATTAGAGCGTCGGCGGCGTAGGCCTCTGGTCTCTCATGTACGCCACTCTTACGTGCCTGTTTGAAAATCGAGTCCTCTAACGGTGCGAGAGCAGCTTTAACTAACGCTCCATTCGCAACTGTCATGCGCCCTTTAAGGTTGCACGCGCCGTCCTCGCCAACCCACCATTTTAAGGATCGACTCTTGTGTACCTGCTTGTGGCGCTCTGCCTCATCGGTAGCGCCTGCAACGACACGATTGGTTGCATCTCGCAGATCGCGCACCGTCACATGCTTAGCGAGATTCAAGAGCTGTGTCTCAGTATTAGGCGCAACAATCGCACCACGCGCAACCTCTACAGCCTGCGTGCCAGAGAGTTCACCAGAGCGCAGAGCGGCCTGGGTAACAGGTAAATGATGCAGCTGATTAGCAAGCACCACTACAGACTGGGCCTCATAGTGAGCACAGTCAGTCTCGGTAGCTAGCCACTCAGAAATACTCTTAGCGCCCTGGCCTTTCCAACCATTAGTGCGCTCGACCTGGCCAACACCGATAGTGCGGATCGCATCCCCAAGACGCCGCACTCGCTCCCCGGAGCTCACCAATCGCGCAGCCCGAGCAGCATCGAAGCAATCAACCTCCATTGAGGCAAAGCAAGCCTCGAGCTCTGTGGTGAGTTGATCCAGTCGGTCGAACATATGTTCGATTATAAAACAAGGGTGGGACACCTACTAATACGAGGACAAGTGATCGTGGCTCGTCGCAAGCCATCGAACAACACATCGAGCAAGTGATCCATCAGCCGCGCAAGGGAGTATCTAAACGGATCCACTACCTATCGGAACTGCTTCACGCTGCCTCTATACGGAGAGTGCGCTGGTAGAAAAACCTCAGGCGAGTTTGGTTAAAGCGCGACGAATCCCACGGATCGCTTGGTGAATGCGCTGCTCGTTCTCAACTAGAGCGAACCGCACGAATCCCTCGCCACCGGGGCCGAATCCCACACCAGGAGATACGGCTACTTGGGCCTCGCGCACTAGAAGCTTCGCGAACTCAAGGCTCTTCATCTCTGCGTAGGCCTCAGGGATCGGTGCCCATACGAACATTGTTCCTTCGGGCTTCGGGATCTGCCAGCCAATACGTGCAAGGCCGTCGACAAGAGCATCGCGACGCCCTCGATAAACCTCTGCTACCTCTTTGGGGTAATCAGGGGCCTCATTCATTGCAACAATCGATGCAATCTGAATTGGCTGGAAGGTTCCGTAATCGAGGTAGGACTTCAGGCGAGCAAGAGCCCCAACTACCTCTGCATTGCCGAGCATGAATCCGACACGCCAGCCAGCCATCGAGAAACTCTTGGTCAGGCTGTAGAGCTCTACCGCTACATCTTTGGCACCTGGAACCTCTAAGACCGATGGGGGTCGATAACCATCAAATCCAAGTTCTGCATACGCGAAGTCGTGTACCAATACAACGTCGTGGTCACGAGCAAACCCGACCATTCGGGCCATAAAGTCAAGATCGACGCAGGTACCTGTTGGGTTGTGTGGGAACGACATCACTACGACCCTCGGGCGGGGCCATGCCTGCTCCCAAGCAGCCTCAAGGTTCGCAAAGAAATCTTGGTCCGGTCCTAAGCGCACATAATGCACACCAGCCCCTGCGAGGATCGGACCCCAGATATGAATCGGGTATGAGGGGCTCGGCACCAGCGCAGTGTCTCCCGGGCCAAGCAAGACCCACATCAAGTGCGAGAACCCTTCCTTGGCTCCGATGGTTACGCAGACCTCTGTATCTGGGTTGAGATCAACATCGAACTGCCGCTTGTAGAGGTCAGAAATTGCGAGCCGCAGGCGAGGGAGGCCGCGAGTAGCGGAGTAGCGATGGTTCCGAGGGTTCCGAGCGGCCTCTGCGAGCTTCTCAACCGCTATCTCTGGAGAGGGGAGATCAGGGTTGCCGAAACCTAGGTCAACTACGTCCTCACCAGAGCGTCGCGCAGATACCTTGAGAGCATCTATCTCTGCAAAGGCATAGGGCGGAAGGGCGTGAATACGTCGAAACTCCATGGCCTTTTACCGTAGCAGCGCAGGGCATCAAAACCGCCGATTAAGGCCAGACCAACAAGATCAAGTTAGCGGCTACCGATAATACGATCCGCCTGAGCCTGCTGCTCATAGGAGAGGCGAGCCATCCAGAATCGGAGAAAATTGGCGAATGAGTAACGCAGAAAGAGCGCCGATCCAACTACCGCAGCAGTTAATCCAAGTATGCCTTGCACTATCGCCTGACCCTGCTCAAGGTTGTTCCCCACTGCGGCGAGCGGATAAGCCGCTATGGCAATGATCAGACCAGCGACCATTAAACCGACCGCCATTCTCATCCAGAGACGGTCGCGCCCCTGCGATGGATCTTTGACGCCGAGTTGCTCCATCTCTGACCTGAACTGCGCTACTCGATCTGTCTGCTCAGCGTTCATAATTCTCCCCCGCTACTTTCCTGTTGATTCCCTAGATATGCGTGCGACAATTCACTCTCTAACTCAGCCGGTGTTCCGTCTCTAACGATACGACCATGAACCATGATGGCAGCACGGTCAGCTACACCAAGTACAGAGCTAGCGAACTGCTCAACTACAAGGATAGAGACTCCGCTGCGCGCCACCTGCGCAACAATCTCATAAAGTTCCTCAACGATGATCGGGGCGAGCCCCATCGAGAGCTCATCGAGGATCAAGACTGCGGGGTTGGTAGCTAATCCGCGAGCCATAGCAAGCATCTGCTGCTCCCCGCCTGACATGGTGCCCGCTAATTGGCGTGAGCGCTCAGCAAGCCTTGGAAAACGCCCGAATGCGATCTCCTCAATCTGGGAGAGCGGGACCCCTGTGTAGGTCATCATCTTCAGGTTCTCGCGCACGCTCAGGTTTGGGAACACTCCCCTTCCCTCTGGGACCATTGATATTCCGCGTCGAGCAAGCTCCTCGGGTCGTGTGCCGTTCACCCTCTTGCCGGCATAAAGAACATCTCCAGAGATAGGCGACATGAGCCCACACGCAACTTTGAGCAGTGTTGTCTTACCCGCTCCGTTGGGCCCGAGTAGCGCCACCACGCTCCCCTCATTTACAACAAGGTTGACATCGAACAGAACCTCGATTCGATCGTACGCCGCGTGTATCCCGCTGAGCTCCAGGAGTGGAGTCTGCGTACTCACTTAGCACCCGAGCCTAAATATGCCGCGAGTACAGCCGAGTCGGTCTGAATATCGGCGGGCTCCCCGGAGGCAATAACTCTCCCAAAATCGAGGACATGCACCTTTGCGCATACCTCCATTACCAGCGCAACATCATGCTCAACGAGCACCACAGCCATGCCCTCAGCAGCTAACTCTCTGAGTAGAAGAGCGAATGCGACTGTCTCAGTATCATCCTGCCCCGATGCTGGTTCATCTAGCAGTAGCACCTTTGGTCGTGTAGCAAGTGAACGAGCCAGCTCCACAAGTCGACACTGCCCCGTTGGTAGAGCGTCAACCCTTGCATCAGCGACAGAGCGCAGCCCAACTTTGTCGATCATTGCCTCGACTACCTGCGCTGGATCGTCTTTGGATCCGCTATAGGACTTGTAAATATCTGCTGCAACACGAATATTCTCGCGAACGCTCAGCATCCCGAAAAGCTCCAAACGCTGGAATGTTCTCCCCATTCCAAGACGCGCCCGCCTCGTCGGCGAGAGCTTTCTAAGTTCGCGCCCAGCCAAAATAACTCGACCAGACGTAGGCGACTGGAGACCAGTAATTACATTGAAAAGCGTTGTTTTCCCTGCACCATTTGGCCCGATCAGGCCAGTTATCTCGCCAGCCTCTGCAGCGAGCGTTACCCCATCAAGGGCAAGGTTCCCGCCGAACCGAACCGATACTTCCGAGATCTCAAGGAGCGACATGGATGCTCACTTCGTTAATTCCAAGTGCCGCATCTAACTCAATGAGATCGCTCTCTTTCCATGGCTCGATAAAGCCCTTCCATTCAAGCGGTATTTCCTCAACCGTTGGGGTCTGCTCTACTCCACCAATTTTGAGAGTCGCAAAAATTACGGCTACAACGGGAGAGAGAACAAGAAGTGGAAAGAAGACAGCGTTACCGTAAATGCCAGCGAGCCTCAGAATCCATACCGCTGGTATGACAATCGCTAGCCAAATTATGGCTGGGCGATAGCGCATAATTGGCTCGAACCCATCTCTAATGTCATGTATAGATCCATTCGGGTTGCGACCAAGCCCTACCCCTGCAATACCAGGGAGCAGTCCTGCAACATTCGCGAAGAATACGCCAAGAAGAGCGAGAAGCGGCAGGATGCCCATTAATGAAACCCCTGCAAACAAAGCCCCGCCGACAGCACCAATCCCGCCAACAACGGTGAGGAGCAGCACAGGGAGACCGCTCACAAAGTCGAAGTTCTGTGGGCTGATAGACCTGAGTTGCGTACCCAAGATTGCCCCGCCTACACCTGAGATCCCTGCGGAGAGCGCGAACACAGTGAGCTTCGTACCCACCAGGTTGAGACCGAGAGTCGCGCATGCAGCCTCACTTGATTTCATCGCAAGAAGGCGTCGTCCATAGGCACTCCTACGCACCCCTACAACTGCGATGGAGAGAACTGCAAACGCAACGCTGACAAGAACCATTTGGCGCGATGGAGTGTTGAAGGAGTATCCGAAAATATTGAGCGGTGCAACCTCTGTCGATCCAAGTTCGAAGAGGCTGATGTGTACCGGCCCAATATTAAAATCTGCAAGGTTGAAAATCCATCGGTCGAGCGCTACCGCGAAGCCGGCCGTCCCCAATGCCAAATAAATTCCAGAGAGCCTCAGCGCAGGGAGCGCTATTAATGCACCGACTGCCGCCGGAATAACGAAAGCAAGAACTAGCGCAAGAGGATTCCCACCTGCCCCCAAATGCCCAAATACCAATGCGCCGATCCCGGCGAAGGAGAGCGTGGCAAGCGATATCTGCCCAGCAAAACCGACTAATGGAACTAGTGAGAGGGCAAGTATGCCCACCGCAAATATGCGTCCATAAGTCACGGCGTCTGAGTTTGAGAGCGTTGTCGCTAGCACTACCCCACTGAATACAACACACCCAGCGAAGACGAAGGTTCCAGACCAACTCGGCATCGGGAAAAATTCGCGACTCTGGCGTCGGCCACGAAGGCGCGATGTCGGGATCACTAGCAGCACGATGAAGAGCAAAATTGCGGGAGCGGCGAGGCGGAGCCCGGCAAGATTAGGGGTGCTCTTGAGATACCCAGATAAATAAGCCTCAGTGCAACCAAGAATCAATGCACCGAGAAATGTGAGGGGCAGGCTTCTAAGCCTGCCAATAATTGCAGCGGCGTATGCGTTCACAATTAAGAGTGAGAGTGTTCCCGCATCAAGCGCCACGTTGGGTACGATGAGGATTCCGCCGATGCCCGCAAGAGTGCACCCCATAGCCCATGCAAGCATTGAGACTCTATTGGGGCGTGCGCCGTTAAGAGAGGCAAGCGCTCGATCGTCTACGACCGCGCGCATCGCTACACCTGTGCGTGTTAGGCGAAGAAATAGCCAGAGCGAGAGCGCCACTATTACCGCTACAGCGATGGTGGCCAGTTGCTGACCGGTGACACGCGTATCTGCAAGCGAGAAGTAATGCCCGCTAAAAAATGCGGGCACATTACGGCTCACACCTGGCTTCCAAATCCAGTTCGCTAATCCGATTAGTCCTACCAATAGTCCAATTGATACGACGAGCCGCGTGACCTCTGTCGTGTCCTCAAGGCCTCTCATAATTGCGGTATCGATAAACGCACCGATTAGGGGAGCCAAGACGAGCAGAGAGAGGAGCAATGCCAGCCAGAGTGGCCATTCCCACGCTATGTACATCTGCCAAAAAGCGAAGGCGCAGAGCATCCCGATTGCACCCTGCGCGAAGTTGAAAATTCCAGTCGTCGTGTAAGTCAGTACCAAACCGCTGGCAATGATCGCGTAAATGGCCCCGGTGCTTAGCCCTACGATCGTGAATGTGAGGAACTTATCCAACAATGCCTCCGGGGCGGAAGTGGGGCCGGATTTCTCCGGCCCCAAAGCATCCCCCTACTTAAGTAGTAGGTCGTGCGAGTAATTAACTTCTTGATCTCAATTCTTAAAGCGCTTATTCATTACTTAAGGATTGCTACTTAAGGATCACTACTTAAGGTCGGAGATCGACTTGCCTACATCGGCAAGCTTCGTGCCTTTCCCGTAGTCACCCTTAAGGACTAAAATGTTGCCCTCGGTGCAGTTGAAGATTGAATCATTTGCATCGATATCTGGGAGCGTGAACCCCTTCGGGTTTGCGAGCAGAAGCGAGAAACACTCCGTAGATTTCTGGTCGCGGATATTCATCTGAGCATGTAGTCCACCGCCGGTCCATGTCGTGCTACCGATGCGCTTTGCTTCATCAAGCAGGCACTTTGCCGTGACTTGATTCCCGCATGCCTTCACTGCTCGAGCAAAGAGAATCCACGCCGAGAACGCCTGGACTCCAAGGTAGGTCTTGGCCTTGGCGCTCGGGAGGTACTTCTTATAAAGGTCTAGATACTGCTCCGTAGCAGGGTTCTCTGAGGCTTGCTCAAATGGGTACACAGTGCTTCTCACATACGTATTGGCAATTGACCCGCCACCAGTTACTTGAAGTTTCTGGTCGTAGTGATTGGCGTCTGCTCTGATCCAATCAAGCTTGTAGCCGATATCTGCGAGACCGATCTCAAGCTTTGCAAGGTTCTCGGGCTCACCAGTCCAGAGAATCCCCTTGATCCCCTTTGACTTAATGGTCTGAGCGATAGGGGCCCATGTGGGCTCGCCTGCAGCGTTGTACTGGGCATCGTAAATGACCTTCATTCCCTGAGACTCTGCACCCTCGATCGCTTGGTTTTTTACGAGGATTGTTGAAGGTAGCGACCCGGTTAGGGCGCCAACCTTGTTGATTGAATCCGGGAACTGCTCAACAAGCCACTTGTAGTCGCCAACGGGGAGCGTGTCGAGCGGGTTGGGCACTACTTGGACCATTAGGTCTGCGCCGCGCGCCTGCGTGCTTACAACGAATCCTGCAATATCAGGGAGCAAGCACTCAAGCCTGTCCTTCTGGCCTACGTCATCAAATACTGCGCCACCACCGACTAGAGAGAAGTCGTTCTGGCATGCCTCGAGAATACGTGCTCGGTACTCAGTGAGCTTTGAATCTAGAAGGTCGACCTTGATCTGTCGTCCAGCGATTCCACCGGCGGCGTTGCACCACTTGGTGAAGACCGTGGCAGAGTCAAATAACTCTTGGTTGAGTCCGGGGCGACCAGAGAAGCCTGGATCAGCCACTGTTCCAACTCGAATCTCTGTATCTGTAACACCGCGAGCGGTTGCGCCCTTAGCGTCACCGGGCCCACAGACATCGTTTAGAGAACCAAATGCACCGCTCGCTGTCGTGGTTTTGCCTCCGCCACCGGTAGTACCCGCATTCTCGGGGCCGGAGTCGCTTCTGCTACACCCTGCCGCAACAAGGGCTAGAGCAGTTGCGCATATAACTGTCTTGACTAAGAACTTGGATCGCATTTAATTCCCCCTAAATGACGCCGATCGGCGAGGCTGTGAGTATCGCAGGATTATTGGCTCTATGCGAGGCAAGGAGGGCAATAATCCTGTTCTATTGACTGATTTTGCCGAGATCTCTGGCCACCCTGCAAGGACGTAGCGCTAGAGGATCGATATTTAGAGCAAATCAGAATACTCTCGGCCAACATCTACTAGGCGCAACCCACTCCTTACTGCGCCGGGGATTCGCACCACATTCTTGGTATCGCAGTTATAAATGCCGTCTGTCCTATCAACACTAGGGAACCTGAACCCAGCCGCCGTTGCTTCAATCATCAAAAAGCATTGAGGTGGATCTGCGGCAGCGACGTTTACTGGGGACTGAAGTCCGCCGCCGGTCCAGCCTGTTGAACCAATCTTCTCTGCATTCTCCACTAGACACCTTCGGGTTAATTGGCTCCCACAAGCGCCTGCAGATTTAGCGAAGAGCAGCCATGCTGAGAACGCCTGTAACCCCAGGAATGTTCGCGCACGACCCTTCGGCAAAAAGCGCTTGAATGATTCTAAATACTGACGTGTGGCCGACTGCTTAACCGCTTGCTCAAACGGTACAAAATCTGCTCTCATAAACGTGTTCTTGATTGCCGCTCCACCGGCATCGAGGAAGGACGCGTCATAGTGGTTTGGGTCCACACGTATCCATTGAAGTTCGTAATCAATGTCAACAAGAGCCTGTTCTAAGCGAGCCAAGTTCTGAGGCTCACCTGTCCAGATGAGTCCACGCACTCCTCTCACTTTTAGAGACTGCGCCACAGGGATCCACGTCGGCTCTCCGGTGGCGTTGTACTGACCTGAATAGATAATGGTCATCCCATTTGCAGTCGCCGCCGCCTCCGCTTGTCTCTGGTTCAGAATACCTGCGGGGTACGCAGCAGTTATTGCTCCAACATGTGCAGATGCCGTCGGGTAACGAGCAGCGAGCCAACGGATATCGCCAGCCGGATAAGAATCCATTGGGGTTGGACCAACCTGAAATAGCAGTTCCGCATCCCTCGCCTCAGCCCCAACAACGAATACTGCAAAGTCTGGAAGCAGACACTCGAGCCGATCGCGTACCCCGGTACCGTCAAATGCCCCGCCGCCCCCTACAAGTGCAAAATCCTCTGCGCACGCATCGAGCATCCTGGCTCGATACTCGGTCACCCGAGCATCGCGGAGATTTAATTGCAATTTTCTTCCGTGTATTCCGCCTGCGGCATTGCACCACCGTGTGAAGACAAGCGCTGCATCAAAAATTTCGCGATTGAGGCCAGGCCTCCCCACAAAACCTGGGTCGGCGATGGTGCCAACCTCGATCTCATTGTTAGAGACCCCTTGGGCGGTCTTCCCTTTGGCTGAACCGGGGCCGCAGACTCTCCCGAGATCTCCAAAAACTCCGCTCGGAGCATCTAAGGCTCCAACAGGCTTAACCTCACTCGCTCCGGTCTCTATGCCGCTACGAGTGCAGGCGCTAAGCGCCACTAGCACTACGAGTAGTTGCAGAGATACTTTTCTCCCGCGCAGTGTCCGCATACTCCTCCGAACTATCTGCCCTGACCACATAGGTCGCGAATTTGTCTGCGGAATAGTTCGAAGTATCACCCATGCGGGAGGAGAATTGGTGACAGGGCCATGAATTATCTAGAGAATTCCAGTCAAGCGATGTCCTCTATCAAAGTGATGGCCTCTATCAAAGCGATTGCCACTATCAACACGCCCGTTTAGAACGATTTATAAAACAGGGCTCTATTTTACTTTGACGACCTGGAATCGCTTAGCCCAACGGCGATACTCAAGAATCGGCCCGTCGACATCGGAGAGGGCGGGGCTCTCGATGTAGGCCTTGTTCTCCCAGATCGGAATATCTTCGCGTGCCTGCTCATCAATATGGCCGGTATAAATCAAAGCAAGGGCTCTTGCCTCTTCCTCGCTACTTTCTCCGTAACCTGTTTTACGAACTGTGAAATAGAAACGTAATTCCGAGAGGCTCGCCTCTATCGGGGTCTGAGTCGCAACTAAAAGGGTATCGACAAAACCTCGAAAACGAGTGGCTGAGAAACCTGGACCGTATTGGTGTATCTCGATCTCGCCTGGAAAATCGCCATAAGGCGTAATCAGAAGCAAGCGAGAGAGTATTCGAGCGATCTCAGATGTGGTGTCGTACTCAATGATGTCTGGCGGCACCGCGTTGAGATGCACACTCGGAAAATGACAGCGGTCGACAGCGTTCTCCCCCATCTCCTGCACCGAAGTATTCACAACGTATGAGGAGACGATGTAGGGCAGGAACTCCGGGTCAAGCACCTCGGGTAACTCTGGAACTTCAAAAGTCGGCGCCAAGCCCTGCGGGTGTATCCATGCCAATACAAAACCATTGCGCTCTACTACAGGGTGCGTTAACAGCCGCGCACGACCGTTCGTACGATCGCTATAAGGGATGTCGCAGTTCTTGCCGTCAGTATCGAAACTCCACCCATGAAAGGGGCATACGAGCAAATCGCCGACAACTCGCCCGCCCATTCCTAAGTGGGCGCCGAGATGGGGACAGAACGCATCTGCACATGCAGCTTCGCCATCATCGGTTCGCCAAACGACTAATTCGCGACCGCAGGCACGCAGCGTAATTACTTCTGCAGAATTGAGATCGCCAGAGTCAGCAACACGGAACCACCCGAATGGGATCGGGATCGATCTACTCGAATCAGAGGGATTCGAAGAGGCTCTGCTCACTAGATCACTCAGGTTTCTTGGCGCCAACTACCCACATTGCAAAGAACTGCGAGCCTCCGCCATAGGCATGCCCGAGAGCTTTACCGGTCTTCAGCTCGACCTGATGACCGCCAGCAGCGCCACGGACCTGCTGAGCAACCTCACCAAATCGAATCATTCCGGAGGCCCCAATTGGATTAGAGGAGAGCACTCCTCCAGATGGGTTCCACGGAATATCGCCGTCAAAGGCAGTCGCGCCCTCGGCAGTTAGTTTCCATCCGTCACCCTCTGCGCAGAAGCCAAGGTTCTCGAGCCACATAGGTTCGTACCACGAGAACGGAACATAAACCTCTGCACAGTCAAGATCGCGTCTGGGATCCGAAATCCCTGCTTGGCGATAGACATCCGCAGCGCAGTCCTTACCTGCTTGAGGGTTTATCTGATCCCGCCGAGCAAACATCGTCGGCTCGCTGCGCATCGCCATTCCATGGACCCAAGCGACAGGGTTCGGTGCAGCGGCTGCGACCTTCTCGCTACCCAAAACCATCGCCATTGCTCCGTCAGAGGATGGGCAGGTATCGAGATACCGCAGTGGATCCCATAGCAGCCAAGACTCCTCAACCATCTTCAACGTAATTTCAGGCATGTGCAAGTGGGCTCGGGGATTTCGCACTGCGTTGAGTCGGTCTTTTACTGCAACTAGATGCCCGCTCTCTCGAGGCGCACCTGATCGCGTCATATAAGCGCGAATCATCGGGGCAAAGTATCCGCCTGCTCCAGCGACTAGTGGCGGAGAGAATGGCATCGGAACCGAGAGTCCCCATGTCGCATTGCTCTCAGATTGCTTCTCATAAGCAACGGTAAGGACGCGTTCGTGTACTCCAGCCTGTACGAGTTTCGCAGCGACAATCGCTGTTGATCCACCGACACTCCCTGCGGTGTGCACACGAAGCATTGGCTTTCCTACTGCGCCGAGAGCATCCGCTAGGTACAGCTCTGGCATAGCGACACCCTCAAACATATCTGGGGCCTTACCAACAACTACAGCGTCAATGTCGCTCCATGTCATCCCCGCATCCTCGAGAGCCTCAACTGCGGCCTCCCGAACGAGGCCCGCCATCGAGACGTCTTTTCGCGACGAACGATGATGCGTCTGCCCAACACCTACTACTGCTACAGCATTCTTAGACATCTCTATTCACCTTCCAAAACACATACGAGGTTCTGCTGCAATGCAGGCCCGGATGTTGCATGGGCAACACCTCGGTTAGCGGTTCCATCCATGATGCGACGCGCAACCTCACCGATTCTCACGAGGCCAGCCGACATAATCCCATTGGCTGCCAATGGGCCCCCAGATGGGTTAACAATAGAGGGATCTACACCGAGTGCTTCGCTGAGAATCAAGACCTCGTGGCTGAACTGAGCATGCACTTCAGCGACATCTATCGGCCCTGAGGCGACACCGGCATGCTTGGCGGCGAGCGCAGTTGAATCAGAGCGAGTTAGGTCGCGGGCTCCTAGTGAATGGGGCTCGATGCGATGGTCTAGCCCGCGTATCCAAGCAGGTCGCTTGTTTACGCTGCGAGCGAGGTCACCTGCCGCCAAAACGATTGCGGCCACACCATCGGTTGTCGGGAAAATATCCGCATCACGAAGCGGCGACGCTACGTATGGAGATGCGAGCAAGTCCTCGATGCTTGGCTCACCAGACCTAATCGCTTGAGGCGTATCGCGAGCGCTCCGCATCGCCTGTGCTACTACCCCAGCAAGATCGCGTTCGCTGCGACCGCTTGCATCTAGGTAAGCACGCGCTTGTAGTGCGGCTAGATCAACCATTGAGGGCCAGAGCGGCGCCACGTAATAAGGGTCCAACTGCAACGACATAATCTCATGGACGTTGCCCTGAGACGCCTTCCCAAATCCATAGACGAGTGCAGAATCAACCTCGCCCGTCTGAATCGCTATCCAGGCTTCATATAGAGCCCAGGCGCCATCCATCTCGACATGGCTCTCGCGAATCGGCGGCCACGCCCCAACAGCATCAAGCCCCATCACAAATGAAAAAGGTCCGCCCTGAAGATAGTCAAAACTCCCTGAGCATGTGAAGCCAATATCAGATCGAGCGATACCCGATGCATCGATGGCCTCCGTAATTACAGGGGCGAGCATCTCAACCTCGTTGCGCATCTGCTCTTTCGCTACGGTCGAGTAAGAAAACGAAACAACAGCTACATCGCGCATTAGAGGTAATCCTTATAGTCGGCGTACTCAGCATCGGGTTCTCCCGTGGGCTCCCACCACTCAATGCTCCCGTGATCGGCAGTTAGTTTTTCGAGCCACTTTGCTTTAACTCTCATCCCCATGCGCACCTCGTCTACGGAGCAGCCGCGAATGAGACCAAAGAAGGTGTTGTTCGCTCCGTCAAGTAGTACCTGAGCAGATACATATGGAATCTCTGGGGCTAGATCCGAGAGCCCTGGAATATTTACGATGCAGAACGTAGTGATTACCCCCGTATCGCTCACATCTACTGAGATACTTGTTGGCGCTCCGGTAGTCGGGTCGGTACCTCGCGATGCTGCATAAACATCGTCGCTCCCCACTGCCTTGCCACCGATGATTTTGCCTTCGGCGAGTCCAAGTAGGAAACGCGTCGTGGACTCTCCGGCAGCGATCTCGTAATCAAGCCTTCCCGATGTCACTATCCCTGTAACTGAATCGCCCATGTTCTCTGAGAACGGAAGTGGCGGGACCTCTGGGATCGGGTCACCATCTTTGTAGGGTCGCCATGCCTCGATATCAGATACGCCACCGATGCGATCAGACCGCCAATGCGGTATTACGCGCATCCCGGTACTCATCTCCTCTGGAGTAGAAACGTCAACCATGTGGAGCATCGATGTATCAGCACCGTCAGGGCGAATTAAAGCGAATGCGAAGGGGCGATCAAGCGCATGCTTCTCTGCACGAGGATTCGCTACCCACGACCATGTAACCACGGTTCCAGCGGGCCCAACCTCTACGAAGTCGTCAACCGAGACGGCCGCAGAGGTAAGGGGGTCGTACTCCGTCGGCGGCACTAACACTCGACCATCCGCGAGGCGGGCACCCTCAATGCGGCCATCGCGCAGCCCAGTCAAGTAACGACCGACTACGTCACCTACCGAACGCGTATATCCGCCTGGGTACTCAAGGGAGTGCCTAGCTACAAGTGGTTCTGTCATTTGTCTCTTCTCCTTGTTGCAGTTGCGCCAAGTAATTCTGGCCGCGTCTAAACCCTCAAATTACTGATCTGTCGAGAATATCCTCAGCCGTTACGCACGGGGAGGTGCTTCACGCCATTAATTAGGTTCGACTGCAGGCGCACGATCTCTCCCGATCTAGTGATGTTGGGAATGCGCGTAAGAATCTCCTCGAACATCACTCGAATCTCCATCTTCGCGAGACTCGCTCCGAGGCAGTAATGCGGCCCGCGCCCACCAAATGCAATGTGCTCATTTGGAGTGCGCCCGACATCAAATACGTGTGGGTTAGCAAAAATTTCTTCGTCGCGATTGGCCGATCCATACCAGATGGTCACCATCTCGCCCTTCTTGATCTGCACTCCCCGCAACTCTGTGTCTTCAGTAGCCGTGCGTCGGAAATACATCACCGGTGTTACGAATCGCAGCATCTCATCGACTGCAGTCTCCATGAGGCCGGGTAGATCTGCCTTCAGGCGTTCAAGCTGCTCAGGGTGCTCCATCAAAGCGTGCATGCCACCAGAGATGAGGTTACGAGTTGTCTCGTTGCCAGCAACCGAGAGGAGGAGCACAAAGACATTGAACTCAATATCAGAGAGCTTCTCTCCATCAAGATCTGCTGTAATTAAAGCGGTAACGATATCGTCGAGGGGTCGCTCACGTCGGCTATCGGCGAGGCTCTGCGCGTACATGTAGAGCTCCATCGAGGCTGACATTGCATCCTCGCCGCCAATTGCTCCGTACTCGGGGTCGTCTGCACCGATCATGCGGTTTGACCACTCAAAGATCTTGTGTCGGTCC
>CAFBNL010000033.1_pt1 | contig 15642 bp, 18 predicted proteins | sample 7269241 | NCBI WGS metagenome assembly CAFBNL01 (sample SAMEA6814093, study PRJEB35770) | uncultured Actinomycetes bacterium | biome: Freshwater; feature: Freshwater reservoir; material: water | place: Czech Republic | collected 2017-05-23 | depth 30m m
CAATCACAACGCGAAACTTGCGTCGGTTTGCAGGGTTAACAAGCTTCACTGAGAACTTGTGGTTATCCCACTTGTCCTCTAATGCGCCAGCGGGGATCTTTGCATCGAGGTTGATGTTGCTCACTTGACAACTCCAGTTACTACTAGGAGAGGAATGCTGATATTCCCTATTCCAATGATTGATGCGAGCCCAATAGCAAAGCCCCTGCGCCAAGGATTGAATCGCGGGCTGTTGATGCCGAGGCTCTGGAACATTGACCATGCACCGTGATAGAGGTGAATGGCAATAGCGATGTTTGCAGCGATGTAGGCGATCGCAACAGGGACACGCGTGAACGAGTTTACGATGTTGTTGTAGACATCACCTTTGACGAACGTGTCGCTGGTCTTACCGAAGGTGAGATCAAGAAGGTGGAAGATGATGAAGAGCGTGAGGATGATGCCGGTCCAGCGCATGGTGCGGGCCGCAAAATCGGCGGCTACGTACTCACGCGGCGACTTGTAGCCGTTTGGTCGGGCTGCACGATTCATTCTGGTTAGCGATGCCGCTGCCCAGATGTGGAGTACGACGGCGCCTAAAAGACCGGCGCGCAGAATCCAAAGAACACCCGTCTTCGGGAGTATTGGGTAGCCAATCGTGCGGAGCCACTCGGCGTAGTGATCGATAGCGTCAGCGCTAAGAAAGATCTTGAGGTTCCCAAGCATGTGAGCAAACACGAAGCCGATGAGCATGATGCCGGTGACGGCCATGATCCACTTCTTGCCTACCGCTGAACGCCAGAACATCACAAAGAAGGGTCCGTCCTTCTTCGCAGGTGCTGGTTGCGGAGCGCCTACGTACCGCTGCGCATTCTCAACCTTCGTCATGGCCTGTATTCCTCTCGCGGTGACCAACAAGTTCCAGTGTGAACGGTAGTAGAGGGCGCACGTGTCTCACGACACGGGGAGAAAGGCCACGCTGGTACGGTTTCGGGGAGCGACTTAGGGCAACCTAGGGGAGCGCGTAAACCCGTTATCTCTAAAGGAGTCCCCATGACCCGCCCCACAACACTCGGCGAACTCAAAGCAAGCGGCTGGGTCTCCCGGCCGGTTAAGGATGAGGTGCGCGCCAATGCAATTGAGCGCATCGTCGCCGGCCGCCCACTCGTCGACGGGGTACTTGGGTATGAGGACACAGTGCTGCCCCAACTCGAGAACGCCCTACTTGCTGGGCATGATGTGATTCTGCTCGGCGAGCGCGGCCAGGCCAAGACGCGCATCATCCGATCCTTGACTGAACTCCTTGACGAGTGGATGCCGATTGTCGCTGGGAGCGAGATCAACGATGATCCCTATAACCCGATTAGTGCTCACGCCAGAACTCTTATCGAGGAGCAGGGTGATGAGACCCCAATTACATGGGTGCATCGCAGCCGACGCTTCGGGGAGAAACTCGCTACTCCAGATACTTCGATAGCGGACCTCATCGGTGAGGTCGACCCGATCAAGGTTGCTGAGGGTCGCTACCTCTCAGATGAACTAACGATTCACTACGGAATGGTGCCGCGCACTAATCGCGGAATCTTTGCGATTAACGAGTTGCCCGACCTTGCAGAGCGGATTCAGGTTGGATTACTAAATGTCCTCGAAGAGCGTGATGTACAGATTCGCGGATACAAGATTCGCCTGCCAGTAGATGTGATGCTCGTGGCATCTGCAAACCCAGAGGACTACACCAACCGCGGTCGCATCATTACTCCCCTTAAAGACCGTTTTGGGGCTCAGATTCGCACTCACTACCCATTAGAGGTTGGGTTAGAGATGGATGTAATAGCCCAAGAGTCTCAGGTCATCTCGGCTGCGGGCGTTGAGGTAACGGTTCCAGCATTTATGGTCGAGATCATCGCGGAGATTAGTCAGCAGGCACGAAGGTCGCCACACGTCAACCAGCGCTCCGGAGTATCCGTGAGGCTCTCGATCGCAAACTATGAGACCCTCGTTGCGAATGCTTTACGACGCGCTCTACACACCCACGAAGCCGAGGCCGTTCCGCGTGTTAGCGACCTAGAGGCCCTGGTGTCTAGTACTAGCGGGAAGATTGAGATTGAGACCCTCGATGACGGTCGCGAGGGTCAAGTACTCGAGCGAATTATTCAAGCAGCGATCCTCGAGGTATTCCGCGCGCATGTAAAACCAGAGCGCCTTACTGCGTTAGTGCAAGCGTTTGACGATGGTCGTGTTGTGCATACCGGTGATGAACTGCCATCGGCAGACTACGTCGCTCTGATCTCAGATTTGCCAGGCGTGAAAGAGACTCTCGAAGACTTAGGTGTGGTTGAGACACCGGGAAGCGTCGCGTCCGCAATTGAGTTCTTGCTTGAGGGACTTCATCTTTCGAAGCGCCTCAACAAGGATGCAGTAGATGGGCGTGCTACTTATCGAGCTCGGGGCTCCAACCGTTAATTAATAGGTTTTTACCGCTTCTTTGCGTACTCGGCGACTACCTCCGCGCTCGCGCGCGGTTCTCTGTCTCGCGTGAATAATCCATACGGAGTCGCATAGCCGCCTAGCCACTCGTACTGGTCAATACCTGTTTGGTGGAAGATGCCGCGAATATCGATGCCATCGTCGATTGCCTCTTCAACGGCTGCGAAGCATTCGCGTAGGTAGTCGCATCGCCATGCGTCATCATCGGTGCCGATGCCGAGCCCTGTGATTAATAGGGGCCGGTCGGGTAGTTCCTCCGCGAGCCTGTGGAGTACGAGCGATAGCCCTTCTACCCATGGAGCTATCCCTAAAGAAGTCTTCCTCAGATTGTTTGGGTAACTAACAAATTTGCCTTGACGCGTAACTCCGATTGCTGACTCGTAACTGAAACCCACCATGTCGCAGGAGTCACGCAGTTCTGGAATCTCAATCTCGGGCAGCCCTGGAATGGTGAGAACTCCATCTCGCAGTGCACGCATCCAGACCCTCCAGATCACTGCGTCTGCGTCGCGTGCGTATTGCTCCGCCACGGGCGAGTTATCAATTGAGAAAATGGGTGCAAGGTTCAGGGCAGTCGCGACTGGAGGTCCGCCTCTCAATTCGCGCCACGCATCGCGCCACGCGAAGACCATGCCGCGCAGCGTCTCAGCAAACTTCGCTGGATGCTTTGAGCCTGGAGGATGGACTCCGTTGAGAAATGCATCAGATGCGTATGCAGTCGGATGGTGGAGCGGTTGCCATCCAGCGACTAGATCGCCGAAGGTCTCAGCGCAGAACGCAACATGGCGTGCCCAGAAATAGGAGCGTGTCTTGTCGTCTCTGAACCCGCCTTCACCTAGTTCTGTAAACCAACCAGGTAGAGCGATGTGGTGAAGGCAGACCCAAGGCTCGATCCCCGCATCGCGTGCTGACTCGAGAACCCAACGCGCGTGCTCAATCTCTGCGCCGTCTCTGCGACCTTCAGATGGCTCAATTCGAGCCCAGTCGATGGAGAGTCTGTGCCGCGATAATCCAAAGGAGGCGTATAGGGGGAAGTCCTCAGAGTAACGAGTCTTGAAACCGTTACCTTCTCCCGAACGAGGAGCGTTGCCCTGTATCTCCCAATCGAGCCAGTCGCACTGTCGTGCCGCTCCCTCAACCTGAGTAGATGACGAGTTGGTCCCCCAAATAAAATCGCTAGTGAATCCTTTTTGGGGCTCGCCACTCTCAAATTGGGGCAATGAGTTCCTTAGATAGCGGACTTGCGATCGAAGAGTCCGCAGCCTTGTGCAAAACGACGATTTACATTCACGATTGCCTCGCGAACCTGCGCATCGTCGACTACACGTTTGTCTCCATTGGAGACTCGCTCTAGAGCGCTCAGGAAAACTTGTGTATCTGCTGCGATGTCTTTAGGGGCATTCGCGTTGATCTCTCGCACGATTGCGAGCTGCTCGTCGACGCTTACCTTCTTTCCCGAGGTAATCAGCGCCTCATACTCCTTACCTTTATCGCAGAAAGCCTTTTTGGGATCTGGGAGAACGTTCTTCTTGCTTGACCCGGAGCAGCCGGTTATAAAGAGAGCAGCCGAAAGAAGAAGAGCTATTGGCGCCAGCTTTCGAGGGGATTGAGTCATAAGACCATTCTCGCCGATACCGAGGGTAAGGGCCGAGTCGGGGGTCGCGGCCTACGCTGCAGGTATGACGCGCAGGGCATTTGACTATTCACGCTGGGACGGGACTCAGGTTGGGTTCAACCTCGACGCGGATTCTCTCCTTGCAGAGATGGCCGACGACCTCACGTACCACGGCGACCCCAATGCCGCTCTTAGGCGACTCCTCCAGCAGGGGATGCGCGATAGCAACGGCGAGCAGATGATGGGTCTGCGCGAGATGATGAAGCGACTGCGTGAGCGCAGGCGTGATGAGGTTGAGTCAAAAGATCTTGGGGGACCATTCGCGGAGATAGCCGAGCGACTTCGTGAAGTCCTCAATGAGGAACGTGCCGGTATCGAGCGACGAGTCGAGGCTGCGCGCGAATCTCAGGATCAACGACGCAAAGAGATCGTCGAAGAGTTAGGCGCTGAGCGAAACTTTGAACTCGACATGATGCCTCCAGACCTTGGCGGGCTAGTGAAGGCTCTTCAGGAATACGACTTCATGGACGACGCCGCTCGCGCGAAGTTCGAGGAGCTCATGGACGAGATTCGTTCGGAGTTAATCAAGAGCAACTTCAACCAGCTCTCTGAAGGCATGAGCAACGTCTCTCCAGAGCAGATGGCTCGTATGAAGGACATGCTCGCTGATCTAAACCAAATGCTTGAGGCGAGAGGGCGCGGCGAAGAGCCAGACTTCGATGCCTTCATGGAGAAGTACTCTGACTTTTTCCCAGGTAATCCTGCAACGCTTGATGAGTTGCTTGAGCAGATGGCGCGTTCGATGGCGGCCATGCAGCAAATGCTCAACAGCATGACCCCTGAGCAGCGCGACCAGTTGCAGCAACTTAGTGAAGCGCTACTTGACGATGTTGATCTGCGTTGGCAGATGGATGAGCTGGGGCGCAATCTTCAGAATGCGTTCCCAGATATGGGTTGGCAGCAGTCAATGGGTGGTCAAGGGGATCAACCAATGGGGCTTGGGCAGATGTCTGAGATGCTTCAGAATCTCGGTGATCTAGACCAACTTGAGAGCATGCTTCAGAATGCCTCTACCCCTGCTCAATTAGCCGAGGTAGATCTTGATCGGGCCAGAGAGTTACTTGGAGACGATGCAGCGCGATCGCTAGAGCAGATGCGTGAGATGACTCGAATACTTCAGGAGGCAGGCCTGATAGATCAGCGTGAAGGCCGTCTTGAACTGACCCCGCGTGCGGTACGTGCTCTTGGGCAGAAGGCTCTCGGGGATCTCTACCGGAAGCTCCTAAAGGACCAGGCTGGCCGGCACGAGGTCGAGCAAGTCGGTGCCGGGCATGAGCGCGCCTATGAGCACAAGCCGTATGAGTACGGAGACCCCTTCAACCTGAATGTCGAGCAGACGATCCGCAACGCCGTATTTCGCGCAGGGGCTGGAACGCCAGTGCGCCTGCTCCCCGAAGACTTTGAGGTAGAGCGCACAGAGGTCCTGACGCGGTCGTCGACTGTCCTCTTATTGGATGTCTCAATGTCAATGCCGATGCGCGACAACTTTTTGCCAGCTAAGAAAGTTGCGATGGCGCTGCATGCGCTGATCACATCACAGTTTCCGCGAGATCATTTCGGGCTTGTTGCGTTTGGGCGCGTAGCTCGAGATATCAAGCCGGAATTACTACCCGAGTTGTCCTGGGACTTCGAGTGGGGGACCAACATGCAGCACGCGTTGATGCTCGCTAGAAGGCAACTCTCTCGCGAGAGTGGCACGAAGCAGATTCTTATGGTGACAGATGGCGAGCCGACCGCACACATAGAGGATGGCGAGGCATATTTTCAGTACCCTGCGTCGCCTGTGACGGTAGAGGAAACCTTGCGCGAGGCTGCTCGCTGCACGAAGGCAGGTATCACGATCAACACCTTCATGCTCGATGCTGATTGGGGGCTGCGTAATTTTGTAGAGCAGTTGACTCGTCTAAATCGCGGGAGGGCGTTCTTCACATCACCAGATAATTTGGGCGACTACGTGCTAGTGGACTTCCTTGAGCAGCGCAGGGTAAGGCGCACCGGTTAATGCGGTTTTAAAGCCCCCCGGCGCTCTAGGCATTGAGGCCTATAAATGGTCTATAGATCAACGGTAAATGCTTGATCTGGGCCCCTCAAGGTTCTCTCTCCTAGGGCCGATAGGCCTCTAGTCCAACTAGAGCAGGCGGAGTCATGGATCAACTACCCGGCGAGATCAATCAACGCATTAAACGTGAGGCGCGAGTCGCTGGTATCTCCCGTCGCAAGGCACCCTCAATTGAAGTAATTGAGCAACGCAGAATGCAACTATGGATACTTACCGTCCTTGTTGTGGTGGCCTTAGCAGCAGCCTCTGCTCTTGCGTCTTGGGCTGGGCCCGAGTCTTACCTAGGTGCTGGCCAATGGATTCTGAGATCTGCGGTAGCGCTTCTCGGCATTGGGTTCGTTGCCTACGCAGTCGAGAAAGAGCTTCACCTCCATAGGCTCCTTCGCCTACTTACTGACGAGCGCGTGCTCAATGCGGCCTATTCCCAGAGCCTCGATATGAACCGCGCGTTATCAGCAGCGGGTAAGGCCCTTAACTCCGCTCTTGAACTTGATGAAGTGCTTGATGCGATTCTTGCGAGTGCAAGTCAGTTGTTGAGCGCTCGAAGCGGGTCCGTCATGCTCCTTGAGGACGATGACTACTTGCGAGTAGTGGCTGTTAGAGGAGGTCACCTTTTCCGCGATGCTCGCGTACGCGTTGGAGAGTCAGTAGCTGGTCGCGTTGCGGAGACCCGCGCTCCTCTACTTGTAAATGGGGATGCTGTTGATTTAGGGCTTCGTGATGCAAGTGCAGGTGGCGGTGAGGATGGGAGCGCCATGTCTGTTCCTCTCGTCAATCGGGGGCAATTGCTCGGGGTGCTAAATGTTCGTGCAGCAGGATCAGTCCAGTTCGATGACTACGACCTTCAGACACTGAGCCTCTTCGCGGAGCCGGTCGCTGCAGCCATCGCCAAGGCAGGTCTATACGCTGCGGAGAAGGCCCATGTCGTTGAGTTGGTGGAGAGCGACAGAATGAAGTCGCAGTTTGTCGCTTCAGTCAGCCATGAACTCCGGACACCCCTGACGTCGATTAGAGGTGCCGTTGCTGCGACACGACTCGTCGACGACCCGGCCCAGCGGAGTGAACTCTTGGATGTTATTGAACGCCAATCGGTGCGCCTTCAAGGAATGGTCGAGGAGATACTCGCATCAGCGCGTATGGAGCGCGAGAGTAACGATGCTCAGGTAATGCTGCGAAAAGTTGATCTTGCATCACTGGTTCGGTTGGCTGCCCTAGATGCGCACCTTGCCGGTCGGCCTGTAACGGTAGACGCACCAGCGGTCTGCGAAGTGAGGGCCGACTCTGAAGGGCTGCGTCGCGTGGTCGGGAATTTAATTGAGAACGCTCATAAGTATGGATCCATACCTGTAACTGTGACGCTTGAATGCGATGCAGAGCACGTGATGCTCTCCGTCCTCGACAGCGGCCCTGGCGTCCCTGTAGCTGAGCGAGCCAGAATCTTTGAACGCTTCTATCGAACAGACCCCAATGGAGTGCAGCCTGGTCTCGGCTTGGGTCTCTCAATCGTTAGAGGCGTGGTTGAATCCTCAGGGGGTTCGGTCTATGTTGAGGACGCCCCTAGTGGCGGCGCCGCCTTCCGAGTCGTGCTGCATACTCCAGTCGATGATCGAAGAGAGGAGGCTCATGTCAACTAAATACCGTGTCCTAATTGTTGACGATGAGCCAGATGTACTACTGACCCTTCGCGTAATTCTCGAGGCTGCTGGATTTGAGCCCTCACTCGCTGCAGATGGCGAGACGGCCCTCCGGCGCATCGATGAGCAGCCTCTTGATGTTGTTCTGCTCGACATAATGATGCCGGTACTTGATGGGTGGTTCGTCCTCGCTGAACTGCAGGGTCGAGCCGTCCGGCCTCAGGTAATTGTCTGCTCAGCAAAGACGGCAGATGCCGATCGCGAGCGTGCCCTCAATCTTGGTGCAGCGGCGTATGTAACAAAGCCGTACTCCCCTGATGATTTGATAGCGAAGATACATACAGTGCTCGCCCAGGGCGAAGCGCACTTAAGCGTTTAACCGCAGGTCTTCAAAAAGATTTAAGTACGTGCTCGTAGATATTTAGAGTCGATTCGTCGAAGCAGATAAAACGAATCTCAGTTATCTCATCAGGTGCTGCAATGCAGGTAGCAATCGCGATCTTGGTTGCATGCAGTAACGGGTATCCATAGATGCCTGTGCTGATTGCCGGGAACGCGATACTGCTTGCTCCAACTGCAGCGGCGAGCTTCAGTGATTCTCTGTATGCGGATGCGAGGAGACCTGCCTCGTCTTCGTCACCTCCGCGCCAGATCGGGCCCACGGCGTGCACGATCCACTTAGCCTTAAGGGCGAACCCGGGCGTGATGCGAGCCTCGCCGGTGGGGCATGGCGCCTGCTCTCTGCAGGCCTCGGGCAGACCCGCTCCCGCTGCCAAGAAGATTGCGCCACAGACACCACCCCCGGCAGCGAGATTGGTATTGGCAGCGTTGACGACTGCATCAAGTTTGGAGGCAGTGATGTCACCAAGGATCGCCTCAAGTCTGGGCATGCGCTCTTGCTCCTTTGCTTCGCTGGGGGGCGATTGGCCCGGGTGGTGTCAGTTTTTTCGTCTGTGAACTCGGCAAGAAGCAACGGTTTCACTTTAAGTGAGAATTATGGTGACTGAATCTTGCATAGAGCGTTATTTTCCAAGAAACTTAACCGTAAATCCTAATGACCACTTGCGGCGGAGGTCACTTATCAGGCAAAGTAACACTGTTGTAATTACATCAGAGTCGATATCAAGGGGGAAGACCAATGCCTGAGGTCTCCATGATCAGCCATTTTATGAACAGCGAAGGGTTAGACCGACGCTGGCAGGAGCGAGCCAACTGCCTTGGAGTTGACCCAGACCTCTTCTTCCCAGAGCGTGGCGCTAGTACCCGTGAGGCAAAGTCAGTATGCGCCGGCTGTGAGGTTAAGGCTGACTGCCTTGAGTATGCCCTCGACAACGGTGAGAAATTTGGGATCTGGGGTGGACTCTCCGAGAGAGAGCGCCGCCGCCTTCGTCGCCAACGTGCACTTGCGCGTCGTGCTGCAGCCTCAACCGGCTGAGCCAATCATTAGGGTCAACTAGATCCAGTCAGACGAAGTCTCTCCGTTTTAATCTCGGTTTTCTTCTCGTCCGGCCACGCGCCGCTCAAGACTTATCTTCTCGCTTAAACCACTGCGCTCCAAGAACTCTTTGCTACACGCAGCAAGTGCCGCGTCGGGGACGAGGCCAACGAGTTCTATGCGCGCAACAGTTGCGCCACTCTCAATGATCAACCTCTCCACCTCTACGCAGGCCTCCTCGATGCTTGTTTGCTCAAGGTCAACAATGTTCATGCTCACCTGCACCTGGCCAAGGTGGGGAAGGTCGAAACCTAGGGAGCGAACACCAGGGAGTCCGCCGTCGCGTTCTCTTACCTTCCCCGCTATCTCGCGTGCAAGCGCAAGATCGTTCTTATCTATATCGACGTTTATTGCAACCATTAGCGGACGCGCGCCTACCGCTATAGCCCCGAGGGTTGGGTGTGGTTCGTGTGGCCCAAGGTCTGGGGCGCGCGTCTTGAATGCAGTTCTTCGCGCATCGGGGAGGCTTCTGTTCTCCAGGTCTGCATCGCCGTAAAGAAAGACTGGAACGCGGTGAGCCTCTACTACCCACTTCGCATAATCGATTGCGGCAATCGCAGCCTCGCTTGAGGGTGTGGAGTGAAGTGCGACAAACGGCACCACATCTATTACTCCGAGGCGCGGATGGACGCCGAAGTGGGTTCGAATATCTATTCGACTTGCTGCTGCGTCGGTAAGCGCTCGTGCAGCATCGATGCATGCACTCGAGTCGTTCCCAGCGAGAGTGAAGACGCTTCGATGGTGATCGACATCTGTATGACGATCAAGCAACGCGTAACCACACGCGTCGGAGAGCGATGCGAGCACTGCAGCGTCTTGGCCCTCAGAGATGTTGACTACGCACTCAAGCATCCCCAGAGGTTAGAGCCCCCAATCCCCTCGACGGCGAGTCTGATAGCGCAGGAGAGTTTCAAGTAACTGAGTTGAGGAGAATTCCTTCGGCCTTGGCCGGTATGCTCGCAAGCAATGCGCATTGGATTCGCTCTTCCCCAACACGATTTTTCTTTAAGAAGCGAGTCGCCACTCTCCTATGCGACCCTCCTTGAGTTCGCTAGATATGCGAGAGCACTCGGCATTGATTCGCTTTGGCTCGCAGATCACCTCGTCTGGGACGTCTCTAAATATGGGGGACCGACCGAGCCAGGTGGAATGTTCGAGCCGCTAGTGACTCTGAGCGCGCTTGCCCGTGACGTACCTGATGTCCGCCTCGGTACCCTGGTGCTACTTGAGGCACTTCGCCCTGCCGCGCTTCTCGCAAAGTCAATCTCAACGATGGATCGCTTGAGCGGCGGTCGTATTGATGTTGGGATGGGCGCAGGTTGGTATGAGCCGGACTTCACGGGGATCGGTATGTCGATGCCAAGACCAGGTGAGCGTTTAGAGCGCCTAGCCGAGTGCGTCCAAGTTTTGAAGGGGCTACTCGCTCCGGAGGCAGAGCCATTTACGTTCGAAGGCAAGTTCCATGCATCTGCTGGAGCGAGGCTCACTCCCTCCGCGCTTCAGACCCCAAATCCACCGGTATTTGTCGGCGGCAAAGGCGATCGACTCCTTGACCTAGTAGCGCGCCACGCTGACGGCTGGAATACCTGCTGGCAGTGGAGCTTCGATGCGTATCAAGAGCGCCTAGGGGTACTCGAGCAAGCATGCGAGAAGGTAGGGCGTGATCCATCGACCGTCTGGCGCTCACTAGGGCTTTATGCACTAGTCGGGGAGAATGAAGCCGACCTTGTTCGACGCTTTGAGCGGCTAAGAGCCGAGTCCCCGGTAGGTGTCCTCGATGGAGTATCGCTCGATGATTGGCGAGTGGGTCGATTGGTAGGGACTGTTGAACAGGTCCAGGAGCAAGCATTCGGGTGGGCCGGACTTGGAGTCGAGACACTGATCGTATGTACTGGGTCCGTCCCATTTGCGGTTGCCGCCAAGGATGATCTCGACCCGATTGTTGAGAGTCTCCGAGGAATTTAGGCTGGTAAATCTAGAGGATTCCTAGCAATCGAGCCTAGGGATGTGTCCATGGGGGCGTAAAAGCGCGGTACCCTGAGATCCATACCTTGAGAGGGAGTAGCCCAATGTTTGGTCTCGGTGCACCGGAACTTCTAATAGTTCTCGCAGTAATTCTTGTTGTATTTGGTGGGAGTCAGGTGCCTAAGTTGGCGCGCAACCTTGGTCAGGCCCAGAAAGAGTTCAAGAAGGGCCTTGATGAGGGCGGAAAACCTGGTGATGACGCGGCTAAGAATCCGCCCCCTCCAACTAATTAAGGCTTCTTGGCATCTTTAGCCCCCTTAATAGTGCCTTGGGAACCCCTGACGCCTCGGCGACGTTGTTGTGACGCCAGATGGAGTGCCCACATGGGAAGAGGTTGCCCGTAATCACGGACAGTTCCTCTACTCAGTTGCGTATCGACTGACCGGCAATCAAGAGGATGCGAGAGACATCGTGCAGGAGTCGCTTCTGCGGGTGCGTCGCGGACTCGAGACATATACGCCAGGAACGCTCGAGGGATGGTTGGCTCGCATCGTGACAAATGTTTTTCTTGATGATGTGCGCAAGCGCAGGCGACGACCTACCAGCGCGCTCCCAGAGAACCCCGACCTAGTGCTTCCGCCGAGTGCATCTGCGGATGATGTCTCAAGGGCATCTGGGCTCTCCGCAGAGATACAGCAAGCAATTAATTCACTCCCCGAAGATTTTAGAGTCGCGGTTGTTCTATGTGATGTGGCTGATCAATCGTATGAAGAGATATCTGCGAGTCTCGGCGTACCGGTCGGCACAGTACGTTCGCGTATTCATCGTGGGAGGCGTCTCCTTCGAAGTGCGTTAATTGAATCTGGGGTGATGGAGTGAGTACCGGTGTACCAATGAACCCTGCAGAACTCTTCGATCTAGCGTCTGCATATCTCGATGGTGAGATGAGCATTGAGGAATCAACCTCATTTGAAGCAGAGCTCGATGCATCGCCCGAGTTGAGCAAGGAACTCCTCGAGATAACAGAGCTTCGTGGTCTGCTGCGCGCTAATGGCCCCGAAGTAATGCCCGCTGGGATGCTCAACCTCATAGTTGCTGTAGTCGGTGCTGCTGAAGACCTCCCCAGTGAACCCAACGCCGATGCAGAGCAGAGCGAATCCGCAGGTGAAGTCGTAACGATTAGTGAGAGGTCTAGATCGCAGCGACGAATAGTAAAGTGGTTTGCTGGAGTCGCCGCTGCAGCGTGCCTCGTTGTGGTGGTTGGTATGCCGACCACTGGGTCAGTATCTCCACCAATCGCCGCATCGGTTCAGACTCACGCAGCGCGATCAAGTCTCGACGAACCCGCTGTTGAGAAGATGTCGGCAGTCTCAGTCAGCGCAGGATTCTTGAGATGAATCGATCTCATGCGCAATCGCGAAGAAACAGCCAGCAAAACAAGATCACAAGAATGAACGGTCGATCCTTGTTCTCTCGATTGCCGTTCGGGGTATTTCTCGTAGGGGTTGGGTCCTTCATGGCGTTGAGCGCTGCGTCGACAGGAGCCGGTGCGAGTATCGCCATTGATCTTGATAACCCGCTGGGGGCTGCCCAAGACGCGGCGTTGTCGCATTCATACGACGCGACATTGACAACTACTTGGCTCTCGCAGGGCGGATTAAGGACGCGCAGAATTACTGTAAACGCGAATGGCGAACGAGTCTCCGTGGACGGTGAACGAAAGTTGCTCTCCTCGGGATCGCTGCGAGCAGTTCAGCGCGGAGGTAGTTGGCGCTCAATCTGGACGACCCCTGAAACTCTTCGTGGCCCCGCGTTAACTAAAAAGTATGTTGCGACACTCGGCGGTTCCTCTACCGTTGCAGGGCGTGCTACTACTCAGGTAGTTATTGCCGATCGCAGAGGGCGTCTGCGAGATCTCATCGATATTGATTCCGAGAATGGATTGATGCTCCGTAGAGAGCAGCGGGACGAGAGAGGAGAGACGCTGCGGATCACAGCCTTCGAGAAGATCAGCGTAATGAATGAAGCCGAGCAATCGCCCGGTATGCCCAAGCCTGGTGCGACGACCCCCGGTGGAGTAAAGCCCACTAAATCAAAGGATGCGAGTGCCGCCCCGCGTGCTGCCCTCACGGTTGAGTCCCCATTCATGGTTTTTAGGCGCCTCCCTGGCGGATTCACGCTTGTTGGAAAATATCTAGCTCAGGGGAATGGGCGTGAACTTTTTTACTCGGATGGATTGAACAGCGTCTCAGTATTTGAGTGGGAGGGCTCGATAGAGCCAGGTTCCTTGCCCGCCGGAGGCAAATGGCACCGTGCTCCTAATGGCGAGATGCGCAGTTATGACTCTCCAGTTGGAATTGTGAGTGTCTGGGACGCAGACGGTATGACATTTACAGTCGTCAGTGAAGCAACTGCACTCGAGACGGCTCGAATCGTTGCGGCTCTCCCACAGGATACAAAGACTGAAGGGTTCGAGAGGATCAGCAGATTCTTGGTCGGTCCGTTTAGTTGGGGCTAGCGCAGGTAATCCTCAAGCAGAGAAGGCTAAACGGGACTGCCAACACCCGCTACGAATCCGCAGTGGTGATTTAGCTCTGGACTAGGTGGCTGCTAGGCGACGATCTCGCAGGATTCGTCGTCGCTCCCGCTCGGAGGTGCCACCCCACACTCCATGCTCTATGCGGTAGGTAAGCGCATACTCGCGGCACTCTTCCTTAACTGGGCACTCACCACAGATGCGCCTGGCCTTATCAACACCAACACCATCGGATGGGAAGAACATGCCTGGCGCATGGTCGCGGCAGAGGCCGTCGGCCATCCAAGGCTGTGTCGTCTCCGGTGGAGCCTGATTGGTGGGGGGATGGAGTCTGTTCTGTGTTTGGGCAGTTGCAGTTTGATTCATAGTTATCCCTTCAACGCCCTGAGGCCGAGTTGGGTTCCCGATCCTCAGTAATTCTTAGGCGCTCTTGCTTCTGGGCCTCGCGACGCATTCTCCCGACACCGAATGCTCGTTGAAGGCTGACAGCGACAGCAATTGTCACCCCTCCTGAAATCAGCAGCACTACGTATTTATTCGATACGTCAGTTCCGGTTTGAATCGAGTGGAGTGTTGCGAGGACCGCTAACAAATAGCTAGTCATATGAATAGCGTGCCAGGAACGCTTTGGGATGAGAGATCGAGCCAATGAGCTGACCTGCACCACCAACATGAGCCAAAACGCAATTGCTCCCCAAGCGACGGCCGTGGCGCGCCACGGCGACATCCAGGGAACTATGGCTTGTTTTATAGATATCTTCACAAAGGTATCGGCGACAATCGCTGCAATATGTAGTGCAACAGTTGCGAGAGCCAGGCCAGATATCCAAGGGTGCAGGTCAAGTAGCCACCGCAGGCTTCCTCGTTTCTCAGTGAGTCTCCCAGAGGCGAGGGCGCCTAATACGAGGCTCGCAACAAGAAGTGTCCATGCAGTGAGTCCGCTGCTTCGAGCGATGTACCACCAAATGTGAGTCATGATTGATCTGGGCTTAATAAGTAGGGGCTTAATAAGTAGGGGCTTAAGAAGCAGTTGTCCTCGGAGCCATAGTTAGAGCTCAAATAACGCGAGGCGCTATGCAGCCTGCAACGCGGAGTCGGAGACACGAAACATCATCCTTATGAAGATCGAGTAGTTGCTTGTGGTGCTCGGTATGTAGGAACGTACGTGCTGCGCGGCGCTGGAACCGGAGCGGCGTTAACCCATTGCTGCGTCGTAGTGGTCGGATTCGAGGAGCCATCATTGAAGAGATCGTCCTGCCAGCGGTCGTCATAACCCCCACTTTGGGGTATCACGAGCCTCTGGGGAGTGGTAGTCGCAGTTGGGTAGACGGGCACAGGAACGGCGATGGACGACGCAGCGGATTGTGCCGGATGGCTAAGGGCGATTACGCCAGCCCCTGCGATTATGCCTAGAGCCCCGGCTCCTGCAGCCCAGACGCGCGGCCTCCACGACCGTCTCCACCGATTCATATAAGAAGGCTTGAGTAGTCGAGAGTAGGGAATTCCTGCGTGCCGCTGGCTAAGGCTCCCCGACTCGGATGGAGTGTTAGGTTGGGTTTCTGGGCGTTCTCGCTCTGGAATATTCATGAGATTCTTCCGTTTTATTTGGCCGTTAATTGGCCGCTAGTTAGGTAGTAGCTGGCTGGACTATCTGTCAGCCTCTGTGTTCTATGAGGACACTCTGCCCCACGAAGGTAAGAGTCTCTAAATGTCAAGGTGAGAAAAGGGTATGAATTCGCGATTCCCTGCTCGGTTCTTACCCTTCTCTAAACGAAGCAGGCGAGAATAAGCGCATGGCACCTCGCATACTGA
>CAFBNL010000034.1_pt1 | contig 15254 bp, 16 predicted proteins | sample 7269241 | NCBI WGS metagenome assembly CAFBNL01 (sample SAMEA6814093, study PRJEB35770) | uncultured Actinomycetes bacterium | biome: Freshwater; feature: Freshwater reservoir; material: water | place: Czech Republic | collected 2017-05-23 | depth 30m m
CTCTGTGGCACTTTCCTGCGGGTTCCCCCGACTGGGTGTTACCCAGCACCTTGCTCTATGGAGTCCGGACGTTCCTCGGTCGGATCTAAGTCCGCACGCGGCCGCCCGGCCGTCTTGCTATCGCGAGCCCGCATCTTCGCACCTATCGCTGCGCCAAGTAAACCGCAGGCCCCTGCAACTATTAGGTAAGCCAGAAAAGAGAGGGCTACCTCGCCGCCGGAGTGCTCGCCTGTTGAGGTCCCAATGGCTTTTCTCACAACCCAGATACATGCATATAGGAGCGACCAGAGGACAAAAGATCCTGCCCCGGCTACTAGTCCGTTACTAAACGGCGCGCCTTTTGACTCCTTTGCCGAGACGAAACCGGCAGCGGCGAAGGCAATAATTGCGACGAGAAATACCCATACACCGAGTGAATCCGGCTCCACTCCAGCACGCTCAAGTATCAGCACCAAGGCTGCTAGCGGTATGAGAATCCCGGTACCTACAAGGATTCCACGCCCGAAGGCCTCTTTCTTTAGTAGCTGCATGCCCCCACGGTATCGGCCTCGAGCGCTCTTGGCTGCATGTTCTCCGAAGAGTTTTGATGACAGACTTCTGAGATTCCCAAATTTCCCCTTAGGTCGCGCAGATTTGGGGCCGAACAATCTCTCGTAGGAATAGTTATTAGAGAAATAGATACCTGGGGGTCAAGAGATCATGAGTATTTCAATGCGACGAGTAGTAATAGCAACCAAGCCCGAGTCGAGCTGGTGGCTCGATGCCGAGTGCCGCGGGGTAGACCCAGAGGTATTCCATCCTGACCCCGAGATTGAGGGCTCAGATGCTGAGGCCAAAGCAATCTGTCAGGGATGTGTGGCCCAAGAGCCGTGCCTTGAGTATGCCCTCGCAGTGCGTGAGAAGCAGGGTGTCTGGGGTGGGCTTACAGAGATTGAGCGTCGCCGTATGGTGCGGCGCCGTCGACGTGCCGCTCAGCGCGTATAACGCCCGGTAGGCTCGCTGATATGCGAGCCAATAGTGAAGTGTTTAAACCGCTCTCCCGAGTCTTGGGCTGCGAACTAACTGGCGGCCTTGGATCTGTTCTCTCGATTGACCTATCGGCGTGGCTCATATGACTTTTGTTTGGGCTGACGCGTTAGGGCCATTGCTGCATCGAGAAGACCTTGACCCCGAGGTACTCACTCAGGCCATGGAGACGATCCTGGCCGGCAACGCAACCGATGCACAGATTTCCGCACTCGCTGTACTTCTGCGAGCCAAGGGGGAGACCCCTGAGGAGATCGCTGCACTAGTTGGCACGATGCTTAGGTTTACAACACCCGTTGACCTTGACCCCGAGGGAGCGGATGGTGTCATGGTTGATACATGTGGAACCGGTGGCGACCGTTCGCATACTTATAACGTCTCAACGCTCGCAGCGCTTGTAGTAGCAGGGGCTGGCGTGAAGGTTGCAAAGCATGGCAACCGCGCTGCGTCATCGGCATGCGGCTCTGCTGATCTCCTCGAAGAACTAGGGGTCACTCTCGATCTCGGCCCAGAAGGAGTCTCGCGATGCGTGCGAGAGGCAGGTATTGGCTTCTTCTTTGCACCTAGGTATCACCCCGCTCTTAGATTCGCTGCCGCTCCGCGGCGCGAGCTTGGCATCCCAACAACATTTAACTTCTTAGGGCCGCTCGCAAACCCTGCACGCGTAAAGCGCCAAGTTGTAGGTGTCTCTGACCCTGCGATGGCGAACAGAATTGTGCGTGGGTTAGCTGCTCTCGGCGCAAAGCACGCCATGGTTTTCTTTGGGCACGACGGACTCGACGAACTCACGACCACTGATGTCGCGACCGTTCACCAATACCGCAATGGCGAGCACACAACCTTTCTCCTTGACCCAACTGAGTTTGGGGTAGCGCGTTCGACGCATGATCAACTCGTTGGCGGCGATCCGGCGCATAACGCAGATATGTCTCGCAGAGTCCTTGCTGGAGAGTCCGGAGCGGTGCGCGACATCGTTGTACTTAATGCAGCGGCAGCGCTTGTAGTTGCAGATTTAGTCACTGATATCCCTGAAGGATTAGTCGTTGCAGCAGCGAGTATCGATAGCGGCGCAGCGGCAACTGCCCTCAGTCGGCTCGTCTCAATAAGTACAGATGCCGCGGCTGGAGATTCTGCATAGTGGCTCGCGGTCTGCAATGCCCCGCGTGCGGAGAACGCCATCGTATTGATGGAGCTGCCCCTGGTAGCACCTTTAAGTGTGGGGGGTGCGCTCGAACTCTGCGGGTACCCGGTTCTCCCGTAACCTCGGTAGAGCATGGTGGAGCGAGTGCCCCATCTGCATCCATCTCAGCGCCGCCTGAGACTCAGCGTCAGCCCTCTGAGGGGTCTAATCGCATTCATCTACCGCCTTATGAGGGAGACCTTCCGTTGGCGGCTCGCATTGTTTCATGGGTAATCGCGATACCAGTTGCCGGATTTATCACTCTAAAAGTCGCAGTATTTATCGGACTGCTTTCTACCAATGACTTAATTGATTTGATCACTGGCTCCGGTGGCGGGCGTTACTTAAGAATGGTGATTTTCATTCCCTTGTGGGCGCTTTTTACTGCAGGTGTCGTGTCTCTTGTACTTGAGATTGGAGAACGTCTGTTAGCTAATTATGGGTCGAGTATTAGCTCAGCCAACCCACAGCGCTCCGCCTCAACACGACCGCGGAATCGCCCGAAAACCTCTGGGGACTCAACTGTCTCAGTGCCGTCGCCCGCCGAGAAGACGCGTGTGAATGCTGCGGTTGCGCCCGATCGAACAGACCGTGGTGGCGAGTCGGGTGGCGAACTCCAGAGCCCGCGTCGCATTCCTCCCCGCTAAAGATTTGCAGCTCTCAAGAGCAGGAGTTTTGAGGAGCTTTCCGCTTGCCGGCTTCCCGCTCTATGGGTTGATAGGCGGGGAGCGGGCCCGAGCAGTAGGTACCAGCGAATCCGCTTACATCTAACAAGCGGATGCGATTCGCAGTAAGTTGATTCTCGATCCACCGCAGTGAGAGGAGTAGCTCGTCAATTTCTTCGCGCGCTGGTGGCTGGCCAAGGGGAAGAATTTGCACGGATACTCTCTCCGAGAACGGATTAATATCTCGGAGTAGTGGGGTGGTGCTTGTCACCAGATGCCCACCATCAAACTCCCTTATCCCATCTGGCGTATCAAAGCGAATGCGACCCGATGCGCGCAACCACTCGACAGACCGAACTCGCCAGAGCGCCCTTGAGAGAGCGGCCAAACGATTGCGTTGCTGAGCCGCCTCTTCGAATCGTTCTTGAGCTGAATAGGAATGCATGCGTGCTTCAATTGGGTCAAGAAGTGTGCGGTGCTCCGATCGGAGAGCAACCACGGCTCGCTCAACTATCGCGCGGTAATCCTCCTCAGGCACCTCTCCACGACACGGACATTTTCCTATGCCCAACAAGGTGCTAGAGCATGGAGTCTCAGCAGCGAGCACCGCTTTGCGTGATATGCGTTGGGTGCAACGTCGAAGTGGAATTGAGAATTCAATTGCCTCTTTTATCTCTGTTGCAGCCCTACGCGATCTAAAGGGCCCTAGATATACAGAGCCATCAGGGGTGGCTTCAGAGACCATCACTAAGCGCGGAAAGCGCTCTGCGAGGGTAAGTTTGAGGTATGTGTATCGCCTCCAGCCTTTGCCTGCTCGGTTGTATTGGGGATCGTGGCGACGGATGAGTCGGAGTTCATGAATCCCAGCCTCTAGAGGATCGGAGCAGACAATGTGGTCTATGCGCTCAAGTTCCTTTAATAGTTGTGGAACTTTTGCTCGCTTGTCACCCCCAAAGTATGAACGCACGCGCGAGCGCAAATCGGTGGCCTTCCCTACATAAAGAACATCGCTATTACGGTTTCGAAAGATGTAGACACCAGGTAGACGCGGTAGCTGAGCCGTCAGTTTAAGTTTTGAGGCCGATGGGTGAGCGCGAATTTTCGGGAGTGCAATAAGGTCATCTAGGCCCAGCACGCCGAGAGTAGCGGCTCTCTCAAGGAGAGCGTGCAGGACCTCTGCCGTTGCCTGTGCATCCGCGAGAGCGCGGTGATTCGGGGTCTCTGGAACCCGCAGATGCCGAGCGAGTGTTCCTAATTTCATGTCGCGTACTTCGTCGCGGAGCAAGCGACGCGCAAGTCCGAGAGTATCAACACGCCTGTTTGGTAGGCGCTCTCGTCCGTCTCTAAGGAGCGCTGCATCAATAAAAGAAGTATCAAATCGCAGATTATGCCCAACTAAAACTGCTCCACCGATGAACTCAAGAAGCGCTGGGATTACTTCACGAATTGATGGTGCAGGGTAGACCATTGACTCTGTGATGCCAGTCAGCACTGTGATGAAAGGAGGGATCGGCGAGCCCGGGTTTACGAGCGTTTGAAAAGTTGCGACACGCTCGCCCCCGCAGTATTTCACGGCACCAATCTCGGTGATAGCACAAGTATTTGGCGATGCCCCGGTGGTCTCAAGGTCTAGGACGACAAAAGTGACCTCAGATAGAGGTGTCCCGAGGTGGTCGAATGAACGTTGAAGAGCAAGAGGGAGATGCTCCACTTCCTCACTCGTTGAATGGGTCTCGATCCGCAGAGGTGGGGGAATAATCATTGTCGTTATCCTAGCGAACGTACGTTCGTTAAAGGCGGAGGGGTCTTGTATCGGCAAAAGGCCCGAATCTGAGTCTAAGGAAACCCAGAAATGGAGCGAGCATCGGTAGTATCGCTCTCGTCATGACAACCACTAGATACAGATGCGACGGATGCGGGAACCTCACACGCTTTGATCTCGCTATTTCACGCCGAACTCGCGAGTTCCACCACTTCACTGTGGGCGGAGATCTAGAGATTGAGTCGATTGAGGTTGTTGAAGAAGAGATCGAGTCGGTTCAATGTCGTTGGTGTGGCGCTCAGGGCGATCGCATTCAGGTCCTCGCTCCCGAAGTTGCCGCTGAGGGAAGTCTGTAAGCGATGCAGATTGATCCTCCGATCACCGCAAAGACCGAGCCCTCGCTTCCTCATGTTCCAGAACACTTGCTGGCTCCACTTCTTGACGTTGCAGGATGCTCTCTAGAGACGCTCATCAGCGATATGGATATTCGCCGCAGCGCGGGCCAGGAGTTCTTGGAGAGTGACGCCGCTAAGAGTGCGCTTGCTGGTTGGAGTGTGGAGCGAGCGCTTGATCGAATTAATCAGGCTGATGCGCGAGGTGAACTTCCAACTTTGGTATCGGCACTATACGCACAGAGACCAACTGGTTGGGGATATGGACTAGGAGCGGCCTGCGCTCTTGATCTAGCAGGAAGGCGACCGATAGTTGAGGCTGTAGTAGCCCCCCAGGTTCGCGATGAGTCTGTAGATGAAGAGATTCGTGCAGCACTCGAATTAGCGGAGCAGGCTGAAGCGACAGCGCGTCGTGCTACCGCTGCTCGTGATGATTTTGAGCGTCGACTCCACGCTGCGGAGCATGCAAGTCGGGCTGATAAGGCCGAGGCGCTTCTGCGCGCAGCCGGCCCAGCGCGCGAGATCGAGGAGGCTCATGCGCGCATCGATGAACTCGCAAATGATTTAGCGGCTCTGGAGAGGCGGCTCGCTCAAGCAGACGGCGAGCGGGCAGTGGCTGTCGACCGAGCACGCGCAGCAGAGTTTGAGGTAGAGGGAATCAAACGTGGCCGGGCACCAGCGCCTGAGCGTATTGCCCTCGCAGACGCGGCCTCCTTAGCGCGTAGGTTGAGTGCACGCTTAGATGAACTAACAGCACCGGAGCTTGCGCCCAATCGTCCAGCACGAGCCACCGAACAGTCTCAGACCCCGACTGCAGATCGCGCCTCAGACCGTGTCGGTGAACGCGGAGGACAGAAGGTATCCGGAGCGAGCATTGCCGAGGGCGGCGCGACTGCTCAACGCCCGGCACCGCGAATCCCTGTTGGGCTCCGTGCCGATACTTCAGAGGGAGTAGATGCACTTCTGCGCACTCCAAGACTTGTTGTCGTGGTTGATGGAACCGATACTGCATCACGAGCGTGGCCAGATGAGCGCGTTAGTGACCAGCGTGGACATTTAGTGGCTTCGCTTCGTTCGCTCCACTCGCGTTTTCGCTGCGACATCACCGTTGTATTTGCAGGCGACGATCTTGAGCCTGCCGGAAAGATTGGTCGACCTGGAGTTAGAGCGGTTTTCTCCGCAGTCGGCGAGCCTGTCGGAACCGCCATCGTCCGCGAGGTTTCATCGGTATCCGCCTCTCTACCGGTGTTACTTATCTCCTCAGACGGCGTAGTAGCAGCGCAGGCCGAACGCGAGGGAGCAACAGTGGTTGCGGTCGACCCCTTCCTATCCGCACTGCGTTCGTAGAAAAATGTTGTTAAGACGGCGTTTAGCTGCTGAAGGAGTTGGCACCGGCATGCTTGTTGCCGCAGTAATCGGCTCCGGGATCATGGCTCAGCGACTTAGTCCAGATGATGTTGGGCTCCAGTTGCTCGAGAACACGATCGCTACAGCGGGTGCGCTAGTAGCGATCATCCTCGCGTTCGGGCATGTATCAGGTGCACATCTCAACCCAGTAGTCACAATTGTTGACCGCATATTTGGTGGGCTTAAGTCTACAAAAGAAGCAGTTGGATACGTTATTGCCCAGATCGTTGGGGGTGTGCTCGGTGCGATCATCGCCAACCTGATGTTTGGGCTTGATGCAGTAAATCTCTCGACACATGTTCGCTCTGGTGGAGGCATATGGCTAGGTGAGATTATGGCGACATTTGGTCTTCTAATGATTGTCTTTGGTGTCGCTACATCGGGGCGGCACGTGATGGCACCCTTTGCTGTTGCCGGTTACATCACTGCTGCATACTTCGCTACGTCGTCAACTTCTTTTGCAAACCCTGCGGTAACAATCGCGCGAACGCTCTCCGATTCGTTCGCTGGAATTGCACCGGAGTCCGCACCTGGTTTTGTGATTGCGCAAATAGTCGGTGGAGCAGTTGGGGCGTTGGCAGTCTTCCTTGTATTTATGGATAGCCGGAAGGCGGAGTCAGAGGATGCCTGAAATGAATGTGCCTGAAGTTTTATTTGTCTGTGTCCATAATGCCGGGCGAAGCCAGATGGCAGCCGCTCTCTTAGCCCACCACGCAGGGGATCGGGTGCGGGTTCGATCGGCCGGCTCTGCTCCGGCTGATCAGATCAATCCGGCGGTCCGAAGCGTGATGGCAGAGATGGGGATTGATCTCGTCGATGCGGAGCCCAAGAAGCTCACCGAGGCAGCGGTTAAAGCCAGCGATGTTGTGATCACGATGGGGTGTGGCGATGCATGCCCAATCTTTCCGGGTAAGCGCTACCTCGATTGGGTCCTTGACGACCCCGCTGGACGCCCTCCCGAGGAGGTGCGACTGATTCGTGACGAGATTGACAGGCGCGTTCAGGCTTTGCTCTCTGAGATTGCCTGATTAGCAACGGTTTCTTGTGGGTCAGTAAGAGCGGCCCTCGGATGACTGTCACACCCCCCTGTAAGGGTGCTCTCTGGGCGGAGGAGATGGGCCAATAGGCCCTTAACCAGACCGGAGAGATTCATGAGTGATGAGACCACCAACGGGCGACCAGTAATTAGCGATGCATTAGATGGGTCAGTGGCTTACTTAGGGCCGCGATTGATTGAGGGCGGAGGCGATGCCGAGCGCGCTCGTTATCGACACCCTTCGAGATCAGGCGATGATCAAGCATTCAGTATCGACTGCGACGAGTGTGTAATGCAGCACACAGAAGTATGTGGAGACTGCGTTGTGTCGTTCGTGGTTAATAGAAGCCCAGGCGATGCTCTCGTCGTGGATGTCGCAGAGGCAAGAGCGGTTCGTCTCCTGACCAATGCGGGGCTACTCCCTAGTCTTCGCCACGTGAAGCGCGTAGCAGGGGAGTGAGCGTTAGTCGTCTTTTACCGCGACTGCGTTGGGGGTGACATTCATCTTGGGCTCGTATGCCTCGGCCTCAACAGCGCGCCCCTCGCCGGGGAATTTTAAGTACAGAGCCTCGGTGCACGCGGGGCAGCAACCATAGAAGCGCATCTCCGTCGCAGTTCCGCATCGCATGCATTCGCGGGCCTGGGCAACTACATCACTAGGAACTATGGCGGCGATAATGGGGTTGGCGGCGTTCATGGCCCCGACCGTAGGCGCGAGCCGTGGGTATCGCGTGGATTAGGGAGGGAGATCGGTAAAAGCCCGCTTTTGGTATGCCGAGCCGGTAGCGTGCTCGCTCATAGCGCTTAGGTCGTGAAGTAGTTGAGCAGGGCATTGCTCAGTACCGAGTAATTCGTGGAGGAATAAATGCTTACATTTGAGAATGCATCTACTGGTACGAATGGCGGCGTGGATGCTGCTTTGTTAATTATTCGTATCGCCCTTGGAGTTGTGATGATCGCTCACGGGTATAACCACATCTTCCGAGGTGGAAAGATCAAAGGGACCGCCGGTTGGTTCGAGAGTCTTGGTATGAAGCCGGGCATTCTCCATGCGTGGACCGCGAGTATCACTGAGTTGGCGGCAGGTGCAATGCTGATCCTCGGGATCGCAACTCCGCTAGCCGCTGCTGGGGTCGTCGGCGTAATGCTCGTGGCCTTCATAACGAACCACCGCAAGAATGGCTTCTTTATCTTTCGCCCAGGAGAAGGCTATGAGTACGTCCTCACTCTTCTGCTGGTAGGGATTGCTATCGGCGGATTAGGGGCGGGGAACTGGTCCATTGACCATGCGCTTGGCATCGCTGACGAGCTGCTTGGATGGCGGGGTCTTGCGATCTCTGCAGGGCTAGGTGGCGGCGGCGCCTTGGCGCTTCTCGCAGTGTTCTATAGGGTGCCAGTTAAAGACTGAACTCCATCGCCTCGAGCATGAGGGCTGCGTTAGGTGCCCGCCCCACGACTCCATCTATTGATGCGTTTAGTCCGACTCCACATGGGGTCTGAGTGCCTCGACGAGTAACGGCAGCACTATTCGCCAGTCTCCAACGATTCCAATGTCTGCATGGTCAAAGATTGCGGCACTTGGGTCAGAGTTAATAGCAAGTACGGTCCCAGCCCCGCGAAAACCTACCGAGTGATTTAGTTTTCCTTGGGCACCTATAGATATAAATAGTCGCGGAGTAACTGCGCTTCCCGTGATACCGATCTGGCGCCCACGCGGCTGCCACCCGGCGTCCGTTACCTTTCTTGTGGCACCGATAGGGGCACCGAGTAGCGAAGTAAGCGCATCGAGCTGGGGGTACTCGTCCGGGTGAACCCCTCTCCCAATCCCCACTATGCGATGGGATGTCGCAAGCAGGTCGATCGATTCATCGCGCGAGCGACTCAGAATCTTCATACGATGGCGCGCTGCTACGCCGATATGAACATTTCGAGGCGGCGAGAAGAGTGGTCGAGGCGAGGCGCTTGGAAGCAGGCCAGCACGAACCGTCGCAATCTGAATATCCGATCGGCACCCAATAGGCACAACGAATGCCCCTCCTAGAGCTGACTTGGTAGCAATCAGTCGGCCTTCGTCCGAGACCGCTAGGGAGACGGCATCGCCGATCATTCCAGCATTTAGTGCTGCGGCGGCGCGTGCTCCAACCTCGCGCCCCCAAGATGTAGATAAAGCCAGAATTGCCCATGGCTGCGCATCTATGGCCCATGCGATTACCGCGGCTGCGGCGTCCTCTTCTACTAGAGCATTACTCACCTCAATGCTCTGCCCGACTCCCCAGCGACCTAGTGCTTGGCCGAGACCAAAAGGAGTTCCGTCGAAGGTAATCGCTGTGCAGTATCCGTCAATCTGATCAGCGAGGTTGGCAGCTTTCGCTATGAGATTGCGGCACTGCGCCTCAAACCCTGGCTCCACGAGCACGGCTATCGACGGTCCATCAAGCGCTACCGGCCCTGAGACTGTCTGGGGCTTCTGAATCGAGGCTTCATCGCTGAGCGCGTTGCTCTGCAGCAGGAACTCAAGAGCGCGTAATACTTGTGCCTCCAGAGGTGCCTCGGGGTTCTTCTCGCCCTTGCGTGTCAGGTCAATTGCCAAGGGCTCGCCTACCCAAGTCAGCGATCCGGCATCACCCCACGGACCAGCACCAATCTGGGAAGCGTTTAACTCTGTTATTAAATGCTCTGGTACCGCTGCACGCCCGACTGGATCGACCTTTGCTGGCTCAATAAGTCGCTCCGCTGTGGTGATAAATGCAGGTAATTCAACTACCACCTCAACTAACGACTCGCCGTGCTCAAGGTGCGCATGCAACTCGTCATTCTCAATCGACCACCGTCGAACTCCGGCGAGGAGTGGGAGGTCTAGTAACTCTGCGACTGCTGGTGGAACCTGCCCAGTATCTGAGTCAACGGAGTTCTTCCCCGCAATAATAATGTCAAATGCCATGGTGGATCTAGCGGCACCATTCGCAGAAGCAGCACTTCGAAGTACCGTATCCATTGATGCAACAAGAGCTCGCGCCGTAGCAAGAGTGTCAGAACCTGCGAACTCGGGGCCAACAATATGAATACCGGAGATCTCTACGCCCCTCTGCATTCCCCATGCGATCGCCTCACGAAGCACGTCTGCAGCGCCTGGCGGCCCAAGGGTGATGACTGTTACAGATCCTCCATGCTCACGTACTGCTTCAACAGAGGCGGAGACTGCCCGTCTGCAGTATGGATTCATCTCAAGGGCGCAGTTTGAGCGGTCTAGGCGGCCATCTGGTCCGATGCGCATCTCCTCAAGTGCCGGTATCTGCTTGACGAGGGTCGCAATGCGGAGCGTCACAGGTAGACCATACCGGGCAATTGCCTTAAAGGGCCAAATAAATGTGACTCACGAATTTTTGGCAGAATGTTCTTCGAAGTTCACTCCAATCACCATGCCGGTGCTGCTCCTCGCGGTTAGTCTCCGCGTCAAGCCTTAGGAGGCAACCCAGATGGCACGAGTTGTTCTCGATCATGTAACCAAGAGGTACGGCGCTGTTGTGGCTGTGAACGACCTCAGCCTTGAGATTCGAGACCGCGAATTCCTAGTACTCCTAGGCCCCTCTGGATGCGGTAAATCTACTGCCCTGAGGATGATCGCAGGGCTCGAGGATCTGAGTGGCGGGCAAATTGCTATTGGCGATCGCGTTGTAAACGATGTTGAGCCAAAAGATAGAGATATTGCAATGGTGTTCCAGTCGTATGCGCTCTATCCGCACATGACGGTTGCGCGCAATATTGAGTTCCCACTTCGGTCTCGCAAAGTTCCAGAGAATGACCGCGGACCACTTGTTGAGGAGGCAGCACGAGCTCTAGGGCTGAGCGACCTACTAGACAGGAAGCCTGCCCAATTATCCGGAGGACAGCGTCAACGTGTTGCTCTAGCTCGAGCCATCGTTCGCAAGCCTTCGGTATTCCTGATGGATGAGCCATTGAGCAATCTCGACGCCAAATTACGGGTTCAGACACGTGCCGAGTTGATCGAGTTACAAAGACGCCTCGATGCGACTGTTGTCTACGTAACGCATGACCAGGTTGAGGCCATGACGATGGGGCATCGAATCGCAATTATGAGTGATGGTGTGCTCCAGCAAGTTGGGCCTCCGCAGGATGTATATGAACGCCCCGCAAATCTTTTCGTCGCACGCTTTATTGGCGCCCCGCCGATGAACACAATTACCGGCATAATCTCCTCCGAGGGCGGAGCGCATTACTTAGTGACTGCCGGGGGAGCGATTGCCCTCCCGAATGAGATATCGGGGGCAGCGCGTAATGCAACCGGCCTAGAGGTTGTGCTTGGAGTTCGCCCTGAGCACGTGCGAATTCTCCCTCACGAGAGCGAGACTCAGTTTGCTCTTGAGGCAACTGTTGCAGTTATCGAGTCGCTTGGGCATGAACGCCATGTTGTATGCAGGCTCGCGGATGAGCAGATGGTAATAGTGCGCCAGACGGTAGAGACGCAGCGCCCGGTAGAGGGAACGGCTGTGAGGCTCAGCGCCGACCCCGTAGGCCTGCACCTCTTTGATGCGGCGACAGGGCTGCGCCTTGATGCGCCTGACCCTCAATCAGTTGGGGACGGCGAGTGACATCGGATACTGCGACGACGCACTTAATCACAGATGTAGGGCAGAGTAAGCGTTTTCTAAACCGCCGACGCCGAGAGACTGGTCTCGGCTATCTCATGCTCGCTCCGTCTTTGCTGATCTTCTCAGTCTTCGTCTTCTATCCGTTTTTCAAGAACTTCTACCTCGGATTCTTCAGAACTCCTCCTTTCCCGGGCCTACCAGCGCGCTACGTCGGGCTTGACCAATTTCGAGAGGTTCTGACCTCTGACTACTTCACGAACAGTTTCCGCGTCACCATTGTTTTCGCTCTCTTAACAGTGCCTGCAGGAATAATCCTTGGGTTGCTCCTCGCAATGGTTGCTAATCAACGCCTACGTGGAATAGGTGCATACCGAACGATCTTCTCGTCGACAGTCGCAACCTCAGTAGCGGTTGCATCTGTAATTTTTGGGACGCTCTTAAATCCGCAGGTCGGGTTACTTCCATGGCTTGGTTTAACTACCAACCCCGCAATTCTTGAGAACCCGAAGTACGCGTTATTTGCGGTGGCGGTTACGACTATCTGGCAGAACCTCGGCCTTTCATTCATTGTCATGTCGTCAGGGCTTCAAGCAATACCTGATGAGATCATTGAGGCAACAGAGGTCGACGGAGCACGCCCTTGGACTCGCTTCTGGCGCGTCACGCTTCCGCTGCTCTCGCCTACGGTTTTCTTTGCGTTCGTAGTCGGATCGATTGTGGCATTCCAAACCTTCGGCCAGATTGATTTACTGACTCAGGGTGGACCGATTGATAAGACAAATGTATTGACTTATGCAATATATAAAGCCCTTCGTGACCAAAACGAGGGCAAGGCTGCGGTACTCGCTGTCGCCTTGTTTGGCGTAACACTTTTATTGACGACTGCTCAGATGCGCATCCTCGAGAGGAGGGTTCACTATGGCAACTGAGTTCATCGAGAGTGTCTCTAAACCTGCTGTGCCAATAATTGATCTCGTCGTGAGCGAGGAAGACAGGGTCGCTATTGCAAAACGGCACAGGAGGCGCCGAGCCTCTATCGCTATTCGTTATGTATTCCTTACATTCCTAGCGGCGATCATTCTCTTTCCGATTTACATCACAATCGTGAACTCATTGCTAACGCCACTCCAAATCGCAGCACGACCGCCGTTCTTCTTCCCCACAAAGCCAACCTGGGGCGCATACTCCGATGCATGGAACGCCGGGCATATGTCGCTCTATCTAATGAACTCAGTCATCGTGACTGTCTTGATCGTGACCGGCCAGATCGTGACAGCAACCTGCGCTGCGTATGCATTTGCTTTTCTAGAGTTTCCATTAAAGAGGACGCTCTTCATTATTTTCCTCGCAACGCTGATGGTGCCATTTGAAGTGACAGTAATTACGAACCTCACCACCGTCGTGAACCTTGGTTGGTATAACTCATACGCTGGGTTAGCTGCTCCATTTATGGCTACCGGATTCGGTGCATTCCTTCTGCGTCAGGCCTTTTTGGGCGTACCTCGAGACCTAAGGGACGCGGCTGCGCTTGATGGGTATGGTCACTGGAGATTTATGGTGCGCGTCGCTGTTCCTCTAGCGAGACCCGCAATGGCTGCATTGGCGGTCTTCTCATTCCTCGGTGCATGGAATCAGTATCTGTGGCCATTAATCGTCACCAAAGACTCGCGATACCGCACCCTCCAGATCGGGCTTCGTCAACTGCGTGCCACGAGCCTGGATCAGGTAAATGTGACATTCGCCGGTGTTGTGATAGCCGCGCTTCCACTAATAATCCTCTTAGTTATCTTCCAGAAGCAGTTAGTGCGCGGTCTAACCGCCGGTGCTGTGAAAGGCTAACCATGTACCCCCAAAACTCAGGAGCAAGAGTGCGCTATTCATCGAAGAGATATTCATTTAAGACCTCAATTGCGCTAGCAACTGGACTGGTGCTTGCCATCAGCCTTGCGGCTTGTGGTGGCGGGTCGAGTAGTGGCGGTGGTGGAGGAGGCTCTAGCGCATCCTGCCCAACTACTGCTCTAGACAACGTAACCGCTCCGGTCAAGATAACGATGTGGCATGCCATGAACAGGGCCAACGAAGAGGCCTTGGTGCGATTGACTAAGCAGTACAACGAGTCTCAGTCAAAAGTTGCGGTGACCCTGATTAATCAGACCGGCTATCGCGAGTCTCTTGAGAAGTTCCGAGCTGGACTCACCAGTGGTGACCTGCCAAACCTCGTCCAGATTGAAGACTCTGGTACGCAACAGATGATCGATACTCAGGCAATTCTCCCTGCGCAGGTATGTATCGATGCGACCAAGTACGACACCTCTGATTTTATTCCGCGCGTGCTCGGCTATTACTCCGTCAAGGACGAGTTGCAGCCGATGCCCTTCAACGTCTCTAATCCAGTTCTGTACTTCGACAAGAATGGTTTTCGTCAAGCAGGGCTAGACCCAGAAAACCCGCCTAAGACTCTCGATGAGGTGCGTGCTGCGGCGGTCAAACTTCAGGCTGTTGGATATAAGTACGGATGGGGGCAGAAACTTGACCCTTGGTATCTAGAGCAGTGGTCTGCTAAGGCTGGCGTGCTCTATGCGAATAACGACAACGGTCGCGCATCGCGAGCATCAGCGGTTACCTTCGATAACTCAACGGGACTAGAGATTTTCACCTGGATGCAGGCGATGGTTAAAGACGGATTGGCTGTTACAAACTCTGCCAGCGGCACCGCTGGTTTTAACAACCTTCTAGGTATTCGCAGCAAGGATGTTGGTATGACGATTGATACCTCTGCCGCTCTTGGAACGATCCAGCAGGTAATCGAGTCGGGTGAGTCCGGCGGCGCTGAAGTAGGCGTTGGGCCAATGCCTGGGCCCTCTGGCAAGGGTGGAGTGCTTGTCGGCGGCGGCGCTCTCTACATAGTGAAGAAGGGGAGCACTCCAGCGCAGCAACTCGCATCGTTTGATTTCGCAAAGTGGTTGAACTCGCCCGAGATTCAGGCCGACTGGTCTGCATCTACTGGCTACGTTCCTACACGTAAATCAGCAGTAGACGTAGCGATCTTGAAGAACAAGTGGATTGCAGACCCTGAGTTCAAAGTTGCATACGACCAACTCATCAGCGGTGCTAATAACTCTGCAACTGCTGGACCTGTAATCGGTGCCTATCAAGCAGTGCGAGATGCGGTACTA
>CAFBNL010000035.1_pt1 | contig 14552 bp, 9 predicted proteins | sample 7269241 | NCBI WGS metagenome assembly CAFBNL01 (sample SAMEA6814093, study PRJEB35770) | uncultured Actinomycetes bacterium | biome: Freshwater; feature: Freshwater reservoir; material: water | place: Czech Republic | collected 2017-05-23 | depth 30m m
GGGGAGTGGCTTGAAGAGACACTCCTAGCTCTTGATTCTCTCGATTACCCAGATGTGACCACACTCGTTATCGACGACGGGTCTCGCTATGACCCCACCCCTCGGATAGCTGAGGTTGCACCTCGTGCGTTTGTTAGGCGCCGTGAGAGCTCCTCTGGTTTCGCTACGGCAGCCAATGAAGTTATTGCGAGCGTCCAGGGTGCAACTTTCTTGCTGTTCTGTCACGGCGATGCAGTGCTCGATAGGTATGCACTCAAAATCATGGTTGATGAGGCTGTGCGATCCAATGCGGGAATCGTCGGGCCGAAGGTAGTGCGCTCCTCTGATCGATCGCACCTTCTCGAGGTTGGGATGACCGTCGACCGGCTCGGTGCCCCCCATACAGAGATTGAGCCCGACGAGATCGATCAAGAGCAGCATGATGCGGTGCGCGATGTCTTCTTTATTTCAGGGGTAGCGATGCTTGTGCGCTCAGACCTCTTTGCAGAGATTGGTGGCTTCGACCCGGATGCGGCCCCCGCGGCTGAGGACGTTGATTTTGGTTGGCGCGCGCGCATTGCAGGTGCGCGGGTGATGGTTGCTCCCGATGCGGTAGTGACGCACAGTATTAGCGACATTTTTCGCGACTGCCTAGATGCGAATCCTTCACAGTTAGAGGGGGCGCGCCACCGCGCAATGCTTACCTCGGCTGGGGCTCTCTCGCTTCTATGGATGGTGCCTCTCGCTATGGGGCTCTCGTTAATTGAGGCGGGTTTATCGTTTGTAAGCGGGCATCGAGGGCGTGCTACTGCAATTGTTAAAGGTTGGTGGATCGCCCTAACTGGCATTCGTAGTGGTCGCCCGGCTCGCCTTGCAGCGCAGTCACATCGCAGGGTCTCCGACGGGGAGATTAGATACCTGCAGAGTCATGGGAGTTCACGTGTCCGCAGGTTCTTAAACGGGACCCTCCACGCAGATGATCGATTGCGAGACATAACTGAGCGAAGCCGCACGCTTACCGATACCGCTGGAGCGCGAGTACGCGAGCCAGTTGGCATCGCCGTATGTATTTTTGTAGCGCTTGTTGCTATCGGTTCACGCGACCTGCTTCTTGGTTCTCTTCCTCAAATTGGTCAGATGCGAATTTGGCCCAGTGTCGGTGGAGGTTGGGGCGCATTTACCTCTGTCTGGCGTGACTCACTCTTGGGCGCACGTACTCTTGAACCTCCACTCCTTTTGGTTACATCGGGAATTGGTTCGATCTTTTTTGGTGCAACCGGCCTAGCTCGCACACTCCTAGTAGTAGTTGCGATGCCGGTTGGAGTTATCGGGGCGTGGCGCTTAGGTCGCTCGGTGGCCGGCCCAGGCATTGCTGCAGTCGTGACGGGGGTTGCCTATGGAGTTATCCCACTTCCCCGTAACGCAATCGCAGCGGGGCGCATGGGCCCACTACTTGCGTACGCAATCGCACCGTTACTTGTACTTGGAATTGCGCGCCTCTGTGGCCTATTAGAGGCAGAGAGTCGTCCGCGTAGACGCATTGTTTCGCTCTGCGTTTTGCTCGCTATCTGCTCGGCGTGGTGGATGCCCGCTATCGCGCTCCCGCTCGCAATCGCCGCTGCATTTACAATCGCCGCTCCGTTTACTCGTGGTGCAGGAGTAACCCTCGGTTGGCGCCCTGCAACAAAGATCACACTCGGCGCACTTGCGCTATTGCTTCCATGGCCAATCACGTTGATCGGACTTCACAATGGAGCAACACTCGGGTTTTCGTACTCTGGTAGCGCCAAGATGCTCGACCTTCTCCGATTCCACACCGGGCCGGCAGGCGCAGGCGCAGCCGGATGGGTTCTGCTCGCAGTTGCGTTGGTGGTGCTTTTAATCGCATCGGGTCCACGATTTGAGTGGGCGGTGCGGGCATGGGGGTTGATGATCGTTGGCTTCGCAGCGGCTTGGATACCACAGCAAATCTCCTCGACGATCCCGATGCCAGTTCGAGAGGGGCTACTTGTGCCGGCTGCAGTTGGGCTTGCACTAGCGGTTGGATTAGGGGCGGCTTCGCTCTTGACCGATGTTGGGCGGCGGCGTTTTGGTTGGAGGCAAGTCTCCGCGGTACTAGCGACTCTCGCTCTCCTTCTGCCTGCTCTTGCATTCGCCGCGGATACCCTCGGCGGGCGTTGGAGGATGCCTCGCGAGTCTTGGGCCGACTCGCTCTCGTGGATGGAGTCGCGTTCTTCTGCGGGAGATTTCAGGGTCCTCTGGCTTGGAGACCCCTCTGTGCTACCGCTCGACCCGGGTCGCAGCGGTTCGGTTGGCTACGGAGTGACATCTAATGGAGTAAGCGATGCGCGTGTATTGATTCCCATACCTGAGCGTGGTGAACAACGACTAGTGCGCCAGGCAGTCGAGACGCTTCGTAGAGGCGGCAGCAACCGAATTGGAGCCCAACTCGGAGCGCTTGGCGTGAGATTTATCTTGGTACCAGAGACGCCTGGGCCAGATCAGCGCCCATTTATCGCGGCCCCTGATGGCATCACATCGACGCTCGCTGACCAACTCGACCTGCTACGGCTTGAGGCCTCACCCGGTCTCTCGCTCTACGAAGTAGTTCCATGGCAACCAGTTAGGGCTCTCATAACTACAGAGGCGGGTGCGAATGTTGTAGTACCTCTGCAGAGCGGTAAGAAGAATCCTGCAGGGATAGTTCGTTTCGCTACCCCCAAAGACTCGATGATCAAGGCGAAGAGCAACGGTAAAACGCTTAAGTCTGAAGGGGATTCAAACTGGGATAACTCTTGGGTGCTCCCTAAGGCAGGCCCTGTCTCGATAGTGAATAGCGCTGCTTGGCTGCGAATATTTGCAGTACTTCTACAGGGTGCAATTTTCTTGCTAGCAATTCGCATGTGGAGATCTGACTCGCAGCGTGCCCCGAAGAAGACGCAGCGTAGGAGAGTAGCGGGATCTACTCTCCCACCGCGAGAGGCTGTGGCGAGCGACTCGCTAGTTCTTGGATCTTCTGTCGTGCTCGATAGTGCTGTCTCTATTGATAGTGAAGTCGCGCTTGATAGTTCTGTCTCTATTGATAGTGCTGTCGCGCTTGATAATGCAGGACCTCTAACGCCGTCTGCTGATTCATCTTCGACCGAGACGGAGCCGGGAACATGAGTCGAGAGAATTCAGTTCCTAAGAGCGAGGCAAGAGCAGATCGGTTGGCAAAACGCAGCCGACGGAGTAGGCGCAGTGCTGTCGTCGCGGTTGCGTTTTTAGCGTTAGTCGTTGGGGTCTCCGAGTGGCTCGCCCCTGCTGAGACTTCAAGCAACGACGCCGGCAGTGGAGGCATTGCGGTCAGCAGATCTCAAGCGGTGGTTGATCCAGAGGAGACGCGCTCCACTTGGTTCTGCGCTGGTGGAACATCGCAGCCAGGGGGAAGAGCAGACGAGACTCTCACCATCGCCAACGTAGGTGGCAGCAGTTCATTTGTCGCTTACATAAAGGTGAGCGTCATGACTGGGGTCGGTGTCGTTACCGGGAGGCTCGATTTCCAACTTGCTCCTGCAGGGAGTGCTCTCTCCTCAGCGTCAGGGCTCCCTAGCGTGCGCTCGATTCCAGTCAGCTCGATATTGGCAAACCCAGAGCCGGGCGTAGTGGTGGAGGCGAGTGGTGCCCCAGTTGTCGTGACTCACTCTGTCTCTGGAGCCGGAGATGTCGGTGTTACTCCATGCGCACGCGGTGGGTCTGATACTTGGTACTTCGCTGGCGGTACAACGGTTCTAGGAGCCGAGCAGTGGTTAACGCTCTTCAATCCATTCCCTGGAGACGCTGTAGTAGATATCAGCTTCTTCACTAATACTGGAGTGGAGGCGCCAGGGGAGGCTCAAGGTGTTGTGGTACCGGGTACCTCGCGGCTAAGTATTCCGGTACATGATTTAGTTCCGCGCAGAGATGCAGTTGCGACGCGAGTGACTACACGCAGAGGGCGTGTCATAGCCGAGCAGGTGCAGATTCTCGACGGCAGAGACGGGCGTAAGGGCATCACTCTGGTTGCGGGAGCCCCCGAACTAGCTAAGAAGTGGTGGTTCTCAGGAGCAACTGCGCAAGAGGGGAGAGCTACGACTGTGAGCATTCTCAACCCTGGTGCGACGAGAGTAAATGTTCGAATTGATACAGCGCTTGTGGGGGCTGTCACCCTCGCTCCGATTGATGTTGAGATACCACCGCGTAGTGTCTCGGTGACAGATGTCTCCTCAAGAGTCCCGGTGGGTACTCCCTTCTCGTGGAGCTTGAGCATGCGCGGTAACGCAGCAGAGAAAGGCGAATTATCTGCTGGCATAGCGGCCTCCGCTCTAATCGCCCAGAGCGGAATCGGCTCAGGGATCGCGGCAGATGCAGGGTCACCATTCGCTACGAGTTCGTGGTACTTGTCCTCCCCAGATCTGGTTGAAGGCGCCACGCGAGAGATTGCGATCTTCAATGCATCGAATAAGCGTGTGACATGGCGCATCAGAACCCTTGGTGCGCCGGCTGGTTCGAAGACGCCGCAAGGCACACTCGAACCAAGAGGAGTATCTCGCCAGAGCATCGCAGCATCTGGAGTTATGCAGGTATCAGCGAATGGCCTCGTAACGATCTCCGAGGTATCACAGGGGCCGCGAGGATTGTTCCTCTCGGGAGGCTTACCGCTCTGCCCGTCACCACTTTTGAGTAGTACTTCAGGCGTAATTCAATGTTGATCTACCTCGCGATTGCAATTATTGGAGCGGTTGGTGGAGTTGTATTCGCATTAGTCGCGCAGCGAGGAGCGCAGCCGAGCCCGGTTACAGACTCCTACCCCGTGCCGCGCCAACTTCACAGGGCAGATTTTCCAAATCCTGATGCGCCTTGGCTCGTAGCGCTCTTTACCTCAGCGTCCTGCGATGGATGCGCACCGATGCGTTCAAAGGTTGAGGTCCTTGCATCCAGAGAGGTCTCCGTCTGTGAGCTCTCATTCCCCCAGGAGCGAGAACTACACGATCGCTATGCGATTAGTGGAGTACCGATGGTATTGATCGCTGATGCTGAGGGGGTAGTAATGCGTGCATTCGTTGGGCCGACTAGTGCAACAGACTTATGGGCCGCCGTTGCGAGTGCGCGCGACATAAACGCCGATGTAGACCCAGGGCTAGGGGCGCTACCGTAAATACTGCAGCCGCTTAAGGAGAACAGGTCTTAAATGGAACTGCTCTTTATAGGTTCCCGGGCTCCTCTGTAAAACGCCCAATTACTGGAGCGCTGACTTCACCGTCACTATTAAGACCGTCACTATTAAGACCGTCACTATTAAGACCGTCACTATTAAGACCGTCACTATTAAGAGCGTCACTATTAAGACCGTCACTATTAAGAGCGTCACTATTAAGAGCGTCACCAACAAGCTCCGGTGCGATTACCTCTCCATCAATTGTGAAGGATCGACGCGGGCCGCCAGCGCGATAACCCATTGCTTCATCGACAAGGCGCTCTACTTCAATTCCGTCAAGAGTCTCATGCTGGAGAAGGGCTTTCGTGACCGCATCTAGGCCCGGGCGAAATTTGGTTAGCAACTCAACGGTTCGCTTCTCTTGCCCACGCAGAATTGTCTCAACCTCTTCGTCAATTACACGTGCAGTCTCGTCTGAGTAGTCGCGCGTGTGCACAAGATCTTCGCCGAGGAAAACAGCGCCCTGCGCGCCCCAAGCCATAGGCCCGATGCGGTCGGACATTCCCCACTCGCGCACCATGCGCCGCGCAATCTCGGTACCTCGAACCAAGTCGTTCTGGGCGCCTGTTGATTGACTGTCATAGACGTTCATCTCGGCTACGCGTCCTCCAAGGAGCACGCAGAGCATGTCTTGTAAGAAGTTCTTGTCGTGGGAGTAGCGCTCCTCCTCGGGGAGTTGCTGTGTCATACCGAGCGCCATACCCGTCGGGAGAATCGTCACCTTATGGACCGGGTCTGCGTGCTCGAGTACATAGGCCGCTAATGCATGCCCTGCCTCATGAACAGCAGTGTGTTCTTTCTCTAGGTCGTTCATTACGACCGTGGGGCGCTTGAGGCCCATGAGTACTCGGTCTCGAGCATCCTCGAAGTCGATTGCATGGACTGATTTCTCGCCCCTTCGCACAGCGAAGAGGGCTGCCTCATTGACAAGATTTGCTAGGTCGGCACCAGACATTCCTGGCGTCCCTCTCCCTACTACCGCAATATCGACATCACTCGAAATTTTCTTGGAGCGGAAGTGGACCTTGAGAATATCGATGCGCTCGCCGAGTGTGGGGAGAGGCACCATGATCTGGCGATCGAAGCGTCCCGGGCGAAGAAGAGCGGGGTCAAGTACATCAGGGCGGTTGGTTGCCGCCATCATGACAATCCCCTCGGATGCCTCGAACCCATCCATCTCAGCAAGCATTTGGTTAAGCGTCTGCTCGCGCTCGTCATGACCACCGCCGACACCCGCGCCGCGCTTGCGACCTATTGAGTCGATCTCGTCTACGAAAATAATTGCAGGGGCTTGCTTGCGCGCTGTCTGGAATAGATCGCGAACGCGCGCTGCACCTACACCGACAAACATCTCCATGAAGTCCGAACCTGTGATCGCTATAAATGGAACACCAGCCTCGCCGGCCACTGCACGAGCTATTAGGGTTTTACCGGTTCCGGGAGGGCCGACAAGTAGGACGCCGCGAGGAATGCGCGCCCCAATCTCAGTAAATTTAGCTGGGTGCTTTAGAAAGTCGACGACCTCTGAAATCTCTTGTTTTACAGGGTCGTACCCTGCTACATCAGCGAAGGTGGTAGTCGGATTATCGGAGTCGTAGACCTTGGCTCGGCTACGCCCGATACTCATCATTGAGCCCATCTGTCCTTGAGCGCGACGGTTCATCCAGACAAAGAATCCGATAATTAGGAGAACGGGGAGCAGGTAGATAATTGCCTGAAAGAAGGCGTTGGAGGACTCACGCTTGTAGGTGTAGTCAACTCCTTCTTTTTTCATCTCGCGCACTACAGAGTCGGGGAACGCATCATTTGGTCCACTGCTTGTAAACACCTCGGCGCCGTCTTGCTTAGCGCTCCCGGACTTTGTGAACTCTCCATTCATTGAACCCGTTGCGGGATCGAGGGAGACAGATTTAATGCGCCCCTGGCCTACGTAGTCTGAGAACTGGGAGTAGGTGATGGTTGCACTTGGCTTGGCATTACTGTCACCGAGATTGAGAGCGAGGAACGCAGTGATGACAATGCCGATTAGAAGGAAGGGCAGCCAGCGTGGGCGCGCCTTCGTTGACGATGGCTTGCCGGAGCTCTTGCCTGCGCCTTTGTTCTGGTTCTTATCGGTCTTCTTATCGCTCTCGCCGGATTTAGGGGTCTTGCGGCTTAGAGATGGGGGCTTCATAGCCATGGGTGGGCTCCGCGCTATTAATGATGCTCTGCATCGGATTCGTGACTGGAGCCCTATCGTAGGCACCGACAGGGACTTAATTGTCCTCGGGCCTACGATCAGGGAGATATGAGCGCCATCGCACCTAACTCAAAGCCAGCCTCCGGCATAGGCAACTCACCGAGTGTTCGATGGGGATTAGGCGATGCCATCTGGGTCTGGTTGGCAGCACTCGCCGTAACCCTCTTTGCCGGAGCCGCGTTCGCTGCTCTTAGAGGTGCTTTGGGTGGCAGTGGGTCAAGTGGTGATCCTCTTGCCGATATCTGGGACCTTGTATTTAGTTCTTTGATTCAGAATGCCGCGATAATTGGTTTCATCATCGTCGTATCCCATTTGAAGGGCGTCGGTTCCCTGCGTAGAGATTTTGGGCTGCGCCTGCGGATTCGAGACTGGTGGTGGCTACCCGTTGGCGCCGTAATCTCGGTGGGCTCGGCCATTTTATTGGACCCCATCCTTCATTTCATGGGTAAACCGCCGACTCAGGCCGTAGTGACGATCATCGACAAGAGCAGCGGCGCCGGTGCACTAGCAGCTGCTCTATCGGTCGCTATCGCCGCGCCCATCGCCGAGGAGTTGCTCTTCAGAGGGCTTGTTCTGCGCTCCCTCCAACGGCGATACCGACCGGCAGTGGCGATCGCTGTTACCTCCGTCATATTTGCAGTCGTTCATCCGTTGCTAGATCCGAAGGCCATTCTTGCTGTGGTGCCTCTGCTCATACTCTCTGTGGTCTCTGGGATACAGGCAGCACGCAGCGGCAACCTCTCGCGATCAATCTGGCTTCACATGGGTTTCAACGCGATTACTGCCGCCGGGCTTCTCCTCAATTAGCGACGCTGTTGAGAGCGTTCGGCCTTCCTTGGTGGCCAGATAGGTGCGACAGCTAGGGCTTAGGGCCCCTCAAAGTCCGCATTTAGCGCCATTTTACGGCTTCTAGAATTTTTTCAGGTGGTGACTACAGGTATTAGGGCCTAGATGCCGATACCTGAACTGCTCATAGAGAGCACAACTCGAATCGCCTATAAGGAGAACCAAATGCTCTGCACTAACTGCAATAAAAAGAACGTAATTGAGATCCGCATGACTGTTGGCGGAGAGAGTCTCGCCTTCCACCGCTGCGGAAGTTGCGACGCCAAGGCATGGACCTCTGGAGAGGCAACTATTGAACTCGGGCGAGTCTTAGACCTTGCACGCCCGGCACGCGTCTAGCCCCAGGGGTTTTAGACCCACAGGCTCTGGTCACTAGCGCTCTATCCATTTAGGTATTCCTTTAGAGTTCACGCGCACAGCACGGCTTAAATGAGTGAGATAATGCCGCCCTTGAGTAACTCCGTAATTCCTCCCGTTCCTGAGCCCCGGGCTCGACGTGTCTCGACGGCGTCTTCAATTGATGACTCAAGCAGGAGTACTCAGACCCGCGACTGGGGATCCATCCTCTCGACATTGGTTGTCGTCGCTAGTTGCCTGACGGTCCTCGCGGCGCTCCATCCAGAGTTGCTTCTAAAATCAACGACTTCCGCTGGTGGCGACATGGGTGCCCACGTCTGGTTCCCGGCATACCTGCGCGATCACCTCCTTGGTCAATTCCGCGTAGCGGGTTGGGCGCCTGATTGGTTCGCTGGATTCCCTGCCGGGCAGTTCTATTTTCCGCTCCCTGCATTAGCGGTTGTGCTCTTAGATCTAGCGTTGCCTTACAACGTTGCTTTTAAATTTGTAACTGTTATCGGTGTTGTGATGATGCCGGCCGCCGCCTACGCGTTCGGGCGTGGGCTCCGAGCCCCGCGGCCGACCCCCACGCTCTTCTCGCTAGCCACCGTGCTCTTCTTGTTCTTTAAAGGTGCAAGCGGACCAGGCCCGAATATTCAGACTATTGCTTTCAATCAAGGCATCATGGGCGGGACGCTGCGAAGCACGCTCGCCGGAGAGTTCTCTTTCTCAATTGCAATCGCTCTCGCATTGGTATTTCTTGGGGCCTTTGCATCAGCGCTCGATCGAAGAACTCGTGCATGGATTCCAGCGCTACTTCTGGCAGCGACTGTCATGAGTCACATTGTTGTTGCAATATTTGCAATCGTCGCAGCTTTGGTCATCTGGGTAACTGCGAAGCGCCCGCTTAAATCATTCGGGCTAGCCGCAGCAATTGGTGGGGTAGGCGCACTCCTTACGGCCTTCTGGAGTCTCCCGCTGCTTGCGACCTTTGGATATACCGCAAACATGCGCTACGAGAAGCTCACCGATTATTGGGTGTACCTATTCCCGCGTGAAGGCTCTTGGGTAGGCCCGTTCCCGCCGTTCGCTTGGTGCCTGCTCTCTCTCGCAGCGATTGGTGCTATCTCTGGAGCCGTCCTACGTAGACGCTCAACTATCGCAATTACCGTAATCACAGTCATCTTCGGGTTTGTGTTCATACTCTGGCCAGAGCTCCACGCATGGAACCTTCGTTTTCTGCCGTTCTGGTACTTCGGGCTGGGACTCTTAGCGGCGTGTGCAGTCGGCGAGGGAGTAAGAGCGTTAGCGGAGGCTGCCCCGAGGTTCGTTCCTTCACATCAGGACGCGAAGTTTGTGACAGCGGTTGTCATGTCGTCGGTTCTAATAGCCATCTCGGTATTTACACTCGCGCGCGCTTTTAGTACACGCGGTTTTCTTGATTTTTGGGCCGAGTGGAATTTCTCGGGGTACGAGGACACGCGCGCCGATGCAACGCGCGCAAAGGCATGGCCAGAGTTCGAGGCCCTCATCAATGAGATGAAGACTCTCCCTCCCGGGCGCGCTGTATGGGAGGGCGGTGGTTCGCTCGATAATTACGGGACTCCACTTGCACTCGAGTTGCTGCCGTACTTCACCAAAGGTCGCATCCAATCCGTAGAGGGCCTCTACTTTGAGTCCGCTGCGACAACTCCGTACCACTTCATGGGTGTGAGCCCTATCTCTGGCCCATCCAACGCATCTAACCCAGTTCGAGGGCTTGATTACCGCCACATTGAAGACTTCAGTCTCGGCGTGCGATGGATGCAGGTGATGGGGGAGGATTATTACCTCGCCTACTCGGATGCAGCGTTAGCAGCAGCAGCGGATCAGCGATTGACGCTCTTAGCCACAACAAAGGACACCGATGGCCAGGATCCAAAAGGCTGGAGTATTTATCGCGTCTCTGGGAGTCGACTCGTTGAGGGGTTGAGTGCTGAGCCCGTTGTTACCGAGGCTCACGCTGCTAAGCAGAGTGACTGCTTTGACCGTGAGCCAGTAGAGGGGATCCGTTCACCACGGCTAGAGGCTTGGGAATGCATGAGCGTTGGTTGGTTCAACGATCCGAGTGCCCTTGACCGGCCGTTAGTGGTAGATGGCCCTGAGTCCTGGGTGCGTGAAGCCGACCCGGTTGTCGCTCGTTTATTGGAGCGCAAGGCATTACCAAAAGTTGAGGTAACAAAACTTAAGCGGAGTGATCATTCAATCTCGTTCCACGTCTCGCGTGTTGGGGTGCCTGTCATAGTTCGCGAGTCGTATTACCCGAACTGGAGAGCCAGCGGTGCTGATGGCCCTTATCGCACTACGCCGAACTTCATGGTTGTGATCCCGACTTCAAAGGATGTGACACTCTCCTACGCGCGTTCAGGTCCAGAGTGGATCGGATTTCTTTTGAGCCTCTTGGGCATTGCTGGCGTAGTGCTAATTGCTCGACGCTGGCCCGTCCTTGAGGAGCCAGATTTGATGGATGTATACGGAGAAATAGAACCGGCGGCAGATGCACCGGAGATGTATGACCCATTTCTGCATGGGGGAGAAGAGTTCGACGACGTGCTCGCTCTAGTCTCGGCTCTTCGCGCCGCTGGTTATTCGTCAGAGGCCTCTCTCCTCTCACGCTCGCGGCGAGGACCTAGGGCGGAAGCGGGGGTGGCTCTGGCCTCCGCCCTCGAGAGAATTCTTCGGATTGAAGGCTTAGATCCTGAGATTAAGGCCAGGTCTGAGGCTCTCGCTCTAATTTTTGACGGTGCGTGACAACCCTTAATTAGCTCAAATGTGGCGCCCCCAATCAGTGGTTAGCGGTTCCCCGATTAGTATCCAACGTCCCGCCCACAGGGGCGGTTGAGGACCAGAGGCCCCCAGTGCCCGATTCGCTTGACACAATCTTTAAGGCCTACGACGTCCGCGGTGTTTATCCGACGGAGATTGATGAGGCTATTGCTCATCGCATAGGGAATGCATTCGTGGCATTTACCGGCGCATCGACAGTTGTAGTTGGCCACGATATGCGCCCGTCTTCAATTCCGTTGAGCCGCGCATTTATTGAAGGAGCAATCCTCGCAGGCGCGGATGTTGTTGACATCGGGCTCGCCTCTACTGACATGGTTTATTTCGCCTCGGGACTCCTTGATGCTCCGGCCGCACAATTTACGGCGAGTCATAACCCCGCGCAGTACAACGGCATCAAGATGTGTCGAGCCTCAGCGGGTCCTATTGGTGAAGATACAGGGCTTGTTCAAATTAAAGAAGCGGTTGCGGGAGGACTCGTAGAGCGCGCAGAAGAGCCGGGAACAGTCTCGCAGCGCGGGCTACTAGATGAGTTTGCCGATCACGTTCGATCGTTTATCCAAGAGCCTGAGAAACTGCGCCCGCTGGTAGTAGTTGCAGATACCGCAAACGGAATGGGCGGCCTAGTTGTACCGGCCGTATTTGAGAAACTGCCGTTTGATCTAACAATTCTTTACGTGGAGCTGGACGGAACCTTTCCGAATCATCCTGCGGACCCAATTCAGCCAGAGAATCTTGTAGACCTCCAGCGAGCAGTGCTGAAACACGGAGCCGATATCGGACTCGCTTTCGATGGTGATGCAGATCGCGTATTTGTCGTGGATAACAACGCCAACCCAGTCTCCGGATCTCTGACCACCGCGATGGTTGCAAAGTCGATACTCCAGGCCTCGGGCCCAGGGGAGAAGGTCGTACACAACCTCATCTGCTCTAAGTCGGTTGCAGAGATTGTGACGGAGATGGGCTGCGAGCCAATTAGGTCGCGCGTCGGGCACTCATTTATCAAGCAAGTTATGTCTGAGACTGGCGCAATATTTGGTGGAGAGCACTCGGGTCACTATTACTTCCGAGATAACTGGCGCGCCGACTCTGGGCTAATCGCTGCAGTAGTGATCCTTGAGGAACTCAGTCGGGCAAATGCGCCTCTCTCTGAGCTCCGCACTCCATTCGAGAGATACGCAGCCTCAGGGGAGATCAACTCAACTGTCCCGGATCCAAAGGCTGTTATCGAACGTGTCTCTGAATTATTTGCCGAACAGTTTGTGGATGCCAAACAAGATCGTCTCGACGGGCTTACCGTTGACCTCGGCGACTGGTGGTTTAATCTGCGCGCAAGTAATACAGAGCCTTTACTGCGTCTCAACCTTGAGGCTGCCGATGACTCGTCCTGCGACGAGCGCACAGGTCAGGTCTTAGCCATAATTCAAGAGCTGACCTAGTTATAAAACGAAGCAAAGAGGGCACGGGCCTTACCGAGCCGCGGTAGTTTTACACACAGAAACCAATACTCGAGGAGCAACACGATGGCACTAGACCCACAATTACTAGAGATTCTCGCCTGCCCTGAGGATAAAGGTCCGCTTCTTTATTTCGCGGATGAGTCTTCGCTAATTAATCCTCGTCTCAGCAGGAGATACACAGTGCGCGAGGACATCCCCATCATGCTTGTAGAGGAGAGCGAGCCGATTAGCGACTCTGAGCTTGCTCGACTCCTTGCCAAGGCCGAGTCTGAGGGTATTAGCCCAACATTTGGGGCCTGAAAATAGTGGCGCTCGATTCGCTTGATTTCTTGGAGGCTGTGCGCGGACTGCCTGAGCAGATCGCAGACGCGCACGTATCCGCTCGCGACGCACTTCGAGGCGCCTCGCTTCCTGCGCCCGTTGACCTGACGAGCATCGCTGTGCTTGGAATGGGTGGGAGTGGTATCTCGGGCGATGTTCTTGCCTCCGTAGGGAGCAACGAACTCTCGCTCCCCGTGCTAGTTCATAAGCAAATCCGAACGCCTGCCTACATTGGCGAGCGAACGCTTGTTTTCGCTGTTTCCTACTCAGGAGAGACAGAGGAGACCGTGGCCATGACTCGCGGTGCAATCGCAGCAGGGGCAAGAGTTGTAGTGGTGTCGAGTGGAGGCGAACTCGTCCGTATGGCCAAAGAGTCGGGTGCGCTTCACCTCTCTTGCCCATCTGGTTTTATGCCGCGTGCTGCAATCGGTGCCCTAGTGGCACCGATACTCAGCACGCTCGGAGCAATTGGATTGCTCACAAATGTGGATGACGACCTGATCTCAGCGCGCGACCAACTTGGAGTTCGCCGTGACGCTTGCGCCCCCGAGGTTGCAGCTCCAGAGAATATTGCAAGAGAACTAGCGCGCAATATTGGCGGAACCTTCCCGGTCATATATGGCGGTGGGGCTATTGGTTCTGTAGCTGCTATGAGATGGAAATGCGACATCAATGAGAACGCAAAGGCACCTGCCTTCTGGGCTGCTTACCCCGAGCTCGATCACAATGAGATATGCGCATGGGGGCAGCACGGAGACGTCACCCGGCAGGTCATCTCGATGATCGAACTGCGCCATGAGTTCGAGCACGATCGCCTCTCCCAGCGAATAGAAGTGACGCGCGACATAGTTAGCGAGGCCGTGCACCAGGTGCTCGAGGTGCGCGCTAGCGGTAACAGTCGCCTTGCACAGCTGCTCGACCTTATGTACGTGGGGGATTGGGTATCTGTCTATATGGCGATGAACGCCGGCGTTGACCCAGGCCCTATAGAGGCGATTGCGACCTTGAAGGGAATACTGGGCTCCACGGCGCAGTAGTATCAGGGTTCTGGTCGGGCCCAAAAGCGGCTGTCACCCGGTGATCTGGGCCGACTCCATCCGAGTAGCGCGAACCTGTCTTGACAGACACCTATTTTCTGGTACCTCTATTGGTATCTGTAATTGGAGTCTGGATAGATGAAGCAGCGCCCTTCAACATGGAGACGAAATGACAGCCATTAAAGCCACTAACACGCCGCAGCGCGTTCTCTCTGCAGATGATTTCAAGGTCGCAGACCTAAGCCTCGCTGTATTTGGGCGCAAAGAGATTGACC
>CAFBNL010000036.1_pt1 | contig 14328 bp, 13 predicted proteins | sample 7269241 | NCBI WGS metagenome assembly CAFBNL01 (sample SAMEA6814093, study PRJEB35770) | uncultured Actinomycetes bacterium | biome: Freshwater; feature: Freshwater reservoir; material: water | place: Czech Republic | collected 2017-05-23 | depth 30m m
GGTACGAGTTCCATTTCAGGATCCTTCCTCGAGCCGGTCGGCCCAACCTTCATCTATCTCGGCAGGAACACCCTTAGCGAGCGCTCCTGGTGGGACATCGCGTGTAACAACTGATCCAGCGGCGGTATACGCACCGTCGCCAATACTTACTGGTGCACGCAGAACCGTATTGGATCCGATGCGAACATCCGCTCCAATAACGCTCTGATGCTTCATCTTGCCGTCATAGTTCGCAGTGATGGTCCCCGCTCCGATATTGGAGCGAGCACCTATTTTTGCATCCCCGATATATGCAAGATGAGGGATCTTCGCACCCTCGTCGACCTCAACGTTCTTTAGCTCCACATAAGTACCAACATGGACCCCTGCTGCAAGTCTGGTCCCTGGCCGTAACGACGCGTAGGGGCCCACAGTGCAGTCGGGGCCGATCTCAGCGTCGCGAGCATTCGTGCTCTGCACAACTGAGCGCTCACCCACTTGAGTATTGATGAGTCGAGAATTAGGCCCAATGATTGCGCCGGAACCAACTCTTGTATCGCCCTCAAGAATGGTTCCCGGGAGGAGTCGAACATCGGCTTCGAGAGTGACGCTTGCATCTATATATGTTGCACTCGGATCGACCATCGTCACCCCCTCACGCATCCATCGAGTGTTGATACGTTCGCGCAGCACTCGCTCTGCAGCGCTCAGTTGGACTCGATCATTTACACCCATGCACTCAAGATGGTCATCAGCGGTCAAGGCAGAGACGCTATGCCCCGCCTCCCTAAGGACTCCGATTACGTCGGTGAGGTAATACTCGCCCTGTGCATTTGTCGCGGTTAAGCGGCGGAGCGCTGGAGCAAGGAGGCTGCGCTTGAAGCAATAAATAGCAGGGTTAACCTCCGTGATTGCTAGCTCGCTCTCGTCGGCATCAGACTGCTCCACGATACGTGCTACTAGTCCTCTTGCATCACGAACAATGCGCCCGTATCCAGTCGGGTCCTCTAGATGCATTGTAAGCAGTGTCGCCGCAGCATCGCTCTCGCGATGTAGAAGCACTAGTTCCTTAATCGTCTCCGTGCGAAGTAGTGGAACGTCGGCGACGAGAACAACTACATCATCTTCATCGATCCCTGCATCCTGAGAGAATGCGCTAAGCGCCACGGCGGTAGCGTCACCGGTACCGCGTTGCACAGGCTGCTCAACGAAGTCGACCGGCGTTGACGTGCTAATCGCATCCTGAAGAGTCGTCGTTACACGCTCGGCGCCATGCCCAACCACCACTACGACACGATCGATATGCATCTCGTCAGTACTTAACGCTGTCAACGCATCTACGAGATGCGCGAGCATGGGGCGCCCGGCGAGAGGGTGCAGAACCTTTGGGGTCTCAGAGCGCATACGCGTTCCTTCGCCCGCTGCGAGCACGATTGCGGCCAGAGGCCGTTTTACCGCCATCTCTGCTCGCTCCTCCATCTCATCATTCTGGTTGCTGGATTATCCACTGATCAGCGCTTTAGATATTTGGCCTGAATATTCGGTCTCGCTGGCACTCGCTTTGTTACTCGCCTATCACGATCTTGGCATACCGCCTAGATAGCAGTATGCCCTTGATAGCGGGCTCGGGGGCAGGGTTTCGAACCCCGACCTGGGACTTCAAAGGACCCCGTGCTGCCGTTACACCACCCCCGACGGACGCTGATCCCGTGAGACTACCCGCCAAGCCCTTCCGAACCGTGGGTGTGCGCGATGTGACACCCGGAGCATCTTGCGGGTATGTTTCCGATCCTCATGGGTTCACTAATTAAAAAGCGCCGCAAGCGCATGCGTAAAAAGAAGCACAAGAAACTGTTGAAGAAGACGCGTTGGGCGCGTCGCCAGCAGGGTCGCTAGCCAAACCCAGTCTCCATTTTATCTATGTCATCGACCGCTCCTGTGGGGCGGTCGATACGCGTCCGGACCAGGCGCTGCATCCTTTCATGGCTCGAATTTGGGCCGCTGCAGCAGCGGATACCCCAGCATCAGGCATCGCCACTGCGTAGGACGAGCCGCTTCCAGCAAGAATTGCGGGGCGCCCACATACCGCCTCCACCATCATCCTGAACTCCAATAGATCTGGAGCCACCTTCTCGGCCGCGGGCTCTAGGTCATTACGCCACTCCCCGCCCCAGATGCTGGCCCATAACCCTGGAGGCTCAATCACCCGATGCGAGATGGGGCCACCCATCTCGTCCCATGCTCGGTATACCGCTGGCGTGGAGCATTGAAATGGCGCAGCGGCTATCAAAAGCGAGAGGTCCCCGGGTGAGGCAAGTGGAGTCACGATCTCTCCTATCCCCTCCATTCGGTTCACGCCTCCACGAAGACAGACCAGGACATCCGCACCGAGGCTCAGCGCTACTTCTTCAGCACGGGCATCCGAGACTCCATATTGCAAGGAGAGCGCGCGTATGACTGCCGCCGCATCGGAAGAGCCACCACCAAGCCCTGCACCCGATGGAATATTTTTCTCTATATCAATCGAGAGGGATTTGAGTTCCGGGAGGAGTGCGCGAGCGGCTCGCACTGCCAGGTTTGAATCGTCCGAGGGAACCCCTCCACTCATCGGTCCATGGACGCTGCATGAGATCCCTGTTCCTCTCTCATCCAACGTAACGACATCACTCGGGGCATCTACCTCCACAACCAATGCATCAAGTGAGTGGTAGCCATCCGGCAGGACGCCAGTCACATGCAGAGCAAGAGTGAGTTTTACATTTGCCCTCATACCTCGGCAGCCCTTGCTAATGCAGCCCATGACCCAAGTTCGATCGTCTCAGCACGCGCAGCAGGATCAATCCCGGCTGCCTCCAACAACTCAAGAGTCCGATCGCCGAACAAAGGAACGAGAGCTCTACGAAGCATCTTTCGCCTCTGCGCAAAGCCCGCCTGAATGATTCCAAACAGGGCTTCACGCGATGAAACATCAACCACTGGTTGGGGATGCCGGTCAATCCGCACAAGAGCAGAGTCAACCTTGGGAGGCGGTAGGAATACAGAGGGTGCAACAGTGCCCACCATCCGAGCTACACCATGAAACGCAATCTTGACAGTCACCGCTCCATATTCACGCCCACCAACCTTGGCAGCCATCCGCTCTCCAACTTCGCGCTGCACCATCACAAGAAGGCGCGTCACATTGGGGGCCTCGTTTAGGAGTCGCATAACAATCGGCGTCGCCACGTTGTAGGGAAGATTCGATACACAAATAACCGGAGACTCGCCGCTAATGGCAGCGAGGTCTGCAGTCATCGCATCTCCATGAACCACATTGACGCGATCAGCCATCCCCGTGGACTCGAGTACCGCGTCGAGTAACGGCAGAACATGTCGGTCGAGTTCAAGTGCAGTAATGCTTGCATCTGCCTCGAGCAACGCGGCGGTCAGTGAACCAACCCCGGGCCCGATCTCTAATACACGCGCACCTGGCTCAAGGTCCGCGAGTCTGACAATCCTGCGGGCGGTATTGGGATCTGCCAAGAAATGCTGACCTAGGGCTCTACTCGGCGCGGCACCATGCTCTGCGAGTAGCGCCCTAATAGAGGTAGCGGTTGGGAGAATCACGCCCTGAATAGTCGCAGGCTTGATGCCCCTCGACGCGGATTACTGGCCTGATTACTGGCCTGACTAATGGCATAACTATTGGGCTCACGAATGGAGTCGATACTTTTGTAGTGAATACTTTTGTAGTGAATACTTTTGGAGTGAATCTCTGGCTGGCCTACCACTCGATGCGAACTGGAATTACTCCCTGAGAAAGGGGCGCTATTCGAGCGAAAGTATCTAGCGACATATCGATGATGCGACCAGTTGCGAACGGGCCCCGATCTCTAATTGTGCAGGTAGTACTTGCACCCGAATTGAGATTGATGATCCTCACCACAGTCCCAAAGGGCAATGATTTATGTGCGCACGAAGAGGAGGTAAAAGCGTAATGAGTTCCTTGACCAGACTCGCTGCGACTAGTTCCCTGGACTGCGGGAGTGCCAGCCCCCGAGGCAGCACTGCGCCTTACACTTCGAGTCCCGACCGCCACGATGCGCGGGACGGGCGCTACTACAACCTCTGTTCGGATCGCTTGGCGAGAAGTCTCGACACCGTCACGAAGAGCGACTCTGTAGACGACGCGATTCTGCCCATTTGTTCCCGGACGGATCACGCGCTTCGCCCCAACATCTAAGGATGAATCATTCCTACGCTCCTCGCCCGCAGGTACTGCAACGAGTACTGCTCGCTCGCCCTGCGACAGGCGCGTTACTTGGATCGTGAGGCCCTTGGCCACAGCCGAACCCACCGGCGGAGTTACTTCATCGTTCACGCCAATCGCTACCCCGCTAGCAAAAAGGGCCTCGCCGACCGTGAGATTCGTAGTGGTGAGAGTGCGCGAAGATCCATCTGCCAGAACAGTAATTGAGCGCGGGGTTCGCAGGGTCACAGCGGCTCCGGCCGAGAGCCGCTTAGGAGCGGAGGTAACCACCGCATCGCCTAAGGCAAGCTCTCTGCTTAATGCCTCTGCTGATTTCCGAGTTGTCTGAACTCTGCTAGTGGTGCCATCAAAATCGAGAATGACAGGGAAAGACCTGAGAACTCGAACATTGGTCTCATCTGTCAACGGAGTCGAGGCGCTAGGTAGAACGCGGTCGTGCTTACCGAGCTCGACATTAGCGGCAGTAAGTGCATCTGAGACGCTGCGCCCACGTGTCTCGATGGTGCTCACTGATCCATCTACAGATACCGCCACGTAGCGAACTGGTGGCGTGGTTCCGAAGATGCGGGCCCCCACTAGCGCTACCAAAAGCAAAACGACCACGAAGGCTAAAGAACGATAAGCATGACGAATTCGCAGGCGACGTTTTGCAAGAGCTGAGTAAGACTTAGCGCTGCCTTCCAAGACTCGGGACGAGGAGTCTGCATCCTTGAGGTGCTCAACATTTGAACCGCTCTTTATACCGCTCTTTAATCCGGCGGCTGAGGTGCTCGCTCCCTCGAATACGCGAGCCGGGGCGAAGCCCACAAGCTCAGGGTTAGCGACCGCTAGATCGAACTCCACACCAGAGGTGGACCAAAAATCGGACTCGATAAGGTCCGATGCCTCGGCCAATGCAGCTAGAGCACTCGGACGCTCAAGCTCTATTACGTCTAGCCCTCGCGAGAACTGAACCTCTAGCGAATCAGTGCTCACCTCAGCCTGCACTAACGCGTAGATCGCCTCGCTCCGAGCGATCGCATCGGTGACATCGAGAATCGGTAGCCACGCCCCAGGCTCAGGTGCCTCAACGCGCGCGGGTGATGGCCGAACGGATCGCAAGGCATAACGACGCGCCCGCGATTCGTGGTTCGTAGAGCCTGCTCGGGCACCCGCCCGAGTGGAGTTATCGCGGATTGGTCGGCCCTTTCGAGAGCAGAGGCCCCAGCGACTTGAAGGGGCCACCCCGCACCGACCAAGCGGCCGATTAGGGGACGCTTGACCGTACCGACCCACGCCCTACAGGGTCAATCTGTAATACAGATAATGGGAAATTTGAGGCAGAGGCGCAGGTCCCGCCTCAGTTTTTCCTCAGTGCCCAAGTAGGTGTTTTGTGGTTGCGGTCGTCACCGAAGCCACCTCTTCGACCTCGCGCCCCATCGCCGCGGCGAGTGCCGCTCCAACAAATGACACATAGAGCGGCTCGTTTGGTCTTCCGCGGTGAGGCACCGGAGCGAGGTAAGGCGCGTCCGTCTCAACAAGCGCGCGCTCAAGGGGAGTAATCGCAGCCGCTGCGCGAAGGTCGTCGGCATTCTTAAAAGTAATGATCCCGCTAAAGGAGAGGTAGCAGCCAAGGGCGAGGGCTCGCTCTGCTTCTTCGGGCCCACCGGTGAAGCAATGAAAGATTGTCTTCTCCGGGACACCCTCGGTCTCAAGCACTCGGAATGTGTCATCCCATGCGTCGCGGGAGTGAATCACAAGACTCTTCCCAAGGGATTTGGCGAGGGAGACTTGCCATCTAAATGCCTCCTCCTGCTCCGCGTGCGAGGAGTGCTCGTAGAAGAGGTCGAAGCCAGCCTCTCCGATTCCCACTACCTCGGGGTGGCGAGAGAGTTCATCGAGTTGCTCCAACTCCTTGCGCAGGTTCACCGCATCGTGGGGGTGCAGCCCAACCGTTGCAGTTACATCTAAATGGGCTGTTGCAAGTTCGACACATGCCTGGGACGTAGCGAGGTCGGTCCCGACGCATACGAATAGTTCGATACCTGCTGCGCGTGCTCTCTCGAGCGCTACCTCTGCGCCCTCTTCTATTGAGAAAAGGTGAACGTGGCTATCAGTCCATCGCAGGTCGTTACTCACTCGAACCCCCTCACTCGAACCCAGTCACTCGAACCCCTTGTCACTAGCCTGGTACGTCGAGTCGAGGAAAGAGTGCTGCGCCCTTCACGAGGGAGTTCCCTGCCGTGGACGCGCTACCCCACACGACGTCGGTAGGTAGTCGCGCCTCTGTTGGTGATCCCGGTAATCCAAGTCGGCTCCAGAGTTCGCTCGACGCTCGCGGAAGAACCGGCGATGACAGAATCGCGATGATACGCAGTGCTTCTAGGCAGTCGCCGATAACGGCAGCGGTCGCCTCAGCATCCCCAGCTTTGCTAAGTGCCCATGGCTGACGGTCTTCTATATAAGCGTTTGTAGCCCCTATGAACTCCCAAACAGCAGTGAAGCCAGATGAGAAGTTAAGCGACTCCATAGCCGTCTCGAGTCGCTCAAGGGCCTGCACAGATGCCGCGGCCAATGGACCGTTCTCACGAGATGAGGGCGTAGCGGCGTCGCAGTAGGAGACCGCCATATTGAGTACACGGCTCGCCAAGTTTCCAAAGTTATTCGCAAGGTCAGCGTTGTAGCGCGTCACCATCTGCTCAAACGAGAAATCGCCGTCGGGGCCAAAATGCTGATCGACTAGAAAGTGATACCTAAATCCATCGGAGCCAAAGGTCTCAACAAGATCAGCGGGTGCAATCTGGTTCAAGCGCGTCTTGCTCATGCGCTCGCCGCCAACCATAAGAAACCCGTGAGCGAATACATGCTTAGGAGGCTCAAGCCCCGCTGCCATCAACATCGCTGGCCAGAACACGGCATGAAATCTCAGAATGTCTTTGCCGATTAGGTGGTAATCGGCTGGCCAAACCTCAGCGAAACGCTCAGGGTCAGCACTAAAACCAACAGCGGTGCAGTAATTAAAGAGCGCATCAAACCATACGTAGGTGACATGGTTCTCGTCCCAGGGAAGTGGAATTCCCCAAGTAATTGAGGTACGGCTCATCGAGAAATCGCGCAGTCCCTGCTTTATGAAACCGAGGACTTCGTTGCGACGAGACTCAGGCGCAACTGCCTCTGGGTGCTCTGCGTAGTAGTCAAGCAACCTCTGCTCAAAACGCGAGAGCCTAAAGAAATAATTCTCTTCTTTAACTCTCTCTACAGGGATGCCGTGGTCGGGGCAGTTGCCGTTGTTCAGGTCATCCTCAACGTAATAGGCCTCGCAGGGGACACAGTAGAGCCCCTCATAACTATCTAATTCAATGAAACCGTTGTCATAGACGCGCTGCAAGAACTCTTGAACTGCCACACGATGGCGCGGCTCAGTTGTACGTATGAAGTCGGTGTTGGTGATGTCGAGCATTTTCCATGTCTCAGCAAAGCGAATACTTGTCTTATCTGCCCACTCCTGTGGCGAGACGCCATTCTTCTCGGCGGCCTGCTGAACCTTGAGTCCATGCTCATCGGTTCCGGTGAGGAAGACCACATCATCGCCGTGTAATCGGCGCCAGCGGGCCAGCGTGTCAGCCGCGACGGTCGTATAAGCGTGCCCAATATGAGGAACGTCATTTACATAGTAGATAGGGGTTGTCACATAAAACTTCTGGGCCACACGCCTACGCTACCGTTCTGACAGGCCCCGGCCCTGCCCGTGGGAGACTCTCAATCGAAGGATTTAGCCAATGATCTCGGAAATATCCAAGACGAAAACGCAGAACTATGAGCGATAGCGGCATTGCCCGAAAGGTTGACAGGCTCGGGAGAGTCGTTCTTCCGGTTGAGATCCGACGATCCCTCGGAATCGAGGTCGGTGACCTAATAGATGTCTCCATAGATGGCCAGCGAGTAGTTATGCGCAAGGTGGCACGCGGCTGCACCTTCTGCGACTCGCCGGATCAGCTGCGAGAGTTTGCAGACCGCCTGATTTGTGAGGCATGTGTGACACGCTTATCCGAGGGGCGACCGATCACTTAACCACTTTTAAATTACGCCTCTCTTTATTCGCTCAGGTCGCTATTTACGCTGCGAAGCGAGAGCGAGTTCGTAGACACGTCGCTTTGGTACGGCGTGCATCTCGGCAACCGATGCAGATGCATCACGCAAAGACGCCCCAGAGGCCATCTCAGCACTAACAGCACTGAGAAGCGTGGCGTCATCGACCACAACCTCTATCTCCGCTCCTGGACCAACCACGATTACGTACTCGCCGCGCGGCTCAGTAACTGCCATCCACTCAGCGGCCTCGCCAAGCGACAACCTCTTCACTTCTTCGTGCAGCTTGGTTAACTCGCGCGCTACGCAGCACGCGCGCTCCGGGCCACAAGCATCGGCTAGGTCCGCGAGTGTCGCCGCTACTCGATTCGGCGCTTCATAGAGGACCGTTGGGCGAAGATCCTGAGCAATCGAGGAGAGCCTCGCTGCACGCTCTTTGCCGCGTCGAGGGATGAAACCCTCAAACGCAAAGCGATCAGCGGGGAAACCCGATAGCACTAGCGCCGCAAGCACGGCACTCGGTCCTGGCACTACCTCGATATTTACTCCGGCAAGAACTGCCGCCTGCACCAAACGCGCACCCGGGTCACTCACCATTGGAGTGCCAGCATCGGTTACGTATGCGACCCTCTCGCCATCGAGCATGCGCGTCACAAGACGCTCCGCTCGCTCATCCTCATTATGCGCATGCACACTTACAAGTCGACCGGCTGCAGCGATTCCTGAGTGGGTAAGAAGCCCTCGCGTGCGTCTCGTATCTTCGCATGCGATTACATCTGCGCCTGCAAGTGCCTCCACAGCACGTGGAGATAAATCACCAAGGTTCCCAATAGGTGTAGCTACAACAATTAATGATCCGCTCACGACCTCACCTCAATTACATCGCCAATCGCTAGCCCCCAGGATTTAAAGGAACCGGCCTCAGCCTCAATCGCAAGTGATGAGCGCATTACCAAACGACTCAATCTTCCAGGCTTCAGAGTTGCGCTGTGAACTACTAAACCAGTGCGGTCGCAGAATGCAACATCGATTGCAAATTTCATACCCACAGTGTGAACCTGCCTACAAGGTTGGATGACAAACGCACCTTCGATTCCGTCACGCCCCAGGAGTCCCTTTCGGCGGGCGCCCCGAGTCGCGGGCACCTCGGCTGCGGCAATACTTACGAGATCGCGCATGAGCCACACGGTAAACCCCAAACCTCAGACGTTGAATCGAATCTCCATGACGTCACCATCGGCGACTACATATTCTTTGCCCTCAACGCGCAGGCGGCCAACGTCTTTCGCCTGAGACCAGCCTCCGATCTCGAGGAGTTCATCCCAGTGCACTACCTCGGCTCGAATGAATCCTCGCTGCAAGTCAGAGTGGATCACACCGGAGCACTCAGGGGCTTTAGCCCCTGCCCGGAAGATCCAGGCACGAGTCTCCTTCTCCCCGGTTGTAAAGAACGTTCGCAGACCTAGCATTAGGAAAGCAGAGCGAGCGAGCCGCGGCACCACGCTCTCAGTAACCCCAAAATCTGCAAGCAGCGCAGCGCGCTCCTCGCCAACCGATGCGATGACATCTGGGTCGCCCTCAATCTCAGTGCATACCCCGAGAGCGCCCTCGCCGAGAGGCGCTGCGATTGAGTCGATCTCGTCGATGCGATCGATCGGGACATCAACTACAAGAAGTACTGGCTTATTCGTTAGGAGAAAGACCGGGTCGAGATGCACGCGCTGTTCGTCACTGAGATCAGATCTCCAGATCGGTGTTCCCTCGCCAAGAATTGCGACTGCTAGTTCGAGGACCGCTATCTCTGCAAGGAGCGACTTATCGCCCTTTGCAAGTCGTTGCTGCTTATAAAGTCGCTGCTCAACGGAGGCGAGGTCTGCGAGAACAAGTTCATACTCAATAGTGGCGAGATCATCCTCGGGGTCAACGCCATCTGAGCGCAGTACGAAGCAGATCGCATCACAGTCGCGTAAGGTTCCTAGCAGTCGGCTCCCGAGTCCTTTGCCTGGCTCAGGAGCGAGCCCGGGAACGTAGGCAATCTCAAAAGTCGCGGGGACGAGCTTCTCAGTCTTCGACATTATGCCGAGCTGATCGAGACGCGCATCAGGCAGTTTCACGATCCCTACTGTGCGCTCGGAGGCTCCACCTACTGACATGCCAGTAAGCGCAGCGAATAAACGGTCATGCCCTGAATCGGCGAGGCCAACTAGCCCAAGATGCTCCACGCTTGACAGGGTACCGGCAGGAGACCCCAAACCCCCGCAGCGCAGGCCTCTGCCACCCCGAGGGGACGTGGCGCCTCCCTCTGGTCTACGATCCCCCATCCGCACAAGTGCCCCAGGAGTCAGTCGTGAGCAAGAAGACAAAAAAGCGCAAGTTACGAGCCCGTCGCAACAAGGCCAACCATGGCAAGCGACCCCTCGTCGGCCGTCGATAACCTGACCTCACTTCGAGTAACCGCACCGCAGGGGCCGTCTCTATGACGGATCTTGTGTTGAGCACGACCTTCGAGCGGATCACAACCATCACGCTCAATCGCCCTGAGGCTAGGAATGCTCTCAGTTCCGCCCTACTGACTCGACTCTCGACTGCCATCAATGATGCAGAGGCGAGCGATGCTACCGACGTAATTATCTTGACTGGGGCAGATCCGGCTTTCTGCGCAGGTCTAGATCTACGCGAACTTGGTTCGGCCGAGATCAATCTTGTTGGTGGACGCGACTCAGCCGCACTCAGCCCGTTTACCTCTCTCTGGAGTGCGACGAAACCTGTAATCGGAGCCATCAATGGAGCCTGCGTAACAGGTGGCTTTGAACTTGCTCTTGGGTGCGACATCCTTGTTGCCTCAGAACGCGCGACGTTCGCTGATACCCATGCACGTGTAGGCCTTGTCCCCGCAGGCGGAATGAGCGTCTTCCTTCAGGAGGCTGTTGGACTTCGGCGGGCAAAGGAGATGAGTCTCACCGGCAACTTCATGAATGCTAATGAGGCTCTGCGTGCTCACCTTGTCAATCGTGTCGTAGCGCATTACGACCTCATGCCTACCGCTATCAAGATCGCAGAAGACATCGCTAGCAACGATCAGAGAGCAGTCAGAGCTCTAAAGCGCCTCTACGACGCGAACTCTCAGATGACTGCTCAAGATGCACTACAAAACGAGCGTGAGACCTTTAAAAATTGGCGCTTTGATCCAGCCGAGATTGCACGTCGCCGTAGTGATGTTGTTGATCGTGGCAGAGGCCAACAGTCATGATCTGTTCTAACTCAGATGGCACTTCGCACTGCATCAGTGACAACGCAGAGATGAACACATAATGAGCAACGAGCGCTTTGATCTTCATATGAGCGACTCAGACGCTCTCATGTGGAATATCGAGAAAGACCCTCTCCTTAGGTCGACCATCGTCACTGTCCTCCTCTTAGACCGCGCACCCGACTGGGATGCCCTAGTAAAACGAGTTGATGCGGGGACCAAGACGATTGCGCGCATGCGTCAACGCGTCGCAACGCCGATGCTGCGGGTTGGGCCACCTATGTGGACAGCGGACACGCACTTTGACCTCGCATTTCACATGACGCGACTCAGGTCCTCTGACGGAACCATCGACTCCGTGCTTGATATCGCGCGCAACAGTGCAATGGCAGGATTCGATCGAGCAAGGCCGCTTTGGCAGTACACAGTCGTCGAGGGGCTAGACGACGATCGCGCAGCGATGGTCCTAAAAGTCCACCACTCGCTAACCGACGGCATCGGCGGAATGAAGCTCTTGATGATGCTCTTCGATTTAGAGCGCGACGGTCAACCTCTATCCGGGCAGGAACCTGATGCAGAGTTGACCTCATTTGGAGCGCTTGACCTCATCACTGAGTCCATCAAACATCGACGCCGTCGAGCGGTTGGCATCGCGCGACGAAGCTTTGGCTCCGCGGGGAGCATCAGTCGCTCGGTACTGAGCAAACCAAAGGACACCGCGGTGGACGCAGGAAGGGCCATCGGCAGCATCGCTCGTTTCCTGGAGCCTGCCACCAATCCCAAGTCGCCGATTATGGGGTCACGCACCCTTGCTCGATCGCTCGGAACGCTCGAGGTTCCAATGGACGACCTCAAGCGCGCTGCCAAAGCCACCGGCGCATCGCTCAACGATGCGTATGTCGCAGCGGTCCTTGGCGGATTAATGAAGTATCACCACTTCCACGGGGAGTCACCAGAGTCGCTGCGCATGGTGATGCCAATCAGCATTCGCGATGAGAGCGCTGGCCTCGGAGGAAATCACTTCACGCCTGCTCGCTTCTTGGTCCCGATGACGATTGAAGACCCAACCCAACGTATCGCAGAGGTTGGGCGCCTTAGCCGTTGGATTCGCGATGAGCCAGCAATCGCTCTCACCGATGCATTGGCAGGGGTATTGAATCAACTCCCGACAACTCTCAGTACCGCCATTTTTGGGGCAATGCTCAAAGGCGCAGATTTTGTAACTAGCAATGTCCCAGGCGCACCGATCCCCCTCTATGCAGCTGGAGCAGAGTTACAGCGCATGTACGCGTTCGGTCCGCTCTCTGGAGCAGCAGCGAATCTCACGCTGCTATCTCACTGCGGCACCGCCTGCATCGGAGTCAACGTCGATGCAGTAGCTGTCCCCGATATCGAGACATTCCTCAAGGCTCAACGCGAGTCGTTTGCAGAGGTCCTGGCCCTCGGCGAGACTCCTCTCACCTAGTAAAACTCATCCCAACCCCTTAGGTAGCGGCGATTTTGCGTAGGCTCGCAGAGTGAGCATCGACACGAGCACTATTCGCATCCCATCTGTTTTACTTCCATCCGACGGACGCTTCGGCTCCGGGCCCTCCAAGGTTCGTACCGCTGGCGTATCGGCTCTAGCAGCTGCTGCGCCTACATACCTCGGCACAAGTCACCGCCAGCCAACGGTTAAAACAGTCGTCTCCCGCCTACGTACAGGCATGTCGCAGTTGTTCTCACTCCCCGATGGCTACGAGGTATTACTCGCCAATGGAGGATCAACACTCTTCTGGGATGCGGCTGCATTTGGATTGATTGAGAGACGATCCGAGCACCTTGTAATCGGCGAGTTCTCCTCGAAGTTTGCAAAGGTTGCGCTCGACGCACCGCACCTTGAGAGCCCCAGCGTGATTAAGTGCGAGACAGGTAGCGTCCCGCCACTTCTACGCCCCGACTCCAGCATCGATACTTGTGCTTTCCCACAGAACGAGACCTCTACCGGAGTCGCATGCCCTGTGATCCGTCCTCCGGGAGATTCTCTGGTGCTTGTCGACGCGACCTCGGCCGCCGGAGGAGTTAGGTTCGATGCCAGTGCCACCGATGTCTATTACTTCGCTCCGCAGAAGTGCTTCGGCGGGGATGGTGGGCTCTGGATCGCAACCTGCTCACCACGTGCAGTTAGGCGAATTGAGCAGATCGCAGCTTCAGGGAGATGGATGCCGCCGAGCCTGAGCCTCCCACTAGCGCTCGAGAACTCGCGTGCCGACCAGACCTACAACACTCCAGCTCTGGCCACTCTCTTTCTCCTCGCAGAGCAGGTTGAGTGGATGCTCGAGCAAGGCGGCCTCGAGTGGGCAGCGAGTCGTTGCGATAAGTCAGCCGCAACTCTCTATGGCTGGGCTGAAGCAAGCGACTTTGCAAGCCCCTATGTTCGCGACCCAGGGTCACGAAGCACTGTCACCGGAACCATTGACTTCGTCGACTCGATAGACGCTGCTGAGATCGCAAAAGTGCTTAGAAACAACGGTATTCTCGATACTGAGCCGTATAGAAAACTTGGTCGCAATCAGCTGAGGATCGCCATGTTTCCGTCTATCGAGCCGTCAGATGTAGAGGCGCTTACCGCGTGCGTCGAGTACGTCGTCGAGGCGTTAGCGACTGTCTGATCTGCTTTTCGTACTCGGAGAGTACCGAGTCGATCCGCTCGAAGAGTGCGCGATCCTTGGGGTGAGTGGCGGAGGGCGCAGTACGACTAATCCGATTGCTCACGATTCACTCCTTCGAGTCAGGTTCCAGA
>CAFBNL010000037.1_pt1 | contig 13892 bp, 15 predicted proteins | sample 7269241 | NCBI WGS metagenome assembly CAFBNL01 (sample SAMEA6814093, study PRJEB35770) | uncultured Actinomycetes bacterium | biome: Freshwater; feature: Freshwater reservoir; material: water | place: Czech Republic | collected 2017-05-23 | depth 30m m
CCGAGCAGGACAATCCCGCACTCCCAAACATCGAGGATCAGGTAGTCGTGGCGCGCTTTTCGATTCGTAATGACGATCTGGTCGCCCCTTCGAGACATAGGGGCGACGTTACCGGACTCCAAGGTAAAAACCTGCGAGCAGCATCTCGCCCCAATCTCGGGGTGGATTGGCGGACGAGGCGCTTATCTCACCAGAGAGGTTGCCATTAGCGCTACCTTTGGCGGCGTGGCATTCACCGGAACCCCAACCCTGCGCCTGACGAGGTCAGATCACGAGCGAATCCTCGCAAGTTGCTACGACGGGCTACCGAATGAGGCCTGCGGACTCCTTGGAGGCCCTGCCTTGGGGGCACTTGAGGAACCTACTGGCGTCGTAACGCAAGTATTCCCAACTAGCAACGTCGATGCTTCATCACTTACCTACACCGTTGATGGCAAAGAGATGCTGCGAGCCATGCGCTCCATGGATGAGGTTGGGGAGGTCTTGGTTGGCTGCTGGCACTCGCATACCCACACTGAGGCCTACCCATCGCCAACCGATGTGCGCACTGCGGCGGCCAACCCAAATTGGATCTATGTAATCGTCTCGCTCAAGCCAGAGCACGGGCAGCCGGTACTGCGCGCATACCGAATGCGCGATGGTGTAATAGCAGAGGTCGCAGTCGACGTAGTCGGTTAGTGCAACGATCTGGCCCGGCGCGATGTCAGAAATAATTTGGCGAGAATAGGGATTAGAGAAGGTCTCACGTGGCTAATCGAGAATGGCCTGATGACTTCGCTTGGGGGACAGGCGCATCGTCTACTCAGAGTGAGGGTGCCTCGGAGTTTTCAGATTGGTATGCATGGGAGCGCAACGGCAATGCGCCGCTCTCCCGAGATGGAAACGATTTCGCCACGCGTTACGCAGAGGACTTTCGCCTTCTATCGAGTCTGGGCCTAACCCATCATCGCCTCTCAATCGAATGGGCTCGAGTCGAACCATCCGAGGGAGTGCATGATCGATCTGCAATTGCCCATTATCGAGATGTACTCGAGGCAGCCCGTGATGCGGGGATTAGCGCATGGGTGTGCCTGCATCACTTCACCCTCCCGATCTGGTTCGCCGAGAAGGGTGGTTTCTTAGTCGATAGCAATCGAACTAAATATTGGACGCGACATGTTGAGTTCATAGCTGAGACATTTGGAGACCTTGTTGCAGGGTGGCAACCTATAAACGAAACTAATTACTACCCAACCGCTGCATATCTCGGGCGCGGTTGGCCCCCTGGGCACACCGATCTTGATGAGTGGAGCACTGCAAGCGAGCAGACTCAACTTGCAACTGCGGAGGCCGCAGTGCTCTTAAAGAATACGGGTGCTCCCGTTGCTTCAATCTTTGGACTCTCCACACTTGAGTTGTTGGATGACAAACCTGAGTCGATGGCTTTCGCTGAGCGTTTCTATAGCGCTAATTGGTCTGCTGGGCTCGGGCTATTCAGAAATGGTGCTCTACGTATTGGGAATCGTCCCCCGATTGAGCGGCCTGACCTTGCTGGTTCGTTTGATCTAATTGGCTTCTCGTATTACTGCGCTATGGGTGTGCGCGATGGTGAGCTCGCGTTGTACCCAGAATCCGATACGCGATCACCATTGGGGTACTCAATCTGGCCTGACGGACTAGCGCTAGTTCTAGACCGTCTGCATGAGGAGGTTCCAGAGGCGCCATTGCTTATAGCGGAGTATGGAATCGGAACTGCCGACGACGAAGCGCGCTCTGCGTATTTGGCAGCAGGGCTCGATATCACCCACGCCGCTGTGGAGAGAGGGATCGATATCCGTGGATTCTTTCACTGGACGGCGGTCGATAACTACGAGTGGCTGCATGGCTTCGACCTTGAGTTTGGGATCATTACTAAGGACAGAATCGTCAAACCCAGTGCCAAGATCCTTAGTCGGGAAATTCTTTAGAAAATCTTCGAAAATCTTGACACCGCCCTTGTAATTGTCACACCCCTAGTTTATAATCGAACATATGTTCGATAGATTGGATCAACTCACCACAGAGCTCGAGGCCTGCTTTGCCTCCATGGAGGTTGATTGCTTCGATGCTGCCCGGGCTGCCCGGTTGGTCGGTTCCGGGGAGCGCGTCCGGCGTCTTGGGGATGCGATCCGCACTATCGGGGTTGGGCAGGTAGAGCGCACCAATGGCTGGAAAGGCCAAGGCGCTAAGACGATTTCAGAGTGGCTAGCTACTGAAACTGACTGCGCTCACTATGAGGCGCAATCTGTAGTTGTGCTCGCTGGTCAACTTCAGCACTTACCTGAAACTCAAGCTGCACTGCGCTCAGGGGCGCTCTCTGGCACTCAGGCTGTAGAGGTAGCGCGTGGTGCGATCGTTGCACCTAATACGGAGACGCAACTCTTGAACCTCTCAAAGCATGTGACGGTGCGCGATCTGCGAGATGCATCTTCACGGGTAGTCGCAGCAGCCACAGATGAGGCAGCACGCCACAAACAGATACATAAATCTCGTTTCTTAAAATCGTGGCGAGACCCTGATGGTGCGTTCATCATTAAAGGGCGCATGACAGTTGCTAATGGTGCGCTAGTAATGGCAGCACTCAAGCCAATACAGGATGAGATCTTTAGGTCCGCGCGCAAGAGCGGCGCACATGAAAGACCTGAGGCATACGCCGCTGACGCTCTAATGGCACTCTGTGAGAAGGCAACCAACGAGCACCCGAGTGAAAGCCCCACAAAAACGACTCGCCCTCAGGCAGTGATCAATATTCGTGTCGACATAGATGCGCTTAAGCGAGGACATACCGAGCACGGTGAGGTATGCGAGATCGCCGGAGTTGGTCCGATACCAGTCTCTACCGCTACTGAGTATTTGGGCGAGGCATTCTTAAAGTTGCTCATTCTCGATGGCACCGACATAAGAACGATTGCTCATATGGGGCGCGCATTACCAGCAAAACTCCGCACGGCCGTCGAGGAGCGCGACCGCGTCTGCCAAGTACCAACCTGTGACATGAGTCTCGGACTAGAGATAGATCACATCAAGCCATTCGCTGAGGGTGGTGCTACAAGTCTCGAGAACCTTGTGAGGCTCTGCAAACGACATCACCTTCAAAAAACACATGATGGATATCGACTCATCAAGATCGAAGCCAATAAGGGTGAGATTGGGGTGGAGAAGGAGGCCAGGTGGGATTGGAGAGCGCCACCGGATTTAAGGAACACGGGGTAGAGGAGTGAGGGCCTCGCTTCTGCCCGAATTCCGACCTTTGGGGTCGGGGTTGTAGTCTCTTGCACATGTCAGTAGATGTTCGTCTCCCAACCCTTCTGCGTCAATATACCGATGGCACGGCCTCTATCTCGGTTGAGGGAGGCACAATTGGCGAGGTATTCACAGCCATAGTTGCGCAGTACCCCGGGCTCGGTGGACAACTAGTCGACGACTCTGGCGCACTTCATAAGTTTGTAAATGTCTATGTAAATGATGAAGACATCCGTTACCTCGATTCATTGGCCACCCCGGTGGTAGCAGGCGACGTGGTCTCGATTCTCCCCGCCGTTGCGGGCGGCTGAACCGATAAGCGGCAGTAATGGCTAGGTACGAGAGCATCCTCGACCTCATAGGTAACACGTCGCTTGTAAACATTGACCCACTCTCGCCGAATCCAAACGTGCGCATGTTCGCCAAGTTGGAGGGGCAGAACCCGGGTGGCTCGTCTAAGGATCGCATCGCCAAGAAGATGATTGAGATGGCTGAGGCTGACGGCACCCTGAAGCCTGGAGCAACGATTCTCGAGCCATCCTCCGGTAACACGGGTATCGGACTTGCATTAATCGCACGCGTTAAGGGCTACAAACTTCGCGTTGTAATGCCGGAGAACGTCAGCCCTGAGCGTCGACAACTTCTTGAGATTTTCGGTGCAGAGATTACAAATAGCCCAGGTGAAGAGGGAAGCAACGGCGCAATACGTCGCGCTCAAGAGATTGCAGCGGATGACCCGAGCTACGTATTCCTCTACCAGTACGGTAACCCAGCGAATCCTCTCGCTCACTACGAGGGTACGGGCCCAGAGATATGGCGCGACTGCCCCGAGGTCGATACTTTTGTGGCGGGCCTCGGAACAAGTGGAACGCTCATGGGAGTGGGCAAGTATCTCAAAGAGCAGAATCCAGCTATCCAAGTAGTCGCTGTAGAGCCGCCAGCAGGCGAGCAGGTCCAGGGGCTTCGTTCGCTCGATGACGGTTTTGTGCCCCCCATTTTTGACTCCTCACTAATAGACCGCCGAATGATTGTGCGCCCGCGCGAATCAGTTGAGTGGTTAAGGATCCTTCTTAACAAGACCGGAATCTTCTCCGGCATATCCTGCGGTGCCGCAGTTGCAGGTGCAGTGAAGGCAGCTGAGCGCATGGATAGCGGCACAATTGTTGTTGTCCTCCCGGATGGCGGCTGGAAGTACCTATCCTCAGGTGCATGGACCGACGACCTTGATGTGGTCGTCGATCGCGCAACGCGCATCAACTACTGGTGAGCCGCCCAATGCCCGCCGATGCAGAGTCGGTAACCCTTGCAGCAAAAGCACTTAGAGCAGGCGAGATCGTGGCATTCGCAACGGAGACCGTCTACGGACTCGGTGCTGATGCATCTAATGAAGAAGCAGTTGCAAAGGTATTCAAGGTAAAGGGTCGCCCCGGCGATCACCCGCTAATCGTTCATCTTCTAACAGTTGATGAGATTGATGATTGGGCGGTCGAGATATCCGAGGAAGCACGTGATCTTGCTTACGCTTTCTGGCCTGGCCCTTTAACGATTGTCTTCAAGCGTTCATCAAAGGCAAGCGACTCGGTAACCGGTGGACTCGAGACGGTTGCACTGCGCGTCCCATCGCACCCTGTTGCTCGTGCTCTGCTTACTGAGTTTGGCGGAGCAATAGCGGCTCCAAGCGCTAATCGATTTGGGAGAGTAAGCCCAACATCAGCAGAGGCAGTATGCGAAGACCTCGGAGATGATATTGAGATCGTCCTCGACGGTGGGCCATCACGCGTAGGGCTCGAGTCGACAATCATCGACTGCTCGGGCGATGAGATCACAGTCCTGCGGCCAGGGGGAGTCACTCTTGATCGCATCGATGAGGTACTCGGCTACGCGGTATCGGTAGGCGGCGAGACTCGCGCACCAGGGACCCTTGAGGCTCACTACGCACCTAACGCTCGCGTGGAGATTGTCACAGCGCGCGATGCTCCACAGATCGCACGCGATCACTTAGAGAACGGGCGCAAGGTAGCGCTTCTTGCCCCGCCTCCGGTCCCTATCGGATTACCTACCGCCGTCGGTGTACTCGAGCCCCCTGAGACCGATGAGGAGTACGCGCGCGTTCTCTACGACCGCCTCCGTGCAGCGGATCACCACGGGATTGATGTTGTCCTTGCAGTACTGCCTGTGGGTTCTGGCATCGGAGTTGCAGTTGTAGACCGCTTGACCCGCGCCGCTGCCACAAAGTGACTCTGTAGCGTCGCGACTCGCAGCGTTATAAGCACTACCGTTTAGCCCAATGACCAAAGCAGCGCCGCTAGATACTCGCCCTATCGGCGTATTCGACTCCGGGCTCGGTGGCCTCACGGTTCTGCGCTCGCTCATTGATCTAGTTCCCGGCGAGTCGCTTGTTTACTTCGGCGATACCGGTCGCTTTCCTTATGGCCCGAAGCCTGCTGAAGAGGTTCGCGGGTACGCACTAGAGATCTCGGACCTACTTGTCGAGCGTGGAGTCAAGATGCTCGTGGTGGCTTGTAATAGTGCCGCCTCTGCAGCGTTAGAGGACCTGAAAGCGCGCTACGACATTCCGGTAATCGGAGTCGTGAGCCCTGGAGTGCGCGCTGCTGCGAAGGTGACCGAGACGCGACGTGTTGGTGTAATCGGCACTGTGGGCACGATTAACTCGGGCGCATATCAACGTGCGGCGGAGACATCAGGGCTCGATTTAACCTGCCAAGCCTGCCCCGGATTCGTTGAGTTTGTAGAGGCCGGGGATGTTGACTCAGATGAGGTGATCAAACTTGCAGAGAGACTCTTGGAGCCGGTGCGCTCTGCGAACGTTGATACGTTAATTCTTGGCTGCACTCACTACCCACTCCTCGCTCGGAGTATTGCCAGCGTTATGGGTCGGGGTGTGACGCTCATCTCAAGTGCTGATGAGACTGCATTCGAGGTAATGGGGCGTCTAGAGGTTGGCGACTCCATTGTGGGCCAAGAGTCGAGGTCGGGCGCTGTACCTGAGGCCCGCGGTTCGCACGTGTTTATTACATCTGGCGATACGGCTACCTTTATGGAACTAGGGGCACGGTTCTTAGGCCCAGAGGTTGCAGATGTTGAGGCGCATAAATGGAGTTAGTAGTTCTTGGTGTATCGGGTTCCTACCCAAGCGCAAGAGGCGCGTGTAGTGGATACTTGGTGCGTACCGCGGAGGCAAATCTCTGGCTCGACTGCGGAAACGGCACCCTTGCAACCCTTCATGAATACTGCGATCCAGGGGATATTGATGCCGTCGTCATCACTCATGAGCACCCAGATCACTGCGCAGATATTTACGGGCTGCACGTTGCTTGGCGTTACGGACTTGAACGCTCTGGCCTCCCCGTATTCGCACCGAGTGGCGCAGAGCAGCGTTTAGGTGCACTCGTCTCTGGTTGGGGAGGGGTATTCGACTGGCGTGTAATTGAGGAAGCAGCCCCGGTTGAGGTCAAGGATGCTCGCCTCGACTTTCGACGCACGGATCACCCAATCCCGACTTTCGCGGTTGAGGTCTCATCCGATGCGACCCGCCTTATTTACACTGCTGATACTGGACCGGGGTGGAGTGTCGAGTCTTTTCCTCACGGTGCTGACCTTGTACTCGCGGAGGCCAGTTACCTGCACTCTGATAGGCGAACCAATATGCATTTGAGCGCGAACGAAGCGGGGGAGATGGCTAGAAACTCCAGCGCCGGGGCGCTAATGCTTACTCATCTGTGGCCCACAGTGGACTCGATCGAATCTCTACATGAGGGATCCGAGGCATTTGGGGCACCAGCCACTCTTGCTACGCCGCGTCTCGTGACTAACGTCTGACGAACTAACCACCTCGAAAGGACCCCAATGGGTATTCGCCACGATGGCCGCGAGCCAGATCAACTCCGTGATGTCACCTTCACTCGTGACTTTACTGAGCTTGCACTTGGCTCAGTATTAGTTGAGTTTGGTCGCACGCGGATTCTCTGCACAGCCTCAGTAGAGGACCGCGTACCGCCGTGGCTCCGTGGCAAAGGACGCGGCTGGGTAACCGCCGAGTACTCAATGCTCCCAGGTTCTACACCCGAGCGGGTCTCACGCGAGGCAGCAAAAGGAAAACAATCTGGCCGCACACAGGAGATTCAGCGCCTAATCGGGAGATCGCTTCGCGCTGTTACTGATCTCGTGGCGCTTGGTGAGTTCCAGATCACAGTTGACTGCGATGCGCTTCAGGCAGATGGTGGCACACGTACCGCCGCTATCTGCGGTGGCTACCTTGCGCTACATGATGCGTGCGAGCGCATGGTGCAGCAAGGTCGACTACGTATCAATCCGGTAGGCGAGTTATGTGCAGCAGTCTCTGTCGGGATCGTCGGTGCGCTTCCGTCCCTTGACCTTGATTATGTAGAGGACTCATCGGCTGAGGTCGATATGAATGTTGTGATGACCGGTGATGGAAAGTTCATCGAGGTTCAGGGCACCGCAGAGGGAGCAGCATTCTCGCGCGGTGAACTCGATTCTCTACTTGGTCTCGCTGAGGGTGGAATCGCAGAATTATTCGCAATGCAGCGTGAGATGCTCAGCGTTCCACCGAGCCCCCGTAGCGCGTGACGCTTAGCGACCATGATTCATTGAGTTTTGCTCCGCTGCGTTTAGTTGTAGCGACTGCTAACCCTGATAAAGCACGTGAGATTGTTGCGGTTCTAACTGATTCTGGATTATCCGTAGAACTAGTCGCACGACCTGGCGATGTTCCTGAGGTAGTGGAGGACGGTGAGACGCTCCTAGACAACGCGCGCCTCAAGGCGCGTGCCCTATGTTCTGCAACCGGTATAGCTGCAATAGCGGATGACACAGGGCTCGAGGTAGACGCACTAGACGGAGCCCCCGGAGTATTCAGCGCACGCTACGCAGGGGAGCATGCAACATACGAGGACAACTGCAACCACCTGCTTGCCGAACTTCTTTCGCGCACAGATGCATCGCGAACCGCACGCTTCGCTACGGCAGTCGTCGTAGCCTTTCCAGACGGATCGGAGTTAACCGCTAGAGGAGAAGTGGAGGGGCGAATAACTGCCTCGCCAAGGGGATTAGGCGGATTTGGCTACGACTCCATATTCATGCCCGAGGGCGAGTCGCGTACTTTTGCTGAGATGACCCCGGAAGAAAAGCATGCAATCTCACACAGAGGGCGCGCTCTGCGATCCGTGGCCCCCCTAGTGTGGCGGAGTATGCAAGCACTCGGGAACTCCACATTGCACAAGGAGCAGAACTGAAATGACCCTTCACCCCCAGGCCAAGGCGCTTCTTGAGGTACTTAATCTCGCCCCAGAGGTGCCCACGGAGGATTTAGTTCACCATGACCTTCGTTCTCAGTACGCCGCACTCTCAATGCCGGCGACTGCCGAGGGTGTAATCACCGAGGATCGCATAATCCCCGGGCCGCTTGGAGATATTCCTATTCGGATCTATCGCCCTGAGGGTGCCGGTATTACCCCGGTAGTTGTCTACTTCCACGGCGGTGGATGGGTAATCGGTGACATCGATACGCATGATGGAGGCTGCGCGAGTATCACAGCGGCATCGAAATGCACTCTTGTCTCGGTTGATTATCGACTTGCCCCTGAGTTTCCATTTCCGGCGGCTATCGAGGATGCATTTGCCGCCGCAGTTTGGGTGCAGGAGAACGCTGGAGAACTAGGTGTTGATGGCAAGCGACTTGCTGTATCTGGAGACTCCGCCGGCGGCAATATCGCAACGGTGATAACCCACATCGCTCGTGATGTTGGTGGACTCGAGATTGCCTTTCAACTCCTTGTCTACCCGACAACGGACTACGAATTCACGAGCGATTCGATGATCGATAACTCTGAGGGTTATTTACTGACTACAGAGATGATGCGTTGGTTCTACGGGCACTACCTCAACGGCGACGTCGATGCAGTGACGGATCCGCGCGTCTCTCCGCTGCGCGCAGATGACCTATCAGACCTTCCACCCGCGTACATAATCACTGCCGGCTACGACCCGCTGCGCGATCAAGGCAATGCATACGCTGAGGCGATGGCTGCTGCCGGTGTCAATGTTGAGCTGGTTCATTATGAGGGAATGTTCCATGGCTTCTTCGGCCTTGAGAGCATCCTTGATACTGCGGGCGAAGCAATTGCACACGCCTCGGCAGCACTGCGTGTTGCACTAGCTGTCGAGTAACCAATGGCAGTTATTGACCTCCCAGGCTTTGTCGCTGATCTAAAGGATCATGCAGTTGATCATGGTTTTCACGTCCATGATGAGCGACACTTTGTTGAGTCATATTCGTTGCGCCAAAATTGGGAAGTAGACCTTCACCCAGAGGAGGGTTGCGAGGGACCCGTAGACCTATACCTATCGCTTGCCGTAAACCCTCGCGTCATTCTTGGTTTCGAGGATGCAGTATTGGCCCGAGATGATGAAGAAGATCCACCCGACGAGTTCCACGTATCGCTCTCATTTACGTGGGCTCTACCACCACTGCATCGGGCCCCTGATCTGCTTGTACTAGCAACCGAGCTTGCTGGGGTAGGCGGGCCAGACCTTCCACTCGAGGTCTCAGCGATTGATTCTTACCCCGCTGCGACAGATGCGCCGGAGACGAGTCTGCGCGTTGTGGCAAGCCTCTCGCTATCGCTTCTAAACATCCGGGCCGGCAATGAAGTTACGTGCGAACTCCTTGACCGCTGCCTAGGCGTAAGCCGCTTCTTACTCGGTAAAGCACCAGATTGGCTAGACGCGTAAAACCCTTTCTCTTCTACGTTTTGGAGAGAAATGTAGGGCGTAATATCAGAGCGGAATATCTGCTGCGACCACTCGGTTTCGGCCCTGCTCCTTGGCCTGCCCTGCGGCTCGATCCGCGCTGCGGAGCAACTCCGCTGGCGATTCTTGGGAAGAGGCGATCGCTACTCCAAGACTTGCACCGATCGTTACCTCCCCTGAGGTCAGAAGATAAGGGCGAGACAGAGATGTGCGAATTCGATCAGCTAGCTCCATAGCAATGTGTGGTGAATCAACTTTTTGACACACGACAACAAACTCGTCGCCTCCGTATCGGCAGACTCCGTCACCGCCGCGCACCACAGCGCGCAATCTGCGTGCAACAATGCCGAGGAGCTCATCGCCAGCATCGTGATCGCGCTCGTCGTTTACGGCCTTAAAGTGATCTAGGTCAACAAAGAGGACTGCAAGGTAGCTGTCTTCTGCGCGATCCCTCCACGCTGACTCGAGCAGGTCGCCAAGACGGGCACGATTCGGGAGGCCAGTAAGCGAGTCATGGAATGCCTGGTGCTCTAGGCGCGCTTCAAGTCTCTTGCGATCAGTTATATCTGCAACTAGTGCAATGTGATATGCAGGGCTTCCATCTGGGTGCTCAATCACAGATGTATCGGTTAGCGCCCAGACCGTGTGCCCATCTTCATGCACGAGGCGGATCGTCTCAGAGGCTCGCATGAGTGCACCTGTCTGCTGGTTCGCTCGATGCTCGGAGAGGAGAATGCGGTCGCTTGGGTGCACTATGCCATCGACATCTTGACCCACTAATGCGTCTTGCTCTCGCCCTACCATCCGACAGAGTGCGTCATTAGCCTCGATTACGTGGCCATCTAATCCAATCATTGCAATGCCGAGTGGGCTTCTCTCAAATGTTGCGCGGTAGCGAGCCTCAACATCCGCTCGCTCGTCCTCTGCTCGCTGCTCGCCGGTTACGTCTCTCGCCACGATGACAATTCCGCCAACATCTGGGTCATGAGTTAGGTCTTGGCCGGAGCAGTCGAAATGCATGTAATCGCCATCAGCCGAGCGGACTCTCACTCGCACCGCTTCGCGTTGGGTTCTGACACCGCCAGCGACTTCGCTAAGCGCAACGACAGCGCGCTCGAAATCGTCAGGATGTACCAGAGATAGGAGACCGCCCTCTGGCTCGTAGCCAGGTTGGTGGCCAAGGATGCGGGTCCCTGCTGGGCTGGCGTTCCAGTCGCCATTGGGCATAAGAACTGTGATGATGTCTGTGGAGGCGAGAAACAGTTTCTCTAGTTGAGCCGAGGTATACGCAGTTCGGCTAGGTGCAACAAATGTTGATAGGCCTCGAAGAGAGACAATTATTGAACCTTTGATCGGATCCCCAGCGTCGTATGAGACGCGAAGCTCTGCTACTTGAGATCCGAGGCCCTGATCTATCAACCTAACTACGCGTGCACCGTGTTGCTGTGGAGTTGTTAACAACGATGCAACAATGCGGCGGTCCGTCGGGTGTAGATGCTCGAGTAACGGCGTCCCGATGAGGTTGGGGCGCCCTAATAGGCGCTCGGCAGACTCGTCTGCCTCCCTTATTTTTCCGGATGGCTCAACGACGAGTCTTGCATCATCTGCTCTCTCCTCTTCGTTATCCATCTCACCCCTCAATTGCTTGGTGCCCAGTCGGTGGGCTCTTAGGGGGTTCTTTCGTCAGGTAGGGGAGACGCCTTAAGGAGAGTTTTGGGGGGAATGTCCTCTTTCCCTAAGTTTCGGGGCCCCTGGTCACTCAATCTTGTGTGTAACTGGAATAATGGGGAAATGGGAATGCGTACCGAATGCAAGCACTACGAGAGCCGCTCTTATGAGAATGGGGAGGTAGTGCGCAAATGCCGCATTGACATGGCCCCAGGCGCTCCCTGGGAGTGCCCAGCGGATTGCGATGGTTTCATTCTGCGCAGAGCAGATGTTGGGTGGGACTACGGGAGTTTGAGTGCTGCGCAGGTCCCCGTGGCAGAGCATGTAACTATGGATGACGATATAGCAGCGTTGCTTGATTCGGCAGAGGACATTGTTAACTCCGCAGCTCCGGAAATTTTGGCAGAGATGGAGAAGCTCGATAAATCACGCGGCCTGTTTAACTCGCGTCGCTTAGGAAAATCACCGAGCAAGAAGAAGAAAAAGAAGAAGAAGTAAATCTTCTCGTCGCTCCTTGCTCCACGCTTGTTATTTGGTGCGAGCGGGGGGACTTGAACCCCCAAGCCCTTGCGGGCACCGGGACCTAAACCCGGCGCGTCTGCCTATTCCGCCACGCTCGCATTGCTGAATTGCTGTTTTTTATTTCCTTCGTCTTGCTTATGGACTCCGCCAGGATCTGGAGGCCAGTATTGCTGTGGCGAGACTAATGCCTCACACTTCGGGTGCTTGGACGCGAGTGGGTTAGACCGCGGTCCAGCCTCCGTCGACTGCTAGTACCGATCCGGTGACAAATGATGAAGCCTCCGAGGCCAGGTATAGGAGCGCACCGTCGAGCTCGCCTTCATTACCGGTGCGACCGAGCGGAGTATTACGAGTTACCCACTTATTGACCTTGGCGTCGCTAAATACTTTCTCGGTCATCTCGCTCGCAAAATAGCCAGGCGCTATTGCGTTTACCCGCACTCCAGTATGTGCCCACTCGGCAGCGAGGTGGCGTGTGAGATTCACCAACCCACCCTTTGATGCCGAGTAAGCGCTCAGGGCGGCGCGCGCCCCGACGCTTCCAAACTGCGAAGCAATGTTGATGATTGAACCTGAGCCAGCCGCGGTCATTAGACGTCCAGCGGCCTGAGCGACGGCGAAGGGTGAGACGAGATTCATCTCCACTACCCGGCGAAATTCTTCAACAGAGATATCAAGAGCGGCAGACTCTGAGGACGTGCCGGCATTGTTGACAAGTATGTCGAGCCGTCCAAATCGCTCGGAGGCGAAGGTTACTAACTCGCCTGCAGAGTCTGGATCGGATAGGTCGAGAGCAATCGGTGAGACATCAACATGTTCGCTGCTCAATTGTTCTGCAAGAGTTTTGAGGCGATCGGTTCTGCGCGCAGTAATGACGACATGCGCGCCTGCTCCGGCGAGGACGGTAGCGAAACGCTGCCCCAACCCAGAGGAGGCACCCGTGACTATTGCGACTCTTCCATCTAGTCGAAAGGTGTTTGTTGAATCAATGGGGGACACGGCTCGAGAGTTTAGGGGTTGCGGCCCGGATGCAGAGAGGCCTGCGCCGGGTAGGCTCGGCGAGTGACCTTAAAGCCACCTGTGCCCGTAATTCGCGTGCTCCTGATCGACTCCAACCTTGATCAGCGCGACGCTCTCGAGTCGGAGTTAACGCGTCAGGGTCTAGTTGTCTTCTCTGCTGGCGATATTCGCAGTGCAAACGACTCCCTAGTTGCCTCGCCCCCAGACATCGTCGTTCTCGACGTTGACCTCGAGGATCTAGGCGGATTTGGCCTTCTCTCTACGATCATCACTGAGACGGAGTTCCCGGTCATTGTCCTGACGGAGCGATCAGAGGAGGCTCTTCGGCTTCTTGGCTTTGAACTTGGTGCAGATGATTACGTGGTTAAACCCTGCTCCGGGCTGGAGCTCACTTCGCGGATGCGCAGTGTCCTTAGGCGTATGGATGGGCGGCGTGTTGAGCAAGCGGGTATCGACTCTGGTGACCTCAGCCTTGACAACGACTCTCGACAGGCAACCCTCGCGGGCGAGGTACTCGCCCTCACGGCACGCGAGTTTGATCTTCTTAACTATCTAGTAGGGCACAAAGGTCAGGTCGTTGACCGAGACCGAATTCTTCGCGACGTCTGGCGCTCAACCTCGGAGTGGCA
>CAFBNL010000038.1_pt1 | contig 12575 bp, 8 predicted proteins | sample 7269241 | NCBI WGS metagenome assembly CAFBNL01 (sample SAMEA6814093, study PRJEB35770) | uncultured Actinomycetes bacterium | biome: Freshwater; feature: Freshwater reservoir; material: water | place: Czech Republic | collected 2017-05-23 | depth 30m m
GCGATCAGCGTGGCCTGATCAAGCCCAGCGAGACCCAACATTGTCGGAAGAAGATCGGCGTGGCTAGTGAGCACATCGGTAGAGGACGCGGTCGGGAACAGATCAGGATTGTGAAAGACCATCGGCACCTTTACGACCTCGTCGTAGGCAATGTGCCACTTCTGATGCATACCTCCGTGCGAACCCAAGAGATCGCCGTGGTCGGAGAGGTAGATCACCACGGTGTCGCGATACGTTGAATCGTTCGCGGTTAGCGCATCGATGACCGTCTTGATCTGAGCATCGACTGTCTGCTGCAACTGGTAGTAGAAGCGGAAGTAGTCGGAGTTGTTGATGATCGGCTGCAACGCCTTCGGGTATGTCTCTCGGTAGCTCGCCTGCGCTAAGGGTTTCGACGAGAGGTCCTCGTTAAAAGTCTTCGCCCACTTCGCTCGGTCGAATAGGTCGGTCGGCACATTCGAACCGGACAACTGCCCCTGCAGGTAGAGGGCCGTCGAGGGACTTAGGCGCCCCATCAACAGTGCGAGTTCGCCCCAGAGTGAGATGTCGTGAGGATTCACGAATGAAGTCACAGCGAGCCACGGGCGCGACGAACTGCGCAGTGTCTCCATCAACTCGACACCCTGACCTGCGAACATCGGATCGCGTCCGCCTACCCCTCCGGCCGCCGAAGAGCCCGACTGCAGCGAGTTGGAGCCGTGGGGTTCGGGGCCGATCCAGCCCGTAAAACCGAAGTTATCGAGCATGTCAGCATCTAGGTAGACCGCCTCGGCTTCGGGATCGCGCTTGCCGTCGGAGGTAAACGACGCGTAGGGCTTGTGCGTGCCCGGGTCGTAGAGGTCCGCGTCCGAGACGTGCCACTTGCCTTTCCAGTATGTGTCGTAACCGCCAGCGCGGAACCAGTCGCCCATGGTCGGCACTGTGGTGGGGTCGAGCCAATACAGATCCTGCTCAAGCGAAGACTTCGCCATACCGGAGGTCTGGGTCACGCCGTGTAGTGATGGGTACTGACCCGTGATGAAGGACGTGCGACTCGGTGCACATGCGCTGGACATGATGTGGTGATTGCGGAACTCGAGACCGTTGGCCCTCAACTGGTTCTGAGCATGCAGATTGGCGGAGCGCCATGATGCGAGCGATGCAGACTCGTAGACGGGGGCGAGGCGCTGTTCGTCGACGATGATGACGAGGAAGTTGGGCTGGCTCGTGAGCGCACCTCGCGGCACAAAAGTCTCCGACGCCACCGGGCTATTGGAGTCTGCTGCACCGGAGGGTGTTACGCCGGCGGAGACCGCCGCGGCCGCGACCCCGGCAGCACCGACACCCTTAAGTACCTGACGTCGGGTGATCATGCCGTTCGGCGCGTCTTTCCCAGTTCTCTCCATCGTTAAGGCCCCTCTGCGATCCCATCTTGCGAACGGCGCCAAACTTACATCGCGTCCGGGTAAGGGAGAACCGAAGGTGCTAAACGAAAACGGTCTGTGGAGCTGAGGGGAATTGAACCCCTGACCTCTTCCATGCCATGGAAGCGCTCTGCCAACTGAGCTACAGCCCCGGAACGATCCCCGAACGAGTCAGGGAACTAGCCCGGGAACGAGCCCGGGAACGGGGGCAGGCTAGCAGGGGAGCGAGTGCTACCTCCTCTTATGCCTTAGGCGGGGTGAAGGCGAGGCGGCCCGGTACGATCAACTTCCGATGACTCCTAACCCTCCTGAGAACCCTCCTCTCGACTCAAAGCCACGCCTCCGCTACGACGCACAACTCGCTACCTCAATTGAGGCCGAGTGGCAGGACCGTTGGGATCGTGAGCACACCTTCTGGGCACCGAACCCGACCGGCTCCCTCGGGGATGGCTTTGCGGCCCTCAAAGATCGTCGCCCTGTTTATGTTCTCGACATGTTCCCCTACCCAAGTGGTGCAGGGCTCCACGTAGGGCACCCGCTTGGATACATCGGCACAGATGTATACGCACGATTCGAGCGCATGACCGGAGCGAACGTGCTCCACGCGATGGGGTATGACGCGTTTGGTCTACCGGCAGAGCAGTACGCGGTACAGACCGGTCAGCACCCGCGTGTTACCACCGAAGCGAATATTGCAAACATGCGTAGACAATTGCGCGCACTCGGCCTCGGCCATGATTCTCGCCGCGGTGTTGCAACAACCGATGTCGATTACTACCGCTGGACCCAGTGGATTTTCCTGCAGATCTTCAATTCGTACTATGACGACGCTCTCGATCGTGCACGACCGATTACAGATTTAGTCGCAGAGTTTGAGTCGGGGGAGCGCGATGCCCGCTCGCTCACAGATGGCGTTTCTTGGGCCGATCTCGATGACCTAGCGCGTCGAGTCTTAGTTGATTCGTTCCGCCTTGCCTACGTTGGTGAGGCTCCTGTTAATTGGTGCCCAGGGCTCGGAACAGTTCTCGCAAATGAAGAAGTAACTGCTGATGGCCGCTCAGAGCGTGGCAACTTCCCGGTAATTCGCCGACCGCTCAAGCAGTGGATGATGCGCATTACCTCCTATGCAGACCGTCTAATCGACGACCTTGATCTCCTCGACTGGACCGACTCCATCAAGTTGATGCAGCGCAACTGGATCGGTAAGAGCATCGGTGCTGAGGTCACCTTTGGTGTTGACCTTCACGAGAGTCTCGAGATCAAAGTATTTACAACCCGCCCGGACACGCTCTTTGGTGCGACCTATATGGTCCTCGCCCCTGAGCATGAACTCGTCGACGCGATTGTTCCGAGCGAGTGGCCAGGATCACTATTCGATGATGCTCACTCAGAGATTCCGCTTGCGTGGCGTGGAATCTTTGGAGCGGAGGTATCGCCACCGGAGGCGGTTCGCCGATACCGCGCATTTGCTTCCGCTAAGAGCGAGCTTGAGCGTCAAGCGGAGGGGACCGTAAAGACCGGAGTCTTTACTGGAGCGTTTGCCGTTAACCCTGTCAACGACGAGCGAATCCCTATCTTCATTGCTGATTATGTTCTTGCAGGTTACGGAACCGGCGCGATCATGGCTGTGCCCGCACACGACGATCGCGACTTCGCCTTTGCGCGCGAGTTTGATCTTGCAATTACTCCAGTAGTTGAGCCCGATGAGAAGTGGCTCGATGAGAACGGCGTTACCGCCAACGATGCATCAAATTGGATCGAGGCATTTACCGGTGCCGGCGTTGCAATGACATCTGCTAACTCGGAGATATCTCTAGATGGTCTAGATACCCCAAGTGCGAAGGCAGCCATCACGGCGTGGCTTGAGGCTGAGGGTCTTGGGCATGCGACTACTACCTACAAACTCCGTGACTGGTTATTCAGTCGACAGCGATATTGGGGAGAGCCATTCCCGATTGTCTATGACGAGACCGGGCTGCCGATCGCACTCCCAGCGGAGCAACTCCCCGTTGAGTTGCCAGAGGTCTCAGACTTTGCGCCGCGAATCTCCGAGGACCCTGAGGCACTCCCCGAGCCTCCACTATCTCGCGCTGGTGATTGGCTTGAGGTTGAGCTCGATCTTGCTGGCCCTGCATGGGCTGGGCTCGGCGGCGGACCTAAGCGTTACCGCCGCGAGGTCAACACAATGCCTCAGTGGGCGGGATCGTGCTGGTACTACCTGCGTTATCTCGACCCACAGAACGTTGACGCATTGGTAGACGCAGGGGTCGAGCGCTATTGGATGGACTCCGCTGGCGGTGATGGCGTTCACGCAGCGGGCGGAGTTGACCTCTACGTCGGTGGCGTTGAGCATGCTGTTCTGCATCTTCTCTACGCACGCTTCTGGCACAAGGTTCTCTTCGACCTCGGGCATGTAAGCACCGTTGAGCCATTCCAGCGACTCTTCAACCAGGGATACATACAGGCCTATGCGTTTACCGATGAGCGCGGCGTATACGTAGAGGCCTCCGAGGTAGTCGAGCGCGATGGTGTTTGGTACCTCGGTGATGAGGTTGTAAATCGCGAGTACGGCAAGATGGGCAAGAGCCTTAAGAACGTAGTTACACCAGATGACATCTACAACGACTACGGCGCTGACACGCTTCGCCTCTACGAGATGTTCATGGGGCCACTCGATGCGAGTCGTCCGTGGAGCACTACTGACATTGTTGGGGTCCACCGATTCTTGCAGCGCCTCTGGCGAAACGTGATCAACGAGGAGACAGGTGAGGTAAATGTCTCCGAGACTCCAGCCGACGACGAGTCTCTGCGGTTAATGAATAGAACGATTCTCGCGGTGAGATCCGATATGGAGTCGATGTCGTTTAACACGGCGATTGCTCGACTCTTTGAGCTCAATAACCATCTCACTACAGTCGTCGCTGCGAACGGCAGTGCTCCACGTGAGATTGCTGAGGGCATCACCTTGATGGTTGCTCCGCTCGCTCCCCATATTGCGGAGGAGCTCTGGTCGCGCTTGGGCCACCCTGAGACGCTGACTTACGAGTCCTTCCCTGTCGCAGATGAGTCGCTACTTGTCGTCGACTCGATTGAGGTCCCGATTCAGGTAAATGGAAAACTTCGATCGCGCGTAACAGTCTCAGTAAGCGCAGATGCCGCAACCCTTGAGGCTGCAGCACGAGCCGATGAGAAGGTCGCCGAGCTCCTAGAGGGTGCAACAGTTCGCAAAGTGATAGCCGTTCCAGGGCGTCTAGTTAATTTTGTCCTTGGCTGAGGTCCTACCTCTCAGATAGTCTCGCTCCATACCTCCCCGATCCTCCTAGATCGATTCGCTCCACAACCTTCCACCCCAACTTTCTCCCGAAACTTCCCCGCAGGTCTATTTGGATAGCGCGCCCTTCTGCGTCGGCGCGAGTACGCGGTCTTGGGATGGTTGCTCAAATGCAAGAAACTTCTTCAGCGTTAAGTTCAGGATCGGCCCCGCATCCTTCGCAACTCAAGGATGCAGAATCTGACGACTCTAGGAATGAGACCCAAACTCTCGCGGAGCCTCGGACCCTCAACCGCCCCGCCCTAATCGAGGTGGGAGGGGGCTTATTCGACGGGGAAGCGTTCTTTGGAAAGTTTCGCGCATGGAGACAAGACCCGCGCGTCGTGCTTGGTGCGTTAGTGACGCTCGCAATAATTGGTGGGTATGCATGGCTTCAGCTCGGAACGCCCCATGGTGTCCCGAGTTCCCTCACTCCACCTTCCAGCATTGCTCGCCCCGAAACCTCAGCGCGGGGTGATTCGGCGCAGTCTTCAACGACTGGGTCCGGTGCGACCTCCGTCAAGGTGGTCGCACATGTTGCCGGGGCAGTAGTTACACCAGGCATTGTCACGCTTAAAGAAGGCCAACGCGTTGTTGATGCGATTGGAGCGGCTGGTGGGGCTCGCCCCGATGCAGATGTTGATCAATTGAATCTCGCAGCTCGTGTAGCGGATGGGGAGCGCATATTCGTACCAGTTCGCGGCGCCCCGATAATTGCTGCTGCTAGTTCCGGGGGCTCTGTTCTCGGCTCAAGTAATTCTCCGAGCGGGCCTATTCATCTCAACTCTGCGACGAGTGCAGAGTTAGAGACGCTGCCCGGCATTGGGCCATCGCTTGCGAGTGCAATCATGAAACTGCGCGCTGATCGTGGAGGGTTCCGGTCAGTGGGGGACCTTCGAGATGTCCCTGGCATTGGGGATGCACGTTTCTCACAACTCGAGTCGCAGGTGGCGTTGTGAAAGGTGCCGAGCGGAGAATCCCTCTCGGTCCATTCGTAATTCTTGGAGCGGTAGTTATTGGAGTATTCCTTGGGACCTCTAGGCCAAGCAATGGAGTAGGGGCAATAATCGCCACGGGCTGCCTCTTTCTCGGAGTGCTTATCTCCCCAAGGTGGCTCCACATGCCGCTCGCCGTAGTCGCGTTCATAGCGCTCTCGTTTGCTCTAACAGCAAGATCCATGAACGGCATTGAGTTCTCACCGCTATCCGAACCAGTTCGGAACCGGTCATCAGGAACCTTGGTCGGAGCGGTAGTAGGTGACCCTGATGTCTCTCTCTTCTCGACGCAAGTGGTCGTGAGGGCTGAGGTCTGGCTTGAGAACCCAGAGCGCCAAGTCGATGACGCTGTGACCTCGAGTGAATTTGGAGCGCACTTTCGCGTCACGCCTATAAATACAGGCAATCGATCAGTATTGGTTCGTGCTAGCGCCGATGATGCAGTGCGCCTCCGGTCTCTAGATGCAGGTGACCGCGTGGCGCTTAGCGGTCACCTGTCTCCCCTTGAGGGGTATGACAAACGGTGGAGGTGGAGACATGTGGCTGCTCAACTCGATGATGCTCGCCTCACGGATCTCGCAAGAGGGCACTCCCCGCTGCTCTCAACTGCGAATTGGGTGCGCGCAATAGTCGCGAGGGGAGGTGTCGGGATGCCAGCGCGCGAGCGCGGGGTGCTCGCCGGGTTTCTGCTCGGTGATAAACGCGGGATCCCAAAAGAAACGCTCGATACATTTCGAGCAGCCGGTATGAGTCATCTGCTCGTTGTGAGTGGCGCGAATGTCGCTGCGGTGCTTGCACTCGTAAGGCCGCTATTGCGCAGAGCACCTATAGCGTCGCGACTTCTAATCGGCGGGTTGGCTTTAGTGATATTTGGGGCGGCGACGCGCTGGGAGCCGTCAGTTCTGCGTGCGATCATGATGGCGGTAATTGTTCTCGCTGGTGAGACTCTGGGTAGGCCGATCGCTGGAGTGCGCGTGCTCTGCATAGCGGTCAGTGCGCTACTGCTACTCGACCCACTGCTTCTCCACTCCGTCGGGTTTCTATTATCCGCAGGTGCAACAGCGGGGATCGCATTGTTTGCTGCTCCAATATCACGATTCATGCCTGGCCCGCGCCCTGTGCGCGACTCCCTTGCAGTTACCGCTGCTGCTCAAATTGGAGTGGCACCGATATTGATCCCTGTCTTTGGAAGCATCCCATTAGTGGCGCTGCCTGCGAATCTCCTAGCTGCGCCTCTGGTCGTACCAGTGACAATCTGGGGGCTAGTCGCCGGCGCGACAGGAGCGGTGCTAGGCCCAGATGCGTCACGTCTTCTGCAGGCCCCCACTGCGCTCGCTCTCCAATGGATTGAGCGCATTGCCGAGACAAGTGCCCGCACCCCTGGGGATATTGGGGGGCGCGGATTGCTCGGGTTGGGGGTCCTTCTCTGCGCTGGGTTCGCTATTCGAATGCTCTTGAGGCTCAAGAAGAGCTACCCGCCCTCTGAGAATGTCCTTGGTACTCGGTAGGCTCGCTCACGTGGACCAAATGGCCGAGATAAGCCTCGCAGACGCGGATACAAAGACAGGGCTACCAGTGATCATCTCTGGACTTGTCGAGCCGAGCAGCATCGTTCCCGACCCTGTAGCGACTGACCCGGGCCCGCTCGATGCTTCAAAGCCCGAGACCCTTGCGTCGAGGCTTGATGCCATCTCCGCTCTATCGGCCGCTGGTGAGCATGTAGTCGTCACGATTCTTGGGAATAGCGACGCCGAGGTAGCCGTGATGGCGTCGCTAGCCGTAAGCAGAGGTGCACGGAGTCTGCGCGGCGTTAGGGTCACCCCCGCTATCCGGGCAGCAATGGTAACTGCAGCGATCATGGAGGCCGACTGATGTCTACCTACCTAGTTGCTGGAACCGACCCAATTCTGCGGAGTCGCGCACTTCAAGAGTTAGTGGACGAACTTTTAAAAGGCGAGGACCGCTCTCTTGCAGTGGAGACCTTGACGCTCCCGGGTAAAGCCGATGATGGTTCGAGCGAGGGGAGAGAGGCAGTAATCGAGGCTGCTCTCACTGCAGCCCAGAGCCCTCCTTTCATGACCGCGTGCCGCATAGTCATCCTGCGCGACTACGAACACCTAACCGCCGATGATGCAGCTCCACTCATCACCTACCTTGGTAACCCTTTAGATACAACTGAGCTTGTATTTGTTGCAGGTGGAGGTGGAAGGGTAACGAAGGCGCTCGCAGATGCACTCAAGAGCGCGCGAAAAGTTGGCCCAGACTCTGAGAAGACCCTCGACGTGCTTGAGGCTGCTCGCAGGGAGGCCGGGATCTCTTTCAAGGGAGGGGCAGCGAAACTCGTCGTTGATCATCTAGGGGAGGATGCAGGGCGCGTCGGTGCGTTGGTTGAGGTACTCGCTGCAACCTTCGGTTCCGGAGCGGTCCTAGAAGTATCCGATGTGGAGCCTTACCTAGGTGGTGCGGGTTCGGTACCGGCCTACACGCTTACCAACTCAATCGAGGGCGGCGATGTTGCGGGCGCTCTTGAGATACTCAATCGACTCTTGAACGTCACAAGCCCTCGCCAGCCAAAGCCGATGCACCCACTACAGATTCTTGGAATGGTCACGGCACGTTTTCGAAAATTGTTAATACTCGATGACCCAAAGATCAGCACCGAGAAGCAGGCCCATGAGGCCCTAGGTGGCAAGGGATCTTCATATCCAGCCAAGAAGGGCCTAGAGGTAGTTCAGGCGCTCGGCTCGGATGGGCTGCGTAAAGCCTTTGACCTGCTCCACCAAGCCGACCTAGATCTAAAGGGAGCGAGCGCACTTGGGCCAGAGGGCGTTATCGAGATTCTTGTGGCTCGACTCGCAGGGTTGTGCTCCCGAGGCCGCGGCGGCGCGACTCGACGCTCCACAAGTAGTTCAGGGGCGCGCAGATAAGAGGCGGAGTTGGTGAATCAGATTACGAGTGTCTCATCTAAATGATGAGCAGCAGCCTGTACTAACTAAATTTTGCTGAGTTACTCAGCGGGGGCTGCTGCAGCCTTGTTGGCTGCCTTCATGAGACGAGAGTTGCGGCGTGCAGCGGTATTCTTGTGGATTACACCTTTGCGGCCGGCCTTGTCGATGCGCTTCTGAGCCGCACGAAGCGACTCTGTGGCGTCAACGGTCTCATCGGTAAGTGCAGCGCGTGCGTTCTTGATGCGAGTACGCATCTCAGATCGAACACCCTTATTACGGACGCGACGGACCTCGTTCTGGAGGTTTCTCTTTTTTTGACTCGCGATATTCGCCATGGGCGTGTATTCGCTCTCCTGGTTGATCTTGGCTGGGCCGGTGAAGGGTAGCAGGGCCGAGAGCGGAAGCGCCCGTTCGGGGCAAAATCCTTCTGAGTCGCTCCAAGTTCGAGTGCTCTAGGACCCCACTCGCCTCGCTATTAAATCTGAAGTTCCCCGGTTGGGGCCATTTCGGGCGAGACTGCCCGGGTGACCTCCCTAGACCGTCTGCGATGCCTCAGCATCATTGCCCATATCGATCATGGCAAGAGCACGCTCGCTGACCGTTTCCTCGAGATCACTGGGGCTGTGAGTGCACGTGAAATGCGCGCTCAGTATCTCGACTCAATGGATATCGAACGTGAGCGCGGAATCACGATCAAGGCGCAGAATGTTCGACTCAACTGGCGAGACCATGTCATCAACCTGATCGACACACCAGGCCATGTCGATTTCGGTTATGAAGTCTCACGAAGTCTCGCGGCTTGTGAAGGTGTAATTCTTCTCGTCGATGCTTCGCAAGGAATCGAGGCACAGACACTCGCTAACTGCTACCTCGCTCTCGAGAACGATTTAACAATTGTTGCAGCACTTAACAAGATCGATCTCCCGGGTGCGGAGCCTGAGCGCGTTGCGCAGGAGATTGAGCGCGTACTAGGCATTCCAGCCTCAGAGTTACTGCACATCTCTGCGAAGACTGGCCAGGGTATCCCGGAGTTGCTCGATGCCGTTGTCGATCGCATTCCTCCGCCCACCGGAGACATAGATGCTCCACTTCAAGGATTGATCTTCGATTCGTACTACGACCCTTATCGCGGTGTCGTCTCCTCAGTTCGCGTCTTCAATGGGTCCCTTCACACCGGAGCGCGACTTCGGTATGTACAGGCCAACGCAACACATGACGTTGAGGAGGTCGGTGTAAAGCTGCCCGTCCCGACCCCGGTTGCGATGCTCGGGCCCGGAGAGGTCGGGTATGTCATCTCGGGGATTAAAGACGTCGGCCAGGCACGAGTTGGGGAGACTGTTACAACTGCTATTCACCCAGCCGAGGCGCTACCTGGGTATCTAGACCCCAAGCCCATGGTTTTCTGTGGGTTGTATCCAGTCGATGGTGACGAGTACTTGGAGCTGCGCGAGTCGCTAGAGCGCCTGAGGCTCAACGACTCATCGTTTACCTACGAGCCTGAGACCTCCGGTGCACTTGGGTTCGGCTTCCGCTGTGGATTTCTTGGCTTGCTGCATATGGAGATTGTGCGCGAGCGCCTCGAGCGAGAGTACGGATTGTCACTCGTGGCAACTGCTCCAAATGTTGAGTACCGCGCAATCATGGCTGACGGAACGGTGCGCATAATCGACAACCCCTCCGCAATGCCCACGAGCAACGAAGTGCAGACAATCGAGGAGCCCTTCGTGGGAACAACGATCCTCACGCCATCTGAGTACGTCGGAACCATCATGGAGCTCTGCCAGCAGCGTCGCGGAGAGTTGAAGAAGATGGAGTACCTCTCGGAGGAGAGAGTAGAGATTGAGTATGACCTTCCGCTCGGCGAGGTTGTCATGGATTTCTTTGACCAACTCAAGTCGCGCACTAAAGGGTATGCAAGCCTTGACTACGAGCAGCGCGGGTATCGCGCCTCGCACCTCGCCAAGGTAGATATTCTCCTAAACGGAACAGCGGTAGACGCGTTCTCATCGATTGTGCATCGCGACAGAGCATTTAACTATGGAAAGCGGATGGTCTCGAAGCTGCGCGAACTTATTCCGCGCCAACTCTTCGATGTGCCGATCCAAGCCGCTGTCGGCGGGCGCGTTATTGCACGTGAGACCGTCAAGGCTAAGCGCAAAGATGTTCTTGCTAAGTGCTACGGCGGAGACATCACCCGCAAGCGCAAACTTCTTGATCGCCAGAAAGAGGGCAAGAAGCGTATGAAGCAGATTGGGCGTGTTGAGGTGCCACAAGAGGCCTTCGTCGCTGCCCTTAGCCTCGACGACTAAACCTAATTACGGCTCGCGCGGAAGCCCGAGCACTCGTTCTCCGAGGATGGTGCGCTGCACCTCGCTAGTGCCTCCGCCAATTGTGAGGGCCGGCGAGTAGAGAAATCCGTAATGCCAAACGGGGTCCGAGACTCCGCAGGGGCCTGCCCATGAGAGCATCCCATTGGTACCTGCTAATTCCAGAGCAAGCCCCATGATGTGCTGGCCGTGCTCATCTGCGATCGCCTTGCGAACACTCGCCTCGGGCCCAGGCTCTAGTCCTCGCAGTACTGCAGCGACGCTACGAAGTCGTATGTAGCGCAGCACCTCGCTCTCGATGTGTAGTGCCGCTATGCGTTGACGCATCTGCGCATCGCTGCTTCCCCCGCTTGCGCGCACGATGTCTATTAAATCTCCCGCTGTGGGGCCGCGCCCCCAGAGTGCGCCTTCTCCTGAGAGTGAGACCCTCTCGTTGCCGAGAGTTACCTTGGCGAGTCGCCATCCGTCGTTTATGTCGCCGACAACATTGGCGACTGGAATGCGAACATCCGTGAAGAAGACTTCGTTGAACTCATGCGTGCCCGTCATCTGAACAAGGGGTCGCACCTCAACGCCGGGTGACTGCATATCGAGAATGAAGTATGTAATACCGCTCTGATTGCTCGCCTCGGGGTCGGTGCGCGCCAAGAGAATTCCCCAGCGGGCAACGTGCCCAAGCGTCGTCCATACCTTCTGTCCGTTTACGACGAACTCGTCGCCATCGCGTGTCGCGGTTGTGCTCAGTGATGCAAGGTCGCTTCCAGCACCGGGCTCACTAAAAAGTTGGCACCAGAGTTCGGAGCCATCAAGGATCCCGGGTAGCCACTTCTCGTGCTGCTCAGGCGTGCCAGCAACGAGGAGCGTGGGGCCGGCCCAACCAATACCGATTGGGTTCATGGGCCTTGGAGCATCTCGAGATCGCAGAGCCTCGTCGATCTGAATCTGCTCTGCAGCGGAGGCCTCGAGTCCCCACGGTCTCGGCCAGTGAGGGGCTGCAAATCCGCTCGCAGCGAATCGCCGCAGCCACTCCTTTGGGAACTCGCCATCAGGTGCTAGTTCATCCATGAGCGCTGTTATCGCATCGCCTGCACTCTTCTTCCCATGTGCAGTATCTATTGGGAACTCACTCCCCACTACTTGGGGTGAATCTGCGCCCCGGGTGCTCGCTCCTTGAGTCATTTGTCAGAGGTTACGCGCTATTCGCCTGCGGAGTGCGACGATGGGGAGATGGAGCCGGATGCGGAGAAGAAATTAGGCGGGCCTCACGGAGCCGTCGATGATCTGTTCGCACCCCTAGATCTGACCCCTGACGCTTTCGGTACCTACGTGCATATCCCGTTCTGCTCCCACCGCTGCGATTACTGCGACTTTGCCACATGGGTTGATCGCTCTCACCTCATTGATGACTACGTAGATGCCTGTGTAAAAGATATTCACCGGCAGCGCAGAGAAGGCCTTCGTGATGCGACGAGCATCTTCTTTGGTGGAGGCACACCCTCGCTTCTAAGCGGAGACCAACTAGCGCGAATTCTTGATGCCATTCCGCGTACGTCTAGTGCTGAGATAACAGTTGAGTGCAATCCGGATGCCGC
>CAFBNL010000039.1_pt1 | contig 12310 bp, 10 predicted proteins | sample 7269241 | NCBI WGS metagenome assembly CAFBNL01 (sample SAMEA6814093, study PRJEB35770) | uncultured Actinomycetes bacterium | biome: Freshwater; feature: Freshwater reservoir; material: water | place: Czech Republic | collected 2017-05-23 | depth 30m m
AGAGCTCAGAGGAAGAGGTACGTCGCCTCATGGACACGGAGGTTGGATACGACCCCAATGTATGGGCGCAGATGGCCAATGAGCTTGGGCTTCAGAGTCTTCACATCCCTGAGGAGTTTGGTGGACAGGGCTTCTCTTTCGTGGAGCTTGCCATCGTCTTTGAGGAGCAAGGCCGACGCCTTCTCTGCTCTCCATACTTTGCGACTGTTGCACTCGCTACAAACGCGATCCTAAACGCCGGTACTTCCGACGAGAAGGCAGCCCTTCTGCCGGGTATCGCTTCTGGTGAGACCATTGCCACGCTTGCATTTACAGAGCCGAATGGTCGTTGGGATGCTGACGGCATCACGATGATCGCACGCGAAGATGGCGGCGGTTGGGTCCTTGATGGTACGAAGATGTTCGTCATCGACGGAAACAACGCGGACCTCATTGTCGTTGCCGCTCGTACCGCTGGTACCAGTGGTGAGGCCGGAATCTCGTTCTTTACTGTTACAGGCGATGCTCAAGGCCTCACTCGTACCGCTCTTGCCACCATGGACCAGACGCGCAAGCAGTCCAAGCTTGAGTTTGCTGGCGTAAAAGCCACTCCACTAGGTGCTGCCGGCCAGGGATGGTCTGCGCTCTCGAAGACACTCGACCAGGCTGCGGTCTGCCTTAGCAACGAGATGGCTGGTGGCGCTCAGTTCGTCCTCGACATGTCTGTTGAATACGCGAAGGTACGAGTTCAGTTTGGGCGCCCGATTGGGTCGTTCCAGGCGATCAAGCACAAATGTGCGGACATGCTCCTCGAGGTCGAGTCGGCCAAGAGCGCTGCGTATTACTCAGCTTGGGCAGCCGGCGAGGACAACGAAGAGTTGCCCGTAGTCGCCAGCCTCTCGAAGGCTTACTGCTCAGACGCGTATTTCCATGCAACCGCTGAGAACATCCAGATTCACGGTGGAATCGGCTTCACATGGGAGCACCCTGCACACCTTTACTTCAAGCGTGCGAAGAGCAGCGAGATTCTCCTCGGTGACGCGACTTACCACCGCGAGCTCTTAGCACAGCGAATCGGAATCTGAGTCGGGGCGTCGAGGTCTGCACCTAGCGAACCTCGACGCTCGCAGCCGATATGGCACTCCTCATAGCCGTTCTGATCCTCGGTGTAATTCTTTTAATCGCTGCGGTCTTAATTTTTCGCGAGGCCCAGCGGATGCAAGAGTTGCCTCCGCTCGCAGTAATCGACCCCGATGATGCCTATGAGTATGTAGTAGCGAACCTCGACTCGATAGTCGCCGCTACGCTCACCCATGACGATGTGCGAATCATCCTTGATGCGGCTCTCAAGTATCTCGTCTCCGTTGGTGTGGCTCGTTCTACGCCGTCGGGGGAGAGCAGCGATCCGCTCGTTGTAGACGCTCTTGACTTCGTGCTTGCCAAGACCTCAATCGCGGCGCCGAGTTCAACTCGGAGCGAAGATACAAGCGATGAAGGTAGCGAGAACGGAGAAGACGCTTTAGGGGCGGAGTCAGTAGAGGCGTTTCTCAGCGAGCAGGTCGAGGCAGTCTTAGATCTCCTAACCGCGTATATGAGCAGGGTCGGTGCTGTCGGGCGCCCGGCGACCGATGACGAGACAACGACCGGTGCCTAAGTGCAGGGCGAGTCGCGCCTTGCGCTGCTCCTCTCGCTAGGGTTCTATGCCATGAGCCGACCAATACGTTTTGAAGAGAATCAGTTTGTTGGAGATAAGCGTTCCCAGATTGTTTATGACCTTGATCTCCCTAGCCTTGATAAAGAAATCATCGATGAGCTGATGGAGTCAGAGAAATTCATTTGCTTTGGTCCCGATACCCTCAACGAAGCGCGCAACCGTGGGTACAAGCCGCATAAAAGTATTCGCGAATCCCAAGACGCAGAGAACGCCTAACTTCTCATAGGCACGACCAAGGGCTGTTGGTCGTGGTGCTAAGCGATACGAATTAAGTATGCTGAAGGGGCCGATTGAGTGGACGACCATATAGAGGTCACGAATGGCGATAGCGCTGCAGAGACAATTCGTCTTGCCGCTCATTGGGCTCACCCTGCCGGAGCGCGACGAGTCCCAGGAGTCGTTTTGTCACACGGATTTCCACAACCACCACGCGGTCGTATCGCGTCGGGATTGACATTCCCTGGTCTCGCGGATCGGATTGCAAAGGAAGTGGGCTGCCACGTATTGACCTTTAATTTTCGTGGAACTGGAGGCTCGGATGGAGATTTTTCTATCTCTGGCTGGATGGCCGACTTGCGCGCTGCAATAGATCAAGTAGCAGCGCGCCCAGATGTGAGCGAGATATGGCTAATTGGTGCAGGGTTTGGGGGGTCCATCTCGATCTGCTGCGCCGCAGAGGATTCGCGAGTGCGTGGAGTCGCGACTCTTGCGGCGCACTCAAATTTGAACGACTGGCTACGCGATCCAGCACGCTTCCTTACTCACGCACGCCGTATGGGTGTTTTCCGAAGCGCAGATGCCCCGAGTGATATAGCGAGTTGGACGAGAGAGATCAAAGAGTTCGCACCTTTGGCAGCGGCCTCAAAACTTGGAGACCGGCCACTGTTGATCCTTCATGGATCTGATGACACTGTCGTGGCCCCTACCGATGCTATTGAACTCTCTGAGGCGCATGGCTCGGCTGATATTCGGTTTGTCTTTCATGCTGGGCACAGACTTCGCCATGATCCTCGGGCAGTGGCAACCCTGCTCGGTTGGCTTGATCGTCAAGGAGGTCCACTCTTAGAAGCGGCTCCGATCGAACCCTCGGAACTAGTTACAGAGCAGCAGACCTTTTTGTAGCGAGAACATCCCTAAGAGTCTCTGAGAGGGTGAACTCGGGCTCCCATCCGGTGTGCTCTTGAAGCAACTGAGAGTCACCAATAAGCGGTGGAGGTTCGATCGCGCGTACGAGTGCCGGGTCGGTGACGAAAGTGATTTCGCTCGTCGACGCAGCGGCGAGCATGTCTGCAATGGAGCCCACTGAGGTGCTTAACCCTGAGCAGACGTTATATGCGCGCCCACTCTCTCCTCTGAGCCCGAGCAGTCGGTAAGCGCGTACAACATCACGCACATCGGAGAGGTCGCGCATCGGATGACGCGAGCCCATAACGACCTCAGTGCCTCCATCGCGTTCGGCCTGCGCTATGCGAGCGGCGAGCGCTGGTACTAAGAATCGCTCAGTTTGGCCAGGCCCGGTATGGGGGAATGGACGCACGCAGACAACCTCGAGATCGGTTGCTCGCTCCATCTGCAGCGCCAGTATCTCTGCTGCAGCCTTAGCTGCGCCGTAAGGGGTGACCGGTCTAAGCGGGGTGGATTCATCTGTGAGCTGGGTCGACGCATCAACAGTTCCGTACTCCTCCGAGGAGCCAATGACAACAACTCTGCGCACCCCAAGTGACGCGCATGCGGCGAGAACGTTGAGGGTGCCCTCAGCGTTGACACGGAACTGCACCTCTGGCGCCGACCAAGATTCTCCGACATGGCTAAGTGCAGCTAAGTGGTAGACGATTTCAGGTGACGCGCTCATGAAGTGCTCGCGCACCATTGCAGCGTCAGTGATATCGAATGCCTCTGGGCCCGCTCTATCAAGACCGATTACTTCATCACCTGATGACGCAAGGTGAGATGTCAGGTAAGGGCCTACAAAGCCGAGTGATCCAGTTACTAATACCTTCAAACTTATTTCCCCGCCTATTTTCCTACTCGCTTAGAGGCCTGATCCATTGCGTCACGGTAGGCCAGGATGTGGTTGGTAGTCGCCCGATCCCAAGTAAATGTCGATGCGCGTGCAGGGCCTGCTATGCGAAGGCGTTCTGACTCTGTTCCGTCATCTAATAGCCCTGCAATTGCGGCTGCTAATTCGTTTGGTACCGCTGGTGGAGTCAAGCGCGCAGCCTCCCCGCATACCTCTGCCATAGCGGATCCAGTAGTGGTGACAACTGGAGCTCCAGAGGCGAGTGCCTCGAGGGCGGGTAATCCAAATCCCTCCTCCAATGATGGGTAGGCAACCACCGATGCTCTGCGTAGAAAAGGCGCAAGTACCTCAGCAGGGAGATAACCGGGCCTAAGAATCCTTGTTGTGTATCCGCTGCGGGCTACAGAATCACGCACTTCCTTCGCCCCCCATCCATCCGAACCAGCAATGACCAAACGTAGTTCCGGATAATCATCTGCAATCTCTGTGAATGCCTCTACTAGCGAGGGTATGTCCTTGCGCGGCTCAAGGGTTCCGACAAATGCTAGGTAAGGCGGACGAATCCCGTTATGTGCGAGGAGATCGAGATCGGCCTCGATCTCCTCGGGCCGGTTAAGTGGTCGAAACCGAGCGTGGTCGACGCCATGCGAAGCGACATGGATCGGAGTACTTGGATCGAGTACTGCAGTTAGCCGGTCCTTCGTGTGATGACTCACGCAGATAAGTGCAGATGCATTTCTTATCGATCTGCGGATCATGCGTCGAAAAAATAAGACTTTCGACTTCTCGTGCCACTCGGGGTGATCGAAGAATGTCAGATCATGAATCGTTACTACCGATGGAATATGAAGGCGTGCCGGCATCGTGTAATGCGGCCCATGCCACAGATCTGCGTTCATACGCTTCGCGAGCTTTGGAGCTTTAGTCTGCTCCCAAAGAATGCGTTGAGGCCTGCTTGTGGGTACCTCTGCGGCGACTGTGGAGTTCGGGGCAATAGCGCTCCAACGCTGCTCATCGTCGCTGCGCGCAGCTAACAGTAGATCGACCTCGGGGTGTTCATCTAGGGATCTCGCTATTTGAATCGTGTAGACGCCCGCGCCGACAGGCCTGCTAGGAACCGCCGATACATCGAGTAGAACTCTCACAATCTTGAGTCTACGGGAGCAGGCCGCGTTGGCGATCCGAGTGCATCTCTACGGCATGTTGATAAGCCTTGAAGTGCCCTAAGGCCGATGCCTCCCAAGAGAACATCGCCGCTCGCTTTGGTCCCCGTGCCCGGAGATCGTCGCTAAACGTGTTATCGGTCAGGACGTCAAGTATTGCTTTACTCCAAGCCGCTGGGTAATCCGGTGGCACAAGAATTCCGGCATCCCCTACGACCTCGGGGAGGCTCGTTGCATCGGAGGCGATTAGTGGAGACCCATGAGCGAGTGCCTCGAGCGCTGGGAGTCCGAAGCCCTCTGATCTAGATGCAACGGTGGTAACCGATGCGGTGCTGTAAAGGGCCTCAAGGAGTGAGTCGTCGACGAGCCCAAGCGATCTCACTCCTGGTGCATTGAGTCCTGCGACGTCGCCCCAACCCACCGGGCCGGCCAGAACCAGAGTCAGGTTGGGGATCTCGCGTCGTGCGCGTTGTAGCGCAGCGATGAGAGTCTCAACACCTTTACGCGGCTCAACTGTCCCGACCTGAAGAACGAATGGTGGAGAGATTCCGAGAGCATCTAGTCGTTTCTCGGCGTCGCTTCGGTCGGCAGTCGGGGCGAGGGTGACTCCATGGGGGATTACGCTGATGCTCTTCTCATCGAACCCGAGGTTAATGAGTTGGCGCGCTACAAAAGATGAGGCAGTGATAATCGCATCCGCCTCTCTCCCCGCGATGGCGAGTCCGGCTTTGTGAAAAGAGACGCCGCGTCGTGTGAAGAGTTCTGGGTGATTCAGGAATGCGACATCATGGATCGTGACAACGAGCGCTGAATCTGATCGCGGTGGTACTGCAAGGCTTGGAGCATGAACCACATCAGCCGCGAATGGAAGGCGCGGCCTGCGAAGGCGGTGCCAAAGTTCATACCTGGCACCGTCGTGAGGGAGGCCAAGATCTGTGAGCCCTGGCAGAGTCACTCCGTCGCGCACCGGAACTGAACCGGCCGCAAAAGTTAGAAGATCAACACCAAACTCAGGTATCTCCCGGCACAGGGCCTCTGTATAACGACCAATCCCGCCTGGAACTCTTTGGCGTAACTGGCCAACGTGAAGAGCAACTCTCATGCGAGCGAACGATAGAGGCTAATCAGAGCATCAGCGGTTTTTGACCATGAATAGCTCTCGGAAATAGCAGAGCCGCGCCCTATGAGGCGCTCCCTAATCGCGCTGTCGGAGAGGAGCTGAGCGAGCGCGCTCGCGAGCGCATCAGCGTCGTCTGCCTCTACAAAAAACGCGCCATCGCCTAGAACCTCTGGGAGCGAACCTACTGAAGTAGCGACAACTGGAACCCCATTAGCCATGGCCTCTAGGGGAGGAAACCCGAAGCCCTCGTAAAGAGATGGATATGCGAAGACGCTCGCCCCCGCTAGGAGATTGGCGCGAGTATCGGCGTCTACATAACCAAGGACGCGTATGCGATCTCTGTAAGGCGAGTTGCGAATAGATGATTCAAATGCGCCGCCATCCCAGCCTGAGGGCCCCGCGTGAACAAGGTAAACGCTCGCGTCATTAGACGCGAGGATATTGAACGCATCTACCAATCCTGGGAGATTCTTGCGCGGGTCAATGCTCCCGAGAGTAAGCACATAGCGCACCGCTTGTGCGACTGCGCGCCCGGCATCAGGATCACCACCGTAAACATGAGGTAACCCGAGTGGAATGGTGACGACGCTCTCCGCGGGAGCCCCCAGCTCGCTGATGAGTTCTTCAGCGATTGCGTTACTCGGTGCGTGAAGAATTGCTCCGCGCTGAATGGCGCGCCTCAGTAGCGCAGGATATTGAAGCGTGTCTGGTCTGCAGAGTTCAGGAAAACGTAGGACTGTTAGGTCGTATACCGAGACAATTACAGGGACCTTTGCAGGTGGCGCTACGTAATTGGTTGCGTGTACTACGTCGATAGGCCCACTCCATCGCTCGATGCTTGGCGAGTCACTTCGTAGCCATCGGCGCCTAACCCATCGAGCTGGAATCAGCCGTGTTGCGCACTCCACTCCCTTCGGGAGAGCTGCCTTTAGATCGCGCCTTCCGCGCAGCGTGAGAGCGTATGCACTGATTGTCAATCCGTCATGCGAGGCGAGTTCCTGAAGAATTCCGCCTACGACCTCTCCGATACCGGTTCGGTCTCCTAAGAGAGGTGTCGCGTCTAGAGCGACTCGAATTTCGCTGCTGCTCGGTAGTGCGCTTGCTGGCACCTCAGAGCTCTAGGGGCTCGTGTTCGATTGCTTCAAGTAACGACTGGGCCGAGATAGCGAGGCCTGTGTGCATTACGCGTTGTAACTGCAGAAGCATTAAGGCGCAGGCAACGACAGCCCCTGCTAGGAAACCAAGTTCGACTCGCAGAAAAATATCAGTAATCAGAGAGCAGACCACAGCAAATCCTACGACTCCGGCAACCCAAGAGAACGCGACTCTCGCGTATGCGTTGAGTGCAATCAAGGCCTGCGCAATTGTGAGCGCAATTATGAATGCTCCGGAGCCTGCAGCGAGTAGCCCCAAGTTGAGTGAGGTCATATCAAAGTCTTTGAACAGGATGCGCCCTGCGATCGGGCCAACGGTAAACCCTGCAAGTGTTCCGAGCACAGCGATTCCGGTTACTACTGCGAGTAGGCGCATTAGACCATCGCGAAAATCTTGGGACTTGCCTGCCCCTGCAAGGCCAGCGAGTTTTGGTAGCAAGGTTCCCTGGACCGCTTGGAACAGCAATACGGGGATTCGCGCTATGAAGAATGCAGAGGCGAAACTTGCTCGAATAGCAATGTCTTTCTTTGGGTCGCCAGTGCTAAGGAGGCTGACTCCGAGAAGTGGTGTGTAACCAAGAACCTGCATGAAGACAGATCCCATTAATAACCAGCCGAGCGCTGTTGAGAGTTCGCTATACGGAGCGGGTGGGCCATCTGTGAGAAGCCCTCGCTTGAAACGCATTGCTATCGCTACCGCGAGGAACGGCGAGACTGCGAGGCAGAGTCCGAAAAGCCCTGCGACCTTTACCCCGATGATGGCTAAGACAATCGCTCCGGCGAGCCGGAATATTCCCTCCGCTCCCATCATCTCGCCGTACGGCCTGAATCTGCCATTCCCGGAGAGCACTCCACGGGTTAGGTGCATGCAGAAGAACCCAACCAAAGAGAGTTCTAGAGCCCAGACAAGAACTTGATTGCCGTGGAAAAACTCATCGCTAATGATGTGATTTCCGAGCAATTCAACGCTTGTAATTGTGACCAAGAGCAGGACAAGAAGTCCAAACGCTAGGCCAGCGGCGCGCTTTACAAGCGGCCCTGCTCCAAGGCCCTGAGCCCTACGCGCTGCAATTGCCCTGCTGACCTCTTGCTCAATAGGCAGGAAGAACCCGACCCCCGCAACAAATACAAGTGCCCAGAAGGCGCTGAACCCAGATTTCTCTTTTGCATCGAGTGCGTTTAGCGTGACGATCACGAAGAGGTAAGCAGTAATCGCAGCGACTATGAGCCCTGCCCCAACTGCGAAGGTACCCTCGGGAAGGGCCTCCTTGATTCTGCCGACAATCCCAGTAGAGGCGGCCTCTATCCCTAGATCGGCGCTGCTCTCCTCAGGGCTCATGCCGCCACTCGGTTGATCTTCCACGCGCCTAGCCCCTAATTTCCGGCCCGGGCATTTGGGGCTCCGGGCGACCTTTTGAGCATAGTGGCCGGGGATTACTCGGGAGCGCTGTTCGCGGGTCGTCACGGAGCATCAATTCGGGCGATGATAGGGGGGTGAAGACGCGCACCCTCCTAATCCTTGCTGTGATCACCGGGCTCGCCATCTTGATTGCCGGTGCGCTGCAGATCATGCAGGCGGGATCGTCGTGACAACCCGATTTGATCTTGTGATTTTGGGAGGAGGCCCCGGTGGGTATGGGGCGGCACTCTATGGCGCAGCGGCTGGGCTATCTGTCGCACTAGTCGAGGAGCAGCGCGTAGGGGGAACCTGCCTGCACCGAGGCTGCATTCCAGCCAAAGAACTTCTTCAGACTGCCGAGGTGCTCAGGACGGTAAAGGGGGCAAAGGCATTTGGTATCGGTGTCGCTGTCGATGCCCCAACTCTGGATCTCAAGGTAAGTATTGAGCGTCAGCAGAAAATTGTCGACCGCCTCACGAAAGGGCTCGAGACACTTCTTAGCGGGAGATCGGTCAATGTCTTCGCGGGGAGAGGCGAGGTTCTAGATGCAGGCGCGCATACCGTGCGAGTTGATGACGGAACACTCCTAGAGGGTGGATCCCTGATAATCGCAACGGGGTCATCGCCGCGTGAGTTCCCCGGAATTCCCTTCGACGGAACGAGGGTTCTCTCCTCCGACCACGTTCTTGCCCTAACCGCCGTTCCTAATCGAACGGCCATCATCGGTGGCGGAGCTATTGGTTGCGAGTTTGCTTCTTATCTCGCTGACGTCGGAAGCTCTGTAACGGTGCTTGAGTCGATGCCCTCAATCCTTCCGGGAGTCGATACAGAGGTTGCGGAGATTGTCGGTCGGATGTTCAAACGCAGGCGAATAACAGTGCGCACTGGCGTCACAGTCGAGGGGGCAGAGGTCGGGATCGACTCAGTATCAGTTCGCCTCACACAAGACAATGCTCAAGTTGCCCTCGAGGCAGATGTAGTTGTTGTGAGCATCGGCAGAACCCCTAATACTGCTGGCTGTGGACTCGAAAATTCAGGGATCGAGATCAACCCTCAGGGATATATTCAGGTCGACGCAGCGATGCAGACCACTGTTGCAGGGGTCTATGCAGTTGGGGATGTTGTGGCGACTCCACAGCTTGCTCACGTTGCTTTTGCGGAGGCCATCGTTGCCATCAAGTCGATTCTTGGAGAGAGTCCCCGCCCGATTGATTACACGCGAGTTCCGTGGGGGATCTACTGCCATCCGGAGGTCGCGTTCTGCGGACCCACCGAGGATGCTGCGCGCGCAGCCGGTCAAGATGTAGTTGTGAGCGTTCATCGTTTTGCAGGTAACGCTCGGGCACAGATCATGGATCAGGCAGATGGTCTTGTGAAAGTAATTGCGAATACCGATGGTGTGATTCTTGGGGTACACATAGTCGGGCCAATGGCGACTGAGCTCCTTGGGCCTGGTTATTTAGCGGTTAACTGGGAGGCGACTGTTGATGATCTCTCAATTCTCATCCAGCCTCATCCAACGCTGGGAGAACTATTTGGAGAGAGTGTTCTTGCTCTGACCGGTCGATCCCTTCATGCTTGAGGAGATTTAGTGGACCTCACAATGCCCCAACTCGGCGAGACTGTTACCTCGGCAACGATCACGCGTTGGCTCAAGGCAGTAGGCGAGCATGTGAGGGCTGACGAGCCTTTATATGAAGTAACAACGGACAAAGTAGATACAGAGGTGCCATCCCCGATCGCAGGAGTGGTTACAGAGATTCTCGTTGTTGAGGGCTTGACGGTCCCCGTTGGAGAACGGGTTGCTGTGGTCACAGAGGATGCAGCTGCCGCCGGCGCAGATAAGGGCACAGCCTCGCCGAAGGCGAGCGTGCAGAGCGCTGTTGGTGACGAACTCTCGGTGCAAGCCACCTCTCCAGTGCGAGGGCTTGTCACGTCTCCGGTAGTGCGGCGACTAATTACACAGCGCGGTCTAGAAGCGACTCAAATAGTTGGAACAGGTGAAGGCGGGCGCATTACTAGGCACGATGTTGAGGCAGCATCACCAGCGCCTAAGAAGGCAGTGACCGAGCCTAAGCCTCGAATAGAGCGTGGAGATGAAGTAATCGCGCTCTCCAATGTTCGCCGGATTACCGCGGAGCACACCATTCGATCTAAAGCAACTAGTGCACATGTGTACACAAGTGTCGAGGTTGACTTCGAGCAGGTAGAGCGCACGCGCAGAGCCCACGGCGCGGAGTTTAGAGAGCGAGAGGGATTTAGCCTCACCTATCTTCCTTTCATCGTTCGTGCAGTTGCAGATGCGCTCCATGAATTTCCAATAGTCAACTCTTCCCTTGATGCTGAGCAGATGGTTGTTCATCACGCCTTACATCTATCCGTTGCTGTGGACTTAGATTTCGCCGGGCTAGTAGCGCCGGTTGTGAGGGATGCCGATGGCAAACGACTCACGCAACTAGCTCGCGAGATTCGCGACTTGGGTTCGCGCGCTCGCTCTAAGCGTCTCAATCCAGATGAGCTTGTTGGAGGAACATTCACAATTACGAATATGGGTCCATTCGAGACTTATATGACTCTCCCCATCATCAATCAGCCTCAGGTCGCAATTCTTGCTACCGATGGCATTCGTAAACGGCCAGTTGTTGTCACAGATGCAGATGGCGGTGACGCAATAGCGATTCACCATGTCGGAATTCTCGCATTGACCTGGGATCACAGGGCATTTGATGGTGCCTATGCTGCTGCGTTTCTCCATGCAGTGCGTACCAATATCGAGACGCGCGACTGGGATCCTGAACTCGCATGATTGAACGCCTCAATGTGCGTTGGTTAGGGCGAGTCTCTTATGACGAGGCGGATGCACTAGCACGTTCGCTTCACTCTCGATCAGGCAACTACCTCCTGCTGTTAGAGCATCCCCATACCTACACTCTTGGCCGCCGTGGAGATGACAAGAATGTCCTGGTGGAGCCTGAATCGGTAGGTGCTGTGCTTCGCAGCGTCGACCGTGGTGGTGATGTGACCTATCACGGACCAGGGCAGTTAGTCATCTACCCAATTATCGATCTGCCGATTTGGCGAGGTGGGCTTGTGGATTCGGTGGCATACGTTCGTCAACTAGAGCAAGTAGTTGTGGATTCGCTTGCTTCTATCGGCTTTGATGCTTATACAGACCCTGAATACCCTGGCGTTTGGATCGGCGGAGCGAAGGTATGCGCAGTGGGGGTCAAGGTCGAGGGCCGACGTACTCGCCACGGAGTCGCCATTAATGTCGATACAGACCTCTCGATGTTTGACCACATAGTCCCGTGTGGAATTACAGATCGCGGGGTGACGTCACTATCCAAAGTTCTCTCCGATCTCGATGGCCCTGCTGGAGCTACTTCAGGTAGCACCGAGAGCACTAAGAGTCTTATGGAGATTGTCGCCGAGGCATTTGTATCTTCGTTTACTCAAGAGTTTGATGTGTATGAAGTCGATGACCAGAGCGTGGCTTGGCGCGAGCCGTTGGTATTGCAGAGCGATGAACGTCGAAGGAGCATTGAGGAGCAGTCGGCTGAGGCAGGGGTCCCGGTTCGATTAGTTAGTCGCCTCCAGGCTGCATCTGTAGAGGTACCAGTGGCGGATCCAACTTTTAGGCGCCCAGAGTGGATGAGAGTAAAAGCAGATCTAGGTGCCGAGTATCGAGGCTTGAAACGCTTGGTGCGTGAACTTGATCTACATACTGTCTGTGAGAGCGCCGGCTGCCCGAATATTTATGA
>CAFBNL010000041.1_pt1 | contig 12078 bp, 10 predicted proteins | sample 7269241 | NCBI WGS metagenome assembly CAFBNL01 (sample SAMEA6814093, study PRJEB35770) | uncultured Actinomycetes bacterium | biome: Freshwater; feature: Freshwater reservoir; material: water | place: Czech Republic | collected 2017-05-23 | depth 30m m
GGTCACGTTGGGGAGGTCGATGAGCCAGCCCTAGGGGTTCACTCGCTATCAGCTCCGGTCGTTGCATTTGAGCTTGATCTAGGAGCCCTCCTGGGTGCGACCCGACTAGAGCGCCGGTACTCTGCGCCATCACGATTCCCTGCAAGCGGTGTCGACCTTGCATTCGTTGTCGCGGATGGCATCGCAGGGGCCGATGTCCTTGCGACCCTCAAGGCAGCTGGGGCTGATCTTCTTGAGGAGATTCGGGTCTTCGACGTATTTCGCTCAGAGGCACTCGGTACTGGGGTGCGGAGCATTGCCTTCTCCCTCAGGTTCCGAAGTAGTGAGAAAACCCTTACGGATACTGAGGTTGGCGAGGCTCGGGCACGCTGCATCGAGGCTGTCTCTAGCGCCCATGGAGCGGAACTCCGTTAAATCCACGCAAGAGTATGCACTGGGCTGTATAGTACGCGCATGGCAAAACGAATAGGGGTCATAGGCGGTTCCGGCTATACCGGGGTTGAACTGCTGAGGATTCTTCACTCACACCCCGAGACAGAGGTAGTCCTGACTACCGCTGACTCCAATGCAGGCGCAATGGTTGGTGAGCTCTACCCGTCGCTCCAGGCTGCCTATCCGCACCTTGCCTTTACCTCAATTGAGGCTGCGGACCTAGATGGGCTCGACCTGGTATTCGTTGCACTTCCACATGGTGCCTCGCAGGCGATTATGCCCGGCGTTCTCTCAAGCGTTCCCCACGTAGTCGATCTTGGTGCAGATTTTCGACTCCCTCCGCCGCTCTATAAGGAGTGGTATGGCGAAGAGCACACTGCCCCAGATCTGCAGGGGAGTTTCGCTTTTGGATTGCCAGAGGTATTCCGCTCAAACATCGTTAGCAGTGCGCACGTAGCTTCACCTGGTTGTTACCCAACAGTCTCCTCGTTAGCCCTCGCACCGCTTCTTGCTAACGGAGTAGTGGCGCCTGAGGGCATCTTGGTAGATGCAATGTCTGGCGTGTCAGGAACCGGTCGCTCCGCAAAGGTCACATCGTTATTCAGCGAGGTCGATGGAACCATCGCTGCATATGGGTTGTTGAATCATCGTCATACCGCTGAGATTGAGTTGGTTCTCTCTCATGTTGCCGGAGCTCCTGTATCAGTATTGTTTACGCCGCACCTAGTTCCGATGGTGCGGGGCATACATGCAACTGCACATGCTCGACCAATTCAGTCGGGGCTATCGACTGAGGCTCTGCTTGCGATGTATCGCGAGTATTACGCCGATGAGCCTTTCGTCGTTGTCACTGATGCGCCTCCGACAACTAAGGCCTGCATGGGGGCAAATACGCTTCATATAACCGTTCGTTACGATGCTCGAACTGACTCTGTTCTAGCTCTTGGAGTAATCGACAACCTCGTAAAGGGTGCCTCAGGTCAAGCGATACAGAACGCAAACATTCTCTTAGGTATCCCCGAGGCAACTGGCCTCCCGATTACAGGATTGATGCCATGAGTATTACTGCAGCCAAAGGTTTCGAGGCAGGGGGCGGCGCAATCGGCATTAAGCCGAGCGGCAAGCCTGATATTGCGATACTCGTAACTAACAGTCGCGAGGCTGTCCCAGCGGCCGGCGTCTTCACGACGAATCTTGCTACCGCTGCTCCAGTGCTAGTCAGTAAGAGTCACCTCGCGGACGGCAAGGCTGCAGGGGTTGTTCTCTCCTCGGGGAATGCAAATGCCGCTACTGGTCCAGCAGGTCGCGCAGATGCAGAGCGTATGTGTCAACTCGCGGGCGATGCCTTTGGGCTCGAGGCGAGTGATTTTCTTGTCTGCTCAACTGGCCTAATCGGGTACTCGATGCCGATGGCGGTAATTGAGAAGGGCATCCCAGTCATTGCTGCCAACTTAAATGGTGGAACCGCCGCAGCGGATGCCTTACTCACGACCGACACTGTTCGCAAAGAGGCAGTAGCGCCGGTTGGGGATAGCGGTGCTGTGGTCGGCGGAATGGCAAAAGGTGCAGCGATGCTGGCGCCCGCTATGGCGACCATGCTCGCCGTTCTTACAACCGATGCGAACGCAACCCACGAAGTACTTCAACGTGCGCTTACAGATGCTGTTGCTAAGACCTTCAACCAACTATGCGTAGATGCATGTACGAGTACAAACGACACGGTCTTGATACTTGCTAGTGGAGCGGCCAATGGCCCTGCGATCACAGCGACAGAGGGGAGCGATTATTACGCTCTACTTGATGCCGTAACTAGCGTATGCGGATCTCTCGCTCGTCAGATGGCTAACGATGCAGAGGGGGCAACGAAGGTAGCGACGATAAGAATCACAGGTGCGCGTACCGATCATGATGCGTCGCTCGCTGCACGCTCGGTTGCATCGAGTCAACTAGTTCAGTGCTCTCTAAACGGCGAAGACCCATACTGGGGCCGCATCCTCTCCGAGCTTGGGGCTAGTGGGGCGTTCATGGACCAGGAGCGCGTCACGATTTCTTACGGCGAGCATGTTCTCTGCGCTGAGGGCATTGCAGCGGAGCATGATGTTGCTGCGGTAGCCAAATTGATGTCAGAGCGCGAGATCTTGATCACCTGTGATTTGGCATTGGGTTATGGAGAGGCAGAGATGATCTGTACTGACCTCTCATATGCCTACATTGACGAGAACAGAGGCACGTCATGACCACCGATCGAATTGCAACGGCGGGGGAGAAGGCTGCAATTCTCGCGGATGCTCTTCCATATATTCGAGAGTTCTCGGGGCGCACTGTTGTTGTCAAATATGGCGGAAACGCTATGGAGAGCCCTGAGCTCGCCGACTTATTTGCGCGCGACATTGTTCTGATGCGCCTTGTCGGAATAAATCCGGTGGTGGTTCATGGAGGAGGCCCGCAGATCACAGACTTAATGCGCAGGCTCGGTAAAGAGCCTGAGTTTGTTGACGGTCGGCGTGTTACCGATGCTGAGACAATTGACATTGTTCGTATGGCGCTAGTTGGGAAGGTAAATCGTGAAGTAGTTGCCTCTATAAATAGGCACGGCTCCTATGCGGTTGGCCTATCAGGTGAAGATGCCGGGCTGATCACGGTTACCCAACGCGACCCAGCCCTTGGTTTTGTCGGCGATGTAGAGCACATTGAGGCTGCAATTATTGAGCGGTTGATTCGTGAAGAGTTGATCCCGGTTATTGCAACAGTTGGGGTCGACCTCGATGGACAGGCCTACAACATCAATGCCGACACAGTTGCGGGTGCAATTGCTGAGGCGCTAGGTGCCGAGAAACTTGTCTATTTAACTGATGTCTCAGGCGTCTATGCAGAGTGGCCTGACGAGGCGTCGTTAATCTCTCGCCTTGATCTTGCGGGCCTAGAGGCACTCCTCTCCGCAGGGAAGGCAGGCGAGGGGATGATTCCTAAACTTGAGTCATGTGCGCACGCCTTGCGCAACGGAGTCAAACGCGCTCACATCCTTGATGGTCGACTCCCTCATGCTCTTTTGCTCGAGTTCTTCACAAGCGAGGGCATCGGCACGATGGTAGAGGTTGGATCATGAATCACCTCACACAGAATGAATTGTCACAGTTAGATGCCGAGCATGTCTTCTCTACTTATGCGCGTCAACCAGTCGCGTTTGTGCGCGGAGAGGGGACGCGCCTCTGGGATAGTGAAGGCCGGGTCTACCTTGATTTTCTCTGTGGTCTAGCCGTTACTTCTCTTGGTCACGCTCACCCTGTGGTTGCTGCTGCAATTGCTGATCAGGCGCGCACACTTGCGCATGTATCGAATCTTTTCTACAACGACATTCAACCGCGCCTAGCCGAACGCTTAGATCTATTGCTCACATCGGCGACTGGCACCTCGGGAAAGTTGTTCTTCACTAACTCTGGCGCCGAAGCAAATGAGTGCGCTATTAAACTTGCACGGCGCTATGGGCAACTAAACGGTGGTCCGGAGCGTTTTCATATCTTGAGCGCGTTCAACTCTTTCCATGGTCGTACGCTCGCAACGCTGGCTGCTACCGGCCAGCCAGAGAAGCAGGAGACCTTCCAGCCAATGCCAGCCACATTTAGGCAGGTCGAGTTTGGTGACATAGGCGGGCTCACTAATGCAATGGATGAACGCGTCTGCGCAGTGATGATTGAGTCGATTCAGGCGGAGGGTGGTGTAATTCCAGCACCGTCTGGTTATTTAGACGCGGTACGTGCTCTGTGTGATGAGCGTGAGGTTCTGCTCATAGCGGACGAAGTGCAGACCGGTCTGGGGCGCACTGGTAAGTGGTTTGGATTTGAGCACTCAACCGACGCGCGCCCCGATATCGTCACTATGGCTAAGGCTCTAGGTAATGGAATGCCAATTGGTGCTTGCTGGGCGCGCAACGAGGTTGCCTCGGCTTTTCGCCCAGGGGATCACGGCACCACATTTGGCGGTCAGCCACTTGCTGCGCGCGCTGCGCTTGCTGTTCTTGATGTAATGGAGGCGGAGGATGTGCCCAAGCGCGCAGAAGAGAAGGGGAAGCGGCTCGCAGAGTCGCTTTCTGCGCTTCCAGATATTAAGGAAGTGCGTGGCATGGGCCTTCTTCTTGCATGCGAATTAGGCGATGGCATTAATGCGAAAGAGACAGCAGTGGCATGCCTATCGAACGGACTTGTTGTCAATGCAGTGACCGCTACAGCGCTCCGCTTAGCTCCACCTCTGTTAGTCAGCGACTCTGAAATTGATGAGGCCGTAGCGATTCTTAATTCGGTTCTAAGTGAGATGGGAGGCAAGGCATGACTCTAAATGTTTTAGAACTAGATGACCTGACTGCGACTCAGGTTGCAACAATTCTTGACAATGCTGCACAGTGGAAGCGCGACCCCGCAGGGATTCCACAGGCTCTAAAAGGGAAGGGTGTGGCACTTGTATTTGAGAAACCATCTGCGCGTACCCGCCTCTCATCAGAGATGGCGGTAGCGACACTCTCTGGGCACCCGATCTACATTCGGCCCGAGGAGTTAGGGATTGGAACGCGCGAGACGGCAGAGGATGTAGCGCTCACTCTCGGTTCTTACTGCGCCATTATTGCAGCACGCGTATTTGACCACGCAGTACTTGAGCAGATGAGAGCGGTCTCGAAGGTTCCCGTAATTAACTTGCTCTCAGATCGTGCTCACCCGTGTCAGGGACTCGCGGATGTGCTGACGATTAGAGAAATATTTGGCTCTGTCGAGGGGCGACGCCTTGCATACATCGGCGATGGCAACAACGTCACAGCATCTCTTGCCTTCGCCGCTGCGCTAACTGGGCTTGAACTAATCGTCTCATCGCCACCTGGCTACGAGTTGGATGCTGAGGTCTTAGAGAACGCCCGCAATCTTGGGGGCTCTATTACCTTGATCCAGGACCCAATCGAGGCTGCCCAAGGTGTTGATGCTGTCTACACCGATGTCTGGGCATCAATGGGGGAGGAGGCCGAGGCCGAGGAGCGCCGAGCCGCTTTCGCCGGGTGGCAAGTAGATGATCGAGTTATGTCGGCAGCCTCACAAGACGCATGGTTCATGCACTGCCTCCCTGCGCATCGTGGTGAAGAAGTGGCCGCCTCAGTCATTGACGGTGATCGCTCCGCAGTCTGGGCGCAGGCCGCAAATCGAATGCATACTGCGAGGGCGCTCTTTGCTCTGGTCGTGGCGGCGGGAGGCGCAGACTGATGTCGACCCTAAGTAAGCCTCAACGTCAGCATCGAATAGTCAAACTCCTAGAGGGGCAAGATGTAGGGAGCCAAGAGGATCTTCAAGTACTACTTGCGGCTGAAGGAATTATCGTGACTCAGGCAACAGTCAGTCGTGACCTAGAGGATCTAGGAGCGGTAAAGGTGCGCACTAAAGGCGGCTTGGTCTATGCCATTCCAGAGCTTGCTCAGGAGCGTGTCGCCCCCGATGACCACTTACGTCGCGTGATGGGGGAGTTTGTCGTCGAGATTGCAAGCAGCGGGAATATTGTCGTCCTGCGGACTCCGCCCGGATCGGCGCACGTGGTGGGCTCCGCTCTTGATCGCTCTGGGCTAGAAGATGTAATCGGAAATGTAAGCGGCGACGATACCGTTATGGTTATCTGCGCTGAGTCGGTGCCAAGTTCTTTGATAGCGGGCAGGCTCTCCGAGCTTGCCGGACTTTAATTACTCGAGAAGATTTACTAAAAAAACAGGAGATAGATCGTGAGTGCAAAGCGTGTTGTGTTGGCATACTCCGGAGGCCTTGATACATCTGTGGCCGTTAAGTGGATCCAGGAGGAATGGAACGCCGAGGTAATCGCACTCGCAGTAGATGTGGGGCAGGTTCCAGATGCTGACGCCGCGTACTGGGATGCGATCCTTGAGCGGGCTAAGGCAGCGGGTGCAGTAGAGGCTGAGGTAATCGACGCTAAGGCCGAGTTTGCATCTGAGTACTTTGGGCGGGCACTCAAGGCCAATGCACTATACGAAGGTAAGTACCCACTCGTCTCAGCACTCTCGCGCCCAGTAATCGTCAAACACTTGGTAGATGCAGCGCGTCGCTATAAAGGTGACGCTGTAGCCCATGGCTGCACGGGTAAGGGTAATGATCAGGTTCGGTTTGAGGTCGGAGTACGCACGCTCAACCCGTCATTAGAGGTACTCGCACCTACGCGCGTCTGGGGCTTTACGAGAGAAGACTCCATTGAGTACGCCGAGCGCTTCGGTATCCCCATCAATGTGAGCAAGGCAAAGCCCTACTCAATCGATGAGAACCTAGTTGGGCGCGCAATTGAGTGCGGCGAGATGGAGGACCCCTGGGCCGCTCCTCCGTCAGATATTTATGACCTAACGAGCCATGTTGCAGATGCTCCAAGTGTTCCTCGCGAGGTCGTAATCGGATTCGAACGTGGGCTGCCGATAAGTCTCGATGGTGAACTGATGCCTATGGAGCGCCTTGTCCCGCTAATGGGTGAGATCGCTGGCTCTTATGGATATGGGCGTATCGACATGGTTGAGAACCGCAGGGTTGGAATTAAGAGCCGTGAGACCTACGAATGCCCCGGCTCTCTCGCTCTAATAGTTGCGCACCAAGACCTCGAGGGGATCACTCTTGAGCGTGATGTCATGCGCGAGAAAGCGCGCCTTGAGTCGCGCTACGCAGAGCTCGTATACGACGGACTTTGGTTCTCGCCTCTGCGTGAGGCTCTAGATGCGTTTATCGACTCGACACAAGAGCATGTAACCGGGGAGGTGCGCCTCCTCTTGGAGCCAGGGCGTTGTGCCCCTAATGGTCGCCGTTCTCCATCAGGCCTCTACGACTACGGACTCGCTACATACGAAGCTACCGATACTTTCCGGCACGAAGATGCAGCCGGGTTCGTTCGGCTCTGGGGTCTCTCGGCGGAGACTTGGTCGCGCCGTCAGCGCCCTGGCGGTGTCGTTTGAGTAACCAAGATTCGTCAGCACCCGCTGGTCAACCGTTATGGCATGGCCGTTTTGGCGATGGGCCCTCCGAAGAGTTGCTTGCATTTACGGTGAGCCTCTCTTTTGATAAGCGTCTTGCGATGGATGACATTGCTGGCTCGCGCGCGCATGTCGGCATGCTCGGGTCAGTTGGCTTACTTACCTCTGGAGAGGTAGATGCTGTACAGAGTGCGCTCAATACAGTTGAGTCCGAATTAGCTAGCGGTGTTTTTGTATTCGCACCGACGGATGAGGATATTCATACTGCTGTCGAGAGGCGTGTTACGGAGATTGCAGGGGATGCTGGAGCAAAGATGCATACTGGTCGGAGCCGTAATGACCAGGTAGCGACTGATCTGCGACTCTGGGTAAAGCGAGAAGCTAGAGAGGTTGCACTGCGCATCGATGCTCTCCAGCGCGCGCTATTCGCTCGCGCCATGGAGGTAGGTGACTCTTACATGCCGGGGTACACCCACCTTCAGCGGGCGCAGCCGGTATTGCTTACTCATCACTTGCTCGCGCATGTCTGGGCTCTTGGGCGTGATGTTGAGAGATGGCTGAGTACCTCTGCGCGTGCAGATGTTTCACCACTCGGGGCTGGGGCACTTGCTGGGTCAAGTCTGCCGATTAACCCGGACCTCACAGCAGAGTCTCTCGGTTTTAGTAAGCGGTTTGAGAACTCTTTAGACGCAGTATCGGATCGTGACTTTGTTGCAGAGGCACTATTCGCGGCTGCGCTTACACAAGTGCACCTATCTCGACTCGGAGAAGAGATCGTGCTCTGGGCCAGCGAGGAGTTTGGGTTTGTTCAACTCCCCGATGCGTACTCAACCGGCTCCTCAATGCTCCCACAGAAGAAGAATCCAGATATCGCAGAACTCGCGCGCGGTAAGGCTGGGCGCGTGATTGGGAACCTGACCGGGTTTCTCGCGACACTCAAGGGGCTTCCACTCGCGTATAACAGAGATCTTCAAGAGGATAAAGAGCCACTATTTGATGCCGTCGATACTTGTGTTCTTACACTCTCTGCACTTACGGGGCTCATGAACGCGATTGTGTTCAACGAAGAACACATGATGGACTCAGCTGACTCACCCACCTCAGCAGCAACGGATCTTGCAGAGTATTTGGTAGAGAAGGGAACTCCCTTTCGTGATGCCCATGCAATCGTTGGTGCGCTTGTACGGAGGTCGCTTGAGGGTAAGGAAGATCTCGCTTCGTTGGTGGCGGCAGAGCCATTGCTCGGGCTGAAGGCGGTTGATCTCCTTGCCCCCGGTGTTGCTGTAGCGCGCCGAACATCTCCTGGCGGTGCTGGCCCAGAGCCAGTTGCTCCCCAACTGCAGGCAGCGAAGGAGCTTTTAGCTTCGCAGTCGTTACTCTTGCGATAACTAAAATTCGTAGAGAGAGTCTCACCGTGGATCAATTAATTTTTAACCCGTATGACATCGAAGTACAGGACAACCCGCTCCCAACTTATGAGATGATGCGTGATGTAGACCCTGTGCATCTGAACCTGTTTGGGGGATGGACGCTCTTTAATTATGCAGATGCGCAAAGAGTGCTGCGCGACCCGCGCCACAGTGTTGAGGATGCAAACGTCACCCCATCTGGAGCGCTCTCGGCAATAGATCAATTGCGCGCAGATCGTCGCGGTGGATCGAGGGCAATTTTAAATATCGACCCTCCCGATCATGATCGGCTGCGTAGATTGGTCTCGAAGGCGTTTACTCCTCGAACTGTTGCGGCCCTCGAGCCGCGGGTTCAGGAGATGGTTGATCACTACCTTGATGCAATCGATGCTGCGGGTGGGGGAGACATAATCCCCGATATTGCCTTCCCGCTTCCGTTTCTTGTCATATCAGAGATGCTTGGAATGCCACAAGAAGACTCCGAGATTGTCAGGGAGTGGTCGCATGCCATTGTGAAGACCCTCGATCCAATTATGAGCGAGGAGGAGGTGCACACCGCAATAACCTCGAGTGATTTGATGGTCGAGTATGTACGTGAACGCATTGCTGAGAAGCGCACAAATCCAGATGGGTTACTTCTCTCACGCCTCATTACTGCCGAGGATGACGGTGACATGCTTGATGAGCAAGAACTCCTCGATCAAATAATTCTGCTTTATATCGCTGGGCACGAGACGACTGTGAACCTGATCGGTAACGCGACTCTCGCGTTATTGAATCACCCAGATCAGATGGCATTACTTGGAGCGAACCCTGAATTGGGGGCGAATGCGACGGAGGAGTTGCTGCGTTGGGATAGCCCAGTTCAATACTCGCGCAGGATCGCAATAACAGATTTTGAGATTGCCGATAAATCTGTGAAGAGCGGCGAGTTTGTGCTCACTTGCCTTGGCTCCGCTAACCATGACTCGAAGCGTTGGGGGCCTACTGCTGACGTCCTCGATCTCACGCGTGATGGTGCCGGCGGGCATCTCTCGTTTGGTAGCGGCGTACATCACTGCCTCGGTGCAGCACTTGCTCGCCTCGAGGGTCGTGTCGCTCTGACCACCATTGCGTCGCGTTTTCCAACCTTGAGTCTGGCCGCACCGGTCACACGCAACGGGCGAGTTGTTCTGCGCGGTCTCGATGCACTTCCAGTAGCGATTACTTAGGCATCATTCTGTTCCGTTCATATGCCAAAATATCAGGCCGATTTGATGGAAATAACCTATAAATAAGCTAGAGATCTTGCTCTAAATGGTTGCAATTGTCCCACCCATGCATTACAATCGAACATATGTTCGATGAACTTAACGCAGCCTTTTCTCACCTACTCGATTGCGCTTCTCGCGTTGATGTTGAGACGATTGATGGCAAGGGCGCAGCCCGCCTGGTTGGGATCGCTGACGGGATCCGCCGCTGCGGAGACTCCCTGCGAACCGTGGCCGTGGGCCAGGTAGAGCGCACCAATGGTTGGAAGGGTGAGGGTGCGAAGAGTATCTCCGAGTGGCTTAGCTCAGAGACAGATTGTGCTTACTACGAGGCACAGGCCGTTGTAATGCTCGCTAACCAACTGCATCATTTACCTGTTACTCAGGCTGCTCTGCGAAACGGGACACTCTCTGGGACTCAGGCTGTAGAGGTGGCACGTGGTGCGATCGTTGCACCGAATACGGAGACACAACTCCTAAACCTCGCAAAACACGCAACAGTACGCGATCTGCGCGATGCGACTAATCGTGTGGTTGCAGGGGCAACCGATGAGGCAGAGCGACACAGGCAGGTACACAAGAGTCGATCCTTAAAATGGTGGGTTGGCGAGGACGGCGCTTGCAATCTGAAAGGGCGCATGACTGTTGCGAATGGAGCGTTAGTTAAGGCTGCTCTCGCACCGTTAGAGGACACAATTTTTAGAAAGGCACGCAAGAATGGTTCACATGAAAGACCGGAGGCTTACGCCGCTGACGCGCTAATGGCACTCTGCGAAAAAGCCACCAGCAAGCAGTCGAGCGAGAGTGGCGGGAAAGCGAGTCGCCCTAACGCCGTTATTAATATTCGTGTCGACCTAGATGCACTCAAGCGTGGGCATACCGAGAACGGCGAGGTCTGTGAGATTGCTGGTGTTGGGCCGATCCCAGTGGCGACCGCTACTGAGTATTTGGGTGAAGCGTTCCTGAAGCTCCTCCTGATCGATGGAGTAGAGATCAAGACGGTTGCTCATATGGGCAGGGCAATCCCGGCACCATTGCGCACAGCTGTCGAGGAGCGTGATCGTGTCTGTCAGGTACCGACGTGCGATATGAGCGTTGGTCTAGAGATCGATCACATCAAACCCTTCGCTGAGGGCGGCCCTGCATCCTTTGAGAACCTCGTGAGGCTCTGTAAGCGTCATCATCTTCAAAAAACTCACGACGGATATCGGCTTGTACGGGTCGAAGTGGAGGGGGCGAGTGAGACCAGGTGGGCATGGCGAGCTCCACCTGATCTAAGAAACACTGGGTAGATCATTACCCTCTAGTTACTGTTGATTCGGAGTCCATAACGGATTGGTGCTTCCAAGCGCAAACTCTTTGCCCGAGCACAAATTTCTGCGTACCTCTTATGGATTGAGCCAGATCGCTACGGCTTGATCTACTGCGAGCGGCTCACCGCCAGCGGGGAGTTGTTTCCAGACTGATGCCGCACGCTCTGGCGCCCCTGGTGGAGGCTCTGCCTCAATTCGAATCTGTACCTCGAATCCGCTTGCGCCGAGAAGGGCCGCAGCCTTCTGTGCTGAGAGCCCAAGAACACTCGGCACTGGAACCACAAGTGGGGGACCAGTCGAGACTGCAAGGGTGATGGTCCCCCCCACTGCGAACGGCGCGCCTGCGGCGGGCGACTGCGAGATGACGAAACCCTGCGCGACGCTTCGGCTCGCGGTTTCGTATAGGCGAACTCTGTAACCAGCGTCTACGAGGATTCGAGTTGCATCAACGGTGCTCTGCCCGACTACCGATGTGAGCCCCGGGCCGGTTGGGCCACTTGGACCAGTCACTCCAGATGCTCCAGTAACAGATGCAACTGGAGAGGGAAATTTTGATGCCGGAGTCTCAGCAAGGTACGCGCCGGCAGTTGCTTGCCAGATCTGTGCCGGCCAAGTACCGCCTGTAACAGTGATGCGAGTAGTCGGAGGGCGCATTGTGCGTGCCGCATCTGGGAACCCAACCCATA
>CAFBNL010000042.1_pt1 | contig 11650 bp, 7 predicted proteins | sample 7269241 | NCBI WGS metagenome assembly CAFBNL01 (sample SAMEA6814093, study PRJEB35770) | uncultured Actinomycetes bacterium | biome: Freshwater; feature: Freshwater reservoir; material: water | place: Czech Republic | collected 2017-05-23 | depth 30m m
TCGAGGGCATTAGCGACGACAAGGCCCGCGATATCGGCAAGTTCGTAAAAGCCCTACCTTTAAAGGGTATTCAGCACCAAGTGCAGGGCAACCAGTTGCGAATTATCGGGAAGAAACGCGACGATCTTCAGGAGACAATCGCTGCGCTTACCGAGCACGACTTCGGCGTGCCTCTGCAGTTCAATAATTTCCGCGACTGAATCGAGCGGATCCAAGCCGTAAATCGTTGAGTGCCCTACTGAGCAGAGACGAGGGACTCGCGCTTGCGATCTAAGGCCAAGAAGGCCAGGACCGCTACCCCGTACATGCAGAGGGCTGTGATCTGGACTACTTGAAACCCGTAGGCCATCGCAAGGATTGTTGTCGTTACAGAGCCGATTACTGAGAAGAACCCGTTTACAGCCCAACCCCATGCCACATACTCATCCGGGTGCGGGCCGAGCCCTGAGACGACCCCGAGGCCCAGCGGCATGAACATGCCCAAGCAGAGCCCAAGTGGGGCGAGGAGAACAACGGTTACAACAACCCGAATCCCGAAGGCTGCCGGTAGGAGCGCATCGGTAATGGGGTCAAGGGCGAATAGGTAGAAGACACCTAGGACCGCCAAAGCCGCACCGCTAGTAATCACGGCACGGCGAGGCGAGGCTGCGAACCTCTTACTCAGTAGCGCCCCTAAGCCGGTGAAGACCAAGATCGATGCGAGGGTAACTGTCAGAGAATAAGTGGGGTAGCCAAGGAATCTCACGAGTCTCTGGATCATGGAGATCTCATAGAGCATGAACCCGAGGCCAAGAGCAGCGAAGTAGAGCGCAGAGCGCCCCTTGGCTGGTAGCGCCCTCCACTCCTTCCTTACAAAAATAAATGGAGCAAGAAGGAAGAGCGTTGCGTAACCGATCGCTACAAGGAGTAGCAGGAGCAGCACTCTCTCGCCGATTACATCCTCGGGGTTATTCGTTGAGAACGGCTTAGTGATATTTGAGAGCACCGATCCGAACCCTGAGAAGTGCCAGAAGAACGGGCGATCATCATGGACTGCAAATACTTCGCGCGGGTATGTCGCCGCAATCGCGTTCGCCGCTTCACTAGATGGAGCACCCGCTAGTTGCCCGACAATGCCGCCATCGTTAAAGCCCCCCGGAGCGTAGGCAACGCCAGCGAGCGGAACAGTAGGTACGGCAGCGTTGAGACGCGCAACTTCCTCCGGTGTAAATGGAGTGCGCTTGACCATGATTGTTGAGAGGTCACCGGTTTTATTTGTGACAAACGACGAGACAATGATGTGCTGCGAAGGATCAGCGACGCCGATCTTGGAGAGCGCATCGCGCGCGGTCATGACATAACGAGCAGTTCGACTCGGGCGCCCTACGTAATCAAGTTCACCGAACTGAACAACCATGATTCCGTCGTTCGTGAGGTGCTTCAAGGATTCGGCGATCATCTCAGATGTATAGAGATATGACTCTGAGAGCACAAACGCCCCCGATGATGCAGCGTTGCTTGCGGCATAGGAGTCTGGGGCTACATACCAGACGAGGTTGTACTTGTCTTTGCTGCGAAAAATAAAGGAGCGCCCATCACCTTGGTGAATTTTGACTCCAGGCTGCTTCGGTAAATCTCCGGAGAACTCTCGCAGCTGACCCTTGAGCAACCCAACCGTTACGGGATTGAGCTCAACGCCCTCGATCTTGGGGGACTTGAAGTGCAGCGCAGCAACTATCTCGTTGCCACCAGCCGATCCGATGATCAATGTATGTGCAGGCGGCTCCCCGTGTACCCGAAATGGAAGCACTCGTGGGTCGGTGTCGTACTCGATTGCAGCGTCGGGGTCACCCTTGTATGCATGAATCCCTGATCCAAAAGTTCCGTCGTGCAGGAGCAAGTAGTTATCAAAAATCTTCTCTGCGTCCACCCTGAAGACCGGTCCCCACCCGCCTAGAGCTTCCTTTACTGGCTGCTCTTTGCCACCCTCGACCTGAACGTCCGGCACCTTTATTACCTGAACCACCATGAGCAGGAGCAGGACTCCGAGTACCCCTGCAATAGCAGTCGAGACCCCAAGTCGCGGATTCGCTACTACTGCCGCGAGTGCCATAACGAGCGCTGCGAGCATAACTACCTGCGGAGGCCCTAGCCACCAGATAAGAGGAATTGCTAATGCACACCCAAGTGCCGCTCCGATTAAGTCTGCGAAGTAAAAGCGATTGACTCGATCCTCTGCGCGCCCAAGAAGTACTGCAACAATCACACCGATCATGATGAACGCAGCGAAGAGCGTGAAGCAGATAGCAATAAGGACGCCAAGATTGTTCCACGAATTGGCTGTGCCGTAGTCCCAAATCTTGATCGTATCGATTGGAATCCATGCGATTACAAACTCACTCGCAGCAATCAGAACCGCTCCAACCAACGCGCAGATTGTGACGACCGTGTCGGTTGCAGCCTTGCGGAGGCGAGGCCACACAACGACAAAGATTCCACCTGAACCAATACCGAGAAGCGCTAGACCAAGGACGAGATACGTGTAGTAGTACCAGAGTTTGAATGAGACAATGCGTGTGAAGGCAACCTCAAGGAGAAGCCCGGCAAGACTGATGAGGAAAATTGTCGCGATGTGTCGCGAGCGAGCAGCAAGCGGGTTACTCAAGGAAGTCACCGATCAGTCGTAGTAGCCAGAGTGGATATAAACGCAGGGAACGCCTTCCTTGCGGAGCATCTCAACGTTGCGTCGATCGTCTTCAATGCCAAAGCGAATATCGAAACCAAAGGCGCGCAGATCCCAGAGAGAGCCTTGTTTGTATTCGCGAGCCAATTCGTAGTCTCCCCATGCGCGCGTGATGAGTAGATCCCAACGAATCCCGTAGCGGTGAAGCCACCCGACCGTTAGGTGCGCTACGCGCTGCGGGCGCGCGGTAAGAAGCACGACACTCAAGTTCGGGTCGAGATTATCGAGCAGGACCTTTACTTCTTCAATAACCGGGTCGTCTCCACATGCCTCGAAGAAAGCATTCCAGTCGCGACGGGGCGCCTCTAAATAATGCTGCCGACTAACTGCGTCGGAGAGCACGCCATCTATATCGACGAGCACTGCACCCCCTGGCTCGACTACACCATCACGCCACTGCCAGTTCTCAGGCTGAATTGATAAACGCGTCATTATTTTTGATTTTCCTCTAAGTCGTCTACTTCGTCATCCTCGGAGTCAACCGCAAGATAACGATCCTTGATGCGCGCTACTACTCCGGGGTCGGCAAGCGTAGTGGTATCCCCAAGAGTCTCATCATCGGCGACGTTACGCAGCAGTCTTCGCATGATCTTGCCGGAGCGAGTCTTGGGCAAGTCATCTGTAAAGAGAATTGACTTGGGCCGCGCAATTGCCCCGATCAGGTTGCCGACATGGATGCGCAGTTCCTTCTCAAGCGCCTTGCTCGGTTCGTGGTCATTCTTTAGAACAACAAATGCACTAATGGCTTGCCCCGTAGTCGGATCATGGACCCCAACCACGGCGGCCTCAGCTACTGCATGATGATCGACAAGAGCGCTCTCTACCTCGGCCGTTGAGATGTTGTGCCCACTCACGAGCATCACGTCGTCGACCCGACCGAGGAGCCACATGTAGCCCTCATCATCGTAACGAGCACCATCGCCAGCAAAATAAAGCCCGGGGAATCTCGACCAGTACGTCTCTTGAAAGCGCTCGGGGTCTCCCCATATGCCTCTTAGCATCGAGGGCCAAGGCTTCGTGAGTACTAGATACCCCCCGCCCGGGATTCCGACATGGCGCCCGTCGTCCCCGACAACATCTACTCCGATACCCGGCATCGCAAATGTCGCACTACCTGGCTTGAGTGTCGTTAGTCCCGGTAATGGGCTAATCATCACCGCGCCGGTCTCTGTCTGCCACCAAGTATCGACGATCGGCGTCTTACTGCCTCCGATCACATCGTGATACCAAATCCATGCCTCAGGATTAATCGGCTCGCCAACACTCCCAAGCAGGCGCAGAGAGGTGAGGTCATGTGCTCCTGGGTACTCAACTCCCCACTTCATAAATGTACGGATTGCTGTTGGTGCCGTGTAGAGAATCGTCACTGCGTATTTCTCGACGATTGCCCAGAAGCGATCCTTATCAGGATAATCAGGCGTGCCTTCGTAGAGCACGCTCGTTGCTCTGTTCGCGAGCGGACCATAAACAATGTACGAATGCCCCGTTACCCATCCACAATCAGCGGTACACCAATACACGTCTTCGTCTGGGTGAATATCGAAGATGCTGCGGAAGGTGGATGTAACCCCGGTTAAGTAACCGCCGGTCGTGTGCATGATGCCTTTGGGCTTTGCAGTGGTACCACTCGTATAGAGAATGAAGAGCAATTGCTCTGCATCCATAGGCTCAGGTATGCACTCTGGACTCTGGCGGTCTACTAGATCATGCCACCAGATATCTCTGCCATCTGTCATTTCATTGCCGTGATCAGTACGGCGAAGAACGATGCACTTCTCGATGGTCGGCGTATCTAATAGCGCCTCATCGACAATGTCCTTAAGCGCCACCACGCCACCGCGCCGCCATGCGCCATCACAGGTGATGACAATCTTGGCCTCGGCATCATTTATACGGCCTCGTAATGAGTCGGAGGAGAAGCCACCGAAGACAACCGAGTGCGCTGCGCCGATGCGCGCGCATGCCAGCATTGCGACAGTGAGTTCCGGCACCATCCCCATATAAATAGCAACACGGTCACCTCGCTGAACGCCTAACTCCTTGAGGGCATTAGCGCAGCGTGATACATCTTCAAGTAACTGAGAATATGTAATTGCACGCTCATCCCCGGGCTCGCCCTCCCAGAAAAATGCGACCTGCGATCCATGCCCAGACTCAATATGGCGGTCAAGACAGTTATATGTGACATTGAGTGTTCCATCAACGAACCACTTGGCATTCGGCGGGTCCCAGTCGAGGACCTTGCTCCACTCGGTATCCCAGTGAAGAAGATCTTTCGCCTGACCAGCCCAGTACGACTCGAAGTCTGCATCGCCAGCATCGTGGAGCGAGGTGTCGCTTACGTTCGCGCGCGCAACAAACTCGGAGGACGGGGCAAAGTGGCGCAGCTCAGTTTGATGGGTCTCTATTGCATCGGACATTCTTTAAAACTCCATTTTTAGAGGCATGCGAACCACTTAAGGTCAGAGGATACCCCTGCGGAGATTGCTCCCTTAGTGGTCTCTGGGATTTTTTAGCACCCTCAAGCTCACTTGATAGAGAACGCCTAAATCGCTACTCGCGACGGGCGATGACGACGGTAAAACCCCCAAGGCCCTCAGGGTCGGTAAGCATCGCTGCCTCGGTTGCCCTGCTTCTCCCGATTAAGGCCTCTAGGTCGCCACGTGCGGCACCCGCTAACCATGTGGCCTCACCGCTAGCGACCTCCTCGTCAATCCCTAGCCCCAATAACCACTCGGCCTGGGTTGTCTCGCTCTCAATCCTGAATCCCGCAGCCACGACGGCATCTCTGAGCGGCTCAAGGAGAACATCGGAGGTGATATCAGACTCCCCGGGATGCATTAACGGGTTGGAGCCTCGGGTGTGGTCTCGGTATGTCCGCAGCCATCCCCCTCTGCGCACCAAATCCTCTGCATTCCCTGCATAGTCAATGATCACCATCGCACCGGTCTCGATGCACTCTGCTGCGCGAGCAATCCACTCCGCGATGCCTACCTGCACTGGTAGGCGGTCACCAATGCGCGCTGCGAACTCTGGAATAAGGCTACGACGCTCCGCGTCAAGTGGCGCGAGTACCTCAACGAATATTGGTGTTCCAGCCCCAGCGACACTCTCACTACCAAGCCCCACTCGAACCTCTGCCCAACCCTCGGTCGTGAACTCTGCAACATCAAAGGCAAGATTGTCGAGTAACTCGTTGGCAATGATCACCCCGCTCGTTGACGAATCCGGAAGGTCTGCGAGTATCGATACGTTGGAGAACTTCCCAAGAGTCACTTCCTGCACCTGGCGAAGCGCCTCGCTCCGTTCAACCGTTATGTAATTGATCGCAGAGCTGAATCCTCGATCACTGCGCAGCACCTCTCGACAGAGTCGCCCTGATCCTGCGCCGGCCTCAATAACTGTGAACTCTCTCGGGCTCCCCTGCTCCATCCACAATTTCTCGATCGCATTCGCAACTATCAATCCAAACAATGAACCCGTCTCAGGGCTAGTTACAAAATCGGATCGACCAGTTGGGCCTCTACCGACCGCAAAAAATCCAGCGTCTTCATCGTAGAGAGCGGTCTCCATAAATAGCGAGAACGGGATGCTTCCTGCGTTATCGATAATGCGAGCGAGCGAGTCGGAGACCGAGCGCTTGGAGCGCCTCTCTGACGAGCCGGACTCAATCAGAGCGCAGCGCCTGCTAGTTCACCGAGGCGCGCGATGACCTGCGGGTAGATACCCACAATGAGAACAAACGACCCGGTAATGGCGATTGCAGCATTGAGCGCGAACGGCGTCTTGAGGGGGCGTAGATCGATTCCCTCTGGAGTCTCTCTAAACCAAATTGCCCTCGCGACTCCTGCGTAATAGAAGAACGCTATGACCGAGTTGAGGGCCGCTATTACTCCAAGGATCACCGCTGGCGTTGTTCCCGCATCTAGCACTGAACGGAACATCACAAACTTCGCAAACCAACCGGCGAGAGGAGGAATACCAGCGAGCGAGAATAGGAAAGCCGAGGTCATAACCGCCAAGATCGGTGAGTACTTAGACATTCCGCCGAAGGACGAGATCTCATCGGACTGCGTACGTCGCATTGCAGCAATTACACACGCAAACATTCCGAGGTTCATCGCTCCATAGATCAGGATGTAGACGATTACCGCCTCAAACGAAGCATGCTTGGAACTCCCCATGCCTGCCACGGCGAAGGGTACGAGCATGAATCCGCCCTGAGCGATTGAGGAATACGCAAGCATGCGCACAATGCTGGTCTGGCGAATCGCAACGAGGTTTCCAACTGTCATGGAGAGCGCTGCTAGTACCCAAATGATGGGCTGCCAAGATGTATGGCTTGCATAGAAACCGAAGAAGATGACGTTTAGAAGAGCAACAAATCCACCTGCTTTGGATGCAACCGAGAGGAATGCCGTAACAGGTAAGGGCGCACCGTCGTAAGTATCAGGCGCCCAGAAGTGGAACGGCACAGCGCTGATCTTGAATGCAAAACCCACAATGGTGAGGAAGATCGCGATGCTGAAGAGCGCTGGGGTACCCGCTGATCCTGCATATTCCGCAATTCCGGAGAGCGAGGTTGAGCCACTGAGTCCGTAGACCATCGAGATTCCGTAGAGCATCACCGCAGATGAGAGCACGCCGATAATGAAGTACTTGACCGCTGCTTCGTTGGAGCGCGTGTCGTGCTTTCTCCAGCCTGCAAGCACGAAGGTTGGAATGGAGATCATCTCTAGCGCAACAAATATCGTGATGAGGTCGCGCGCCCCAGCCATGATCATCATGCCAAGCGTTGAGGTGAGGACTAATACATAGAACTCGCCCTGGTAGTAGTCGCCCTCCCCGATGTGGTCAACGGAGATGAGGAGTGTCACGTAGGCGACTATGAGGAAGAAGCCCTGAAAAGCAAGAGTATAGGTATCGACAACAAACGCCCCTCCGAAGAGAGAGCGGGTACCACCATCCCTTGCAAGAGTGATGATCGGGATTAGCGCAGCAAGGGTTCCAAACGCGGCTAGTTGATATGTCTTGAAGCGTTCACGGTACTCAAAGAAAAAGTCCGCGATCAACACGACAACGATCGTCACTGTGACAGCGACGAGCGGAGCTAGAGCGTGTAGATCCCAATGCACCTTCACTCGGTCAGCCCCCGAAGATGCGCGTTACTGCGCGGTCGGTGACGCCAAAAATAATTTGTGGGTAGATACCCAGAGCAAGAGTTAGAAGAATGAGCGGCGTCCATGCCATCCACTCTGCAGGCCCGACATCGTGGATGTGAGCCTCAGCGAATTCATCTTTCGGAACTCCAAATGCAACGCGTTGGTACATCCATAGGAGATACCCAGCGGAGAGAACAGTTCCGATCGCGGCCACGGCCATAAAGCCACGGAATAATCCTTCAGAGAGTCCAGCCGCAGGGCTATACGCCGAGAGGATTGCTGGGAACTCTCCCCAGAATCCTGCGAGGCCAGGGAGACCCAGCGAGGCCATGACGGCAAAACCGAGTATCCAACCCATACGCGGTGCCTGCTGAAGCAGCCCACCAAGTCTTGACATTTCGCGGGTGTGGTAATTGTGCTGAACGGAGCCGGCTACGAAGAAGAGCAGGCCGGTGATTAAACCATGCGCAACCATCCCGAAGATCGCAGCGTTGATTCCAAATGTGGTCAGCGTTGCAATACCGAGCATCACAAAACCCATGTGAGAGACGGAGGAGAAGGCGATCACGCGCTTCATATCTGTCTGCGCTAGGCAAGCAAGGGCACCGTAAATAATTCCAATTACAGCGAGCAGACCAATCCAAGGGGCCCATGTCTGCGCTCCACTTGGGAGAATCGGGAGAGCGATTCGAATGAAACCAAATGTTCCAAGTTTTAGAAGTACTGCAGCCAAGATGACAGAGCCAACAGTCGGCGCCTCCGTATGCGCATCGGGGAGCCAAGTGTGGAAGGGGAACATCGGGACTTTGATCGCGAATCCAAGGAACAGACCAGCGAATATCAAGACTTGAGTGCCGTGAGCAATCCCGGCGCCGTGAAGGCGTGCAAGCTCTGGTATCTGGAAGCTACCTAGCTTGAAGTAGAGCGCCAAGAACGACAGCAGCATCAATGCTGAGCCGAAGAGGGTGAACAGGAAGAACTTGATAGATGCGTACTCGCGGTTCGGTCCCCCCCAGACGCCGATCATGAAGAACATCGGGAGAAGCACTACCTCGAAGAAGATGAAGAACAAGATCAAGTCTTGTGCAACAAATGTTCCGTTCATCCCAACCTCGAGGAGCAGGATGAGGGCTAGGAACGCCTTCGGGTTATGGGGTTCGGGAAAGTGGTTCCATGAGTAGATAATGCAGAGGATCGTGATCAGCATCGAGAGAGCAAACATTGGGAGTGCAATGCCATCTATGCCTAGGTGGTAGCGAGCGTCGATCACCGGTATCCAACTCTTGTTCACTACGAACTGGAGGCTCCCAGACCTGTTGTAGTTGAACTTCGTCAGGATCCCAATGCCGACGGCAGCCGTGACGATGGTTGTCAGGAGCGCTATGACCTTGACGGTCTGCTCCTGAGCCTTCGGTGTGGCTAATACCAGCACGAGACCGACTGCGGGGAGGAAGACCGCGAGGGTCAGTGCCCAACTGTCGAACCAATCCATTTAAAGAATCCTCCTGATTACTTTGCGAGAATGAGCGCGATACTGAAGATCGCGATCGCAATGACGATGAGCAGCGCATAACGCTGTACCTGACCAGACTGCAGGCGACGAAGAAGCCCTCCGGCCGCCCCCGTCTCCTTAGCAAGCCCGTTATATGCAGAGTCGACCGTACCTTGATCGACATATTTGTAGAGACCGCGCCCGAATGCGGGTGCTCCTCGACCGATGCCATTTACGACACCGTCAAGAATGTTCTGGTTAAACCAATATGCACTTCGAGCCAATGGCCCCTTGATTCCCCCTACCACGACGTCTGTGTAAAGAACATCTAGGTAGTACTTATTGACGAGGAATGTATAACCACCGCGAGCCGCTGCATTGCGCTGCGTGAGACCCTTGAATGGTCCGAGTTGATCCTTGCGGAACCAGAGGTATGAGCAGACGCCAACGGATAGCAAGACCGCCATTACCGAGACCGCTGCGAGTATCCCCTCGAACTGTGGAACCACGACTTCTGGGAACGCAACTCTCGGCTCTACATACTCGGCGAACTTCTCGACACCAAGTGGCGCAGCATTTGCGAGACCTGCAACCGTGCTGAAGACAGCAAGAATAATTAGGGGAACCGTGATTGCTTTAGGCGACTCGTGGGGGTGGTGGTGACCGCGATACTCACCGAAGAATGTGAGGTAGATGCAGCGCGTCATATAAGCAGCAGTTAGAACCGCACCAGCTATTCCGATGATCTGGAAGAAGTGGAAACCACTCTGCCCCGCAGTCGCAAGAATTTCGTCCTTGGACCAGAAACCAGCGAGTGGAACGATTCCTGCGAGAGCCGCCGAGCCGATCATGAAGGTCGCAAATGTGATCGGCATGAACTTACGCAGACCACCCATGTCTTTCTTCATGTCAAAGGAGTGGTGCGACCCTGAATGACTAATGGAACCTGCGCCTAGGAAGAGCAGAGCCTTGAAGAATGCGTGTGTAAAGAGGTGGAAGATTGCACCGACCCATGCACCGACGCCTAGCCCCATGACCATGTAACCGAGTTGGCTAATAGTTGAGTAGGCAAGAACCTTCTTGATGTCGTCCTGCACAAACGCTAGGAGCGCACCGACGATGATTGTGATCGCACCGATAATCGCCATTGGGTTCATACCGCCATCGGCGATCGAGAAGCCCTGCCAGAAGACGCCGTATAGACGAGCACCGAGATACACGCCCGCTACAACCATTGTTGCGGCGTGAATGAGGGCAGATACAGGGGTTGGTCCGGCCATTGCATCGGGGAGCCAGGTATGGAGTGGGAACTGTCCACTCTTTCCGATAATCCCCATGAGCAGAAGTGATGCTCCGACCAACCAGATGGTGTGCCCACCACGCCCGGCCAACGCAGCCTCATTGATCTCAGTGAGGTTGAAGGTCTGACCAGCAGCGAAGAAAGTGACGATTACTCCAAGTAGCAGCCCTATGTCGCCGGTACGCGTTGTGAGGAAAGCCTTGATTGCAGCATTCGAGTTTGGCTTCTCCTCCCACCAGTGACCAATCAGCATGAAGGAGCAGACACCGACAAGTTCCCAGCCGGTGAGGAGCATCAGTGAGTTATTAGCGACCACCAGTATGAGCATGGAGCCCGTGAAGAGGCTCAGTGCTGCATAGAAATATGTGTAGCGAGTGTCGTGCTCCATGTACGCCGTTGAGTAAACGTGGACAAGGAGCGAGATAAATGTGACGACGAAGAGCATCATCACAGCCAGACCGTCGATCTGAATCCCAGCGCTGAACTTAATGAGCCCGTTGGACCACCAGTCCCATGTCTGGGTTATCGGGGCGATTCCACTCTCAGCGCCAACACCGCCATGGAACACGAGGCTCTTGCCTAATCCGGATAGAGCAGAGCCGCCCTCGCCCGCTAGAGAATCCTCTACATGCTGAATCCACTGGAAGGCGGTGATGCATGACATCACGAACGCCGCGCCTACCGCTGTGATCCCTACCTCTGCACCGCGCTTGGGCATGCGCTTTCCAAAGAGAAGAATCGTTACGAAGGAGAGCACCATGAGCAAGGGGATTACCCAGGCATGGGAGATGAGCCACGGAGCAGCGATCTCTGCCTTCTCTGTTGTTGTCTCTACTGCGAGTCTGTACATAGTTATGAAATCAGCCCTTCAGTTGTTGGGCCTGATCAAGGTCCGGGCTGCGGAAATTACGGAACAAGAGGAGAATGATCGCGAGACCTACGCCAACCTCGGCAGCAGCAATCGTGATCACGAA
>CAFBNL010000043.1_pt1 | contig 11362 bp, 9 predicted proteins | sample 7269241 | NCBI WGS metagenome assembly CAFBNL01 (sample SAMEA6814093, study PRJEB35770) | uncultured Actinomycetes bacterium | biome: Freshwater; feature: Freshwater reservoir; material: water | place: Czech Republic | collected 2017-05-23 | depth 30m m
GAATATCGAATGAGCGCGTTACGTCAACAATTGCATCCTGATGAAGGTACTGATCGAGAATGTCACCTGACTCGCGCACATGTACCCAGTCATGGTCGTAAACGGCGTCGAGTCCTACAAGGCTATGAATGATTCCTTGTACGCGATCAAGCCTCAGCATCTGCCCAATAGGCGACGGGTCTGGATAGATATCAGAGAGAGGCGCACCACTCTTCGGCTTCGGGCGCACCATGTCCGCAGCACCAGTGCGCTCAAACTCTGCGATCGCTGCAAGGTTGATCTCCTCTGGTACTACCGCCTCAAACTCAACAAAGCCACGCGCCACAAACTGCGCCATCTCCTCGGTGGTTAAGAGGTTCGATTTATCCAGTGCCCAACTAGCGTTATTGGAAGCCATTCGCAGAACGTTAGCGAACCTAGAGGAGCCAAGGAGCGAGAAGCAAAACCCCAGGAGGGCTCAGTTAATTTGGCGCTCTCTGCCGGCCCAGTAAGGCTCACGGAGTTTGAACTTCTGCAACTTGCCCGTAGCGGTACGTGCGAGCTCATCGCGAAACTCAATACCTGTAGGGCACTCAAAGCCAGCCAAGAGGGTTTTGCAGTGGGCAATCAACTCCACCTCAGTCGCCTCTTCACCGCTTGAGAGAACAACGAGGGCGTGCACGGTCTCTCCCCATTTTTCATGTGGGATGCCGATAACTGCAACCTCTGCAACTGCCGGGTGCGAATGCAGAGCATCCTCTACTGATATTGAAGAGACATTCTCGCCGCCAGAGATGATGACGTCCTTCTTGCGGTCAAGAATCGCAACATAACTCTCTTCATCGATTACTCCGCCATCCCCGGTACGAAACCAGCCATCATCGATCGCCTCGGCGGTAGCCTCAGGTTGGTTCCAGTATCCGGCCATCACCATGTTGGCGCGTGCCTGAATCTCTCCGTCAGCACTGGCGCGCATATCTACCCCCAGCGCAGGTGCACCAGCACGGCCTAAGCGTGCAGCGCGTTCAGAGGGGGATAAATCATCGTATTCAGCTCTAGATCGGTTCATTGTCAGCAAGGGCGATGTCTCGGTGAGACCGTATATCTGGATGAACTCCCACCCGAGTTCAGTCTCAACGCGCTCAATGGTTCTCGTGGGAGGCGCAGCGCCAGCTACAACAATTCGGGTAGTTCCATTCCCAGGGATCGCACCATCCCACGATGCTGCTGCCTCTAATACCGCTGATACAACGGCAGGTGCACCACATAAAAGCGTCACACCATGCTCTGCAACACGGCGGAGAATCTCTGCTCCATCAACCTTGCGTATAACAATGTGTTCTCCGCCCATACCTGTCACGGCATATGGCATCCCCCACCCATTGCAGTGAAACATAGGTAGGGTGTGCAGTAACACATCCCGGTCGCTTACACCTGTCTGCCAGCCGAATGTTGATGCGTTGATCCAAATATTGCGGTGCGTTAGCTGCACGCCCTTTGGTCGCGCTGTTGTACCACTCGTGTAATTGATTGTTGCAGTTGCATCCTCATCTGGCGCACTCCACCCGCGGGGATCGTTATCAAAGTCGTAGAGCAGTGCATCAGACTCTGCGCCGATCACATAGCGGTGCGCTGCGCTGACGTGAGATAGCGACTCCTCTAATTCGGGGTCCACCAGAAGCATTGAAGCCCCAGAGTGCTCAACTATGTACGCGACCTCGCTAGCGGAGAGGCGAAAGTTGATAGGTACAAGCACCCTCCCGGATCCGCTGACGCCGAAGAACGATGTAAGCAGGCGAGCCGAGTTATGAGAGACAACAGCGACTCGTTCGCCCTCGCCAATTCCGAGAGCATCGAGGCCCGCAGCTTGAGCACGCGCCCTGCGAGCAACCTCACTCCAAGTCAGCGAGCCCCAAGACTCAGCCGGCTGGAGAGGCTCGTCTATGACGGCAATGCGCTCCGGATACACCCGCTCGGCTCGATCAATGAACTGGTTGACCACCAAAGGCATCTTCATGGGGCTTGACCGTACCGCACCGATGGGCCGAGTGCCGCTTTAAAGGTCTTAGCTATGGCTGCTTAGGACTACCTCGGAGACTCACTTGAGAGGGCGAAGCAAAGGTGTACGGACGGGTGACGCCAGGAATTGTGGAACGTTGCAAAGGTCCACTGGCAAGAAGAACTATCGATCGCACCTCGACTAAATAATTTGAGAGCGGACCTCGCCGAGTACTAGATCTGTGCCTCGACAAACGGTGTAGAAATCGAACCATCGAGATCACAGTTCAAATTTGCAGCGGAGATGCAGGGCGATCACCGCGTCAAACTCAATGCATTAGCGGACTAGATCCTAGAGGTCGATACCGACGAGGAATTTTTTCGGCGCTTTACCGAATCGCCTACCGAGTAATACTGCTCAGGCGCAGTATTACGGCTCGATAATTGCGAAGAACACATCAAACTGTTCAAGGAGACCTAGGAAGGTTTCGAACTCGCCGGATTCGCCTGTGGCGACCAGCGCTCCCGAGGTCTTCGCATCATCAAGCGTCATTGTCTTGCTGGTTAGGTTGACGAAGGTCTCGAGTGTGAGCGCGAACTTATTTGCAGCCCTCATTGAGAACGGCCTATGCCTCAGAGTTCCGTTAGAGAGAAACACAGTGCGGACCTCTCCCCTGTCTATGAACTCAACCTCGAAGCTGAGATCGTGCGAGGCTGCTAGTGGACCATTTAATTTCACTGCACAGTTATCTAAAACCATCTCGGGCGTCATCGCACGCATGACATCAAGGCTCACTGCACCACGTACGCCGGGTAGCGACGGCGTTCCGTTACGCAACTCCTGCGCAGCGGTCAAGTAAAACGATCGCCAAGGCCCTGACTCAGACTGGTATCCAAGTTGCTCTAGTGCATCAGCTTGAAGCTGGCGTGCCTGAGTGTTGCCTGGGTCTGCGAATACAACATGGTTCACAACTTGTGCAACCCAGCGATACTCGCCACGATCGAAATCCGCACGAGCTCGCACGAGAACAGCATCCGCTCCCCCCATGTACTCAACGAACTTCACTGCTGCCTCAACAGGAGGGAGCTCAAATAGGTGCGCTGGGTTAGCGTCAAACCAACCCAAGTAACGCTGATATACAGCCTTGACATTGTGGTTAACCGTTCCGTAGTAATCACGGTTGAACCACTCGTCGCCGATCGCCGATGGCAGTTTCACCATCTCTGCTATCTCAGTAGCCGTATAACCATGGTTAGCGAGTCGCATAGTTTCATCATGTATGTAGCGATAAATGTCACGCTGTCCACCGAGGTAGGCAGCTATGTCATCTGTGCCCCATCTTGGCCAGTGGTGAGATGCGAATGCGACGTCGCTGCGAGATAAGAAAAGATCTATTGCGTCATCTATGTACTTGCTCCATCCAAGCGAGTCTCGAATCTCTGCACCACGCGGGGTGTAGACGTTATGCAGCGTCGCTACGCAGTTCTCGGCCATGCATACCGCTCGAAACGATGGAAAATAAAAGTTCATCTCAGATGGAGCCTCGGTACCTGGAGTGAGCTGGAACTCAATCGGCACTCCGTCTATCTCCAGAACTGTTCCCGACTCGATAATTAATTCGGTCGGCGCTATTAAGCCTCGATTACCGATTGGAATCGTCTTACCAAGACCTGCATCAATGTGGCCTTGCGCTCCAACCGGTAGGAGGACGCCATACATATACATGGCACGACGCGTCATTGCTGGGCCCGCAGTTACATTCTCACTAATCGCTGCCTCAAGGAAACCGTCGGGTGCGATAACTCGAACTTCCCCAGATGCAATCTCTTCATCGGTAACTATCCCGCGAATTCCTCCATAGTGATCAGCATGACTATGGGTATAGATGACTGCGTGTATCGGAAGAACACCGAAGGCCTCATCAACGAGTGCTCGCGCTGCCGCCGCAGTCTCAGCGACTGTGAGCGGATCAATAACGATCCATCCCGTCTCACCTCGAATAAACGAGATATTAGAGATGTCGTATCCGCGCACTTGATAGATACCAGGGACTACCTCAAACAAACCGTGGATGTTATTGAGTTGTGCTTGTCGCCAGAGACTGGGGTTAACAGATGCCGGCGCAGCGCCCTCAATAAACTCGTATCGCGTTACATCCCAGATGATGTTTCCAGCGGGCCCCGCTATTGTCGGCGGATCAATCTGCGAGATCAGCCCACGGCGCGCTCGCTCGAAGTCAGCAAGGTCGGTGAAATCCAGCGAATCTGCCACATCCTGATTTGCCTTTGCAGTAGCAACAGTTGCGGGCTTTGGAAGGGCTGAATTGTCAGTCATATATCAGGGGATACTACCCGTACCTGATTCGCTCTCTCAATGAGCACTATTTCCGAGCGGAGGTAGAGGCGACTAAGGTAACTGCTCACAAGTAGCAACCAACCGAGGAAACAGCCGAGGACACCATGACTTCAACTGAGCAGGCAAAAGGATCTAACGGATCCACTGGCGAGCGCGCTGCTAAGCGACGTCGCAACATCATTCTCGGAGCAATCGCATTTGGAGTATTGGCGCTCGCCCTTCTTGCCGTTGGTGTGCTGCCTAAAAATAGTGGAACGAGCGGTTGTACCCGGCGCGAACCGTGCCCATCAATTACTACGACGGTTGCCCCAACTACGACAACTATCGGGACGGGCGGGGGGTCACCCGTAGTCACTACAACTACTCCGTAGCCCTCCACCGATCTTGAAATATTGATTCGCGAGTTAAAACCTAGGTAAAATCAGACCCACCAACTAAACCTTCGGAAGAGTTATCGGAGCACGAAGTCAGGTTGCACACCTGCATACTTCAGCTCCGGATCAGTCGGGTCGCCTTCAACTGAGAATGTGCCAACTGTGTTGGACCCTGTTTTAAAAAGCGAAGGGGCTGCAATAATGGAGACTCGCTGATTCCCCAATATGTCGGTGAACGATCTCCCCACGCCTGCAACCTTGCCATTAACGACAACCGCAATAAGCGCCTGATCTTTATCAGTGAGGGTTCGGCGAACAAGGGTCCAAGGAGCTGTCAATCCGTCTGAGGCCTTAACCCATGTAAGCCATCCGCTGACAAGCTCCGCGTCCCCCCGGATCAGGGGCCCCGCATCACGCCCGACGAGAGAATGAAACTCGGAGGCAGATCCATAACCGTAAAGACGTAGGTCGTCTCTGGATCCCAACGAAATCGGAGGGGTCGCAAGCACTCTCTGGAAACCAGACGTTTCTGGGTATCTTGTAAAAAAATCCTTCGTTGATTTACCCTTGATAGTTGGGGAATTTGTAGCGAACTGAAGCACTTTTAAGGAGTCTTCTTTGCGCTCTCGCCTCAGCAGTGATACCCCGTCAATCTTCCATGGGATATTGACTTGGAGGATATCGGCAATTGTCGGGAGAATGTCGATTGATCGCGCTGTTCGGTCGTCGATAGACCCGGCACCACTATTCCCTGGGTATTTCATCAGCAGAGGCACCCAAAGAATATCGTCATAATTCGAGCGGTCTGGCTCCCGAGCCAATTTACCCGCATCGAAGGAGACTCCATGATCTGCAGTTAACACTATGAGGGAATCGTCATAAGCCCCTATCTCTCGAAGCCTCTCTGTAACCTTACCCACGAGGGCGTCGAGGGCTTGAGTCTGTAATAGGTGGCGCTGCCGGGCACTTTGGGCTGCCGCCTCTGATACCCAGGTTCCCACGTTGTTAAAGACATCAAGGCCATCGGGGATCGTCTCCGAGTTGGCCTCTGTGTCGTAAATCCGTCCGTCTGGGAGGCGTATCCAAGGATTGTGGGGAGTCAGGACGTGAAGATAGTCAAGCCTTGGCGTTGAGGAAGGTTGAATGGAGGCTACGAATTGCTCGCCGTGCGGCAGACCATCCGCAATAATTGAGTCGTAACAGAGACAAGGAGGCGGCTTAGAACCCGGCTTAGCAAAGTCGCCCCATAGCCTCACAGCATTTGCAATCAGACGCCTCATTGTTCCCTTGTCAGGCTCGCAGGCAGCACGCGAGCAGAGCGCTTCTCTACTTGACTCAATGGCATTGATTGAGTACTGGGACCCAACCAATGAGAACAGACTGTTTGGATAATTCGCCGCCATGGGGAGAGCATCAGGATTCTTGGTATACAGCGAAGTAGCAATTGCAGGGACTGCTGTCACCGTGTAATACGAGACGGTTGTCGTATTGCGGTACCACCTCGCATCGCTAGCAAGGGCTGAGATATTTGGGAAGAGTCCATTATCTATGTGTCCAGATCCATCCAAAAGTGAACCAAGCGCTAACTCATCTGCAACGATCATAACTACCCTGTGCGGATTATCGACATGCACATCAGCACTTGGGGAACTGTTGCCGCTTAAAAACATCGGGCGAATATTTGGCCCAAGCAGGAACATGATCCCGAAGAACGCAGGGGTTATTGCAAGCACTCGGAGGAAGGTGGTCGCACTAGAGAATCGTCTCAGTGATACGAATGCGAAACCGAAAACCAAGGTGGTACCTAGCAGCAGTAGCCATGTGACCCAGGTGGTTAGGTTCCCGAGAATCTCCCAAGCGATCACTCCAACAACTGCCGAAACAATTACCTGATGCACGGCAGGTCGGTTCCTACGAAAGAGCGCCCCAACAATCAATTCGATCAGGAGAAGAGCGAAGGCAGGTAGGACTACCACAAGGACCGTTAACGCAATTAGCTGAACACGACTCGGGTTAGACCCGACGATCTCTTCACCAGCGGCGATCCGGAGCGATTCAAATAGTGGCTGCGCAACTCCTATTCCGGTGATACCAATAAGTTCGACAAAGGACCAGAGAGGACTAGGAATCTTTGCCAGACGACTCGAACCCGCCTGAACTACATCCTTATTTTTGACCACATTCAGACTTTAAACCATTTTGAATGGTTACAGAACGCTCACCTTCGTGCTACGGAGTTTTGCCCTAGACGCCCCATGAGTCGCGCGGCGAAAAGACATTTGGTTTAGATTGGCCTCTCTGCAGCAGCAGATAGATAAAGGATTATCGAAATTGATTGCTCTGCTTAAGTTGGTGAGCGTTTGGATTTGACCTGACTGCGAAGCCAACCCCATCCACCGGTAGACCACAGCGCCCAGATCACAAGCACGGGCTGGAACCACAGACGCACGAATCTCTGAGTATCAGAGTCCAAGCCAAACGCACTTTTACCCTCGACAAACTGTGCAATGTTTCCAGGGAAAATTGCGATGAAGAAAGCAGCTACAATCACTCCAACAATCGGAGCCCGACGACGCGCAAATAGCAGCGCCGCTCCGAGAGTTATTTCCACTATTCCCGATACGACTACCACTGTGTCAGCAGCGATCGGGATCCAAGAAGGTACCTGAGCCTGGAACTCAGCGCGCTGCGCTCCTAGATGACCAATGCCTGCAAAGATCAAAAAGGCCCCAAGCACCCAACGTGCAAGGACTAACAAGCGGCGACTCCAAGGACTCATTACCAAATACTACGGCAAATCCAATCAGTGAACTGCGCCCCAGGACGCTGCGAGCAGGAATTAAAGGGAATTGCTAAACCATATGACATTTTCGCTACGCGCTACCACGCGTTGTGAGGTCCTGATTAAGGCACTAAGAAGAACGAGAGAGCAAACCCAACATGGGTTTATTCCTACGTTGAGTTTTCCGTTTGGACAAATGGTGCGGCACCAAGCAGCACCTTCCAAGTTTGCCCCGCCATAATCGCTCCGGCGAGATTGGTCCGATTGAGGTTCACCCGCCTCATGTCAGCACCTGTCAGGTACGTACGACTCATATTTAGGCCCCGCAGCAAACGGTATCGACAAAATATTCATGACTAAGGTTTGCGCCCGGAGCGACTCCTTGAGGCATCGGTCTCGGCCTAAAGATTTGGGCTAGCCAGTCGGTATCGATGGTTATGATGACTTGGCCGTTCAAGTCGAACGCGTCTCCACCGCTACCCCCTCCTCGAGCTACATCCCCTGACAATGTTTTCATGTACTGCCTAAACATGGCCATTACGCGAGGAACCTCTGCCGTAGCAGAGGTTCTCGATGTTTATCGATGATGCCGGGGGTTCGATTTAAACCAACGACCTTCGGGTTCAGAGTTCTATGCAGCGCTATAGGACAGTGCTCCTAGGGAATCGTGAAGAACTCGTCTGAGGGCCCCGGCCGTAAAATCCAGACGAGCCACAGACTAAGAACTGCAATGAAGCTAAACGTCAAGGTAAGTGCCCCGAGGGGCGGCGCCCAAGCAGCGTTGGACCAATACTTGAATGCGCCGTTATAGCCAACACTAAAACGCCTAAGACTCTGCGCAAACGCTAGGACGTGACAAACTCCGAGTGAAATCCCAACCACCAGAGCAAGGCGGCTGCGGGCGAGTCGGTTGCCTATTGAGGAGTCCCCCATTAGGTACGCGCCCAGGATCGGCACGCCTACTGCGAGTGGGAGCGTATAGCGCCCCTGCCAGAAGGCCACGGCGCTGCGCATAGTGAGGTACTCAAACACGACAGGAAGTAGAGCCGTTGCAGCAGCGAGGAAGAAGAGCCCGGCTGCCGCCCGCCGAGACGAGATTGCCAAGCCCAGAACTAGAACGAAACCAATTAGAGCAGCCCAAATAATAATTACTGCATAGGGAGCCTTGAATCCCATCCACCCAAAGTCGCTAATCATGCTGTCAAAGAAATAGCCGCTACGTGCGATCGCCCTGCGCATCAATTCGTTATTAGAGAGGTTGGCGACCGTACTGGGACCTAAGTTGAGAAAACTCTGCTTTCCAGGGGACGGGCGCAGGTCGAGTGGAGCGATCGCTGTGTTCCAAACAACCTGAGTTGCCGAAAGGACCATGATTACTAAAGCGGCGATTTGCAATCCGCGATCACGGAGTAGGCGCCTAACGATAGGCATGCCTGCTATTAAAGCAGAGGTCCCTAAGATCACGGCAATCCAAATCGGCGCGAAATTTCGCGAGAGGCCAAGGGCAGAGAGTGCAACTGCAAGCCTGATAACAAGCCGACGATCAAGCCGGCCCTCGGCCGGCGCGACAATAAGTGCGAGTGCGCTCCCCCAGGCTGCTATCGCTGCCGGGATCTCAAGACTCTGGGGATTCACTGTCCCGTTGATAAAAAGAACAACCGGTGTGACTGCGACAGCAAGCCCCAATGCTCCAACACGACCGCTTGGAAATGAGCGCACCGAAGCCAACGCACTTGCGAGAAGTGCTCCACATAACAATGCCGATAGGTATCGCATTAGATAGACCCCGCGAGCCTGCACCGAAATGAGTGACGGGATACCTACAACCGAATAGTACAAAGGAAAGTAGGTCCCGGCAGGTGTGTCACTATGAACAATCCTCTCGGAACCCTTATACTTAAGACAGTCGGCTGTCGCATTGTTTTGAAACGCGTAGCAGGAAACCGAAGAGCTCGAGACGACGACCTCTGGTATATCAATCGCACGCCAACCTCCATTAGTCCGCGGAATTTTATTGCCAAGCCACTGACCACGCTCGACCGATACAGCGCGAGTGACATGACTAGGCTCGTCGGGCCCTGCGAACAGGGGCAATGCGGTTGCCCAAAGGATCCCAAGTAGCGAAAAGAGGGCGAAGGAAATCCACCAAACTCGTCGCGTGCTACGCGCTGCCACTGTGCGGCGAGTCGGGGCAAGGTCCACAACTAGTGACCATAGCGGATTTTCTCGATAGTGATGCTCTCTCCGCAACGTCGAGCGAGTCAGGTTTGAGCCCGATACTGATTGAAATTTTTCAAACCGAAAGGTGTCTAGGCCCGGGATAAATCTCCAGGCTGCAATATTGCTTGGAGAAAATTTGCCAGATCATAAACTCGCTAAATCGCAAGTTCGCTGCATCACATTTGCCTCTGGACGGTAATTAAATTCGTTGAACGAGCGCCCCCATCTATGGGGACGGAATCGAAATATGAGACGGAATGACATCTGCTCGACTCAGACGTTTCGTTGAAGTATCCACACTATTCCATCAGAAGTAAACTTTAAAATGTAAGGATGCTTCGTCTCTGGAGCTCAGATGCTCAACGACTGCCCAGCCGAACTTGACGACTTACACCGAGAAGTTCGTCAACCGAGGCGCAGTGTTCTTCTTCTATGCCGGAAAACCCGTATTCGAATTGATCAACCCGGAGGGCAAGGCCTACATCATGCAGGCGTACTGCATCGTTATAGACCCGACGGATGGAAGTACCGGACTCGCATCCTTGACGAGGAACTCGTTATCGACACAACCGACCACATCGCAACAGCGTTGCAGGACGAGCTGGAGAACACCTACACACTGCCGAACTGATCCGTTCGGCAAGCGGCACACTCCTCCAGCTATCTCACGCTCTTTTGAACACTGCTTAAACAGTGCCGTTACGCGATGAACCCCTGCCGTAGCAGGGGTTCTCGATATTTCTTGCTGTTTCTCGATGGTGGCGGGGGTTGGATTTGAACCAACGACCTTCGGGTTATGAGTTCTATTCAGCCCTCAAGCAGGCACTCAGATATTCGTCAAAATCCTTATAAACACTGGGCTTTGACTACCCAACAGTTCGTACTGTATTTGGCTGTTTAGCGTTGTCTCGCGGCCTGTACGCGGCCTGAGGAGGACACCCAATCTCTAATGGTTTAAACCATAAAGAACTGGCTACCTATATATAGGTACTTGTTTCTATTTGGGTTTCTTTGAAGCCTGCAGGTACCCCTCTTTGCTGTAGTGATGTTGTCCTTACATGCAGCCCTGTTATAGACACCTATGTAGGCATTCCTCCCTCACCCAAAGGTTTGATATCTCGTCTTGCGTTCACTCTCGGTGAGGCTTAAGGTTCTCCCCCATGGGCAGGCTCAAGCGCTACAAATGGCTACTAATCGTTTTGACACTCAGCGTTGCTTTCGGTGGTGTCGCTTATGCCGGATACAACGTTGCAATAATCGCTTCGAGTCCTAGCGACCAATGGCATGCGTGTGTGAGTAATACAGGCGTCGTGCGAGCTGGCACGCTCAGGCTTAACAGTTATCCAGCATCTTGTCCTCGCCCTACAGACACGGTACGCAGTTGGAACGCTTCAGGACCTAGCGGTGTAAACGGTCTCGATGGTACGGACGGTCAAGACGGAGCTACAGGTGCGACCGGCCCTACCGGGCCTGCGGGAGATCCAGCAACTACGACCTCATCTACCTCTAGTACTACGACAACTACAACTGTCCCCGTTTTCTCCCAGCAAGCCACAGCGATAAGCGCCGGAAATGGCCATACTTGCGCTCTGCTCTCCGGTGGAACCGTCAAATGTTGGGGATACAACAACGTCGGCCAACTCGGCAACGGGA
>CAFBNL010000044.1_pt1 | contig 10913 bp, 10 predicted proteins | sample 7269241 | NCBI WGS metagenome assembly CAFBNL01 (sample SAMEA6814093, study PRJEB35770) | uncultured Actinomycetes bacterium | biome: Freshwater; feature: Freshwater reservoir; material: water | place: Czech Republic | collected 2017-05-23 | depth 30m m
CGCGCCCATGGGTCTCGGAGGGGAATGCGGTTCATCGCCGAGCGGCGGTGCCGAGAGGAGCCAATAAAAGTATGCAGCCCCGCTTAGCGAGGAACGGCGTTATCAAGATAAGTCTTGATGCCCGTCACGAGGTGCGGCCGACCGCCGCCGATGTCAGTTCAGTTCCAAGTTCACTTTTTCACAAGATCGTTGCTCGTATTTCACAGAGCACCGGGATCGGCAACGCCCGCCATCACGGCCTGCGCCTAGCCGCCCCACATCGCCGAGGCGCAACTGCGCTCATCGCCTCCGGCCTACTTCTCACCGGAGTTCTTGGCACAGCGACCGCCGCTGCTGAACTCACCTCCGACTCAGGGAATAAGTCTCCCAAGGTTCGGCTCGTGTCACCTCCAGTTACTGCCTCTGCAATTGCCGAGGCGCTCGCCGCTAAAGACGCCGCGCTAGCCAATTCGGTAATAGCGGCTGCGGCGTCTCGATTAGCAGATGAGCAGTCCCAATGGCGCCAGCAGAAGGCCTACGCCGCTCTCATGGGCACTGCCGGGCGAACCGGCGTCGACTGGGATGGAATCGCGTACTGCGAGACCGAGGGGAATTGGTCTATGAGCGGACCGCGTTATTCAGGTGGCGTTGGGTTCTATAACGGCACATGGGAGAGATTTGGTGGCGAGGAGTTTGCGGCTAACGCAGGCTCAGCTACTCGCGCGGAGCAGATCGTCGTCGCTGAAAGAGTTCATGATGCGTTTGGGCTAAGCGGCTGGGGATGTCGCGCCTACGGGTGATCTCTCGATCGCTCTTTCTGAACGCTGCTCCTGAATGCCGCCTCTGAATGCTGCCTGCTGATCTGTGCCGGATGACCCAAAAGCCTCCGATAGCGCGCTTCGTTCAACCATTGATCCGAAGCCTACGGTTAAGAGTGTGAATCAAGGCCCTGACTCCAATCCCGCAGACTTAAGCATTGGTGCGTTTAGTGAGGCTGCCCCGTGGATTATTGAGCCGGCCAATATCAGTTGGCTATCCGGAATTGAGGCCTTGCGAAGGGGCGTCGCCCGAGAGATCCCAATTGCTTTAAAGCGACCACGGACTCCACCTATCGGCCGATTCCTTAAAGTTGTTGGGTCTATCGGTCTCGTGCTTCTTCGCTGGTACCTTTTTGATAGAGGTAAAGAGCGCTCAAAGGCGCAGCTCTCAGAGGGCTTGCGAAAATCCTTTGAGCGACTTGGATCAACGTTCGTAAAACTTGGCCAGATCATCTCTGGTGGTGAGGGCCTCTTCCCCGAGGAATTAGTTGCACAGTTTCGCTTATTGCGAGACCGTGTACCGGCCGAGTCATTCGATGATGTTCGAACCGTTGTAGAGGCAGAACTCGGGAGACCAATCTCAGCCGTCTTTGAGTACTTCGATCAAACGCCACTCGCCGCTGCATCGATTGCACAGGTGCATGCAGCGCGCCTGCGCACCGGCGAAGAGGTAGTTGTCAAGGTACAGCGCCCGCGCGTTCAAGAATTAGTACGTAAAGACATCGCCACACTCTCTTGGCTTGCGCCATTCTTTGTAGGGAGGATTCCAGTAGCGGCTCTTGCAAACCCGCCTGCGCTAGTAGAGCTATTTGCGGAGACGGTTCTTGAGGAGCTTGATTTTCGACTTGAGGCATCGAACATGCTCGATGTTGCAGCGATCCTTGCTCGAACTAAGCAAAGTGCGATCATCGTTCCGCGCCCGCACCCGACGCTTGTCACCCGACGCGTAATGGTGATGGAGCGTCTCTCCGGATTCTCGTATGACGATGTTGAGGGCATGGTCGCAGCAGGGATAGACACCTCTGCTCTACTGCGCGCCGGGTTGATCTCCTTCCTTGAGGGAGCGCTTCTATATGGGGTATTTCATGGAGATCTTCATGGTGGGAATCTCTTTGTACTTCCAGACGGGCGCACAGCGCTTCTTGATTTCGGGATAACTGGACGTTTGAGCGACGCCAAGCGATCCGCTCTGCTCCGTCTCCTCCTTGGTGGCTCGCTTGGGGATCTGCGAGGGCAGTTAGAGGGCCTGCGCGACTTGGGAGCATTCCCGATGGATACAGATTTAGATGCGGTTATTGCAGACCTTGGGCTCGATGGTCCGGTCAAAGACCCAACTCGCATGAATGCAGATGAATTGACATCTGAGTTACGTGACTTAACGAAGAAACTGCTTGGTTATGGAGCGCGAGTTCCTAAGGAGTTAATGCTCTTCGTGAAGAACATGGTGTTCCTAGATGGAGCTACCGCAACACTCGCTCCTGACCTCGACATACTCGGCGAGATCATGCACGTATTCACCTATTTTCAAGAGCACCACGGCGAGCGCCTTGCCGCAGAGTTAGGTCTCGACCCTAATGAGCATCTCGAGATTAATATGGACTCGGTGAGAGGCTCAATGGGGATCGATGAACAGATCGATACCTTGACCTATGCCGAGGTGAAGGCCAGGCGTGACTTAATTTCACAGCGCATGAAGGGCCGTGGAATAGGGCGTTAATTCTGCTCAGCGTGGAGTCTGTCCTACGCTCTAATACCGCACCCTCTACGATGAAGCTGTGATCACAACCTTGGTTCATTTGGGGTCAATTCCTAGCCCCTCAAACAGCGTTATTCATCTTGGTCCTCTACCCCTGCATCTCTACGGGTTAATTCTCGCTATTGCGGTACTTGTTGCCGCGCGCATCTCCGAGAATCGCTGGGTCAATCGTGGTCACGAGGCCAAGGAATTCGGCGATCTTGTTATCTGGATCATCATCGGTGGAGTCGTTGGAGCTCGCGCGTATCACGTTGCTAGTGATTATCAACTCTTTACAGGTCACTGGTTCGACGCTTTTAAAATTTGGCAAGGGGGCTTGTCGATCTGGGGCGCGGTAATCGGGGGCGCCGTCGTGGTAGTTCTACTTGCGCGAAAACGTAAGTTGGATTTAGGGGACCTCGTTGACTCCATTGCTCCGGGACTCGTTCTCGCCCAGGCAATAGGGCGTTGGGGGAACTGGGCGAACCAAGAACTTTTCGGGAAGCCAAGCAACCTTCCTTGGGCAGTCGAGATCGACTCGGCGCATCGACCAGCGCAATACGCGAATACCGCTACTTTCCACCCCACTTTTCTCTACGAATCCCTCTGGTGTCTTGGGGTCTTTGTGGCGCTATTAGTAATCGAGCGGAGATTCAGATTGATGAAAGGGCAGGTACTTGCCCTCTATCTCATCCTCTATACGGCTGGTCGATTCGTTTTCGAGAACATGCGCACGGATAAGGCGCATGTGATTGGACCCCTCAGGCTTAATGCATGGGTGAGCCTTGTCGTCTGTATAGGCGGGATTCTCTGGTTTCTTTGGCTACGAGGCCACGGAACTCCAGCGGTTCCTCACGTTGATCGACTCCCCGCATCGGTAGATCAATTGCCAGAGTCGTAGAATGGGGCTCCCCCCCTACTAGGAGTCTTTCCCGATGAACACCGTTACGAAAACATCGGCTGCTCGCGCTGTCGCCGCCTCCAAAATTTACGGATCAGGAGATGCAGAGGTACGTGCACTTGATTCGATCAATGTTGAGTTTGCCTCCGGTATGTTCACCGCGATTATGGGCCCATCTGGCTCTGGTAAGTCAACACTTCTCCATGTGCTCGCCGGCTTAGACCCGGTGACAAGTGGAGAGGTTTTCATCGGCGACATCGAGTTGAGCTCGCTGAAAGATAAAGACCTAACACTTGTGCGGCGTGATCGCCTCGGATTTGTATTTCAATCTTTCAATCTCATCCCCACCCTCAATGCGCTTGAGAATATGACGCTCCCGCTTTCTCTCGGTGGACGCAAAGCCGACCCTGCTTGGCAGGACGAGGTTGTTAAGGCAGTCGGACTTGGAGACCGCCTAGGTCATCGCCCGAATGAACTATCTGGTGGCCAGCAGCAACGTGTAGCGGTAGCTCGAGCGTTGCTCTCGAAGCCCGAGATTGTTTTTGCTGATGAGCCAACCGGAAACCTCGACTCGCGGAGCTCTAGCGAGGTGCTCTCGTTTATGCGCGCAGCGGTAGACAACTTCGGCCAAACGATTGTGATGGTTACTCACGATGCAGGGGCTGCTGCGTATGCAGATCGCGTGGTATTTCTTGCCGACGGGAGTATCGAGGCAGAGTTGATGAATCCAACTTCCGCGACTGTCCTTGACCGCATGAAGCAACTCGGAGGCTGACCAGAAGTGTGGAGAGTCACGCTCAAGGGTCTACTTGGCCACAAATTACGCTTCATGCTCACCGGGCTAGCGGTATTGCTTGGTGTCGCATTTATGGCTGGGACGCTTGTTCTTACCGACACGATCCAGGTCATCTTCGATGATCTTGTCGCCTCTGTTAATGATGGTACCGATGCATTCGTGCGTTCAAACGAGGTAGTCGACAGCGCATTCGGGGAGGAGCGCAACCGCGTCAGTGCAGACTTACTCCCTCAAGTGAGAGGCGTGCAAGGGGTTGCCCAAGCAGAGGGCGACCTGCAGTTCTATGCACAGGTTGTAGACGCGAAGGGTGAGGCAATTGGCAACCCAGGTCGCGGGGCGCCAAGTTTCGGGTTCATCTGGAACCCCGGCCGTCTCAATGCGTACAGACTCGTCGCCGGCAACTCGCCTAGTGCTCCGGGTGAGGTTGTTATTGATCGGGGCACAGCGAAGAAAGGTAATCTCCGCGTCGGATCAAAAGTGAAAGTGCTTTCACAGAGCGCTCCAGAGGATTTCAAAGTCGCTGGCATTGTCACCTTCGGCGAGGCGGACTCCCCAGCGGGGGCAAGCGTCTCACTATTCACTTCTGAGGAGGCGCAGCGCTTAAGCGGTGCGGTAGGGCAGTACGACGGCATCTCAATATCAGCGGTGGATGGCGTCTCCCAGGAACAAATGGTGCGCCGCATAGATGCCGCACTCTCTGATCCCAAAGTTGAGGTGATTACTGGTGATGCCCTCACGAAAGAGAACCAGGACCAGTTCACTCAGCAGCTCTCCTTCTTCAGTACTGCTCTACTCGCTTTCGCACTGATATCTCTCTTCGTTGGTTCGTTCATCATCTTCAATACCTTCTCGATCATCGTTGCCCAGAGAACTAGAGAGATCGGATTGATGCGCGCTATCGGTGCATCGCGTAGTCAGATCGTTAAGTCTGTAATTGCAGAGGCAGCACTGGTCGGGATACTCGCCTCTGCCGTCGGGTTGGGGATCGGAATTTTGCTTGCTGCCGGACTCAAGGCACTGTTGGCTGGTCTGGGGATTGATATCCCTGCTGGGGCGACTCAAGTGCTACCCCGCACAATCATTCTCTGTTTAGGCGTTGGAACTTTCGTCACAATCGCTGCATCCGTTCTGCCATCGCGCAAGGCATCGCGCATATCTCCGATGCAGGCACTGCGCAGCACAGGGTCAGACCCGATGAAGCAACTAGGGCGACGATCAACAATCGGTGTCGTGATAACTGCGGTGGGGATCGGGTCCCTTCTATATGGACTATTCGGTAATGTTGGCAACCCAACACTCTTTGTAGGTATCGGGGCGCTGGTTGTATTTCTCGGTGTGGCTGCTCTAGGCCCAGTGATTGCTCGCCCCGTGAGTCGCGTGCTCGCTGCTCCTCTACCAAAACTCAAAGGTATGGTCGGAGTACTCGCACGCGAGAATGCAGTACGCAATCCGCGCCGCACCGCCTCGACCGCCGCTGCGCTGATGATTGGCGTAGCCCTTGTTGGATTCATAACAATCTTCGCAGCATCTATCAAGAACTCAATCGCAACTGCGGTCGACTCTGCATTTACTGCAGACTTTGTTGTAGCTGCAAAGGGGGGAGGCCCGCCGAGTCTCTCTGGGTTTAGCCCCGATCTCGCCCAAAAGATCAAAGAGGTTCCAGGAGTAGGTGCCTCAAGCGGACTGCGATTCGCTGGAGCCGAACTGCAGGGTAAAGGCGTATTTGTTATTGCATCAGACCCCGCAACAAGTACGCAACTCTTCGATGTGAAACCTGAGAGTGGCGACTTCAAACAACTTGGAATCAACGACGTTGCAGTCTCTTCAGATCGAATGAAGAAAGAGGGATGGGTTCTTGGTCAGAGAATCTCGGCAAAATTTCCAAAAGGAGCATCTACTCTAAAAATTACAGCGGTCTTTGGTATGGGGCAGCAGGCTGGACTCTCGGACTACTTCATATCGCTCGCCGGATACGACGCCCACTACACGCAGCAACTTGATAGTCAGGTATACGCAAAGGTCGCGGACGATGCGAACCCCCGAGTCGTTGGGCGAGACATTAAGAAGATACTGAAGGAGTACCCAACCGCAGAGTTGCTTGATCAGGAGCAGTTCAAGGCGACCAGATCTGGGCAGGTTGACCAAATTCTTAATCTCATCTACGCGCTACTCGCACTTGCCGTTGTAATTGCCCTAATCGGTATAGCGAACACACTTGGACTCTCAATTGTTGAGCGAACCAACGAATTAGGGCTTCTTAGAGCAGTTGGCATGACGCGTCGCCAACTTCGCTCTGCAATTCGTTGGGAGTCGGTGATAATCGCATTGCTTGGGACCGCACTCGGATTAGTGATAGCGGTTTTCTTCGGCTGGGCGCTTGTTACTGCGTTGCGCGATCAAGGGTTGGCAGGTTTTGTTGCACCAGTCGATCGATTAGCAGTGATTGTGGTTCTCGCAGGGCTTGCTGGAGTGATAGCAGCTATTCTTCCGGCACGACGCGCAGCTCGGTTAAATGTTCTTGATGCTATTTCTCAGGAATAACTGAGCGCTTTTGCGCCGACTATTAGAAGAAGCCCTTAGCGACTGCTCTTAGCCGCATCAGGTATCGCGCAGCTTCGCGTCTTTTGCCTTGACCATCTCTGCAAGCCCTGCCTGGTAGCTCTCCATCCGTCGTTGGAGGTCGAGATCCGAGGAGGCAAGAATTCGGATTGCGAGCAGCCCAGCGTTTCGCGAGTTCCCAACCGCTACTGCAGCGACTGGTACCCCCGAAGGCATCTGCACAATTGAGAGTAGCGAGTCGAGTCCATCGAAATTCGCTAATGGCACGGGTACTCCGATGACTGGGAGCGGCGTCATGGATGCCGTCATCCCAGGGAGGTGAGCGGCGCCGCCGGCACCAGCGATGATGACCCGAAGGCCACGCTCAGCTGCATGTTTGGCATAGTCCCACATGACATCCGGGGTGCGGTGGGCGGAGACGATCCGCACCTCATGAGCGATATCGAACTCAGTCAGGGCCTCAATAGCCCCCTGCATAACAGGGAGGTCTGAGTCGCTCCCCATGATTACTCCGACTACAGGCAGGCTCGCGGTCACCCCTTGACGTTAGCGTCTTGACAGGGCTCAGTGGCGAGCCGGAGAACAGGAGCAACAAATGCTTAAGACCAGACTTACTGACATGCTCGGAGTCGAGCACCCAGTGATGCTCGCAGGAATGGGTGGAGTCTCTTACCACCGTCTTGTGGCTGCAGTATCAGAGGCCGGCGGCTATGGCACTTTTGGGGCCTCCACCATGAGCGGGGAGGACATGGTCACGGAGATGCGCGCCGCTCGCGCACTCACCGATAAGCCGTTTGGTGTGGATCTACTTACCGCCATGCCAGACCGACTCCTCTCGGATGTCGAGACACTGATCCGAGAGGGTGCAACTGTCTTCGCTGCCGGGCTCGGAGTGCCTCGAGATGTAATTGCACTCTGCCATGAAAAGAATGTGTTGGTGCTCTCGATGTGCGGGAAGGTTCGCCACGCGATTGCCGCCGTGGAGGCGGGCTGCGACATTGTTGTTGCACAGGGAACCGAGGCAGGTGGGCATACTGGTCAGGTTGCAACCTTCCCGTTGATACCCCAGATTGTTGATGCTGTCGACGGGCGTGTACCCGTCGTAGCGGCTGGAGGAATCTTTGATGGTCGCGGGCTTGCTGCAGCGCTTGCACTCGGAGCAGAGGGAGTCTGGATCGGAACTCGCTTCATTGCAACGCCTGAGGCGCGCAGTGCTCCCGGCTACAAAGAAGCACTGCTGCGCGCGGCAGAGGACGACACCGTAATCAGTAAAGCGTTTACTGGTAAGACACTGCGAGCTGTTCGCAACTCAATGACGACTCACTTCGAGAAGCACCCAGAGGAGTTATCGCCTTTTCCAACGCAGTTGATTAAGGCGATGGAGGGCGGATGGATGCATCTAGGGGCTGAGGAGTCAACACCAGGGGTAGATCCAGATCGCGAGTGCTACCCGGCCGGACAGGGTGTAGGCGCAATAAATTCAATCGAGCCTGCTGCAGATATTCTTCACCGCATGGTTGAGGACGCAGAGGCCGTGCTCCGCGGTATGCCGAGATATTTACCGTAAGTATCTAGCGGAAGTATTTAGCCTAGATATTTAGCTATTTCGACGCATCTTCTCTTTCTCGCTAGCGAGGTCAGACTCATACATCATCTCTACTAGTTCGCGAAAACCAACTTTAGGGGTCCAGCCAAGTACTTCTTTGGCCTTGGTGGCGTCACCCATTAAGAGGTCCACCTCTGCAGGGCGGTCAAAGCGATTGTCATGTCTCACGTATGGTTCCCATGAGTCGTATCCAGCAATCTCGAACGCAAGGTCAAGGAACTCGCGGATTGTGTGGATCTCTCCTGTCGAGATCACATAATCGTCGGGGACTTCTTGCTGGAGCATCAACCACATGGCCTCGACGTAGTCGCCGGCAAATCCCCAGTCACGCGCTGCCTCGAGGTTCCCAAGGCTGATCTCGTTCTGGAGTCCTAGTTTGATGCGTGCGAGAGAGTTCGTGATCTTTCGAGTGACAAACTCAAGTCCACGAAGTGGTCCTTCGTGGTTGAAGAGAATGCCGCTACTTGCATGCATTCCGTAAGCCTCGCGATAGTTCATTGTCGTGTAGTGCCCAAAGACTTTCGCAACTCCATATGGTGAGCGCGGGTGGAAGGGGGTCCGCTCGGTCTGAGGCGTTTCACGAACCTTTCCAAACATCTCAGATGACGACGCTTGGTAGAAACGAATCGGGTTGTTATCTGTGCCGCCGACGATGCGCACCGCCTCAATCATTCGAAGGACCCCTAGGCCTGTGATCTCCGCAGTAAGTTCAGCTTGCTTAAAGGAGAGCTGCACAAAAGAAATGGCACCAAGGTTGTAGACCTCATCTGGCTGAACCTGTTCTACTGCAGCGATCAGGGATGAGAGATCGCGCAGGTCGCCATCAATCATCTCAATGGCTGGGTTCTCCTCTAAGACCATCTCGGCCTTCGGGTTGGCCTGACCACGAATGAGTCCGAAGACTTGATATCCGTTCTCCACTAGGAGTTTGGATAGGTGTCTACCGTCTTGGCCAGTGATTCCAGTTACCAGTGCGCGCTTCATGTAACTCCTAGTTACGTTTGTGCCAAGCAGATTTGGGAATCGCTGTTTTAGCGTCCCGAAGGATACACCGCGTCTCTAAATACTTCGGCGAGTCCATTCGGGGTCTAATTGCATGAGGAACTCAGCGCACCGCTGCTCTTCGTCCGTCTCGCCAATGGCCCCAGCGCTGCGGCGCAGCCCGTCTACGGCCCGCAAAAATCCACGGTTTGTAGGCTCGCTCCAGCGAACCCATCCAGAGCCTCGCCACCCCGATTGACGCAGGCGGTCAAGGCCGCGGTGGTACCCGACTCGATAGCAGGCGTATGCCTCGACATCGTCACGGGCTAGATCGCCGAGCGTCGCCCAGGCCTCGAGGTTGCGTGGCCACTGCGCTACTACATCTGAGACGAGGTCTCGACGAGAGGCTGGCGGTGCAGCGAGTGCGTGAGAAAGGGCATTTGAGGCCTCGGGCTCCTCAGGGGCGAGCCGGGTCTCAGGGGGGCCATTTGGGTTGAGGCTGATTGGTTGATCGGTCATATGGCACACGCTACGTGTATTTCTCACCACAATCCTCATACAACCTGGCTTTTGATGATTGGAGCCTGAAAGATCCCGAGCGGGCGAGCATGTGGTTTTGTCGTGCTCCACCGGTACGATTAGACGGTGAGCAAATCCGAAGTGAGTAAGAGTTCCGAGAAGACCGCGCACTCAACCCCGACGACGCGCCTCGTGCTCGTTCGCCATGCAGTTACTCCCCAGACTGGTCCGCTTCTCTCAGGGCGCAAGCCCGGGATCGATCTATCTGACGAAGGGCGCGCCCAGGCGAAGGCTGTCGGTATTCGTCTCGCACCTCCTGTAAGGATCGATCGAATATTTGCGAGCCCGATTGAGCGCACTCAGCAGACTGCCCAAGCAATTGCAGAGCACCACAATCTCGAGGTAGTGACCCTTGATGGTGTAATCGAGGCCGAGTACGGCGACTGGACCGGCGGTGCTATCGCGGAGCTGGCGCGTACAGATCTATGGAGGGTTGTTCAGACGGCACCATCGCGTGCGCGCTTCCCCAATGGTGAAGGTATAGCGGAGATGCAGGCGCGCATGGTCGCCGCTCTTGATGAGTTGATTACAAATCACGCGGGAGAGAATATTGTCGTGGTCTCGCATGCAGACCCGATCAAGTCGGCTATTGCGCATTACACCGGAATGCACCTGGACCTATTCCAGCGGGTAGTGGTATCGCCCGCGTCAGTGACTGTCTTCGAGTTTGGTGGATTCGGCGGATCTCTTGTGAAACTCAACGAGACCGGGAGCCTCTCCGAGCTCGTTTCTAAACCTAAGGGCGAAGACTCATGAGTGACGACAAGACAATTGAGTTTGAGGAGACTGAGTCGCTCGCTGCTGGCGCGATTGGGCGCCCGGGGGAGAGGGTCTTCTACGTGCAGGCCGAGCAGCGCGGAATGAAGATAACACTCTTGGTCGAGAAACAGCAGGTGGCGATGCTCGCTGCAGAGTCAGGCGCATTCTTGGATCGGCTAGCGGATGAGTTCCCTGAGGGA
>CAFBNL010000045.1_pt1 | contig 10911 bp, 8 predicted proteins | sample 7269241 | NCBI WGS metagenome assembly CAFBNL01 (sample SAMEA6814093, study PRJEB35770) | uncultured Actinomycetes bacterium | biome: Freshwater; feature: Freshwater reservoir; material: water | place: Czech Republic | collected 2017-05-23 | depth 30m m
GGCCCAAGAGAATCACAGAGATAAAGAAGATGAGAGCAGCGATCACCGTGAGGCGGTCGAGGTTGCGCTCAACGACGGTGCTCCCGGCCATTGAGCCACCGAGCTGACCCCCACCGAACATGTCAGAGAGTCCGCCACCGCGACCAGCGTGGAGGAGGATCAAAAGGATGAGCGTGAGCGCCATGGCTACGCATACAACGAGAATTATTGAGGTAAGCACATTTCTCCCTTAGCGGACGGGCGTGAAACTACCACGCAGAATGCTCGGATCGGCGAGTCCTGCGTGAAAAACACTCCGTACTGAGCCTCGAATCACCCTTTGCTCGCTACAGCACTAACCAACTGGCCTCGACAAGCCGTATTTAGCCAAATCTCACGATTCGGGCGAAATCATCTGGCTCCAGCGAAGCCCCGCCGACAAGCGCGCCATCGATATCAGCGCAGGCCATCAGTTCGCCAATATTTCCGGGCTTCACACTTCCACCGTACTGAATGCGCAGACTCTGAGCAGCGGTGACTCCGGCGATCTCCTCTACCTGCTTACGGATGAACGCACACATCGCTTGAGCGTCATCAGTGCTTGCTGTCCGCCCGGTGCCAATAGCCCATATGGGTTCGTAGGCAACAACGAGGGTTGCAATATTGCCTTTCGAGACCCCGGCCAAACCAGCGACTAGTTGCGCCGCCACCTTCGCCTCGGCACCACCAGCATCTCGTTCCGCAAGCGTCTCCCCTACGCAGAGAATCGGAACCATCGCGAACTTAAGCACGGCTTTAAGTTTGAGGTTCACTGTCTCATCGGACTCGCCGAAAATCTCACGTCGCTCCGAGTGCCCGACGATGACGTACTTGACATTTAGTTTGGCGAGCATCCCTGGGCTTACTTCCCCCGTGAAAGCACCACTATCTTCATGGAAACAATTCTGAGCACCAAGGGCCATAGGGATTCGATCGGCGTCGAGCATCGTCTGTAAGGATCGGAGGTCAGTAAAGGGTGGGCAGATCACGACCTCAACGTGCTCGTAATCAGTTTTATCCAACTGGTACGAAAGCTTCTGAGTCACTTGTATTGCTTGGTAGTGATCGTGATTCATCTTCCAATTACCAGCGATAATTGGCATGCGGGCGTTCTGGGTCGAGCTCATTGCAGGGGTCTCCCTTTTCGAAGTGCGGCAAGCCCAGGAAGGTCGCCTAACTCGAGGAACTCTAGTGAGGCACCTCCACCTGTGCTCATGTGATCGATCTGATCATCTAGATGCATCGCTCTAACTGCAGCAGCGCTATCTCCCCCACCAACGACGGTGAACCCGGAGCACTCTGCGACAGCCTCCGCTACCGTGATCGTCCCTCCAGCAAAGGGGGCAACCTCGAACACGCCCATCGGGCCGTTCCAAAGGATTGTTCGCGCCTCGCCGATTTGATCTGCGAATAGTGCTGCGGTCTCAGGCCCAATATCAAGGCCTTTCCAGCCATCGGGAATCGCATTGGCCTTGACGACGACTGCTTCAGCGTCCTCAGAAATCTCCTTAGCAATCACGATGTCTACGGGAACATCAACGCGCCCCGTTGCAAGGAGGTCTTTGCAGGCACCGATGAAATCAACCTCAAGTAGCGAATCGCCTACGGAATGACCTTGCGCTGCGAGGAATGTAAACGCCATTGCGCCGCCGACAAGTATGCGATCACATTTGGAGAGCAACGCCTTAATGATTCCTAGCTTGTCGGATACCTTCGATCCACCGAGTACCGCGATGAACGGCTTGGCGGGCTGACCAAGTAGCCCGCCCAAGGTCTCAACCTCGCTGCGGAGAAGCAGACCAGCCGCTGATGGAAGAAGCAGAGGTGGGCCGACAATTGAACCGTGCGAACGATGAGAGGCACCAAATGCGTCGTTGACATAGAGGTCGAATGGAGCCACAAGGTTCGATACGAAGGCTGGACTATTGGCCTCTTCACCTGCATCAAAGCGCAGGTTCTCGAGCATCATCACCTCGCCTCCGCTGAGCGAGGCAATCATTGAGTCTGCCCCCGAACCAAATATTTGATCTGAGAGTTCAATCTCCGCGCCGAGTAGTTCTGAGAGCCGCAGCGCAACGGGGGCGAGCGAGAACTTTGGATCAACTACGCCCTTTGGTCGCCCTAGGTGGGCAGCAATTACTACTGAGGCTCCTTGATTTCGCAACCAATCAATGGTTGGGATTGCCGAGGTAAGCCGCAGATCGTCAGCGACCACACCATCAGCTATCGGTGCGTTGAGTTCGCAGCGAACGAGAACCCTTGCACCCTTGATGGATGGAAGATCCTCAAGGAGAGGCAAATCAATTGGCATCTATCAACCGATGAAGCGGACCAGGTCAACAAGGCGGTTTGAGTAACCCCACTCGTTGTCGTACCAGCCAAGTACCTTCACAAGATTTCCATTCGCCGATGTATCGACCGCTGAGAAAATACATGAGGATGCGTTCCCAACAATATCGGCCGAGACAAGAGGCTCTTCGCTGTACTGGAGCACTCCCCGGAAGGCCGGATTAGCAGCCGCTGCAGCAAAAGCTGCATTGATCTCTTCAGGTGATGCTCCCTTGCGCAGCTCAACTGTTAGGTCTGTAATTGAGCCTGTAGGTGTCGGTACGCGAAGAGCCATACCGTCGAGGCGACCCTTCAACTGCGGAAGCACCAGCCCGATGGCACGGGCTGCGCCGGTGCTGCTTGGAATGATTGAGAGTGCCGCTGCACGCATACGTCGGAGATCAGGCTTTCCCGAACGCGAGGTCGCCGCTAGGTCCTGAAGGGATTGATCGGAGGTATACGCATGAACAGTTGTCATGAACCCCTTCTCGATGCCGTAGGAATCGTCGAGCACCTTTGCGAGCGGAGCGAGACAGTTAGTCGTGCAGGAAGCGTTGGAGATAACTGTGTGAAGCGCAGCGTCATAAGCGTCGTCATTTACTCCCATGCAGATCGTTACATCAGCATCGTTAGAGGGCGCAGAGATGATGACTCGTTTCGCTCCACCTGCAAGGTGTCCTGCCGCTCCATCTCTCGCAGTAAATACACCGGTTGATTCAATTACAACATCTACGCCCTCGTCGCCCCACGGCACATCTGCTGGATTCTTGGACTCAAGCTTTTTGATGTTTACACCGTCAATGGAGAATCCATTAGGGGAGACGGCTACAGCGTTAGCGAGCATTCCGCCGACAGAATCGTGCTTCAGAAGGAAGGCTGCAGTCTCGCTGTCACCGAATGGGTCGTTAACCGCTACGAGCTCAATGCCCGACTCTGCACCGCGGGCGAGAATCGCACGAGTGAAAGAACGACCGATACGCCCAAAACCATTGATGCCGACCCGTACCGCCATTTGATGCTCCTATTTCCAGGTTGATTGATACTCATTGCAGTCTTATCTAATGCTGTGGGGCCATTATCTACGCCACGAGGGTCAGGCTGTCGGATTCAAGGCCCGATGATCCAAATTTATCGCCGAAACCAAGGCCGAAATCTATGCCGGAGTATTCCATGAACCGATCTGGGAACTATTCCTTGAGCCGATCTCGGTGCCGAACAGTGGCGGAGTACCCCAGCCCCTCAAGTATCCCAACGAACGCCTCAGAGACAGCGACGCTGCGGTGCCTACCGCCAGTGCAGCCAAATGCCACAGAGAGGTACGACTTACCTTCACTCTCATATGCAGGGAGCGTAAGGGAGAAGAGGTCCGCGACTGACTGCAAATATTTTGGGGTTACAGGCTGGTTGAGTACATATTCTTTAACCGCCAAATCAGTTCCGTCTAAGGGTCGCAACTCCTCTACCCAATGTGGATTGGGGATGAAGCGAACATCAAAGACCAGGTCGACATCGACTGGAAGGCCATGTTTATATCCAAAGGAGACTACTGAGATCTGGAGTGTTCCAGGCCTGTGCTCGCCTAGACAGACTTCGTGCACTCGGTCGCGCAGTTCATGCACATTTAAACTCGAGGTATCGAGCACTACATCGGCTCGACCCTTGAGATTCTCTAAAAGAGACCGCTCCCTTGCTATTCCGTCGACGACTCGCTCGCTATCCGCTAGCGGATGTCGACGCCTTGTTGCTTCGTAACGGCGAACCAATACCTCATCGGCAGCGTCTAAGAAAATGACACGCGTCTGGGCGCCAGTTGCCTCCAAATCAGAGAGTGCCTCTATCAAATCCTCGACGAAGAGTCCAGATCGCACATCGACAACAAGTACATATTTGTTGACACGCTCACCGCTGCGTGCAAGGTCAGCGACTTTCCCAATCAATGCTGGGGGGAGATTGTCAATGACGAAGTAACCGAGATCCTCCAATGCGTCGGCAGCAGTGGAGCGCCCGGCACCGGACATTCCTGTGAGCACGGTCACCTCGAGGGGTGAACTCTGCGGGGTCATAGTTCTAACAATGGCAGGTCTGGAGGCTCATTGGGTTGTTCTTCTGCAATATCAACCGACTCAAGCTGCAGATCGTTTGGAAGAGCAGCGCCATGAAGTGCTCGATATAGAGCCTCTCCGGCGGATTCTGGGAGCCAGCCCAACCCGGTAAGCGTATCTTCGCTCTGCTCTCTTAGGCGCTTCACCGACCCGAACTCTTTAAGTAGACGCTTCCTTCGCACCGGCCCCAGCCCTGGCACCTCGTCGAGGACCGAGGTAGTCATACGTTTGTCTCGACGCGACCTGTGGAAAGTAATTGCGAACCTATGCGCCTCATCCCTTACTTGCTGGAGGAGATAGAGCGCCTCCGAGTTGCGGTCAATCTCAATCGGGTCACTCTGGCCGGGGACATAAACCTCCTCAAAACGTTTAGCGAGGCCCACTACGGGAATGTGCGAAAGGCCGAGTCTCTGCAGCACATCGACCGCCACGCTTAGCTGCCCCTTCCCTCCATCAACAACAACGAGTTGCGGTGGGTAACCAAAACGCTTGCCTGCCTGAGCACCCTCATCCCTGTCGCGTAGATATGCAGTAAACCTGCGGGTGAGTACTTCATCCATCGATGCGAAGTCATCCTGCCCTAGCGAGTGTTTCATCGCAAAGCGTCGATACTCAGAGCGTTTAGGGAGCCCATCCTCTAGAACAGTCATTGACGCAACAATCTCCGTGCCCTGAAGGTTGGAGATATCGAAACACTCGATGCGTAATGGCGCCTCTGGGAGTCCGAGTGCTTGCTGAAGTTCGTTTAAGGACCTAGCTCGTGCATTGTGATCGCTCGATCGTTTCAAACGGTGGCGAGCAAAGGCATCCACCGCGTTGCGCTCCACGGTCTCGGCGAGCACTTTCTTTGGACCACGCTTAGCGACTCGCACTACAGAGCGCTTACCTCGCACAGAGGAGAGCAATTCTTCGATGCTCGCCTGATCTGCTGGTAGGACTGGCACCAATATCTCCGGAGGCACATCATCGGCGGCGGCCCCCGCATAGAGAAGCTGGAGCACCCTCGCAATCAATGCTTCGGGCCGGAGGTCCTCGACCTTGTCTACGATCAAACCGCGTCGACCGATGACGCGACCGCGACGCACGTGAAATACCTGCACCGATGCCTCCAATGCATCATCAACAAGTGCGATCACGTCAAGGTCTTCATCTCTCTCCCCGACCATCACCTGGCGCTCTAAAACGCGTTCAATTGATCCAAGCTGATCGCGAAGTCGACCAGCCTTCTCGTACTCCATTGCCTCAGAAGCAGCGCTCATCTCCGCCGTTAGACGCTCGACGACGTTCTCCGTATTGCCCGCTAGGAATGAAGAGAGCTCTGCTACCAGCGAGTCGTAATCCTCCTTAGTTACTGCATCGACGCAGGGAGCCACACATTGCCCCAAGTCCGCGTAGAGGCACGCTCGCCCTAACCGTTCATGCCGCTTATATTTTGCTGCGGTGCAAGTTCGAATTGGGAACGTCTTCAGGAGCAAGTCGAGTGTCTCGCGTATTGCCCACGCATGCGCATAAGGGCCGAAATATCGCACACCGGGTTTCTTGGCGCCTCTCATAACCATTGCTCTAGGCCACTGTTCGCCGATTGTTACAGCGAGAAGTGGATACGACTTGTCGTCCTTAAGGTCGATATTAAAACGCGGCTGGAAACGTTTGATCAAATTAAATTCAAGGAAGAGCGCCTCTAATTCATTACGTACTTCTATCCACTCAACTGAGGTCGCCGCCTCAACCATTGAGCGGGTGCGGTGATGGAGGGTCTCGGGCCTTGCGAAGTAGGAACCGACCCGGTTCCTTAAATTCTTGGCCTTGCCTACATAGATAACCCGACCGTCTAGGTCCTTGAATTGATAGGAGCCTGGCGAATCTGGGATGGTTGAGGGGGCCGGGCGATCAAGCATTCTCATAGTCTCGCGGCTCAGCCCACATAAATGTCACATAAGGCGGTTACACTCTCTGTAGGCCGGCCTGGTAATCCGGTCATACATATGGATTCCGGGGCCTACAACCCCGCGGAGGGCGACCAGGCTGTCCCCGCAGGCCATTTCCGGAGACCAGAGCCAAGCCCCAGAAGGGCATTAGATGCTTCGAATTCAGACTCCCCTACCTGACCGCTACACAACTGCGTCTGCAGAGGAATTAGCCAATTGGATCTCCGAGGCAAAGGAGATTCTTGGTTCCCGTCTATTGATCCTCGGTCATCACTATCAGCGCGACGAGGTCATCAAGTGGGCAGATGCTCGTGGCGACTCGTTCCTTCTTGCACAGATTGCTCAAGAGAGCGTCGCAACCGAGATCATCTTCTGTGGAGTCCATTTCATGGCCGAATCAGCAGATGTACTCACAGGCGATCACCAGAATGTGATCCTCCCTGATTTGAATGCTGGCTGCTCAATGGCGGACATGGCCGACATAGATCAAGTCGAGGAGGCATGGGACTCTTTATCCGAGGTGATCGAGATTGAGAATCTCATTCCGATTACATATATGAACTCCTCTGCAGCAATCAAAGCCTTTGTAGGTCGAAATGGCGGAGCTGTATGCACCTCTTCAAATGCTCGAGCGGTTCTTGAATGGGCATTGAAGCAGGGCTCACGAGTCCTCTTCTTCCCCGATCAGCACCTAGGTAGAAATACTGGATTCGAGATGGGGTTCAAAGAAGAACAAATGCTCCTATGGGACCCTCGCAAGGAACTCGGCGGATTAACCGCAGCAGAGATAGAGCAATCCACGCTCCTGCTCTGGCGTGGTTGGTGCTCAGTGCACCAGCGCTTTACGCCTGCTCATGTTGAGAAATTTAGGGCTGATCACCCGAATGGTGAGGTCATTGTGCATCCCGAATGCTCACATGATGTAGTCGAGGTCGCAGACAGAGTTGGCTCAACTGAGCGGATTCTCAATTGGGTACAGAGTGCACCTCCCGGCTCAGCAATTGGGATCGGTACAGAAATTCACATGGTGCAGAGGCTCGCTGCAGAGAACCCTGACAAGACAATCGTCTCTTTAGATCCTCTTGTGTGCCCATGCTCGACAATGTTTCGAATCGACGCTCCACATCTTGCTTGGTGCTTAGAGTCGATAATTGCGGGCGATCCGGTCAATCGCATCTCTGTCTATCCGAGCGTAAGCGAGTGGGCTCGTGTCGCTCTACAGCGGATGCTCGACATCACGTAGCGAGATAGAACGAAGTGGCTTGCTAGATACGTAATGCCTGGAGCACTAGTAAGCGCGGGAACTCAGAAGCCTCCGCGTACTCGGGCGCCTTCGAGAGGAACCCGGCTGGAGGCGCAGGTTCAAGCATTCGATCCAAGACCAAACCGTTCTCTGCCATGGTATTCACGTACCTACTAAGCGGGCGATGAACAAAGGGAAGAATTACCCCCGGCTCCATCTGTTCATTGGTGATGCTCTCCGTGAGGTAAGCCCCGACACGCCAGTACTGCTCGCCGAGAATATGGTCATCAATCCAACCGCTTCCAGGCGCCTGGAGCAGAGGGTGATTGAGCATAAAGAGAAAACGGCCACCCACTCGAAGAACGCGAGAGACCTCGGCTAGAGCTGAGTCTGGGTCCTCAAGATGCTCGAATACTAAGCATGCGATTGCAGCATCGAAGGCGCCATCGGCAAATGGGAGAGCGGCAGCATCGCCCTGCGAATACACCGGACCACCACCGCGCTTTGTCGCTTCGAGAGTCTGCGCCGGAATTGGATCTAACCCAACTACACGCGCTCCTACAGCGGCGGCACGACGAGAGAGTTGCCCTTCTCCGCATCCAATATCCAAGACGCGGTCATATCCAGCTAGAGACTCAGCAACAATGGGGAGAATCTGCTCTTCATACTCTGGATCAGCGCCGTCAGTGAATCCCTCCTGCCACCAGGCAGCGTGCTCGGACCAAGCCGAGTATCGATCGCTCAAAGTCTCACTCTTATCTCTGCGCCAGCAGAACCGGCTCCAAATACTTGCCCGTCCATGAACCCTTGATCTTCACAACATCCTCCGGGGTTCCCTCTGCGATTAGAAGGCCACCCCCGTCGCCGCCTTCTGGACCGAGGTCAACAATCCAGTCAGCACACTTAATCACATCGAGATTGTGCTCAATAACCAGAACGGTGTTCCCTCCATCAACAAGGCGTTGGAGCACCCCTAACAAGCGACGGACATCCTCAAAATGGAGACCAGTGGTGGGTTCGTCGAGAATATAGATGGTCCTGCCAGTGGAGCGCTTGCCTAACTCCGTTGAGAGCTTCACGCGCTGCGCCTCTCCTCCGCTGAGCGTAGGAGCAGGCTGGCCAAGGCGTACATAACCGAGACCAACATCAACAAGGGTCTGCAATTGGCGCGCAATTGTTGGTTGATTCTGGAAAAACTCCAGTGCTTCTTCAGCAGGGAGATCCAACACCTCAGCGATGTTCTTCCCCTTGAAGGTCACCTCTAACGTATCTCTGTTGTAGCGCGCTCCTTTGCAGATTTCACAAGGAACGTAAACGTCCGGAAGAAAATGCATCTCGATCTTTATCGTGCCATCGCCTGCGCAGGACTCACAGCGACCACCTTTTACATTGAAAGAGAATCGTCCTTGTTGGTAACCGCGAATCTTTGCCTCTGGAGTCCCTGAAAAAAGCGTGCGAATCTTGTCGAAAACTTTTGTGTAGGTGGCCGGGTTTGATCTAGGTGTGCGCCCAATTGGGGATTGATCAATGGTAATCACCTTGTCGAGGTGCTCTATGCCGGTGACGCTCTTGTGCTTGCCAGGAACTGTGCGTGATTTATATACAGACTGCATTAAGACATTATTCAAGATGTCATTAACAAGAGTGCTCTTTCCGCTCCCGCTCACTCCGGTGACTGCAACAAAACAGGCGAGTGGGAAGCCAACGTCGATTCCACGCAGGTTGTGCTCTTTAGCTCCGATTACTCGTAACCAGTTCTCACTCGTCGGCCTGCGTTTCTTGGGGACCTCTATCCTGCGTGCACCCGAGAGGTACTGCCCTGTAATTGATCTCGGCTCCGATAGGAGATCCTCCAAAGATCCAGAGACGACAACCTCTCCGCCATGCTCCCCTGCGCCAGGGCCGATGTCGACGATGTGATCGGCTATTCGAATAGTCTCCTCATCGTGCTCGACAACGAGCACAGTGTTACCGAGGTCCCGGAGTCTCACCATCGTGTCAATTAAGCGCTGGTTATCTCGTTGATGAAGCCCTATGGATGGCTCGTCTAAAACATAGAGCACCCCAACCAAGCCGCTACCGATCTGAGAGGCAAGCCGGATGCGCTGCGCCTCACCACCCGCCAATGAACCGGCAGATCGATTCAAACTCAAGTAATCGAGGCCAACATCGAGCAGAAACTGAAGCCGATCGTTGACTTCTTTTAAGACGCGATCCGCAATGATTCGATCGCGCGCTGAGAAAACGATGCTACGGAAGAAAGTGGCTACGTCTCTAATACTTAGATTTCCAACCTCTGAGATGCTGCGTCCATCTACCTTCACAGCGAGAGAAGATGCACGGAGTCGCTGACCTAGGCAGGCAGGGCAGGGCACCTCGCGCATGTAGCCTTCGATCTGCTCGCGCAGGCGATCGCTATCAGCGTCGGTGTGTCGCCTTTCTAGCCACGGAATAACCCCTTCGTATCCTGAGCGGTACTCACGTTTACGCCCGTAGCGATTCTTGTATTTCACAAGCACTTGGGAATCGCCAGATCCGTACAGAACAATCTTTCGCTTTACGGCGCTCAGTTTCTTCCATGGCGTATCAACTGAGAATGAATGTTCCTCGCCCACCGCAATCAGGAGTCTGGTAAAGAACTCGCCTCTAAAACCAGACCAAGGAGCGATTGCCCCCTCCTGAATTGAGAGGTCTTCGTCGCGAATAACGAGTTCCGGGTCCACTTCGTAGCGAGTCCCGAGACCGTCGCATTTCTCACATGCTCCATATGGCGAATTAAACGAGAAATTGCGCGGGGCTAACTCATCGAACGAAACGCCGCAGTAGTTACAGGCGAGGTGCTCTGAGAAGGTCAAAGCCTCTGAAGCCTCCTCGCCCTCCGCTGGAACAATCTCGATCTCTGCAACGCCCTCTGCGAGCCTGAGCGCTGTCTCTAACGAATCGGTTAAACGGCGCTCAATGCCTTCTCGCTTCACAAGGCGATCGACTACGACGTCGATCGTATGCTGCTCATATCGCGCCAGTCTCTCTTTTGATCGGTCAGCTAACTCAACGACCTCACCATCAATACGCGCACGAGTAAATCCTTGTTGCTCTAGGTCAGCGAGGAGCCCTTCGTACTCGCCTTTGCGGCCACGTACCACAGGTGCGAGAACTTGGAAGCGAGTCCCCTCAGGGAGCTCGAGTATCCGATCAACGATCTGCTGCGGCGTCTGGCGAGTAATTACGCGCCCACAATCTGGGCAATGAGGGATACCTACACGAGCAAAAAGTAACCTCAGATAGTCATAGA
>CAFBNL010000046.1_pt1 | contig 10824 bp, 10 predicted proteins | sample 7269241 | NCBI WGS metagenome assembly CAFBNL01 (sample SAMEA6814093, study PRJEB35770) | uncultured Actinomycetes bacterium | biome: Freshwater; feature: Freshwater reservoir; material: water | place: Czech Republic | collected 2017-05-23 | depth 30m m
CCACTCCAGCTACCACGACTAGCGCAACCGCTATCCCAAGATAGGTGCGCTTTCGCGATGCTGATCGCTTCGCGTTGCTGTCAGTTGCAGTCTCCACAGTGCTCTCTTTTCTCTGGGTTTAATCTTTGAACCTGTGAAATATAAAACATGAGTCCATTAGAAAACAATTACAATTTGGCCCAATAGGTGTGACATAGGGCATAGAAACCGACCCTGCATGACATACGCGGCAGATGGCCTTCTAGATCGGCTGCGCTACGACGAAGGGAGGCTCTCGTCATCCTTCAGCGCGTGACTGCTGTCCGTCCCGGAACCTAGCGGCCAGAACAGGGCACCCGATCTCTAATGGTTTAAGCCCTGTAGAACTGGCTACCTATATATAGGTGTTTGTTTTCGTTTGGGTTTTTTGAAGCCTGTAGCCATTCTGATTTGCTGTAGTGATGTTGTCCTTACATATGGCTCTTTTATAGGCATCTGCATAAGGGTTTCATTACCTGCCCACCGCCTTGGACGAGTAAGCAGTCCTTACCGGCCAAGGCGGCCCATAGTGTTATCCGATAACAGTGAGCAGGCTCCTGCTGACACGACTCGCCCCGGACCGCACTGCGTCTAGAGCGCTACGGTGCACAGGGAGGAAATCCCGGCTCGTTAGTGGTGCCGTTTGGGCAGATCGTCATGAACCAAAACCTCATGCCGCTGAGGCTTGCGCCGGTGAGGTCCGCACCCTTCAAATTGGCTCCGGACAGGTCGGCATTTGACAAGTTGGCGTATCGGAAGTTCGCACCCTGAAGCAAGGCATAGTTTAGGACGGAGCCTGTAAGATCTGCTCCTGCGAAGTTTGCTCCCCGCAAATCTGCGCCGTCGAAGTTGATGTAGCGCAGAGTCGCTCCAGCGAGATTCGCTCTGCGCAAATCTTGGGATCCAAGGTCGAGGAGCTCAGAGCTGCTGCCGGAACAAGAAATGTCCACTCCCCTTGCAGGGTCGAGTTCGCAGGTGTTGATGATGAGAGTGCCGGATAACTGTTTTGAACTGTTTGACGCCCCATAGGCGACAACCCCGAACAGGACTACAACTGCTGCGACAATCCCTACGATAAGGCGTTGGCGACGACGTCGCTGACGTGAGCTCCCAGCCTTTGCAGTCTCGGTTGTTGTGTCGTTTTTGGTGAGGTTTGAATTTTCCATGCGGGGCACCCTACTCAAGAACATCCCCTACCGGAAGCGACGTAGCCGAGCCCAGCGAACCGGGCCTGACACAGATAACCCAAGTGCTTATGCGGGGAATCCCTTACGGGGCCTAGTGGAGGTGATGGGACTTGAACCCACGACTTCTACGTTGCGAACGTAGCGCTCTACCGGGCTGAGCTACACCCCCCGGTTGCGCAAGGGTAGCGCGCACGATGTACGGCACCCTTGGCTCAGGTCTAACCAGACTTAGCCAGGCTGCGCGAAAGTTCTCCGTGCCTCTTCTGGCGGCTCAACGCGCCGTGTTGGAGCCTCAATAACAGGGAGGTAACGAACCTTCTCGGTTCGCTCCCGCTTGGTCTGCTCGAGGTTTACAACAGCCACTACAAATAGGGAGAAGAGCGTCACTACTGCTAGCGCGACCAACCAGATCAGCGTTGAGCCAGTCACGAATGCCAGGGAGAGCGAAGCGAGAGAAGCGCCACCGAGAATTATCAGCACACTTCGCCGGCGCTGCTGAGGCGAGACTGGCGGGCGGCGCAGTGAGGGTGCCCCGCTAAGTGGGCTCCCCGGCATCCCCGCCGCTATCGCCGAGGCATGCGAGTGGTGCGGGTTAAGCACATTGGAGCCCGAGTGAGCGACTCGGCTAACTCCGTGGCGAATGCGATCTACAGATGCGAGAGCCCGACCACCGGTCTCTCCGAGAGTGCCGGAGACCAATGGCCAGAGGAAGAACATCCCCCAGAGTGCAACGATGATCAGTAGGACAAGAATCGCAGTAGCTCCTAGACGATTTGCGTGACTAGAACGCTAACAAGCGATGAACGTAAGAAAGCGGATACCTAGCGGAACTGCGACTGCGACTCGCGCTCCACTTATCTGCTTACTCTTTACTTAAACAACACTCACAACATTTACAACATTTACAACACCCACAACGTTTAAAACAGTCTCCACGCTGTTGACATATTTGTCGCGCACGAATTATTCGTCGAAGGAATCGATACCTACATCGTGCCCAGCGCGGCGCCACTGCCCTGAGCGACCACCGCTCTTCTCCCATAGCGCAATCTCGGTTATCACCATCGAGCGATCGCCAGATTTACACATGTCGTAGATAGTCAGAGCCGCTATTGAGCAGGCGGTCAATGCCTCCATCTCTACACCGGTGCGATCGAAGGTATCCACATGCGCCTCTACCTCAACGCTCGACTCCTCGATTCGGAAATGCACGAGCACACTCCCAACCAAGAGCGGGTGGCAGAGTGGTATCAGGTTTGCTGTCTGCTTAGACGCCTGGATTCCAGCTACTCGCGCAACTGCAAGCACATCACCTTTTGAGACCGCTCCGGTAGCGATCTTGGAGGCAGTCTCAGGGAGCATCTTGACACTGCAGCGCGCCATTGCCCGTCGAATCGATGGCTCTTTCGCGGAGACATCAACCATGCGCGCACGGCCTAACGGGTCAAGGTGTGTGAACTCTGGAGGCATGGGCCCATTCTAGGAGCGCAGCTAGCAACGCGCAGAGGTTGCCTGACCAATATACGGGGGAGACTAGAAGCGTCTATCCACCGATCTGAGACATCGACCTATCCGGCCTAATGAAATCAACATTCCCGATCCGGTGCCCAGCCCACTTGCCGGCCACAGAGCGCGCAATTACCGCAGCGAGATCATCATCAGATCCGCCGGTTCGCACCACCTCGCGCAGGTCGCTCTCATCGAGCGCAAAGAGGCAGGTACGGAGTCGACCATCGGCGGTGATTCGAACGCGGTCACAGTCTCCACAGAAAGGTTCAGTGACGCTGGCGATTACCCCAACGTCACCACGTCCATCTGCAAATGCGAAACGCTCTGCCGGCTCGACATGTCCACTAGTTGGAATTGCATCTCCACTTAGCGGGAAGGCTGCATCAATCGTCTCAAGAATTTCGCGGGCAGGAACAACTTGATCGAGCGTCCATCCCTGGCCTGCATCGAGCGGCATGAACTCAATGAAGCGCAGACCAACACCTCGATCACGAGCGAACTCCACAAGATCAAGAATCTCGTGATCATTTACTCCACGCATCACGACAGTATTTATTTTGACTGGCGCTAAACCTGCAGCAATCGCTGCATCTATCCCAGCAATAGTGCGAGCGAGATCATCGCGACGCGTAATGCTCTCAAAGGTTGCAGCATCGAGAGTATCCAATGAGATATTTACCCTCTTCAAACCAGCGTCACGAAGTGGCACCGCTAGATCGACAAGGCGCATCGCATTCGTTGTCATAGCGAGATCAACGCCTAGGGGTGCGAGCATCTCAAAGAGAGAGACGAGATCGGCACGCAGAGTTGGTTCACCGCCGGTAATGCGAATCGCATCGAAGGCCCAGCGATCAACGCAGACTTTCGCTATGCGCGCTATCTCTTCATAAGTGAGCACATCGGCACGCGGCAGCCATGGGAGGCCCTCCGCTGGCATGCAGTAAGTGCAGCGCAGATTGCAGCGGTCGGTGATAGAGATGCGCAGGTCGCGTACCCGACGCCCGTGACCATCGACGAGGGTAGACGACTCAACAGGCGCGCTGGAGGAATATTTAGGTTCGCGGGGCTCCACTAAATTCACTCCCCTCAGGGTAGGAGAAGTGATCGGTTAGAAGCATTACTCGGAGCGATCCTCCAGCCTCAACGCCATCTCCATCGGGGAGAATTGCTAGCCCATTGGCATGCGCCATCGCTGAGAGCACGTTGCTCCCCTGCCCGCCAGAGCGCTCAGCCGTAAAGCCCGAAGGCCCGAGGCTAACGGTTACTCGATCGAAATGAATCTTGCCATCTCTACGCCTAGCAAAATCAGCTGTCGCTACTGCATCAACAACTGGCCTCTCAAGGACAGTGTGACCTGCCATGACTCGAAGCGCAGGTCGCGCAAAGAGTTCGAAAGAGATATTTGACGAGACCGGATTGCCCGGCAGCCCAAAGATAGGGGTTGCGCCGATGACTCCAAAGGCGAGCGGCTTGGCTGGCTTGATTGCAACCTGTGACCAGACAAGCACACCAATTCGCGCGAGTACTGCTTTTACTACGTCATAGTCACCGACCGATACTCCACCACTTGTAACAATCGCGTCGTATTTATCTGCGGCATCGAGCAGTGCTTCTTCTAAAGCGCTTTCATCATCACGCGCAATACCGAGATCAATCGCTTCGCAGCCTGCATCGGTCACCATCGCAAGAAGCATCGGGCGATTTGAGTCTCGAATTTGACCAGGAGCCAGAGCACCTCCGCCCTCAATCAACTCGTCGCCGGTTGAGATGACAGCAACACGCGGGCGTGGATAGATACGCACACTCGATACCGCGAGGCTTGACAAGACTCCAATCGATGCCGGGCCTAAGACATCTCCTGGGGAGAAGACTGAATCACCTGGGAGTACATCTCCACCCACCGGGCGGATGTGATCATTGAGTTTGACCTCTGCATGCACCTGCACACGCGTGGCACAGTCTCGAGAGGTTCGCTCAACTGGGATTATCGAGTCAGCACCATCAGGGATCGGCGCACCGGTCATGATGCGCACCGCTTCACCCTCGCCTACAGCAACACTCGGTGCGTAACCTGCTGGGAGATCGCCCACGACATTTAGGGTTACTGGAGCATCCTCAGTTGCCCCGGCCGTATCCGCGCAGCGAAGCGCGTAACCATCCATTGCAGTATTCGCAAAAGGAGGAACCGCCTCAGCGGCACGTACAGTCTCGGCAAGAACAAGCCCGAGGGCATCACCGGCGGGTACAACGACAGGCGCAAGTGGAGAGACTGATCCAAGTATCTCGGCCTTGACCTCCTCCAAAGAACGCATCCCTAGAGACTACGACCAAGCGCACCTATTTATATAAGACGCCTCTAAATAAGACGCCTCTAGATAAGACGCCTTTAAATAAGACCCCGGTCCTTGACGAGCTGCACAAGAAACTCAGCGACCTCAGGGCCGAGATCAGGGCGGTCGAGCGCGAGCTCAACATTGGCCCTAAGAAAATCGATCTTCTGGCCTATGTCGTATCTCCCGGACTCGAAGACGCATCCATAAACCGTCTGCGTCTCTAAGAGCAGCGAGATTGCATCTGTGAGTTGAAGCTCCCCGCCGGCACCCGGCTGAATACGATCTAGCGCATCGAAAATCTCTGGGGTAAATACATACCTACCGATTACCGCTAGATCCGATGGAGCATCCTCGGGCTTGGGCTTCTCGACAATTGAACGAACCTGGACGAGCCCATCATGAACTGGCTCCGGCTCAACACAGCCGTATGAAGAGATGCTCTCTTGGGGAACCTTCTTGAGTGCAAGCGCAGAGCGCCCGTAGCGCGCATGAATATCAATCATCGAGAGCAGCAACTTCGAGTCGTCCACCATGATGTCATCGCCGAGCAATACTGCGAAGGGCTCGTTACCAACGTGCTCACGCGCTACCGATACCGCATGCCCAAGACCTAGCGGATCGCGCTGACGTATGTAGTGGATGTCGGCCATCTCCGAAGTGAGCTGTACCTCGCGCAGGAGGTCTGTCTTGCTCTGCTGCTCTAGGTAATACTCGAGCTCAAAATTGCGGTCAAAGTGATCCTCAATAGCGCGCTTGCCGCGACCTGTGACAACGAGAATGTCGGTAAGCCCAGCGCGAACTGCCTCCTCGATTACATATTGAATCGCAGGCTTATCGACGATTGGCAGCATCTCTTTGGGCTGGCTTTTTGTCGCTGGGAGAAATCGGGTACCAAGCCCAGCCGCGGGAATAACCGCTTTAGTAATTGTCTGGGAACTCACCACCATGTCCTCCTGATCAGAAACCACTTCTTTAGTGAGGGTAACGATACCGCCGCTGAGTCTGTCTCTGAACCAGATCGCCTCACCGGAGTGAGCAAATTTTAATGCGTTTGTTTGTGAAGATTCTTACGAGCCTGGCGACTTAGTGCTCAACTCATTGCCGGAAATCAATCTCGAGATGTTGGCCTTATGCCGCCAAGCAATCAAACACGACAGAGCCACAGTCGCAATTGCCTCCCAACGAGGGCGAGTAAGCGCTACAAGAATCGGGAAACAGATACAGCCCATAAGGGAGCCAATCGAGGCTTTCTTAAAGACTCGAGTCACGATTATGAAAGCAACTAAGAAACCAAGAGCAAAGATCGGATACAAGACTGAGAGAAATCCTGCTGTAGTCGCCACACCCTTGCCACCCTTGCCGGGGCGAGTAATTGGAAGCACATGACCCAGTACAGCCGCAGCACCGAGAGCCCATCCACCTGGGCGCCCGCCTACTGCCAAGCCGAGAGAGGCCGCTATTACTCCCTTCATGGCATCGGCGATCAGCACTATGAGCCCAGCACGCCAACCAAGTATGCGGTTGACGTTTGAGGCCCCGGGATTACCTGAGCCTTCGGCCGTGACATCGTGGCCACCGGCCTTACCGACCATGACTGCAGTCGGGAAGGTTCCAAGGAAATAGGCAGGGATACAGAGAAGAGCAATTATCCAGGGGGTGGTCACCCCCCTATTAAACGCCACGCGCGGCTAGTGGCGTGGTATCCAACCCCCGGTAGTCTCTAGGGGCGCTCATTATTGAGCAGGTTCTAGAGTCGGGATACCGCTGATGCGAGCCCCACACCAGAGCAAACTAAATACTTACCACCCAATGCCCGCTATTTCGGCGGCCCAATATTTTGATAGACGAGGATCAGATGCCCACCTACGAGTACTCCTGCGCAAAATGCGGCGAGCTTTTTCAGGTGCAGCAGTCATTTAGTGACACGCCGCTAAAGAAGCACAAGGGATGTGGCGGGACCCTCAGCAAAGTCTTTGGTGCCGTCGGCATTGTGCTCAAGGGCTCTGGTTTCTACAAGACCGATAACCCATCGTCGCAGCGTTCGAGTACCGCGAAGAATGAATCCAAATCAGAGTCAAGCGGTGACTCCGGCGCTAAGAGCAGTGACTCCAAATCCGGCGACAAGAAAACAAGTGAATCTAAATCTAGTGAGACTAAATCGGCACCAGCGAAGTCGGATAAGGCATCGACTCCTAAGGCTCCAACTACTAGCAATTAGGAATCGCCACCAATATCTCCAAGTGATCTGCAAATGATCTGGACATAATCGGCACACATAAAGCGCCCAGGCTTCCCCGCCGCAGGATTCTCCGATCCCTCATGGGGGCCGCATGCCATCACTCACTAATCGTTTATCGTCTGATCTCCGAAATATCTCCATCACAACAACAAGAAGAGCATTATTTCTGCGCATAGCCGCTGCATTGCTTGCGCTGATTACTGCCATAGATGTCGCATCGACTATCAATCAACTACACCGCAGATCTGATGCCCTAGGGCGCACTTATCCGGTAGTAGTTGCGCGACGCGACTTGCCGACAGGGCACAAGATCCTCAGCTCAGATTTGGGCTCGATGCATCTCCACTCGCCTCCCCCAAACCCCGAGGTTCGTGCCCATGCGATTGGGGAGCGGGTCGATATACCGGTACTGAAGGGCAATGTCGTGACTACGCGGCATCTCGGCGCCTCAAATAATTTACTGCCCCAAGGGACACGAGGGGTGCGCGTCGTCAGTAACGATGCACGCCAACTCCATGCTCGAGATGTGGTCGATGTATTCGTCACACTTGACCCAGAGCGCTTCAGTGGGGGCGAGCCCACACGCGAAGTCATAAGTGGCGCAACAATAATACGGATCGATCGCACCTCGGAGGGGACCTCCGCGACCCTAGCGGTGCCACTTGACCTCGTACCGCGCGTCGCCTTCGCTGTAGCGAGCGGAGTTATAACCCTCGCATCAGTACCGGGCATAAGTACGCGCTAGCACGGCGTAACATAATCTCCGCGACCCTTACTCAACTGGAGCATCTCTGCAATGTCAATTCTGCACGCAATCATTTTAGGGATTACTCAAGGCCTGACAGAGTTCCTCCCTATCTCATCGAGCGGGCACCTCATTCTCATACCAGATCTCTTTCGCTGGAATGACTTCGCCGGTAACGAGTCGCTCAACAAGGCATTTGATGTTGCGCTGCACCTAGGAACACTCGTTGGAGCATGTTGGTATTTTCGACATGACCTTGCTCGTTATATTGCAGCGGCGGCTCGATCCCTAAAACTCCGGAGTCTTCAAGACCCGAATGCCAAACTTGCATGGCTTCTTCTCGCATCTGCGGTACCTGCAGCGATTGTAGGTGCACTCTTCTCTTCGGTGATTGAGAAAAAACTTGGGCAGCCTGTTGTAATAGGCACCATGCTCATCGCAGGGGCACTCCTGCTCTGGTGGGCCGACCGTCAATCTGGGAAGCGCAGCATCGAGGAGTTCGAGTTGCGAGACGCTGGCATCATGGGGCTAGCGCAGGCAATTGCGTTACAGCCCGGAGTATCGCGCTCAGGAATCACGATCACAGCGGGGCTCTGGCTCGGGCTTGACCGCGTTGCGGCAACACGAGTCTCCTTTTTAATGAGCCTGCCCATAATCGCCGGAGCGGGAGTCTTCACAGGCCTCAAACTCCTAACAGGAGATGGCCTACCTCCAGGCTCGGGGGGGGCGTTCCTCGCAGGATTTCTCGCCGCTGGCATAAGCGGATGGATCGCCATTGCCGGGCTGCTCAAGTATTTGAAGACTCGCACTTTTATGCCATTCGTGATCTACCGATTTATTGCTGGAGCCGGTGTAATCATCATCTTTGCCACCGGTATCCGGTAGCAAACCTCAATTAGAGATAACCGCTTTAGGAACCGCTCAGCATCATGTCGCTTATCAATAGCGTCAGGCCTGCTCCACCACCGGGGAGCCATGTGAGATCTGATCCGATCTGGGCAATATCTAGGAGTATCCGAGGAAGCGTTGATGCAATCGTTGCTTCTCGAACTGGTTCCGCGAAGACGCCATCGCGAACCATCAAGCCCTCTGCACCAACCGAGAAGTCTCCGCTTACAGTGCTTGTCCCGGAGTGGATCCCGCTCACCGACTGCACGTAGAGGGCGTGTGGCACTGAGGCAAAGAGCTCCTCGACAGTAAGTGGTCCCGGCCGCAAGTATGCAGCGCGTGCACCTACCCCTGAACCGAGTGCAGAACCCGTTGTAACAGTTTTACCGCGCCGTGCAGTAGTTACGTTATGAAGGTATCCATTCAGCACTCCCGCAGTAACCAGATCCACCCTGCGTGTTGGTGCGCCTTCGCTATCAAAGGGTGTCGCCCCAAACGCCGCCGGGTTCGTTGGGTCTTCGATGAGATTAACGATCGGGGAACCGATCTCTTCGCCGAGCCTCCCCGCGAACATCGAACGCCCCTTCTGAACAGACTCTGCTCCAAGTGCCGAGACGATAAGAGCGAGAACTGTTCTGGTTACGAGCGGATCGAGAATAACCGGGATGCGCTGAGTCTTCGGTTGAGTCGCACCTAAGAGTCGAACTGCACGATTCGCTGCTTGATTCGCTGCATACTCAAGGTCAAGGTCGGAGAGGGTCCTACCTACGCTAAATCCATAACCGGTCTGAGTATCAGTCTCAGGCCCAGCGAGAGCAGATGCTCCAAGCGACGCTGTGGTCCTTCTCTGCGCTGCTTCAATACCGGTTGACGTAACGAGCGCCGACTCATTTGAGCCGTCGCCGTAACTACTTGACTCAACGCCTCGTACAAGGGAGTTCGCTGAGAGAACTGCTCTCTCAAGTTCGAGCGCCATCGCTACTTTCTCCTCAGTGGGTATAAGCGCTAAGTCGTCTCGCCACAGGTCAAGCTCTGGAACAAGGGAGTCGCCTAACTCGGCTGGCGTCGCCAATCCGGAGAACTCATCGGGCTCAGCGAAGCGCGCATTGTCTCTTGCGTCTTTAAGTGTTGCTGCAACTATCTCGGGATCTAATGAGCCTGCAGAAGCAACACCCTGGCGGCCATCGATAACCACCCGAATTGTTACGCCCTCGCTCTCGGCGACTGTTAGTGACTCAACCGAACCGCGCAGCACCTCGACATCAGTATCACGACCTCGACCTACACGTGCCTCAATCTGCTCTGAACCACGAGCCGATCCGGCAATCTCGCGTGCGATGACCAACAAATCGCGCTTCGAGGTCATGCCCCAGTACCCCCGACAGTTAGTTCGGAGACGCGCAGCGTGGGCTGGCCAGACGAGACCGGGACCCCTTGACCATCCTTTCCACAGGTACCAGCCCAAGTATCGAAGTCGTTACCTACAAGGTCAATTGCTCGTAGTGCCTCAGCGCCATTACCAATCAACTGAGCATTCCTAAGCGGAGCGGTTAGTACACCGTTCTCAATTAGGTACGCCTCGGTGACACCGAATACGAAGTCGCCTGTCGCTGTATTGACCTGTCCGCCGCCGAGCGCGACGCAGTAAATGCCGTAAGGAGTAGCACTAATGATGTCTTCGGGGTCTGTCTCGCCTCGCTCTAGAAAAGTATTGGTCATTCGCACCATCGGGAGATTCATGTACGTCTCGCGCCGTCCATTCCCGGTGCTTTTTCGACCTTCTTTGCGCGCTCTAAGTAGATCCCACATGTAATCAGTTAAGACGCCATCCTCAATCAAGACACTGCGCTGAGCAGCGGCGCCTTCATCGTCGATCCCATATGCACCCCATTCGCGCGCAAGACG
>CAFBNL010000047.1_pt1 | contig 10687 bp, 8 predicted proteins | sample 7269241 | NCBI WGS metagenome assembly CAFBNL01 (sample SAMEA6814093, study PRJEB35770) | uncultured Actinomycetes bacterium | biome: Freshwater; feature: Freshwater reservoir; material: water | place: Czech Republic | collected 2017-05-23 | depth 30m m
CGTGTCATTGAGAGCACCCCGCCCTTGCTAGCTGTATATGCGATCTGCGATGTAGCAGCACCCATGAGAGCGACGAACGAAGCAACATTGACGATAGAGCCGCCACCCGAGCGCAGCATTAGCGGGATGCCGTATTTGCACCCAAGCCATACCCCTTTAAGGTTGACCTCCATGACGCGATCCCATGTCGGCTCCGGGGTATCGGTCGGGCCTCCATCGTCGGATGGGAAAATTCCGGCGTTGTTGTACATGACGTGAAGAGCCCCAAACTCGTCGTCGGTCGCAGAAATCATGGCCTCAACCTGGGTTGCGTTAGAGACATCTACCTTGACGGCAAGGCCTTCTCCGCCAGAGGACTCGATAACGCTCACAGTCTCTATGGCGGATGCGTGGTCCCAATCTGCTGCTACGACCTTCGCTCCCTCACTGGCGAAGAGGATCGCCGCAGCTCGGCCCATGCCGTTCCCTGCGCCCGTAATTAGAGCAACTTTGTTCTCGAGTCTCCCCATTATCTTCTCCTCCTAGGATCGTCGGCAGACGCTACGCCAAAGTTATGAGTCCAGACGTGTTGCTCTATGTGGCAATGTTGGAGTTGGCAGCCTATTTCGAATTAGTTCCATCACGAATCCCCTAATTGGAGGGCATGTTGAAGGTCGCAGTCACAATCTCGGGTCTTGGGCGCCTATTCGCTGGCGAGTTAACAGGGGTCCTTGAAGCGGCTCGAGTCGCTGACGGAGCGGGGATACATCAAGTCGTCCTTCCTGACCATCTCGCTATTGGACCAAGACTCGATAGGTATCCATTTGCTGAGAAGTTTCCGTATCCGCCTGAGGAACCTTGGCTCGAACCGATAACCACCCTCGCTGCCATCGCCGCCGTGACTAAGCGGGTGAGGCTTGCGACGGGTGTTTTGATCTCTCCGGTTCGCCCTGCATTGCTAACCGCTAAGTCAGTAGCGACACTTGATGTTCTCTCAAACGGACGTGTGGACCTCGGCGTTGGGAGCGGATGGCAGCGCGAAGAATTTGTAGATGCAGGCCTGGGCTTTGTGGGGCGCACCTCTCGAATGGTGGATACGGTTCGCGCGTGTCGCGCGCTGTGGGAGCAGGAACCCCCAGTCTCGTTCGCTAGTGAGAGCGTGACATTTACTGACTTGTGGTGTGAGCCGCGACCTGTGCAGAGCAGAATTCCGATTGGTTTCGGGGGTCCAGCATCCACCGTCACTGCGACGCGCATCGCTGAACTCGGTGATGGATGGCTTCCTATCGGTGTCATGCCTGATGAAGAAATAGTTGAGGGGCTCTCCGCAATTCGCGCTGCTTATGCGGAGCAGGGGAGAGACACGGCAACAATTGAGGTTCGAGTTGGCCTACCTGGAATGACTGACGCGAAGGGAAGGGTCGACTTCTCGGAGATGAAGCGACGAGCGGGAGTTCTTGAGACGATGGGAGTAACAACCATCTCTGTTGCGTTAGGGCGCTTTCTCGCAGGGCCAGAGGATGTCGCGCCATTCATTCAGGGGCTTGGAGAAGCGTTCTCTTAATTCTTAACCGCTACTCCGAAGAGAAGAAGACGTTCTTTACCTCTGTGTAGTGGTTAAGTGCCTGCATCCCGAGTTCTCGACCCAATCCACTTTGTTTGTAGCCACCAAATGGGGTCTCAGTGCGCACACTCTTATTCGTGTTTACGCTGAGTACGCCTGTACGTATACCTCGAGCGACCCGCATCGACCGACCCAGGTTCTCTGTCCATATCGATCCCGATAATCCATATGGACTGTCGTTAGCGATCTCTATTGCATCGGCTTCATCCTTGAATGGAATCAAACAGGCAAGTGGTCCGAAGACTTCTTCTTGAGCGACGGTCATGCTGTTATCGACATTCGCTAGAACAATCGGGTCTAGGTAGAAGCCATTTACATCGGGAGTGCTCGAGTCGCTCCGCACGGAGAGTTGCTCTGCACCCGCAGCGAGGCCGCTATCTAGATACTCGAGGGTAATGGCTCGCTGGCGCTCTGATGTGAGAGGACCCATCTCTGTAGATTCATCGAGAGGATCACCGACCTTGATTGATCGCGTCGCCTCCGCAAAACGATTGACATAGTCGTCATAAATTTTCGACTCAATTAGGATTCGACTACGGGCGCAGCAGTCTTGCCCTGCATTCCCAAAGACTGCCATGAGAGTTTCATCAGCACTCCGTTGCCAGTCGCTATCTGCAAAGACGATGCTTGCACTCTTCCCGCCTAGCTCCAGCGAGACACGTGAAATGTTTGGAGCGCTGCGTTGAAGGATATGGGCTCCGGTCGCAGTCTCTCCTGTAAATGAAATTTTGGAGACGCGAGGATCGCCTACGAGAGCATCTCCGAGGCTCCGACCTGGCCCTGGGATTACAGAGACGGCCTCTGCTGGAACTCCGGCATCAACGAGAACCTCGCCAAGAAGCAATGCGGTGAGGGGAGTCAACGATGCCGGCTTAATGATTACTGGATTACCCGCTGCAAGTGCTGGGGCTACTTTCCATGAAGTAATTAGAAGAGGAAAATTCCATGGAACGATTAGTGCGCAGACCCCGATCGGTTCACGCAGAACAACATTTAGCCCCGGTTCGGTAACCGGTATTACTTCTCCAAGGTGTTTGTTGGCCGCCCCTGCGAAATACTCAAATGTGCTTGCAGCTGCCTCTACCTCCCAATGAGCATCACCGATCGGCTTTCCTGTGTTGTTTGACTCGAGCAGTGCGAACTCCTCAGCCCTTGCCCTAATCCCAGATGCAACGGCATAAAGGACCCGTCCGCGTGTAGTTGCGGAGGTCCGTGGCCATGCTCCGCTAAACGCTTTGGTGGCTGCGCTCAATGCGAGTTCGAGATCGGAGGTGCCCGCCTGCGATACCTCTGCGAGCTCTCTGCCGGTAGCTGGATTAATTACCGTGAAGGTGGCCCCATCTATCGAAGCCCTCCGCTCGCCTGCAATAAATAGATTCTCAGTCATATCGCAACCGTACTGTGGTGAGGGTAGAAGAGGCGATTGAGGGCGCCTGCGTAATGATTTTTACCGGGAGCGAACCCGAGTGACCCTTGAGTTGTGCGATTGTTTACCGATGGAGGTTCTAAGAACTCAAGACTCTCGGGGGCCTCGCTCTTATCGCTCCTTTAGAACTATCAAGCAAACTCGATCAAGTATCTGGACGAGTGCACTACTCGTCTTTGCTCTCGTTGCTTCAGGATGCAGCGCAAGTAGCGGAACAGGCTCGGCCTCCAGCCCCTCTAAACCCAGCCCCTCTAAGTCCACCCCCTCTACCCCCAACGTGTCAAAGATCTCGTGGCGCAGATGCTCTGGTGGCGAGTGTGGCTCTATGAAGGTTGGCCTACGCGCATCAGATAATCCTCGGGCCAAGGGTGCGAAGGTAATCAACCTTGAACTCTTTCGAGCAAAGGCAGCGGAGTCCTCTAAAAGAATTGGCGTGCTCCTGATTAATCCTGGAGGCCCAGGTGGATCGGGTTTCGATGCAGCACGATCATTGGCGACTGCTCTTCCTGCGACGATAAGGAATCATTTCGACATCGTCGGATGGGACCCCCGCGGAACCGGTAGGTCTACGCACATTCAGTGTGGAGACCGACTTGATTATCTCTTCAATGTTGACACTGCCCCTGATAGTGCGACTGAGCGTCGCGCATTGGAGCGCGTTTCTAAGCGTTTTGCAGAGACATGTGCAAAAAAGAGTGGAGACTTGCTATCCAACGTCTCTTCTTTTGACACTGTTCGCGACATGGAGAGCATTAGATCTGCGCTACATGAGAAGAAAATAAACTTCTTGGGATATTCCTATGGAACTTTTCTAGGTGCTTTATATGCACGCGATTACCCAAAGCGCGTCCGCTCAATGGTGCTTGATGGAGCTGTAGATCCGTCGCTATCGCCCGAGGCTTCGCTGATTGAGCAGGCTCAGGGATTAGGGAGATCGCTAAAACTTTTCTTCAACTGGTGCGACTCATCCAATAATTGCGCAATTGGTGCACGCCGGGCGTCGAGAGGATATGAAGCCCTGCGCCTTGCGATTGATAAGCGACCTCTGCGATTGAAGAACCGAGTATTCGGACCCACCCAGTTTGATCTTGCCGTTAGTTCTTTTCTGTATTCAGGAGAGGCAGGTTATGAATACCTTGCAGCGGGATTAGAGGAATTGTTAAACGGAGACCCGGCGACTCTTCTTGAGTCTGCGGATGCCTATGTCGGGCGTTCAAGCTCAGGAAACTACGACGGTAGTTGGTCTGCATTTCTCGCTGTGAACTGCCTTGATGGTCCAAGTTTGGGTAATGAAGTAGAACTAGCTGCCGCCTCCAATCGTGCCGGCATTGCGGCTAAAGATTTTGGAGCGGCGAGCGTCGGCCTCGGTTATCCATGCGCAGCTTGGGGTGCCAAAGCGCTACTCGGAGATGCTCAACCCATATCGGCAAAGAATGCTCCGCCGATTGTGATTATCGGAACCCGCGATGACCCCATTACGCCGGTCACTTGGGCAGAGGGCCTCGCTGCTCAACTCGGTAACGGGCACCTTGTAGTCGCCCCTGGGGCCCAGCACACTTCATACCCCTCACGGGATGGGTGCTTAGACCCAATCATTAATTCGTATTTCGTGCGCCTTAGGGTTCCACCGGACCAAGCGGCATGCCCTGCTCCTCAAGTCGTTATTGCTAAAGGTTTTCCTGTAATCTGACGGGGCGTCAGATTGGTGATAAGAAACCTATATGGCACGTCAGGAAAGATTTTCGGCCTGGCTCCGATAAACCGTCTATCTAGGAGGACCTAAATGACTTCGACCGATCAAAGCCCGAAGGACGGGCAGGTCTCCGACTTTCCCCGCATCGTCAGTGTCGATGACCACGTCGTTGAGCCTCCTCACCTCTGGAAGACATGGCTCCCTGCAAAGTTCAAGGAGCGAGGTCCGCGCATTGAGCGACATGGTCTAGCTGGTCTTAAATATCTAGGCGGGACACAGTACGAGTACCAACTCGACGATGATGCTCCCCCCTGCGACATCTGGTTCTATGAGGACGGGATGTTCCCGCACAAGCGTCATGTGGCCGCTGTTGGATTTCCGCGCGACGACATGGGCCTCTTGCCTATTACCTACGATGAGATGCGCCCCGGTTGCTACGACCCGAAGGCGCGCGTCGTTGATAACACGATGAACTGGGTTGATGTCTCGCTCTCGTTCCCATCGTTCCCGCGTTTCTGTGGCCAGACGTTTTTAGAGGCCAAGGATCGTGAGCTTGCAGAGGCCTGTGTCTATGCCTATAACGACTGGATGGTTGAGGAGTGGTGTGGAGATAGCGGCGGTGCTCTGGTACCGCTGCCGCTTATTCCGCTATGGGATGCAGATCTCGCTGCTGCTGAGGTGCGTAGAAATGCGGCTCGCGGTGCGCGCGCCGTTTGCTTCAGCGAGATTCCGCCTCACCTGGGGCTACCGAGTATCCACTCGGGATACTGGGATCCATTCTTTATTGCATGCCAGGAGACGCAGACTGTGGTCTGCATGCATATCGGTTCCTCCTCCAAGATGCCTTCTACATCCTCGGATGCTCCAGCAGCAGTGCAGGCAACTCTGTCCTTCGGCAACGCGATGTCTTCGATGACCGACTTCTTGTTTTCCGGAGTTCTCGTGCGCTTCCCGGAGCTGAAGCTTGCGTACTCAGAGGGTCAGATTGGTTGGGTTCCCTACATTCTTGAGCGTGCCGATGATGTCTGGAACGAGCACCGTGCATGGGCAGGTGTCAAGGACCTCATCCCAGAGGCGCCTTCGTCCTATTACTACAAGCAGATATATACCTGTTTCTTCCGCGACCGGCACGGTATCGATTCGCTCGACAAAGTTGGTATCGACAACGTCACATTCGAGACCGATTATCCCCATACAGACTCGACCTGGCCAAATACTCTTGAGGTAGCAATCGACTTGATGGGGCACTTAACCCCCGAGCAGCAGTACAAGATTGTGCGGGGCAACGCAATCAAAATGCTTGGCTTGGACATCGTCTAGCGGTCAATTCTGTTAGTCGCGAGAGTCTTTAATTTAAGCCTGTGGAGGAGTCCGCTTTGGCCTCATCGAGTGTGAATCAAAATGGCAGCAGCGAGGGGCGTTGGGTCGATTTAGAGGGCCCTGCGAATTTTCGCGATCTTGGTGGATTGCCTATCGCCGCTGGCGGTGCAGTCCGCATGGGGGTTCTCTTCCGAAGCGACTCGCTCAAGATGCTCACAGATGGAGACCTTGAGTTCTTGGTGACCACTGTTGGGCTGCGTCGGGTCGTGGATCTTCGATCAGGTCCTGAGATAGAGCGCCACGGGCAATCGGATCTCGAGGCTTGCGGTGTAGAGATCATCCACCAACCAATTGTCGATGAGACGCGTGGCCCTAAATCCAAAGACAACCCCGAGGGCCAGAGGCCAGAGGTTGCGCTTAGAGAGGCCCCGCTCTCACTTGATCTCATCTACCTCTACATGCTCGAGACATTCCCGCAGAGATTCGCTGCTGCCGTCGAGGCGCTATCAGACCCGGAGCGACAGCCAGTTGTTTTTCACTGTGCAGCGGGCAAAGACCGCACCGGATTAATCGGAGCCCTTGTACTTGAGTTATGCGGAGTGGAGAGGGATTTGATCATTCATGATTTTCTCCTAACTAATGACCGCATGGAATTAATGATTGAGAGGCATCGGGAATCAGCCGAGGCTTCGGGGCGAGAGGCTGAGATTGAGGCTCAAACGCTTTTCCCAACTGAGGAGATTTTGATCAATCTTTTTAGAGAGTTCGATGTTCGCCATGGAGGCGCTGAGGCATATCTGCTAGCCGCAGGGATAGACCCCAAGGTAATTGCCAGTCTCCGGAGCGCACTCGTCGAGCCGAGACCGGCTTAATACCCACCGTAGGATGAATTCTTAATGGACCTTAGATACTCAGATGTAGACGAAGCCTTTCGAGCCAGACTCCGTGAATGGCTATCGAGTGAGCTGCCAAAGCTTCCTGTGCAGCCAGCTCGTGATGACTGGAGCGCTCGGCGTGGATGGGATACAGACTGGCAGCGCCGCTTATTCGACGCGGGTTACGCCGGGATCAATTGGCCAAAGGAGTTCGGTGGTCAAGGTGCGACACCTAGCCAGCACTTAGTTTTTCTTGAAGAGACAACGCGTGCGCGTGCTCCGTATGTTGGGGTCAACTTTGTTGGGTTACTCCACGCGGGGCCCACAATTATTACTGAAGGAACCGAGGCTCAGAAGACGGATCACCTCTCCAATATCCTGCGCGGCGATGAAGTCTGGTGTCAAGGATTTAGTGAGCCGCAAGCAGGTTCAGACTTAGCTGCAGTTCGCACCAAGGCAGTATTAGACGGAGACCACTACATAGTTACTGGGCAGAAGATCTGGTGTTCATATGGGCAGATAGGGGACTACGGCGAGTTGCTTGTGCGTACAGACCCGGATGCTCCTAAGCATAAGGGGATTACATGGTTAATGCTTCCAATGGACCTACCAGGTATTGAGATTCGTCCGCTAAAGACTGTTCTCGGGTCTAGCGAATTCGCAGAGTTATTTCTCGACGAGGTCAGGGTTCCAGTCTCCTGTCGAATAGGGGCCGAGAACGATGGCTGGCGCGTAACGAATGTGACCCTCGCGTTCGAGCGCGGAACCGCATTTGTGAGCGAGATGGTCGATGCTCTTCGGCTCATCGATGACCTATCTCCTTACGTCACTGACCCTGCCTACCGTCGCGAACTTGGGCATCTCGCCGCAGAGATGGATGGGATCTGGGCTCTCACGAAACGTAACGTCACCCAAGCCGCCCGCACGGGGGTCATGGGCCCAGGTTCGATGATGATCAAGTATGCATACTCGGAACTCCGTCAGCGTCTCGGAGAGTTGTCTATGAAGGTATTAGAACGCGATGTATTGGCGATCGATGCTGTAGGTGAATTTGTCGAGGAGAGGCTGCGTACATTGGCGCTGACGATCGCTGCGGGTACATCCCAGATTCAGAAGAACATTATTGGTGAACGCGTGCTTGGACTACCGAAGGAGCCGCGCCCATGAACTTTGATTTAACTGATGATCAGGTAGCGCTGCGCGATGGCATCAGGAGTCTCCTAATAGGGCGATTCTCGATGGAGCGAGTGCGCGAAGGCTTTGATCGTTCGATGTTCGACGAACTTACAGAGGCTGGGGTCTTCTCTCTTCGGGCTGATGGTTTCTCCTGGGCGGATTCAGTCGTCGTCTACGAGGAGCTTGGGCGTGCCTGTGTTCCCGGTCCGCTCGTCGGCTCGGCTGGTGCAGATGCGGTAGTTGATGTAATTGAGGGTCGCAGTGGCGATGCAGTATGGGTTGAGCACCTCGCTTCATTGGATCGTCTTTTAACACTTGGTCATGACGGAATTAGAGAGATTCCAGCGGCGAGTCTTATGGGAGCGGAGGCCGATTGGCCACTAGATCCACTAACCCCTGCTCATCGAGTCGAGTCCCTTCCTGCCGGCGAGTTAGTTGGGAGTGCGAGCGAGGCTTCGCAACTGCTTAACGAGTCGACGCTGCTAACCGCTGCCCAACAGGTTGGGCTCGCATCCGCACTAGTTGATATGTCGGTTGGATATGCAATAGCACGAGAGCAATTTGGTCGCCCGATTGGTTCATTCCAAGCTGTTAAGCACATGTGCGCGGAGATGGCTGTAAAGGCGGAGGTAGCGCGCGCTGCAGTACAGGCGGCGGCATGCATCATGGATGATCCAGATACGGGAGACATGATGCGTTCACTACATGGAGCGAAGATTGTTGCGGGGGAGTCTGCGATTATGAACGGCCGGACTGCAACACAGGTTTATGGCGGTATGGGGTTCACGTGGGAAGTCGATGTTCACCTTTATTTGAAGCGTGCATGGGTATTAGAGACCCGTTTTGGCTCAGCAGATACACATGCTGACGCAGTCGCTGAGATGCTTCCTCAGCCAGAGCGTTCGCAGCGCTAGCAAGTGGAGATGCCTCGGACCTCACAGGGCGAAGAGTGGGAATCTCTGATTAGTGATCTAGAGACCCGCAGAGGCCTTGTGCTGCAGATGGGCGGGGAGCAGCGTGTTCTTGCCCAGCACGCCAAAGGGAGACTCACTGCTCGGGAGCGCCTTGAGATGCTCCTTGATGAAGATTCGTTCTGCGAAATAGGTGCTTTTGTGGGGTCAATTCAGCGCGGTGCACTGCCCGTGGCTCCCGCAGATGCTTTCGTGATGGGGCATGGAACCATTAACGGGCGCGTTATCTTCGTTGGCGCTGAGGATGCAACCGTGATGGGCGGAACCATCGGAGTCGGGACACAGGCTAAAAGATTGAGGCTCTTTGACCTAGCCAAAAAAACTGCGTTACCCCTGGTTCTGTTACTAGACGGAGCAGGGATGCGCACGCGCCACCCAAACGATCGGGCTCTCTTAATGCCAGGCGATTTAAAGGCTCTCGCTGCGGTAAAGGGTTCATCCCCGATAATCGTGGGAGTAATGGGTACCTGCGCGGGTCACGGTGCGCTTACCTCTACCTTTGCCGACCATCTAGTTATGGTGGATGGGGCGGCACTATTCGGGGCGGGCCCACCGGTCGTCTCCGCTGTCACTGGAGTGGATATCAGTTCTGTCGAACTTGGCGGCGTTCAGGTGCATAGTCGCGAAGTCCGAGAATCTGAGACGAGCAACAAGGGCTCTAGCGATGCTGAGGAATATTTGGGGATCGTCGACTTTGTTGCAAGCGATGACCAATCAGCGATAGCAGAGATAAGAAAGAGGTTTATCTCCTTGGCTCCGCGAGGAGAGCGCATTGACGATCCCTCACGTGGTGCTGTGCGCTCAGGTCAGCGGGATCTCCTCGAGAAGCGCCCCAAACAATTTGAGTCCAACATACAAGAGATCATCCCGGCTGATCTGGTGACCCCATGGGATGTTCTGAGCTTGATTGAGGAGATTGCTGATGATGACAGCCTCGAGATTCTCTCGAGCGTTGGCTCTGTCGTCACAGCTCGACTTAGTTTTTTTGGATACCAATTCGTAGTTATTGCTAATCAGCCAGCGTGGTTTGATGGCAGGCTCGATAGCGATGGGGCTTTTGCAGCGGCTAAGGCACTATCGATGGCCGTTCAGACCAATACTCATGTTCTCGTGCTCGCTGATTCGCCCGGGCTTGCGATGGGGTTAGAGGCTGAGACCTCCGGGGTGCTTAGGGCTGCGCAGGCTCTACTCTCAGAGCAGCGCCGATTCAAAGGTTGCATGATTCATATAACGCTTCGTCGATCGTACGGCGTCATCTCGGCTTTGATGGGGCTTGACCCACTTGGTGGTCAAATCTGCACCCTTGCATTAGCAGGAGCGCGTGTTGGTGAACTCCCGGCAGAGACGGCGAGCGAGGCAGTTCAGAACTCTGGAGACTCCGCGGCAGTCCTTGCACATACAGAGTTTGGTGGAGCAATAGACGGAGCCGAACACCTTCTCTTTGACAGCGTGATAGCCCCCAACGAGCTCATTCCTGCGATCAAATCTACGCTGCGTCTGCTCTAAGAAGTTTAAGAACTCTAAGAATGTGAGCGAATGAGTTCTAAAGGCTGATCAAGAAGTTGAGTGATGACGGATGCATCCGCTGGCCTCGCAAGAAGATACCCGCTTGCGCTCTCGCAG
>CAFBNL010000048.1_pt1 | contig 10685 bp, 12 predicted proteins | sample 7269241 | NCBI WGS metagenome assembly CAFBNL01 (sample SAMEA6814093, study PRJEB35770) | uncultured Actinomycetes bacterium | biome: Freshwater; feature: Freshwater reservoir; material: water | place: Czech Republic | collected 2017-05-23 | depth 30m m
CATCACTGGCCACATCACTGGCAGAAAGTTGGCTCGCGAAGTGAAAGTTCAGAGAATAGAAGTCGAAGCCGTGCTGCAGTCATCGTCCATGCGTAACGACGGGATCGCTGCTCCGCTGCCTCACCCATCGATTGAGCAAAGGCTCGGTCGCGAATTAATCGCTCAATCGGTGCGGCGAATGCCAGCGCATCTCGCGACTCCACTAGGAACCCCGTCTTACCGTTCTCGACTATCGAGGTAAGCCCACCGACCGCCGCTGCGACAACAGGAGTTCCACAGGCTGCTGCCTCTAATGCGACTAGGCCAAAGGACTCTGCGCGACTAGGAACAACACAGACATCTGCTGCGCGATATAAACCGGCGAGCGAGTCGTGGGCCTGAGGAAGCATGAACCGAACCTGGTTATTAAGTCCGAGCTCCCCAACCTGTGCGTGTAGCTTCGCGAGTTCGCGTTCGCCCTCTAGGCCGCTCGGGCCTCCGACAATTAGGAGCAGCGCCTCGGGATTATTGAGAGCCGCTAGCGCCCTAACGGCTAGGTCTGCTCCCTTAAGCGCTTGAATTCGACCAGCGAATAGCAAGGTAGGGCGATCACCGAGCCCAAGCATTGATCGCACTGCGGCACGATCTGCGGGCGTGCCAGGGTTAAAGCGCTCGTGGTCGACCCCCGGAGGAACTACAGCTATACGTTCCGGACTCCCGCCGTATAGATCAACGAGTTGAGTCACCTCTCCATCAGTAGATGCGAGCATCAAATCTGCGCACTCAATTACCTCGTGCTCAATTCGAGTGCGGTCATCAACATCATCGTCGATACCTGCATCTGCCTTGACACGAGCCAAAGTATGAAAAGTTACGGCAAGCGGAAGGTCCAAAGCATGTTTGAGTTTGTGGCCAACTGCGCCTGAGATCCAGTAGTTAGCGTGGATTACATCTACTGAGTTCGGCCCGGATAGATACGCCAACGCTGCTTGAGTCATAGGGTCTATCAACTCAACTAGATCATGCTTGTTAACCGCGCTTACTGGACCAGCATCAAGATGGACAACGCGGAAACCAGGCTCCACCTCGACAATTGGATCGAGACCCGGCGCATCAGCGCGAGTAAGAACATCGCACTCGACTCCGGCACGCGCCAATGCTGATGCAAGCGCACGCACGTATACGTTCATTCCGCCGCCATCATTCAACCCGGGCTGAGCAAGAGGCGAGGTGTGGAGACTAAGGACCGCTACGCGCTGAGGCGACCTCACAGCACAGCTCGCAATGATGCGGGGAGCACCGTGGTAGGTGGCGATACTCCATCTTCAGGATCGGTTACAGGCTCGAGGCGAGCATCATCTGCAGTGCCTTCAATACCTTCACTACCTTCACTACCTTCAATACCTTCAATGCCTTCAGAGGATTCAGAGGATTCAGGGGCCTCGGAGACTGCAGGCGTATCGGCTCGCTCGCTCCGGAAGGAACTATAAATCTCCAGAAGGGTCTGTTTCTGTCGATCATTTAAGTGAGGATCGCGCGCGATGTGCTCGGCGAGATCAGTCTCCTCATGCTCATCGAGAATTCCGGCACGCACGTATAGCGTCTCAGCAGATATCTGCAGACCACGCGCTATCGATTGAAGTATCTCAGCACTTGGCTTACGCAGGCCTCGCTCAATCTGACTCAAATAAGGATTCGAGATGCCAGCAAGTTCGCTAAGTTTACGAAGGGAGATTCGGTCGTGGTGACGCTGCTCGCGGATAAAGCCGCCGAGATCACGCAGCCGGGCCTCGAGGCCATCGGTTGCAGCCATCTATCAGGACCCAGCGCCTGCGATTCGCGCACCGAGCACCGAATCGAATGCATCAATTACACGATGCAACTGACGACGAGTATCGGATACCTCGCGCTCGAGCGCCTTGAGTGAATCAACCGCCTCAGCCAACTCTTCATCCGAGAGGAGTGGCAGATTGGCGAGTGTGTCGTCGGCGATTAAATGCTCTGTACCGCGACTCCAAGTGATGCTCATTGAAGGTGCGAGTACCTCGGGCACACGCACTGAAGCGGGCGCGGGGCGCGGGCCACGGTCACTGAGAATCTCGGGGAGCCGAGCGATGAGGTCAGCAAGCGATCCGCCTTCGCTACGTCGATCGATCTCTGCCTTCAGAATCTCACCACGAGCCTGGGCGAGTCGGCGCACGTAAGAAACCTCGGTCTCTACCTCGGATGCCTCTCTGCGCATCTCCCGAATCTCATCAAGGGAGCGCGCCTCCAATCCAGCAACATGCTCTGGGGCGAGGATCTTGTCGATGCGACGTACGTATTCGGCCATGGTCCTGACAGGTTACCGCCCCGCCACTGCTTTAGTGCTAGCCGCCGCTCACGGGAGGGAGAACGGCCACCTCATCCCCATGTTCGATCCGGGTCGCTAGGCCCTGAAGAGGTTCTTCTCCATTAACCCAGATGCGCGAGATTTTTATGACCTCGGCGAAACTCGGCCCAAATCGGCTGCAGGCACCCTCGATAATCTCGGCGAGAACCCCGACTGGGATCTCAAACTCTGAGGAGCCTGCTGCCTCCCGAGCAGAGGCAAAGAGCCTCAGCCGGGCTGTCTCGCTCAGTTGGCTACCTCTACGAGGCCATCCTTGATGACTAGATCACCGTCGGAGGTACGCGTCTCAAAACCGAAGACCTTCGCCCCCTCAACCTCACCGGCTGCCCAGAAGGTGCTGACGATCGTCTGCCCTGGAAGCACCGGCTTTGAGAAGCGAACCGCTAGTCGACGGAGTCGAGTTGGGTCTCCCTCAGCCACGGCCTCAATAGCGGCCCAAGAGGTAAACGCCATCGTGCATAGCCCGTGAATGATGATCCCTGGTAGCCCGACCTTGGTTGCAAAATCAACATCAAGGTGAATCGGCATGCGATCCCCTGATGCATCCGCATAGCGAAAGGTTTGGTCTGTATCGATGGTCTGCTCAAAAGTCGCGACTGGATCAGCCGCCATTGTTTCGGCACTCAGCCTGTGGTCTGGAGCAACCAATCCGGCTCCCTCTCCACCGGTAATCCCACGATAGAAAGTCGTCACGTACTGCTCAACAACCAATGAGTCGTCGGCGACATCGCGAGAGTCAACGCGGACGACCACAGTTGTGCCGTTCGGCTTTACATGTACACCAATAGGTGAAGCTATTGAGCTAAGCGTCATGCCCGCTGTTACCTGACGATGGAATCGCATGTCCTGCTCTCCATGTACAACTGTCATGAGTGCATCGGCGGGTACGACGCCCATCATCGCGGTGCTCATGACTCCCCACACAGGCACGACTGCATAAACCGGGGGTGCTTGCCCGCCTGATAGATGCGCTGCAATCGGGTCGTTTGTTGCTGCTGCATAGGCCTTGATGCTCTCAGCATCAATCTCTGAGTTAACTGCCTCACTCCACTCGCCAAGTGACTCAAGTCCGAACTGCATTGCTCTCCCCTGTACCTCGTTGAACCAGTATTTAAGTAAACCGGTATTTAAGTAAACCGGTATTTAAGTAAACCAGTATTTAAGTAATAGCGCCCGTTTAGTTAGCCGAGTCGAACGGAGAACCGTTTCGTTCGCCGGCGCCATAGGTGCCGTTCTCAATTCGCTCTATTGACGCTTGGATCTCGGCTAGCTCTTGTTCAAGACTCTCAAGAATGGAGAGTTCCTTCTCCCTCTCGAAGAGTGCGCTACCCGACTCCTCCTGAGGCTCCGCTCGGCCAGAAGGCGATCCATCTCCGGATGCTCCGGCCGCGAGAATCTCATCACGAATCCCACCGATTAGATCGCCGACCCTCACTGCGTCATCCTCTAAATGCGAACGTGCATCTTCATTATCGTCGTGGTTATTCTCGTCATTATCCATGTCGCGCAGGTTAGCGAGCGCGGAGCAGCAGCGCAGGGACGACGGAGCACTCAAGAGGAATGTTTAATTTGCCTGCGCTCGCCATCCGTTGGACTCAATGGTGATCAGCGCCGCCTCGTCCTCGGGTAATACGGCTGCAAGTTCCTCAAGCGCTCGGGCCGCCTCAATGTGGCGACCAAAGCCACCCAAGACATCGGCGCTTTGGCGAATCTCCTGCGCAGCTAAGCCAGGGATCAGGAGACGCAGGCGCGCACTCCATATTGCCTCCGGCATCCTCCTGCGCATCGCACCTTGCTGAATATTGGTAAGCATGCGCAGAATAATCTCCCTAGGGCCGACAGGGGTCAAGAACGCTGGGTGCCAAGGAGCGTCAAAGCCAGCGATTGCTTGGAAGTGCTCTCGGCAATCATCCTCATCTAATTGCTTGCCTCCATTAAATGGATCGAAGAAACGCTCCGCCGAGCGGGCCTCCCTAACTAGAAAGTGGCCGGGCATTCCGATACCCACCAGAGTTATGCCGACTCTGCGCCCGATCTCCATCATGACTACCGCTAGCGATATCGGTATTCCTAGGCGGCGTGAGAGCACGTCATTTAAAAATGAATTCCGAGGATCGTCGTATCCGGCGCTATTGCCTACGAACTCCCCGCTTGCGAATAGATACCTAGCAAGCCCGAGCGCATCGAACCCGTCAGCGTGGAGAAGCGGGTGTGATGCGATGCGATCAAGTATTTCTATCTCGGCATCAATATCTAGCCCGGGGTAGGCATGGGCTGCGATTGCCATCGCTGCCACATCAAGGCGCATGGAGTCGCCTAATGCAATCTCCTCGATAAAGCGCAGCGTCGCCGGCGCGGCATCCCAGTCCACAGGGGTAGACCGTACCCGGGCATCTACACTAAATCCATGCTTACCGATCTGCGCGCCGCAGTAATTCAGAGACTTCACGGCGCGAACCAGCGAGTTACGCGCAATCGTGAGGCCTTGGTTGAGATTCTCAGCGATGCCTCTAGGCCCATGACCCTCCCTGAGATTCTAAAAGAGCGCCCGGCCCTCGCCCAGAGCAGCGCGTACCGCAACCTTCTCGCTCTCGAGCAAGCAAACGTTGTCAGACGGGTCGGGGGCGTAGATGAATTTGCTCGATTCGAACTCGCCGAAGACCTAACAGAACATCACCACCACCTGATCTGTGACCGTTGTGGAGCGGTCGAGGATGTCGACGCCCCGCCAGGCTTAGAGAGTGCAGTCGATAAAGCGGTTGCAGAGATTGAGGTCTCACACGGCTTTCTAGTGCGCCATCACCGTGTTGATTTAGTAGGCACCTGCGCTACTTGCGCGTCAATTAAGTAGAACCTCTAACGAATTGGGACGGTTGCTGTAGCGCTCTTCTCAGTTATTGGATCAACTAGCACTTTGAGCGTCATCGTCCAGTCACCAGCCACCGGCGGCGTGAACCCGACCGATGTGTAGTGCGCTATACCTGCGCTGCGCATCTCTACATCAATAGGCGCAATATCTGCCGAGGGTAGCGAGAACTCCACAGCTACATCTAGAACCTGCGCGGGGCCGCCACCAGAGGCACTGAGCGTGAGGTGCACCTCGTTAGCACCGGTACGCGCGGGGCTCACATCTACATCCGCTAGAAGTTTTCCGACCTCAAGCGTCGCAGACCAAGGCCCGCTCTGCACACTCTTAGCAGGTGCAGTGTTTACCAGTACGGCGGTGACTCCAATGACAAATACAAGTACCGAAATCTCTGCAAAAACACTACGCAACAAGCGCCTGCGTGCCGCTACCTCAGGGAGCACGTATGAGAGTGTGGAGACTCCAGTCTCGTCAGGGACCAGCGAATGGCCGCGACGCTTAGCCGGCTTCTCCCCAGCAGATATCAGCGCCTCACGCTCTTCATCGGCGGCGGCCAGCTCCTCCGAATCGAGTTCCCAACGGCGCTGCACTGCATCTCGCGCAAGGGTTGCAATGAGTAATGCAACGAGCACCAAGCCGACTTTCAGAGACAGCAGGCGCCCATATGTTGAGCCAAGAATCTCGGAGACTCCACCTAACTCGCGATAGCCCCGAGCAACTCCAGTGAGGGTTACTAAGAGTACGGAGAGAGTTGCTACGCGAGACCAAATGGGCATCGACTCAAGGGCCTCCTCGGTCTTTCCCGAGGTGGCGAGCACAACGAGGAGAACAAGCCCCCCCATCCACGCGCTCATAGCCAGAACATGGGCTGCATCGGCGAACATCGCTACCCAACTCTGAGAGCCAACTGATGCGTGGCCACCAAGACCTGGGGTGATCGCGATCCCTACCAACAGGACAATTGTTAACGGAGCCCACCAAACCTTGCGTGCAGGATTCTTTATGAGCAACATTGAGGGGAGTAGCGCCAGAACCAGCAGCATGCGGATAAAGAGAACTGTCCCGATTCGCGTAGACCAAGTATTCGACCAGAGTGACGTGTCAACAATCCCCTGTAAATTCGCTCCAGCGGCGTAACTACCCTGAAGCCCGAAAGCAACAAGGGTAAGGAATAAAAGTCCGCTCCAAGCAGTCCAGAAGAGTCTGCGCACCCTTTGATGCTCAAGTGCCCTGCGCCAGACAAAGATTGAGGCGAAGACTCCGCCTATAAGTATCGCCATCGCAAGGTAGACGAGGCCACGAACAACGGCATATGCGATATCAACACTGCGGTGAGTTGTTCCACCGGAGAGAAAATCATTCGCAATATTCTTGCCCGCGCCGCCACTTGACACCTCTCCGACTGAGAATGTGAACGCCCCGCGTACTGGATGTGCATCGGCAGAGACAATGCGCCATGTCACAACGTAGGTTCCGTTGTCAAGCACCGGCACACGTTGACGCATAATGCCTGGTGACCCTGGCACACCGGTAGGGGGAACCGTCTTTACCCTCTCTCCACTAGCGGCAATTATGCGCACCGATTCCCGGCTCACGCTGATTGGTTCGCTGAATCGAAGATCAATTCGGCTAGGAGAGTTTTTAAGTATTGTCCCTGCAGTCGGCACGGTTGACTCAAGTGCAGCGTGCGCAAATGCTGGAGCGGCACTAGCACCAACAGCAATCCCAGCGATCATAAACATTGATGCAACGCGTCGAGAGTTCAAAAAATGGCCACGTAATCTAGGGAATTCGATTCTCGTCACGGCCGAGAGTATGCCCGATCTTGAGGACTTGCGCGGGCACCAAAAGAACTCTCGGCTCAGCCCTGCACTTACCTGACAGCAATTTGAGGCAACGCTGCCCTAACTCCCTAGGAATGAGGCTTGCGAGCCGGGTCATACGCTGCCCTCAGTTATTCTTGACAGACCGTGAAGAAACTTGAGCAATCCACACGTGCGCCTCGACTCCGCAGCCAACGATATGCCCGGTTAATTCTGCTTGGGTTTGTATTACTGATCTCCCCAGTGCTCTCGGCATCGCCTGCCTCAGCTCATGGCCTCGGTGGTCCTCAGCCATCAAACGTAGATGTCTCTACGCGCGGTGCCGAACCAAAGATTTCAGGTGTATCCATTCGGATGATCAACCTCGGGTATCTCGTTGAACTCAAGAACTCCGGGCCCAATACCGTTGTTGTCATTGGTTACGACCGCGAGCCTTATTTGAGGATTGGCCCGAGCGGGGTGGAGGTCAACCGTCGCTCTCCTGCAACTTTTCTAAATAGATCTGCAACTCCATCTGGGAGTCTGCCTGATGGGCTCGACGCAAGAGCCACACCAATCTGGGAATCAGTATCCAAGGTGCCGACTGCACGCTGGCACGATCATCGCGCACACTGGATGGGCAGAGGCGCGGTGCGAAATGCAGAGTGGAGCATTCCTCTCATCGTTACGAACCGCGACACCAGCAGCGAGAGTGAGGCCTCGATAGCCGGAACCCTCGATTCGGTCGCGCCGCCTTCGACCCTTACTTGGGGGCTCATAGCAGCAGTTAGCGCAATCATTCTCGGTGTGCTTGGCCTAACGCGTCGATGGGTTGGGGTGTTGATCTGCGCATTATCTGTAATTACGGTAAGCGAGGCACTACACATCGTTGGGGCGTGGGGAGCATGGAGCGCGCCAATCCCAACTCGCTTGTTGGCAGTAGCTCCGTCGGTATGCGCTGTCACATTCTCAGTGATTGCTCTTGTGGTCTTGGTTGCTCGCCGCTCTACTCACCCCGACTCCGCTACCCCGTTCGCTCTAATCGCCGGAATCTTTATAGCAATCGCTGGCGGTCTCGCAGACTTCAACACGCTTACCCAAGCGCTGGTTCCAACAACTCTCTCGCCCCCGATTGCACGCCTCACGGTGGCGCTTGCAATCGGAGGTGGGGTTGGGGTCGCGATCATTGCGGGGAGTCATCTCAAACCCGTTGCACTACATCCGCAGTTAAACGAGGGCGACCCTGCTCGTTCCGTGGAAGGCTGAACCTATGCCAACAATCTTTACAAGAATTATCGAGGGAGAACTCCCCGGACGCTTTCTCTGGCGCGATGACGTCTGTGTCGTATTTTTATCGATCAACCCGCTGCAGACCGGTCACGCATTAGTCGTGCCTCGCGCCGAGGTGGATCATTGGGTAGACCTATCGCCTGAGATCAACACACACCTGATGGAGGTCGCTCAGGTCATCGCAACCGCCCAGATGAAGGCATTCTCCCCGACACGCGTTGGGCTAATGATCGCTGGTCTTGAGGTTCCCCATGTGCATATTCACCTAGTCCCTATGAATGATCTGCACGATCTTGACTTCGCTAACGCCGATACCAACCCTGACGCGACACAGTTAGACGAAACGGCGGTTCTGCTTCGCCAATCCCTGCGCGATGCCGGTGCGACGAGCGTTAGCGACTGACACACCCGAGCGCGCGCTCAAGTTGCGCAAGATTGCGCTTCATTAAAGAGAAGTAGTCGTCCCCGCTCTTAGCAGCCTTGGGAGAGAGTCCTTCGATAGGGCTCAGGACCTCGGTGCCCACTCCAACTTCGCGAGCAAGTACCTCCGCTACCCGCGGGGATACGAGCTCTTCAGTGAAAATGACCGTCACGCGATACTTCTTAACTAGGTCAGCAAGTTGCGCGATACGTCTGGGATTTGGATCCTCCTCCGGCGAGAATCCTGCAATCGACTCAACTCTGACTCCGTAACGCGCGCCAAGACGTTCGAAGGCATCATGCGATGTAACAATCACCCGTCGATCACAGTTGGCCAGACCATTAGACATCTCAATATCAAGAGCATCTAGGCGCTTGTTAGTTGCGATGGCGCGCTTCTTATAGACCTCCGACTGTACGGGATCAACCTTCGCAAGGGCTGCAGCGGTTGAGTTGACGACGAGCGACATCGTCTTGGGGTCGAGCCAGACATGCGGATCATTCCCTTTGATGCCAGGAGATTTGATCGCAACGAGTGTTGCTCCGCTGCGTTGGCGCGCGGCATCCTCAACCGATGGTTGGAACTCTCCACCAGTCACAAGGGCAAGGTCCGCGTCTCTAAGGGCATCAACCTGGTTAGAGGTCAGTTCAAGGTCGTGGGGCTCGGCACCGGGAGGGGTTAGATCCGTCACGCTTGCCAGGTCTCCGCCTACCCAGCGCACTACCTCGGCTAGTGGGTAGAAAGCCGCAACAACTTGGGTCTTGCTGCTTGCTACATCAGGGCTCCCTCCACAACTAGTCAGCGCTGAGGCTGAGAGGGCGAGCAGAAGCAATGCGACTGGCCTAAGCAACGTAATCCTCATCTGCTTCATGGGAATGATTCCTATCATAAATCTGGAGTATAGTGGGAATCACTCTCAGGAGGCACTATCTCAGATCCACTCCTCTCCGCCGACAACGTCACTGTCGGGTATGGCCACGGCCCGGTCCTTGATCGGGTCTCCCTGCGCGTCAATCGCGGCGAGTTCGTCGCACTCGTGGGGCCAAATGGGAGCGGGAAGTCGACTCTGCTTCGCATTCTGCTCGGGCTACTTACCCCCGAATCCGGTGATGTCACCCTGCTCGGCGAGCACCCGGGTCGCCTATCCAACCCTGGCCGCCTCGGGTATGTGCCTCAACGCGCGCGCTTCGCTCCAGATCTTCCGGCAACAGTTACTGAGGTTGTGGCAACTGGGCGTCTGGCGCGCCATGGTTGGTGGAGACGGCCGCGAGATGAAGATCGCGAAGCGGTCACACACGCCATTAACGCGGTTGACCTAGGCGAGTTTAAAGACCGGCGTGTTGGAGAATTATCGGGGGGCCAGCAGCAACGCGTGATGATCGCTAAGGCATTAAGCAGCGACCCTGAATTGCTTGTACTCGACGAGCCAGTCGCCGGAGTAGACGCGGAGTCACAGAGGCAATTTCGAGACTCAGTAGTGCACCTCATCGAGCAGCACAACGGCGCCGTTCTACTTGTCTCGCATGAACTCGGCGCTGTTGCCGATGATCTCGATCGAGTTGTCGTGCTTAAGCAGCGCGTTGTTTTTGACGGAACCCCCGCCGAGCTGCGATCCCGTGGGGTGAGTCTTGGGGTACACGCCGAGGACCTTCCCCTCTGGCTAGAGGGGCTGGATTAATAGTGCTTCCACTTCCCTGGCCGTTCGATCGCGACTACATGCAGTACGCGCTGCTTGCTGGTTTGGTCGTGGGCGCGTGCGCTCCACTTGTTGGTGGGTTCTTAGTGCAGCGGCGCATGTCGCTACTCGGTGACGGTATTGGTCATGTTGCTTTTGCCGGAGTTGCAGCAGGATTGCTCCTAAATATTTGGCCCGTCTGGACAGCACTCGCAGCAGCCGTCATTGCAGCACTAGGTATCGAGTGGCTTAGGGCACGC
>CAFBNL010000049.1_pt1 | contig 10636 bp, 9 predicted proteins | sample 7269241 | NCBI WGS metagenome assembly CAFBNL01 (sample SAMEA6814093, study PRJEB35770) | uncultured Actinomycetes bacterium | biome: Freshwater; feature: Freshwater reservoir; material: water | place: Czech Republic | collected 2017-05-23 | depth 30m m
CCCAGATTGGGATCCCTCTCATGAAATTCGCAGTTCCATCTATCGGATCGATTATCCAGCGGCGCCCAGAGTCTCCCTCGGCCCCAAACTCCTCACCAAGAATCGCATCGCTTGGAAAACGCTCAAGAATCGCTGAGCGAATAACCAGTTCAGCTGCGTGGTCAGCATCTGTTACATGTGTCGTATCGGGCTTGCGCTCAATCTTTAAATCATCAGAGAGAAACCGCGCAAGAGTTACTTGATCTGCAAGGTCTGCGAGTTCGAGTGCGAAAACGAGATCGGGGTCCATGGTCTATAACCGGCTTAACCGGGCATTACCTCAAGGACAGTTGCGCTTCCCATACCCCCAGCGGCGCACATGCTTGCAACACCAAGGCCACCGCCGCGACGGCGCAACTCATTGATAAGCGTGACGACCATGCGCGCTCCGGTAGCGGCGATTGGGTGCCCGAGACTGCATCCAGACCCGTTGACATTCACAATGTCATGGTCAAAGCCAAGCATGCGTGTACTCGCAACGGCCATCGATGCAAATGCCTCATTAATCTCGACGAGATCCATATCCTCGACGCTTAGGCCCGCTCGCTCAAGGGCTTTCGGAATCGCGTATACCGGGCCAAGCCCGGTGTCACGAGGGGCTAGTGCTGCATTTGCCCAAGACTTAATTACGGCAAGGGGCACCAGCCCATGAGCCTTGGCGAACTCAGAGTCACAGATCATGATTGCTGCAGCAGCGTCGTTGAGCCCAGAGGAATTACCGGCAGTAATGCTGAATCCCTCGATCTCTGGGTGAATTGGTTTCAGGCCCGCAAGTTTCTCAAGAGTGGTCTCTCGCCTCGGGTGCTCATCGACTTGGAACATCGTCGTTGTTCCGTCACGACGTGTTACCTCGAAGGGAACGATCTCTTCCTCAAAGCGCCCATCATCGATAGCGCTAATTGCACGCCGGTGAGATTCGTACGACCACTCGTCCATCTGCAGACGACTCACGTCGGCGCGTTGAGCCGTATTCCATCCGACGGTGATTGACATATCCCATGCAGGCGCATCAGGCGTCTCACGGTGACTCGCAGACATCCACGGTCCCATCTCGTCGCCCGGTAGACGCCGTTTCATGCTCCCTGGCGTCGTAGAGATTGACTCTGTCCCAGCAGCAATTACAACCTTGTCCATCCCCGCCATGACACTTCCGGCGGCGCCCTGTACGGCGGCCATCCCAGAGGCGCAGTGACGTTGAAGAGCAACGCCAGGAACATTGAGCAGGCCTAGTTCGACAGCCGTGTAGCGAGCAAGGTCTCCCCCACCTTGCAGAGACTCCCCCATCTGTAGATCGTCGATGTACTCAGACGGAACGCCTGCACGCTCGAGGAGTCCACCGACAGCTACGACGGCGAGGTCGGCGGCACTCAAATCGGCAAGAGTTCCCTTACGTGCCGTACCTATTGCGGTTCTTGCGGTCGAGACAATTACTGCTTCACCCATTTTATAATTCCTTTCGCGGAGTTAATAACGTTTGGATGGTACTCCCCGATCGATGCTGTAGACCTCTCGGTTTAGGTCTTAGAACAACTCAACCCTCAAATCTCACGGGCCGGACATGCCCTGCCCTAATCTCAGCCGCCAACCCTTCTACATCAACGATGCTTGCTGAGAAGTCGGTGGCAAAGGTTCCCGCCAAACCTGGCCCATGCGCATCGCTTGCACCCACACTCGGCATCGGAGCAACCCGAAGGGCTGCCGCAGTCAACTCATGCTCAGAACTGACAGTCTGAGTGCTTACAGCCTCTATCGCATGAACGAGGGACCAGTGCTCCCAGCCTGCGACCACCTCAGCCGAGGGCTCAACATGCCCCGCTGCCTTTGCCCTCGCGCCGGCAACGTTGCGAACTGGATGCGGAAGGACGATAGCGGTCCCCGTTCTAGCGACCTCCTCTACGAGTTGCTCAAAGCGGTACCCGAGCCAAAGCGGTCGCTCAAGCGGGCCGAATACCAAGACATGACCAACATCGGTTGAGAGCTCGACCCCTGGTATCAATGGAAATTTTAGTAACCGAGAAGCATCTTCAAGCTCGCCCTCTGGCCAGCGAACATCGTGCTCCGTAATACAGAGAGCATCTAGCCCGCGACTCCGAGCACTCTCGACAAGTTCTTCGAGGGTTGCGCTCGAGCAGTTTGAGCGTGGAGTTGTGTGGGCGTGCAGATCTATCAACATTTTAAGAGCATCAACATTTTAAGAGAACCAGCATCTCAAGAGATGCGACGAGACTTGATCTCGTTCTCCAGCGAATCGGCGTTCAAGCACTTCCCGGTATCGAGATCAAACTCCCAGCCATGAACCTGGCAATGAAGCACATTCCCATCACGAAGCGTTCCAAATCTCGTTAGATCTGCACGTAGGTGAGGGCATCTACGCTGTACCTCATAATCTCCACAAATGAATCTCTCGTCATCGTTGCTCCGCGAGGCGTAATAACCCTCACAGAATGACATTCGCTCAAGAGATAAACACTTAAAGAAGGTATAGACGTACTCGTTATACGAACCCTCTCGGTGGGCCGTAAATCGACACGAGAGAAAAATCTCGTTGACCCAATCCTCAGCGTGATTCTCGATACACCACTCGACTAGTCCCCGATCCATAGTCAGCGTGTAAGAAAAAACATCCCCGGGCAGAGCCTCTCTCACCACTCCGGCAGGGAAGTCAATAACTACATCTTGAGGAGGACCCGATGAGTCGATTTCGTCCGTCAGGCGGAGCAAGATTGCCGACCCAACTCCAGCACGCGTAAGCGGTGCAGCCTCCAGAACTGGTCCCCACCAAGTACTCAACTCCTCGAGAATGTCGTAACGATTTCTAGGGAGAGAACTAAGCGTCGTGAGCAGAAAAGATTCTTGATCAGCGCGATATTTTCTTAAGTAAGAACGTTTATCAGAGAAAATCGCCTCGGGCGAGGCCTCCCCATCAGGGTGCAGAACACTGCAGTTCCCTCCTTCGAGAGTGACGACGCTACCTGGGACAACAAGCCTTCCGCCCTCAATCCCGTTCTGCCTCAAGTACTCAAGAAACGACGGTTGATGCGGAAAAATATTCGATGGATCGGAGTCCAAATCATTTAAATTGAATAAAGAGTCGTCCAGAAAACACGGGGGGCCTGCACATGGGAAGACAAATGCCGCATCAGCGTCTCGAATATATGCAAGCGCACGTGTCTCTTGATCCGCTCTCTTACGCCTTCCGAGTAGTTCCTTCTCAGCGGCCTCAAAGTCGTAGACCATTGGATACCAGATTGCGCCAGAGAACTGTGTGAAATGTCCGTCATACGGACCAAGGTCTCTGAACTCATCTGCATCACGCGGGCGTGAATCGTTCTGATTCAGGATTCGAGCAGTGGAGTCGGCAATGACAATCGCAGAGTCTCCTGCAGGTCCATCGGCAGGCGCTGTCATTGCAAGAATCGCTACCTCTAGACCGCCGAGGTCGAGAGTGGCCCCATGCTTGGTCTGAAGAAACTTGGTGAACCCACACTCTCGGAGAGCCTTCTCTAGATGGTTTACTCGGAACTCTGGGAGCAAGACCGTGGTGGACTTATCGACGTTCTCAATCAACCACTCCGGGTCGTAGTGATCGTGGTGGAGGTGAGAGATGTAGAGAAAATCTGGTTTCAGGAACTGAGAGACATCAAGGACATCGTTACGAGGAAAAACGAACCACGAAGCGAAGTATGCAGGGGTGAACCATGGGTCGCATAGGACCGACCCACCCTCAGTCTCAACATACATACCTACATGTCCAAGAAATGTTACGCGCACCCTCTGAGCCTTACAGAGAGAGGGGCTCCAAGGTTGGACTCAGCCCACCAAGTTAGGATCCCCCACTTCGCAGGGTTATCCTCGCGAAGTCTTTGAATGCAGCAGACGCCCCAGTACGGACATATGCCCACCAAATTGTTTCCACCAAAATATTTCCCCCAGAGGAGAACCCTATGGCGTTGATTGAGTTAATTGGCCAAGAGACCGGCACTCAGACGGTGCGTATTGAGCGGGGCCCGGTCAAGGTATTTGCTCAGGCCTTACTAGACAACGATTCAATCTACGACTCTGACTCCGCTCCCGTCCCGCCTACCTATCCATTTGTCATGCATTTTTGGGGAACCGTGGACCAGGAGGGAACGCCAGGGCTTCCAATTGAGAGGCTCAGAGGAGCAGGTAGAGCGATACTCCACGGAGAGCAAGGCTTCACTTACACGCGTTGGCCGCGTGTAGGGGATGTGCTTAAGGGAACTACAACCATCACAGACGTATATGAGAAGACAAAATCGAATGGCGGCAGCCTCGAGTTCTACGTGACCGAGACAGACTGGCGCGACGTGGAGAGCGGCGAACCAGTAGTGAAATCCACATTTACTCTTGTCGTAAATGTGCGACCGCCAAAAAACTAACGGCAGAACTAACCGGCTTGTTTCTTTACTCCCTCGGCAGCGGCCTCCGCAGCCTCAGGGTCAAGGTAACCACGTGTCAGAACATTTAAGTGCTCGTCGAGCTCGTAAACAAGTGGCTGACCGGTCGGGATATTAAGTTCAACAATCTCTGCATCCGAGACTCCATCAAGGTGTTTTACAAGTGCCCTCAGCGAATTGCCGTGAGCGGTGACTAGCGTCTTCTTCCCCTCAGCTAGGTCAGGCACTATCGCGTCATACCAATACGGAAGCATTCGCTCGAGCACATCGGCAAGACACTCAGAACTCGGCAACACGTCAACGGGGAGGGAGGCGTAGCGAGGATCGAAGCGAGGGTGCCCTGGATCGTCGAAATCAAGAGGCGGGGGTGCGATGTCGTACGCGCGACGCCATAGCTTGACTTGCTCGGCTCCAAACTCTTCGGTCGTCTGCTTCTTGTCCTTGCCCTGCAGAGCCCCATAGTGCCGCTCGTTGAGTCGCCATGAACGCTGTACCGGTATCCACAGAAGGTCGGCCTCACGAAGTGCAATCTCGGCGGTCCGAATAGCGCGCTTCTGAAGTGAGGTGTGGAGAATGTCAGGCAGAACTCCATGGTCGCGCAGCGCCGCTCCCGAGCGTTGGGCCTCAGCCTCACCCTGCTCAGTGAGATCGCAATCCACCCAACCAGTAAAACGGTTCTCAAGATTCCAAACACTCTGTCCATGGCGAAGAAGTATGAGCGTCGACATATTCACCAGCCTAGATCGCAGAGGCCCGGTCCAACGTTCTTGTAGCGAGTAGCGGTACGGTCAGGGGGTGCGGATAGCAGCAATGGACCTCGGCTCTAACTCTTTTCATCTAGTGGTGGCCGATGTGCGCCCAGATGGAACCTTCGCACCGACGATTCGAGAGAAAGAAATGCTCCACTTGGGCGAGGATGTAACCCGCCTCGGCGAGATCCCCAAAGCATCTGCTGATGCTGCAGTAGCTGCTATCAGAAGATTTAGGAAGCTCGCCGAGGCCGCCGGTGCCGATGAGATTCACGCTAAAGCAACGAGTGCAATACGCAGCGCCGCGAATGGCCCGGCACTTGTAGACCGCATCGAGGCTGAGGCAGGGGTAGTTGTAGATGTAATTGACGGCCTCGAGGAGGCGCGTCTCATATTTACAGCCATACGCGCTGCCGTCGTCCTTGACCCAGGGCCGGCGATCTGCTTCGACCTTGGCGGCGGGAGCCTGGAGATAGCAGTTGGCGACAAGAACGGCCTCCAATTTGCGGCGAGCGAGCGACTCGGGGTGGGGCGCTTGACAGCAATGTATGCAGAGCAAGATCCGCTCAGCGATGCCTCTCGAAGATTAATGAGGGAGCACTGCGTCTCGCTTCTCTCACCGATTGCAGTGCAAGTCAAGGAGCTAGGGGCACTATTGGCGGTTGGGTCTAGTGGATCATTCGAGGCGATTGCTGCGATGGTTGCTGCTACCAAGGGCGGAGGCACTCCGAGCAGCCTCAACCAATATTCATTTACCTTCGAGGATTTTCTCCCCTTATATCGAACTATTACGCGGTCATCGCAATCTGAGCGGCGAGCGATTCCAGGTATGGATTCAAAACGCGTCGACCTAATCGCTGCCGGAGCCGTCGTGATGCGTTCGATTTTTGAGGTATTCGATCTCAAGTCAATGACTATCTCTGATTGGGCGCTACGAGAAGGCATCGTGCTCAATGCAATTGCTCAGCACGAACCCGAGGAGTGGACCGGCGAACTTGAGTCGATACGACGAGGCTCCGTGCTCGGGCTCGCTAGGCGGTGCTCCTGGCCTGAGGCACACTCACTACACGTCTCAAAACTTGCGCTGCAGTGCTTCGACGCAACTCGCGACATTCACGGCCTAGATCTGTTAGACCGCGAACTGCTCGAGTACGCCGCGATACTCCATGACATAGGAGAGCATGTCGCACATGAGGGGCACGAGAAACATGCTGCATACCTTGTCAGAAACGGAGAGCTGCGCGGCTTCTCTCCGGCCGAGATCACGATGCTCGTCGCCCTAGTTAGATGGCATAGACGAGGAGAGGTCCGCTCTGACTCTAGAACCGGCGACCTCGACCGTTATGCACTCCAGAAATGCAGAATTCTTACTGGACTCCTAAGAATCGCAGATGGGCTCGATCGCAGTCGTCACCAAATAGTTACAGATATAAAGGTGAGCTCCAACCCATCTCTTATTCTCTTTCGATTGAGCACGAGACTCGATCCAGAACTCGAAATCTGGGGAGCGAGGCGCAAGCGCGGAGTTCTTGAGGCCACACTTGGAAGAGATGTTGAGTTCACCGCCCACCCTGCTCGACGTGAAGCAGCGTCTTAAATTAGTTATCTACTTAATTATTCTCTCAACGCGTAACAGTTGAGTGAATAATTAACGCAGTCGTCGTGACAACATCGTCGCGCGAGGCCCCGTATCCCTCAAGGTCAGAGTGGAACTCTGCCATGCGCTCGAGCATCGCAACCAACGCCGCTGCAGCCGCGTATGGCGTTAGTTCCTTCGACCCCTCCCCAGGCGACTCGCTAATCATTAGAGCAAGGCCTTCAGTCAATGGGCGGAGCGCACGGTTCCTCACCTCTCGGAAACGTTGGTCACCCTCTTGCGCCGCGAGATTGCGAGTACGTAGTACAGCGCGATGCGCGTCCCAATAACGAACGAATCCGTCTACCATTCGTCGAGCCGCCGCTACTCCATCAGGTCCACGCCAATCAACCCGCATCTCAGCGCCTAACGGAATCGTCTCCTCGCCAACCTGCTCTGCAAGGGCAAGCACTGCGTCCGACGAGTCGCGAAAATACTGATAAAACGTTGCAGGAGAACAACCTACGGAGCGTGCAATATCAACGACTCGTAGATCGTTGATACCTACCGCCTCGAGGATTGTTGCCGTGCTGGTCAGTATTCGGCTGCGGGTCCGCGACCCGCGTTCTCCGATAGCCCGTCCGTCGAGAGCAAGGTCTTGAACCTTGAAGGGATCCCTAGCCCCGTCTTGGGTCGGGGGCATTCTGTGGAGCAATTCACCAGAGGTCATTCTGGCAAGTTTAGATGGCTAGAATTAGGCCGTCATGAGGTCGGCACCGTTAATCCAAAGTAATTCGGGCCGGGCGATTCGAAGCGTTGGAGACCTGCTGCGCCCAGTCTCGACCGAGTTAGCTGATTTATTCGATGACGCCCCGATACCTGCAGCTCTTGCATTTGCAATAAACCTCTCTCCACCGGCGTGGGACCCCGAAGACGCCCTCAGAATTCCCGCAGGGGCCAGACTTGGACTGCTCGCTGGGCCAGAGGTTCTTCGATTCGATGCGATCGCCCCTCTACAGAGTCTGGCGAAGAGCGCCGGGATGATGGTCGCAAATACATGGGGGGCAAAGGGCGTTTTTAACTGGGCTGACCCACACCACATGGGGACCGTCGGCCTTCAAACTGACGACTTCAGACTCTTAAATTTTCATGAATTAGATCTTGTCATCGCATTTGGTGCGGATCCCCTCGAATCGCCCGATGATGCCATTGGGTGTGAGGTGCTCCACATACACCCACTCCAAATTGAGAAGTTATCTATCCCGCAAATAACAACGAAGATCGAGTCCCTAACGAAGCCACCGCTCTTCACCAGTATCGCAGATATAGCGCAGCCTGGGTACTTGAGTAATCAATCTCCGCGCCATCCGGCTCGATGCGTAATGGACGTAAAGCGCTCCGTTCCCCGAGGAGGAATTGTCGTTGTGGAGCCTGGGCCTCTAGGGCTTTGGTTCGCTCGGACCTTCCCAACCGAGGCTCCCGGGACAATTATTGTTCCGGCATGGAGTAAGCCCGGAGCAGCCGCTGCCATTGGTTTAATCAGCGCAATTTATGGGCATCATGCAACCGTGATCACAAGCGCTCGCATGGATGAGGTCTCTGCTGCGATACAAGAGATCGGCAGAGAAATTGAGGCACCCTTTAAGATCGAGGAGTGGGGACCAAAAGATATTGACCTATCGGTAACCGATTCGCTGATTGCCGTGGCTGGGGAGGTAATAGCGTGGAGAACTTGAGCGAAGGCGCGCCTCAGATCATCGACAGCAGTTCCAGCTCATTTCTTGAGCAACTTCTACGCCACTCCTCAGACGCTGCGATTGTGGTACATCCGAAATACGGTGTTACCTATGCAAGCCCGGCGATAGCAGATGTCCTCGGCATCTCTCCAGATGCCTTCCTTGGACGAATGGCCGCAGATTGGATTCACTCTGATGACGTAGCGTCAATGCTCGAGCATCGCGAGGCTGCCGAGCAATTTGGCCATGCAGGCCCCATCATTATTCGCGGGCTTCACGAAGACCACACTTGGCGATATTTCGAGGCTGAATGGTGGCGCCCGGACGACTCCAATTTCGCAGACGGAACGATCCTGCACTTCCGCGATGTTTCACAGCGAGAACGAGCACGAGCAGAGGCAGCCCGAAGTGAAGCGAGGCTAGGAGCCCTTCTTTTAGAGGCCTCTGATGTAGTTATGGTTATTGGCAAAGACGGACAGCAACTTAGTTACGTCAGCCCATCAATCGAACGCGTCATGGGTTGGAGCACCGAATTGGCTACTGAACTCACATGGCGACAAGTCATCCATCCTGATCACCTACAACGCTGGATCGATGCTGTCACCAGCGTCGCCGAGGACCCCGAGGGTAGACGCCAAATAGAATTAAAGGGGCTACATAAAGACGGAACATGGAGATGGCTAGACGCATCTATCTTGAATCGATTCGAAGACCCGCTTATAGAAGGAATCATTCTCCATTTTCATGATGTAACTCCAAGACATTTGGCAGAGCAAGAACTAGCGCGGCGCTCCCTTCACGACAGCCTCACTGCTCTTCCCAACAGGGTCCTGTTCGTGGATCGGCTGGAGTCAGCCCTAAATAGGAGTCAACGATCCGGGGGGCTCGTTGCACTCCTCTACTGCGACCTCGACCGCTTTAAGAATGTCAACGACACCATCGGGCATAGTGGAGCAGACCTCCTTCTCTGCGAGGTCGCTCGTCGCATGGAGGTAGCGATACGTGCGGGAGACTCCTTGGCGCGACTCCACGGAGACGAATTTGTTGTCTGCGCTGAGGAGATTGATTCATGGGAAGAGGCTCAAATACTCGCCAATCGCCTACGCCGTGATCTCTCAAAGCCATTCATTCTTGGCGGCAGAGAAATACATCTAACAACAAGCATCGGGATAGCAATCTCATCTAAAGACAATCCATACTCAGCTAGCGATCTGCTTGAGAACGCCGATGCTGCGATGTTTGTTGCGAAGAAGGGCGGAAGAGATCGAATTGCTTTTTACAATGAAGAGGTACGCTCACGCGAACTCTCGGATTTAGCCATACGCGACGAAATACGTGGTGCTATCGAGAACGACCAACTCGTGCTTCATTACCAGCCCATCTACGACCTCACTTCCGGAGCCCTACTAGGGACGGAGGCCCTCGTCCGATGGCAGCACCCTCTTCGCGGACTGCTCTATCCAGGCGACTTCATTCCGGTGGCAGAGGAATCAGGGCTGATAGTTGCCCTCGGATCATGGGTCATTGAGAACGCTATGCGTCAGGCCAAAGACTGGGGATTCGGCACGGCGAGGCAGGCCAAGATGTGGATCAATTTCTCTGCGCTTCAACTCGAGCGCATTCAAATTGTCGACGAGATAACCGAACTACTCTCAAGATTCGCGATTCCCTCCGGTGCAATAGGGATCGAGATTACAGAGACCGCACTCATAGATGCACAGCCAGAGATAGATACAAGACTCCGCATACTGAGAGATCTTGGTTACTCGATAGCGATTGATGATTTTGGAACGGGCTACTCCTCTTTGTTGTACCTGCGTAGATACTCCGCTGATACCTTAAAAATTGATCGTGCATTCGTATCTGGCCTTGGCGTCAGTAGAGATGACACAGCAATCGTCTCTTCGCTGAGGAGCCTCGCTGCGATGCTCGAGCTTCGAGTTGTGGCTGAAGGGGTCGAGACCCAAGATCAACTCCAGGCGCTACGCGCAATGGGCTGCGAGAGCGCAAGCGGGTATCTTCTTGCGAGGCCAGCGGATGCATCCGTCATCACTCAACTTCTTGATCAGCCTTTAGAACTCATTCGCTCACATTCTTAGAGTTCTTAAACTTCTTAGA
>CAFBNL010000050.1_pt1 | contig 10582 bp, 8 predicted proteins | sample 7269241 | NCBI WGS metagenome assembly CAFBNL01 (sample SAMEA6814093, study PRJEB35770) | uncultured Actinomycetes bacterium | biome: Freshwater; feature: Freshwater reservoir; material: water | place: Czech Republic | collected 2017-05-23 | depth 30m m
CTAAGCGTCGAGGATATGGATCTCGTCGAGATTAATGAGGCATTTGCATCGATGGCCGTCGCAAGTACCCGATTGCTGGGCTTTGACCATGAGATTGTGAATGTCAACGGGTCTGGATGCAGCCTCGGGCATCCAATCGCCGCTACCGGAGCGCGGATGGTTGTCACGCTTATAAACGAGTTGCGCCGTCGCGGCGGCGGCCTTGGTGTTGCAAGCATGTGCGCCGCTGGGGGTATGGGAAGCGCAACCGTCCTTGAGGTAATGCCCGGTTAAGCCGGTAAAACCATGGACCCCGATCTCGTATTCGCACTCAAACTTGCAGACCTTGCAGATGAAGTAACACTTGCGCGGTTTCTCTCTGATGATTTAAAGATTGAGCGCAAACCCGATACGACACATGTAACAGATGCTGACCACGCAGCCGAGTTGGTTATTCGCTCAGCGATTCTTGAGCGTTTCCCAAGTGATGCGATTCTTGGTGAGGAGTTTGGGGCCGAGGGAGACTCTGGGCGCCGCTGGATAATCGATCCGATAGATGGAACTGCGAATTTCATGAGAGGGATCCCAATCTGGGCAACCTTAATAGGACTAGAGCGAGACGGTGTAGTTGATATCGGGGTTGTCTCCGCTCCTGCGATGCCGCGACGCTGGTGGGCAGCGCGTGGAGAGGGCGCCTACTGCGATGGACGCAGACTCAGCGTCTCAGGTGTTGCAGATATATCTGATGCGCAGCTCTGCTACGCAGACTTTCCATGGTGGGAGGCCTTCGGGCTTGGAGAGCAGTTCCTTGCACTTGTTAATGCAGTCTGGCGGACCCGGGGTTTTGGTGACTTCTGGCAGCACATGCTCGTCGCTGAGGGCGCCGCCGATATCGCAGTCGAGCCAATAGTAAATCTCTGGGACCTCGCTGCGATACAACCGATTATTGAGGAGGCCGGAGGGCGCTTCTCTGACCACTCAGGGGCTCCAACACCTGCGGGTGGAAACGCGGTTAGTTCGAATGGGCTTCTGCACGAAGCCGTGCTTGCGATCCTAAAGAAGCCATAGAAAAATCCAATAGAGAATAAGGTACGAATCCAAAAACGCAATGCGCGTAACTTCGCCACTGAAAGGCATTGAAATTCATGGCACTAGAGATAAAGATTAATCGTGAAATCTGCATGGGCTCGGGGAACTGTTCGTTCTGGGCCCCCGATGTATTTGACCTCGATGACGATGGGGTAGCGATCGTCACGAGCATTGATGGTTCTCCCGAGGAGAAAGTCATTCTCGCTGCGCAGGGCTGCCCGACACAGGCAATCTCGATTATCCGAGACGGGGAAGTAATCGTTCAGGGTGCGCCTAGCTAAGGGAGAGAGCAGTCAGGTCTGAGGGTGTATTCCCCTAACCGGGGGATTGGCAGGGCTTAATGACTTGCTATCTCCACATACAGGCGGCATCGGGCTCAGCCCCGCATGCCTTGCAACGGTCTCCGTCGCCCGATGCGGCTTTGATACACCCCTCTACAGTTGCGGCAAGAACCTCGCTCATAAGGGAATGTAGGCCGATTGGAGCGGTCACAAGCCACTCGATTCCTGGATGGCGTGTCGCAGCCTCTTGCGTTAGGGCTGGGATATCGACTCGCCAGTGGTTTCCCGGGAGTAGGAAGAATGGGCAGACTACGACCTTTGTTGCACCACGCTCGATGCACGCATCAAATGCAACGCCGATGCCGGGTTCAGCCAACTCCATATGTGCGGTCTCGACTATTTCATATTTATGTTGTTCAGCAAAGCTCACGGCGAAACCGTCTAAGAACGTATTCGATTCAGCGCGACGAGATCCGTGATCAACAATCAATAGTGCTGTAGGCATCTGCGCATTCTCTCCCAGTTCAGGTTAAATAATCGAAATGAAGTTATCGAGCTCCACGTACTAAAGCGCCAGGGCGAGCGCCGGTCTCCTCCCCATTATGCAGTGTGACCTGCCCGGCCAAGATTGTGGCTACATAACCAGTTGATCTCTGTATGAAACGACGAGCGTCGCCGGGTAGGTCATGGACCATTACTGGAGCATGGAGAGTTAGGCCGGCGTGGTCAATCAGGTTTATGTCTGCCCGCATTCCTGGAGCAAGCACGCCGCGATCGCCGAGCCCAAAGAGTCCGGCAGTCTGTGAAGTCATCTTCTTGATCACGGTCTCGAGTGGTATCCCGTTTTCGCGGTCGCGAGCCCAGTGAGTGAGCATATAAGTGGGTGTTGAGGCATCACAGGTAGTGCCGCAGTGTGCTCCGCCATCGCCGAGTCCCCAGACTGTCGTCGGATGCATGAGCATCTCTCGAACTGCGTCAAGGTTTCCATCGGTGTAGTTGAGGAGAGGGCGCATCACAAATGCATGCCCATTATCTGCCATCAATGCATCGTAGAAAACACTCCAGACATCAGCTCCGGCGCGCTGTGCAATTTGAGCGATTGATGTCGAAGGGTGCGGTTCGTAATCGGGGGGGTCGCCGAGTGGGAACGATTTATCTGGATCAAAGAACTGACGCATTGTGGGGTCGGGGTTGGATGCCTCGGCTAGGAGCCGGCGCCTGATCTCGGGGTCTGCCATCCGTGCAACTCGTTCGTCCAAGGGAAGAATGCCGACCGGGCCCCAAGATGGACAGTAAGCAAAGGGGTGAAAGGTCTTGAGTCCAAGGAGGAGTGTTACTGGTCGCCCTGCAACTTGGGGTCGTACATTGGAACCTTCGCTCGCAGCCCCAGCGCATAGATCAAGCATGCGCCTCCAAGACTCTGGGTCGTGATCGTTCTGAGTGAGTGCGAATGAAACCGGTCGTCCGCATATCGCTGCCAATCGACGCATCCAATCCATCTCGCGCTCCGGTGCAGCGAGGTCCTCGCCTAGAGCGCCGGCCGGTGCGAGTTCGAATACTCCGCCGCCCGCATCTTTGAGTGCATTTCCAAGACCAAATAACTCGTCCTCGGCAGCGAACGTGCCTGGTACTGGTTCACCGTCAATGGCCATATGAGCAATGGTGCGTGAGGTTGAGAACCCCAGAGCGCCGGCCGCTATTGCATCTCTCACAATGGCGGCCATTGCCGCAATATCCTCTGAAGTCGCAGGCTCATTACGCGCACCGCGCTCACCCATCACATATGCGCGCACCGCTCCGTGCGGAATCTGCGCAGCTACATCAAGCATCTTTGGTGCTCTATCAACCGCGTCTAGGTACTCACTAAAAGTCTCCCATTCCCAGCGGATGCCTTCGCTAAGAGCGGCACCTGGAATATCCTCCACACCCTCCATGAGTCCGATCAACCAGTCGCGACGATCCGGGGATACAGGTGCAAAGCCGACGCCGCAGTTCCCCATCACCACAGAGGTCACCCCATGCCAACATGTAGGAGTTAGGAGGGGGTCCCATGTGACCTGGCCGTCGAAGTGCGTGTGAATATCTACGAAGCCTGGTGTAACGAGTAGCCCTGTCGCATCAATCGTCTCCGTAAGCGACCCAGCAAGGCTCCCCGGCTCCGCAACCTCGGTAATTATTCCATTGCTCACTGCAATGTCCGCTAGACGCTGTGGGTCTCCGGTTCCGTCTACGACGATGCCGCCGGTGATAACAAGATCAGACATATTCGCTCCGATTGTTGAGTATCGGTGAAGCCTATTCGCGCAGAATTCGCCGAGCGCCATCTTCGCGTTTACTTGGAGCCGCGTTACGCCTCGGGCCGGGTAGCCTCACCGAGTATGGCCCAAGAATCCTCTCGACGTTTTTGGGGCATCCTGATGCTCCTCTTGGTCCTCGCCACTGGGGTCAGGGTCGCCTACGTCTTAGGAGTGGCGGATGGCTTTAATAGTGACAAGTTTTATGACGCTGCTTATTACGAGTTAGAGGCTCGTACGGTTGCACACGGTGATGGTTTTGCCGATCCGTTTCGGCTGCTCCCTGGTGCTGATCAGGCGATAGTCCCCGATGCTTCGCATCCTCCGCTAACAGTGCTGGTGCTAGCTCCAATAGTTAAGGTGTTTGACGGTCAGTTAATTCTTCGGTTTGCGAGTCTGCTAGCTGGGCTTGGAGTTGTCTTCCTTAGTGCATTGCTTGCCCGTGAGGTAGCGGGGGATAGAGCAGGGCTCATCGCTGCTTTCATCGCAGCGGTTTACCCTTTTCTGTGGGTCAATGATGGCTTGATTATGAGCGAGTCATTTACCGGAGTGGCCGTTGTGGGGACCGTGTTAGCTACCTATAAAGCTGCACGATCTCCCAAGCAGTGGTGGCGTTGGGTACTGGTCGGGTCATTAGGGGGAATAAGCGCGTTAGGGCGTGCTGAGCTTGTGCTGCTTGTCCCCGTTATCGCCGCTGGCGTGCTGCTCGCTCGGCACATCGGAGTTATTCGGGTGCGTTTGATGGCTTCAGCTTTAGCCGGAGTTGCATTGTTGCTTGTACTTGCCCCATGGTTTATCTACAACAGTGCTCGCTTTGAGACGCGCGTCATTCTCTCAACCAACGACGGGCTAGCAATGGTTGCCTCGAACTGTGACGAGGCGTATAGCGGAGATGTGATCGGGCTGACTTTTCTTCGGAGCGCGGAGTGTCTCCCGGCCCCGCCGAGAGGGGACCAGTCTGTGGTTGCGGAGGAGTATCGGCGAGTCGCGTTTGAGTACATGTCAGATAATGCATCGCGCGTCCCCGTTGTTGTGCTGGCTCGGCTAGGTAGAGACTGGAGTCTTTTTCGGCCGGCTGACATGCTTAGTTGGAACATCGCCGAGGGCCGCCCCCGATGGGTTACCTCCATTGGTCTCGCCTTTTACTATCCGCTTCTTCTAGGAGCCTTCGCAGGTGCATTCATCCTTTGGAGACGCAAGAGATGGATCTGGCCGCTGCTGGCTCCGGGAGTAGTGGTCTCACTCGGTGCGATCTTTGCGTACGGGCAGATTCGATTCCGAGCTCCAGCAGAGCCATTCATTGTCATACTCTGCGCGGTTGCTCTGAGCGCCATAGGGAACAAGAGTCGTATTTCACCGGTCAGTGAAGCAGTTACTAATTAGAACCAACTGGATACGAATGCGGGTCAAGACTACGAGCGCAGTACCTTGCCTGGCATTGCATCGAGAGCTTCTTGGACGGGCATCCCATCGCTACGGATGGGTGATCCATTTACCAGAATGTGATTCATACCAACAGGAGCATCGGCCGTTAGTCGTTCTCCATTGGCAGGAAAATCGCTCACCCTGCGCAGAGGACCGGGAGCAACAGTGTCAGGGTTAAAAACAGTTATATCTGCTGCCATTCCAACTTTGAGTAATCCTCGCCCAGCTTGGCCGTCTAGCCCGAAGACTCTCGCAGGCTCCCCAGTAAGTTTATGAATTGCGCGCTCCAGAGTAATTACTCCACGATCGCGCACCCATTTACCAAGTAGGTCTGTCGGCATACATGCATCGCAGAGTTGGCTCACGTGGGCCCCGGAGTCCATCAAGCCGAGGAGTACTCCATCTCGCTGTAGTAACCACGCAATTGCATCTTCATCGTCATTCGCTAGCACGCTGTTGAATCGTGTCTCTAGTGAATCGGCGATGGAGAGATCGAGCATGAAATCAAGGGGGGAGCATCCAGCAGAAGCGGCCTCATCAACGATGCTCTTACCCGCTAATTCAGGCCGGCTTGCACTCTCAGCGACGCTTAGAGACTCCCAACGCAGACGGATAGCGGTTCGGTTTGTTAGATCCTCAAGAGCCATGCGACGCCAGGAATGGTCCGCGAACTTATCGAGGCGCACCGCATCGGGCTGCGCCATTAGGTCCCTAAATGCCGGTGCCATGTTGAACGTAAACGGCTCGCGCAGATTCATCTGGAACACAAGCGGCCGAACTGAAATCTGCGGCCAGACCTCACCTCCAGCGGCGTGAGCAGCATCGTTGTCTTCGATTACTTGCTCGTGGTAGGGAAAGCCCTTCACTGTCAATAGAGCGGTCCAAGTTAGGGGCCGACCAATACGCCGTTGTAGCGCATATAGATCTGCGTGCTTTACGCGCTCGCCTGGGAGGGTTGCAATAACTCCCTTATTTTGATCGCGTAGTGGCGCAAGTAATGACTCGAACTCCGCTAGATCGGCGAGCCTTGAAGGAACCGGCCGTCCTCCGTCTCCGGAGTGAGTAGCCGAGGAAGAGGATGCAAAGCCCATGGCGCCGGATCGGAGTGCGTCATCAACAAGAATCTGCATAGCTCTGAGCTCTTGCTCCGTTGGCGTCTCGCGTTCGTAGCCTTCATCCCCCATAGCGTTTAGGCGAACAGCGGTGTGGCCGACATAGCAGCCAAAGTTAATCCCCACGCCCCGCCTCTCAACGGAGTCCATGTACTGCGCGAAGGTCTCAAAATCCCACGGAATTCCCGCCTCGAGAGTCGCTAGGTTCATGTCTTCGACATGCTGCAGCGTCCGGCCTAGAAGCGATCGGTGCTCTGGTAAGCATGGTGCGATAGAGAAGCCGCAGTTACCGGCAATGACAGAGGTGACTCCGTGGTGACTCGATGGAGTAAGGGCCGGGTCCCAGAAAACTTGGGCGTCATAGTGAGTATGAATATCAATGAACCCTGGGGATACGACTTGCCCGCTCGCATCAATTTCTCGATTTCCCTTAAGGCCGTTACCTATCTCGGAGATCACTCCACCCGAGACGGAGATGTCTGCGTGATACCCCTCGGTTCCCGTTCCGTCAACTATCAACCCGTCGCGAATCACAATATCTGCTGTCATCTCCCCATTCCATCACGACTCCGGGCTAGCGCGCGGCCTCTAGACCAAATTCATACTGGGGAATACTGCGCAATACTGGGCACCGCAGCCTCCACTGCGCCGGGGTCTCTAGTCGGTAGGATTCGCTGGCCCCTATGCCCCCCGAAATTGATTCACCTCAAACTCTCAGCTCTAAGGAGACAGGGCCTACAGGCGCATCTGGAGCGCCAAGAGCAGTAACAGTTCTTTCAGTCTCTGCTGTCTTACTGCTTGGCGTCGCGATGCGCATCTTTGTTACGTCAAGCCTTTGGCTCGATGAGGCTTTGACTGTAAACATTGCGAGGGTTCCGCTTGGGTCGCTCGCGGCGACCTTGAAGGTCGATGGGGCCCCTCCACTTTATTACCTGCTTCTGCACCTATGGATGAAGGTATTTGGAGAGAGTGACACAGCTGTACGCGCGCTCCCTGCCCTTCTAGGAATCCTTTCGTTTCCTCTCGCGTATCTTGCGGGCAAGAAGGCGCTTGCTAGCGATGTGCGAAGAGAACGTGAATTGGGATGGCTGGTTCTGCTGCTAGTTGCAGCATCTCCATATGCAATTCGATACTCAAGTGAAAACCGCATGTATGTGCTTGTGATCGACCTTGTGCTACTTGGTTACATATTCTTTAGGTCTGCGCTTCTTCGCCCTTCATATGGTTCTCTAATTGGAGTTTCACTTGTTACAGGTGCATTGCTCTACACAAATTATTGGTGCCTTTACCTAGTAGCGGTAGTGGGAGTAGCAACACTGTGGCGCTCTGTAAAGGCTCCAGCCGAGGAGTTGCGCACCGCTCGGAGAATTCTCGGATCAATTGTTCTCGGTGTCTTTTTATTTGTGCCTTGGCTGCCGATATTCGAGTATCAACGCCTCCATACCGGGACTCCATGGGGGACTGCGATAGCCCCAACAGTTGCTTTCGCCTACACGGTCTTAGACTTTGGTGGGAGTTCAGTCTCGGAGGGGTGGCCCCTTGCAGGACTGCTCTTTCTCTTAGCGCTAATTGCACTATTCGGAACTGCTCGTAATGAGCGGCTAATTGAGATTGATATCCGAACGGTTGGTGGTGCGCGTTGGGAGTGGGGGATAGGAACGATCGCACTTGGATTAGGCCTATCCCTCGCCTACGTCTCGGGTACAGCGTTTCAAACTCGTTACGCAGCGATGTGTTTCCCCTTTTATATCCTTGCGGTCGGCATGGGATTGATGCTACTCAAGGATCGCCGGATTCGATATGGGCTTCTTGCTGTAGTTGTAACGATCGGGTTTATCTCGGGTATTCGCAATGCGCGAACAGATCGTACTCAGGCGACAGAGATCGCAGAGGTGCTAAGCAGAGACTCGAGGCCCGGAGACGTGGTGGGAATCTGTCCAGACCAACTCGGTCCGGCTACCGCCCGTTTACTCTCATCTACTAAATCGCTCGGGCTCTACGCCTTCCCTAACCTCCAGCCTCCGGAACTAATTGACTGGACCGACTACGCGTTACGCAATAGCCGCTCAAATCCCGAGAAGTATGCAAAAGCGCTCCTTGCCAAGGCCGGGAATAATGATGTTTGGTTTGTATGGGCAGGTGGTTATCGCACCTTTGGAATCAAATGCGAACGCGTCGTAAGTGAACTTGCGCGACTCCGTGGAAATCGTGAAATTGTCCTGAAGGCGAAGCCCAGTTTCTATGAACGTATGGGCCTTGACCGGTATAGGCCTTGATCGCTCTTAGGCGTTTCGCCCGAGAGGATTTATCAGTTGCGTTGGCGCCATGGATCGCTTCAAGGGCAATCGTTCTGCTCGCGCTCGCTGCTGCTAGATTTATTTTTGGCGAGATTGGCACCGCTCCTCGCCCCCCAGCTCTTTCGCAGGGCTTGTTTGCATGGGACGCAGCGTTCTACCGAGATATCGCTGCTGGGGGGTACAACGCCGTAGCCCATTCAGGGCTTCGATTCTTCGCCGGGCTCCCTCTAATGGCGCGCTTCTTAGGAGCACCGATCGGCCAGGTTGGGCCCGTTCTCATCATCATCGTAAATATTGCTTCGCTTCTCTATGCAGGAATTCTCAATCGCCTTGTGATCGAAGAGACCGGCGATTTGGGGCTAGCTACACGCTCTGTTTGGTTAGGGCTATTAGCGCCACCAGCACTTGTATTCGTATTTGGTTATGCAGAGGCTCTGCTCGCTCTCTGCGCGGTCCTCATTTTTCTAAACGCTCGAAATGCGAGATGGGGGTGGGTGATACTTGCAGGATTTTTTGCAGGGGTTGTTCGCCCCACGGGAGTGCTCCTACTGTTGCCAATTGCAGTATTTGTTTGGCAATCCTTGCGGGCTGAAAAGCCACAGGGGGCCAACAGCAAGAAGAGCTCACTCGCCCTAGGCGCTCTTGGGGTCGCATCGCCGGTGTTAGGTATCTGTAGTTACCTCGCATGGTCAAAGAGTGCTGGGTACGGGTTCTGGGAGCCGCTACAGATTCAATCTTCATCGAACCTCCGCGGCGGTTTTGTCTGGCCTTGGACGAGTATCAATGGCGCAATTGATTCGCTATCTAGCGGCGACCGTCTCGGATCAGGGCTGCATGCAGTCTGGGCATTTGTGGCTGTTATCTGTATTATCGCAGCAGCGCGAAGACTCTCAGCGCCCTATACGCTCTGGGCCGCTGCGAGCATAGCGATAGCGCTCTGCGCTCCAAACCTTGATTCATTTGAGCGATATGCGCTCGTTACATTTCCGGTCGTAATCGGTGCTGGGGTCCTTACCTCCCGCCCCAAAGACCTGTTCAGGGGAGTAGTGGCGATCTCATCTGCCGGGCTTTTCGGCTCATCAATTCTTGTCTTTTTTGGGCGCTTAGTGCCCTAGGAACAAGTCCTTAGTATCCCTATGCGGGTAGTCTGAAGTTCTCACAGAGTCTGAAATTCTTTCAGCGCACTCAAACCTCAGCGCACTTAAATCTTGGCGCTAAATACCCGCAAAGGAAACAATGACTGAAACTGCCCAGAGTGCCGAGCACCAAGTTGTAATTATTGGCGCCGGACCCGCAGGTTTAACTGCGGCGTACATGCTCACAAAGCGGGGGCAGTCCGCCATAATTCTCGAGGCCGATACTGTAGTTGGCGGAATCAGTCGGACTGTCGTTGCCGATGGCTGGCGCTTCGATATCGGTGGCCACCGCTTCTTTACCAAGGTGCGCCCGGTCGATGATCTTTGGTTTGAGATTCTTGGAGCAGACGAGTTTCTTCGTCGCCCGCGAATGAGTCGGATTTTCTACCGCAACAAACTCTATGACTACCCGATTAAACCTCTAAATGCACTTCGTAACTTAGGGCTGATCGAGGCCATCCGCTGTGTAATCTCATATCTCTGGGTGAGGGTTCGACCACCTAAAGATCAGTCCTCTCTCGAGGGTTACATCGCTGCCAACTACGGATGGCGGCTCTACCAGCACTTCTTCAAGACTTATAACGAGAAGGTATGGGGGGTTCCCGCCTCTGAGCTCTCTGCTGATTGGGGTGCGCAACGCATCAAGGGCATGTCGCTCTGGTCTGCAGTATGGGAGCCGTTGCGTGCCCGCCTCTTTGGAGGTCGTAAAGATAAGAAGAACCAGATCACTAGTTTGATTGAAGAGTTCAATTACCCCAAATATGGCCCCGGTCAAATGTGGGAGAAGTGCGCCGAGATCGTTACCGACGCTGGAAGCACAATTACCTTCGGCGCCAAAGCCAAGCGCATTCGCATCGAGAACGGCCGCCCGGTCGAGGTAATCGCAATGGTGAACGGCGTGGAGACCTCTTATCCGTGTACAGAGGTGATCTCCACAATGCCCATGGGCTCGTTACTCCGAGCAATGGA
>CAFBNL010000051.1_pt1 | contig 10319 bp, 8 predicted proteins | sample 7269241 | NCBI WGS metagenome assembly CAFBNL01 (sample SAMEA6814093, study PRJEB35770) | uncultured Actinomycetes bacterium | biome: Freshwater; feature: Freshwater reservoir; material: water | place: Czech Republic | collected 2017-05-23 | depth 30m m
CTTATAAGAGCAAGACCGAGAGGAGCAAATGGTGAACACCGAGATGGTGCAACTCATCGACGCCGGCTTAACAAGATTCGGCACACGCGACCTCGTCTCAGGTACTGAAGTCATGGACTTCCTACTTGACCTGCGTCTCTCAATCCTCAACCTGCCAGACCCACTGGCCCAGCTCCTCGAAGAAGAGTCTCAGCCACTAGTCGGCTAAGGATTACTGCGGCGCATAGCGTCGCAGTAATGAGGCCATCAATCTTCTGCCAATAGTTACGGCAGAATTTTTTGCGAGAGCGTCAATGCTCAGGTTCCAACGCGTGGCAGAATCAGATTTATCGACGATCTAATCCCCGACCCATCGCTTCAACCTGCTCCGTCAAGGCGCGAGCGTCGCCATGCTCGGAACTCCAAGGGCCCTCGCTCCCGTGTCCTCCTCATCGGGATCGCAGCAATAATTGCAGTCGGGGCGATAGGAGCAACCGCGTTTGCTCTTACCTCTCAACCTGATTCCCGCCCCACTGCCGGCGCCTCTGTTGCCTCCTCCACGACAACAACAACCACTATTGCGCCGACGACTACCACGACAATTCCAGTCTTCGCACAGCCCGCAGCTATCGATCTCCCTGCAGTACCGGCCGGCGAGGTATCTGAGGGTTCTACTGGCACAGAGGTTGCTGCATACCAAGCCCGCCTCGCATCACTGCACTTTGATCCGGGCACACAGAGCGGAACCTTTACAAGCGACACCACATATGCCATACACGCTCTCCAGAAGATGATGGGCGTGCCCGTTAGCGGTCGTCTCGGCGAGCCGGAGCGCCTTGCGCTTATGAACTTTCAATACCCAGCACCGCTAAAGCCTGATGCTGAGCCAAACCGCACAGAGATTGACGTTACGAAGCAAGTGATGACTCTCTACATAGACCGACAGGTTCGCCTCATCACAACAATCTCAACAGGCTCCGGGAAGAACTACTGCTACACGCCTTTCTATAAGACGGTTCGCGTCTGTGAGGACGCGAATACCCCTGAGGGTCGATTTACTTATACGTATTTCGTAAACGCATGGCACAGGTCCCCGCTTGGGCAGCTCTATAAACCCTTCTACTTCAATGGCGGAATCGCAGTCCACGGCTACCCGGATGTACCAGTCCGCCCTGCATCTCATGGCTGCACGCGAGTTCCAATGCGAATAGCTGATTACTGGAGCACGCTTGTCACCAAGGGCGACGCCGTATATGTGATTGGGAAGACAGCAACCACCGTCTCTGCCCCGAATGTCATAAACCCTAAGCAGAGTGCATTGCCAGGGACGCGCACTATTGGTGGAGTACCGAGCGTCGCTGGTCAGCCGACTACTACTACCGGCGCTCCAACTCTTGGGCCGGTTGAGTCAACCTCTACTAGCACGCCGACAGAGTCTTCAAGCACCTCAACTACCACGAGTACTACAGAGCCACCGCCGCCGCCACCGCTCTAAATCTTCCCTATAAGCCTTCGCCGCTCCTGTGGAGCGGGGGTAGTTACAGGATTAAAAAGTTCGGTGCGAGAAGGGATCCGCTCGGTTGAACTCAACGGGCTCGGGGATCTCAATCCCTAAGCGCGCAGCGAGACCGTCGTAGCCCTCAACCTCTAACTCATCAGCGAGTTCTGGTCCACCACTTGTAACGATGCGACCGCCCATAAATACATGCACAACATCTGGGTTGAGTTCAGTGAGGAGCCGAGAGTAGTGAGTAATAGCGAGAACGCCGAGGCCATCCTCCTGGGTCATCGCCTTAACCCTTCGCGCTACATCCCTAAGCGCATCAACGTCTAGGCCAGAGTCAATCTCATCCAAGACTGCGAAACTAGGGGCGAGCATCGCCAGTTGAAGAGTCTCTGCACGTTTCTGCTCTCCACCAGAGAACTCAACGTTTACCCCTCTGGTAAGGAACTCATCGCGCACCGCTAGGCGCTGCGCCTCTGAGATAAGCCGGTCATTGAGCCCATCAACCTGAGATCCTCGGGCGCGCATCGCTGCCTCAAGCAGATCCTCAACACGTACCCCTGGTACCTCAACGGGGTACTGCATCGCTAGGAATAAACCTGCTGCTGCGCGCTGCCATGTCTCGAGGCCAAGCAACTCGACGCCATTGACCGTTACAGACCCTGCAGTTGATTCATAACCTTCGCGCCCCATTAGAACGTGAGAGAGGGTCGACTTACCCGAGCCGTTAGGGCCCATAAGCGCATGGACCTCGCCGGGGAGAATCTCGAGGTCGACACCGGTGAGTATCTCCCCTCCGGCTACACCTCCACGCAGGCCCTTGATGATGAATGAATTACTCATGGAACCACCACCAACACATCGTCCCCATCAACGCGCACTCCATATGTTGGTACCGGGCGCGTAGCGGGCAGAGAGGCTGGCTCTCCGCTGACAAGCGAGAACATTGCACCGTGCTTGGGGCACTCAATCGCACATGCTTCGCTATCAATTTGGCCCTCAGAGAGAGAAGCCTCTGCATGCGAGCAGCGATCGCCTAAGGCGTACCAGTTATCCCCGATGTGAACGACAACTACACGCATCCCATCGACATCGACGCGTAGGGATGCTCCGTCTGCAATCTCGCTAATTGAGGAGACTCGAATCTCAGGCATGGGCGAGACCTGCATGCAAGTTGCCGATTTTGTCTTGTACTGAGCGGCGCAGAGGACCGACAAGCGCAGGCACCGGAAGCCTCTCGAATACATCCTCGAAGAACCCGAGAACAATTAGGCGCTCTGCCTCTTCGGGTGGGACTCCACGTGTTGCGAGGTAATAACGCTGGTCTTCGTCGATCGGCCCAACAGCAGAGGCGTGAGCACAGCGCACGTCATCGGCCTCAATCACGAGGTTTGGGATCGACTCTGCGCCGGCACCCTCTGTTAGAACAAGGTTTCTATTGCTCTGTACCGCACGCGACTTCTGCGCCTCTGGTCGTATGTGGACCATGCCTGAGTAGACAGAACGCGCAGTATCTTCAACTGCGCCTTTGAACAGAAGGTTGCTCGTTGTATTCGGTGCAGCGTGATCTTGAAGGGTGCGGAAATCAAGCATCTGATCGTTGTCGCCGTAGTAGACGGCAACCTGCTCCGACTCAGCACCGACGCCCTCAAGAAGCGACTCGCTTCGAAGACGCGCGTATGAGCCGCCAAGCGCTACCGCTGATGAGTGGAGAACCGCATCGCGCCCAAGGTGCGCACGCTGAAGCGCAATGCTTGTTGTCTTGTCTCCGTATTCTTGAACAGATTGGTAACGAACATTTGCTCCGTCACCAAGAATTAACTCGACTACTCCGTCGACTACATGCACGACGTTTGGGGATCCGAAGCGCTCAAGAACCGAGACTTGGCTTAACTCTTCTGCAATCACAATTGTGTGCGGGAACGAAGCGACTCCCTCACCGTCACACCAGTGGATCACTACGATCGGCTGCTCTACAACAACGCCACGAGGGACATGAACATACGCGCCTCCGGCTAAAAAGGCGTCATGGAGAAGCGTAAACGCATCGGGGGAAGCATCAGAGGTCAAGCCAACTCGCCCAACCGCAGTATCAGCATCGAGCATTGCTAGGTCACCGACAATCACACCGCGCGCCTCTAGAGCAGGGTCAATCTCATGATGAACAACTCGACCATCGCGCACCACTATGAGGGCTGATCGCGCTCCAAGTTCGGCAGCGACAGGCCCACCACCAGGGACTGCATCGATCCCAGGCTGGCCCAACTCTGCGCCAGACATCGGACGATATTGAGTGAGATCGATATCACCCACGCGGCTATAGCGCCAGATCTCTTCATCGGCTGTAGGCCACTCAATATCTTTGAGCGATTCAATGGCGCGCAGGCGTCGCTGGGTAAGCCACTCTGGGCCGCCAAGATCCAATGATGCTTCAGGGGTAAAGCGATTACTCAATGTTTTTGCTGGCGACTACTAGCCGACCGAGCCCTCCATGTTGAGCTCAATAAGGCGAGATAGCTCTACCGCGTACTCCATCGGGAGAGTCTTGGTAATCGGCTCTATGAAACCATTGACGATCATTGCAGTGGCTTGCTGCTCCGAGAGTCCGCGGCTCATGAGATAGAAGACCTGGTCGTCGCCGACTTTCGAGACGGTTGCTTCATGCCCAATGCGCGCATCCTTCTCGTCTACCTCCATGTATGGGTAGGTATCCGAGCGGGAGTCTTCATCGAGGATAAGCGCATCACAGCGTACGTGGCTCTTAACTCCGTACGCTCCCTCCTCGACCTTTACCAGGCCTCGATAGGTAGTACGCCCGCCATCTTTCGAGATTGACTTTGAGTCAATGATTGAGGTGGTCTCCGGTGCGGCGTGGGTCATCTTCGCACCCGCGTCTTGATGCTGACCTGCCCCTGCATAGGCAACAGAGAGAACCTCGCCGTGCGCCTTGGGCCCGACCAATACAACGGCCGGGTACTTCATTGTCAACTTCGATCCAAGGTTGCCATCAATCCACTCAACGCGTGACTCGGTCTCAGCGCGTGCACGCTTTGTAACAAGGTTGTATACGTTCGGAGACCAGTTCTGAATTGTTGAGTAACGAATATGCGCGCCCGGCTTCGCAATCAACTCAACTACAGCAGAGTGCAGAGAGTCAGTTGAGTAGACGGGGGCAGAGCAGCCCTCAACGTAGTGAACCGACGAACCCTCGTCAGCGATAATTAGAGTTCGCTCAAATTGCCCCGAGTTCTCAGCGTTGATTCGGAAATAAGCCTGCAGGGGCATATCGACATGAACTCCAGGCGGCACATAAATAAATGAGCCACCGCTCCATACTGCAGAGTTAAGAGCAGCAAATTTATTGTCTCCAGGTGGGATAACCGTAGCGAAGTACTCGCGAAGCAACTCTGGGTACTCGCGCAGCGCGGTATCCATGTCAGTAAAGATGACACCGAGTTCTTCTAGGTCTTCGCGATTCTTGTGGTACACGACCTCGGACTCGTACTGCGCAGTTACTCCGGCGAGGAACTTTCCCTCCGCCTCAGGAATTCCTAAGCGCTCGTAGGTTGTCTGCATCTCTTTCGGGAGCATGTCCCACTCGGAGACTTGTTTCTCGATGGGCTTGATGTAATAGAAAATGTCGTTGAAGTCGATATCTGGCATGTTCTCGGCGAACCAAGGAAGCATCGGCTTCTTCTCGAAGCGCTCAAGAGCTGCAAGGCGAAAATTGGTCATCCACTCGGGCTCGCTCTTGTGCCACGAAATCTCGCGCACGATGTCAGCGTTAATACCCTTCTTGGGCTTGAATACGTACTGCTCGGTATCGTGCCATCCGAGTTTGTAGCTACCAAGATCAACCTCTTCGACTGACATCTGGCGCCACCTCCAATCTGCTCAGGAGAACCCCCAATAGCCCCTCATGGGGAGTTGGAGGCATTTCCACTACGCAGATAGTAACAATTGCCAGAGTCCGCTACCACACTGAGCAGAGGGATCCTCTTGGGGCCCGATATATCTCTCAATACCGAGGGCTATACCTAGCCTTTACCTCTGCCTCATACCTATGGCTAATACCTATGGCTTTAGGGCTGAGCCCGCTGCCTTCTTCTTCGTGGTAGAGGTCGTAGTCGGGCCAGTAGGTGAGCCAGTCGGTGAGGTTGTAGACGGAGCCGACTTGGGCGCAGCCTCAGGTGTGCCTGCAGCTGTCGTGGCCTCCTTTAGGAGCACCCCAATCTCGTCGGTAAGGCGCTGATAGAGCCCTAGGTCGCCGGCCTTAAGTGCAGCCTGAGCCTTGTCATATTTATCTGAGGCCTGAGCAAGAATCTCCGAGACCGTGGCACCAGCGTTGGAGCCTCCGGTTCCACCAGTTCCGCCAGTCCCACCAGTTCCGCCAGTTGTTCCAGGGGATTTACCCTCAAAGAGTTGAGCAAGAGCCCCCTGCAACGAGGTATCGATTACTGCCCTACCTGCGTAGAAGACGACTACGAATCGGAACGAAGGTAGTTGCTGCCCAGTATCCGCCTGAACATAAACAGGGCGGATATAGAGGATTGAGTCACCGATTGGCAGCAACTGCAAGGAGCCTTGGATGACGCGCGATCCCGTTCGCCCAAGTAGCGAGTACTGCTCAGAGATCTGCTGCGTAGTGTTAATCGTGCTGTCCACCTGCTGCGGCCCGTAGACAGAACGACCATCTGGCATTACAAACGATCGGAGTCGTCCATAGGAGCCAAGATCAGAGTCTGCTGCCATGAATGAGACCAAGTTGGTAAGTGCATTGCCGCTTGAGACGGGAACAAACGGGCGGAGGAGTTGGAAGCGCACCTCATCTTGTTCGGGTAGGCGAATCAACAAATAGATTGGATCGATTCGTCGCCCACTAGACGCTGCAGCCTTCGGGGCTGCACCTAGGAAGGTTGTGTCAGTCGTGTCTACCGAAGCGACATCACCCACTACCCCAGACCCAGGGTCAGGAGAGACAGCCCACGTATCAGTGCGATTGTAGAAAGTAGTCGGATCGGTCATGTGGTAGATGCGATAGACATCCGTCTGAGCCTTGAATAGATCCTGTGGGTACCGAAGGTGCGATCGAAGCGCCTCCGGCATTGAGGATATGGGCTCAAATAGGTCTGGAAAAGCAGATTGCCATGATTGAATCACCGGGTCTGACTTATCGATGATGTAGTAATGAATTTTTCCTGTATACGCATCGACGGTTGCCTTAACAGGGTTCCGCACGTAGTTAAAAGATCCGCTTAGCGCTCCCTCTCCAGAGAACGGCTGTGAGTACGGGTAGTACTGGCTTGTCGTATAGCCATCGAGCATCCAAATAATTCTTCCATCGACGATGACAGGGTAAGGGTCGGCATCGAAGGTGAGGAAAGGTGCTCCCTGCTCAACGCGCGAGCGAATATCGCGATTAAATACCATCTGCGTTCTGGGGGTCACCTGCCCCGAGATCATCAAGTTGTAATCATTGAACCTGACTGCAAACGCCAGACGCTTTGAGAAGCTAGACAGGGGCACTCCGCCGCCGCCCTTGTACTGGTTATACGCATCCTTCTGGCCCTGAAGTGGATAATCAAACTCATCGGTCTTTGCGTTGACTAAGACATACCCGCCTGTGCTCTCGCCGAAGTAAACGCGGGGCTGCTTGAGCTCGATGTCCCCCGTCGGCGGGATATTTCGCAGCAGGTATTGAGGGGTTCCATCAGAGGTGGCCTTATTCGCGGCTGAAGCAACTGCACCAAAACCATGCGTGTATACAAGTTGGCGGTTCACCCAAGACTGGCTTGGAAGGTCAGTGCGGTTGAGTTCTCTTGCCGAGAGCATTACTTGAGTCAACTTGCCGCCAACTTCATAGCGGTCGACATCTACGTCGTTGAAGTTGTAGAAGGTCTGAAGACTCTGGAAAGACTGAAAGTTGCGTAGGGCTTCGTACGGGTCCCAGAGTCGAGCATTCTCAATTGTGTTGGCGTTCTCAACGATCTTTGCGGTATCGAGATTCTCCTGATATGGGAATGGCTGAACATCAACCTTTGATACCCCAAAGGCGTCGCGCGTTGCCTTGATGTTGCGCTCGATATAGGGCTTCTCACTCTGTAACTCATTTGGATTGACACGAAGCGATTGGTAAATAGCGGGGAAAATAGTACCGACAACGACCGCTACAAATGCCCAAAGGCCAACGGCAATGACCGGCAGAACCCATCCTTTGCGGCGAATATTCCAGATGAATAAACCTGCAGCCACTACGGAGATCACCACAAGGAGATTCAAGGCCGGTAGCTGTGCGGCTATATCGGTCTTGCTTGCCCCTGCGACAACGCCTCTCTCTGAGAAATTCAGGTTAAAGCGGGCGAACCAGTACTGGCCGGTCTTTATAAGCGCCATGACTCCAAGAATCACTGACACGTGGGCCTTGACGTGCGGGCTTACGCGCGCGCCATCGCCCTGGACTCGGATTCCACCGTTTAAATAATGCAGTGCGATGGTGCAGACAAGCACAACCAGCAGCGCTACAAAAAGCCAGTTAAAAAAGAAGTTGATAAATGGAAGTTGAAAGACAAAGAATCCGATGTCTTTACCGAACTGAGGATCATTCCTCCCGAACTCGACTCGATGGGTGAAGAGCACCCACTGCTTCCATTCGCTGCTAACGCTTGTTCCAATTACAAATGCTAGGAACCCTGAAACGAGGAGCCGGATCCGTCCTCCATAACGCACCGCAACATCTTGATAGCGCGCAGCGAGGTCGTCACTTGGCTTTAATTGTTTTACCTTCGGAGCTAAGCGGTCAGCAATTGAGAGGCTCGTGATCATCAAGACAAAGAAAACAAGCGTGAATACAGCCGCTAGGCCGACCTTGGCTGAGAGCAGGGCTCTCCATGTCCCGGAGAAATTAACCGACCTAAACCACAGGTAATCCGTGTAGAACACCGCAATGCCGCGGAAACTTATGAAGAGCACAACTAAGAGGACGGCTGCAACTATTGCAAGGGTCCTTCCGCGTCGCGAACGTGGGGGACGGGGACCTGTTGAGACTGGGCGCACAATTTGCAGCCTAGAGGGCGCAACGCGCTCGCGCCCCTCGGGGCGATGACAAGATTATTGCGAGCCCTTGGTCACATCCCCCAATAAAGAGATCGACTGCTCGTCTCTATGTTGGAGGGGAGTTGATGAAGATGCGTTGCATTATCTCCGCTAGATGGTTCTCCAGATAACGCGCTGGATAATTGGTTGGTTTGGCGAATCAACCGAGGCTTGCATCAGGCGTTATTAAGCACCGGCACCCAGGGTGAGCTGGGGGGTAGGCCTGACCTGTTGGAAAATTTTGCCCTCTAGGCGTGGGCTCTAGAGCATTGTCGTCGCAGTCAGAGCATCTCCCCGCCTCAATCGGCACCCACCTGAGCAGAGTTCCAGTTGCTACTGCTTCGTAAACGCCCCTAGACCACGCAGCGCTGAGAGCATCCCCGAGAGCAGCCTCCAACCCCTGACCTCTCGCATCACGGAAGCACGAACCAACCGCCCTTGATATCGAGTCATCTGAGTCAGGCGAGTCATTCGCAGCAATCACTGCACTGAGACGCGACCTGAGCCCACCAACTATCTCTTCCACCGGCCCTGATGTGAGTTCCTCGGGGACCTTTGGAGCGGGCTCAGTGGTGAGTCCTGTATGCGCACCGATAAATGCCTTGCCAAGCGGCTCTGAGAGAAGCGCTACCCAGGTGGCGGTCTGCTCCGCTCCATCGCCAAGGATTGCCTCTAAATCGATGCGGCCTTTCTGAGTTCGGAGACGCTCGAGTAATGCATTTTGATCATCCTGCAGAGCCCGCTTGGCGCGCTTGATCGCGTCTCTTCTTAGCGGAAGCAAGACTGCTTCACACATACTGCGCTCGTCATCGGCACTATCGACGAGTTCAGTCTCAGGGGCAGAGTCGATGCCACCAGAGTCTGGGTCGACTTTGAGAGCAATTGGCTCCTCTTTCTCACTACCCAACGCTGACCCTGCTCCATCGGCACGAAGCCTCGCAAAAATAGACTCGACCTCTGGCGCATCCGCAGCCTCAGCCGAGTCCCCAGTCGAACCCCTAGTGAGAGTATTCGCTGAACTCTCGATCTCTGTGAGAGTTACTTCATCGCGAATTATCACTTCTTGTGTAGTGACTTCTTGGAGTCCATCATCTGTCACGACAACAGTCACGGACTCGGTCACGGACTTACTGAGCGTCTCAGTAACCAACTCCGTAGTACGCGTGCCCGTTACAGGCTTGGAGTCCTCGGTTATGCCGAGGCTCTCACGTACGCGTCTGCGAAGTCTGCCCCCGGAGGCTGGAGAGTTTGGAGGATCGCTACGTGGCGCCTCAGGTTCACTCTGCGTACTCGAGATTGGGGCAGTACTGATTACTACACGATTTAAATTAGGGGTATCTCCATTAGAGGCTTCTAAAGAAGGGGTCTCGGGGGCAGCGCCACTTACTTGGGTCAAATCCTCTTCTGGGTCGCCGTCGATACCGAGGTCCACAAACGGAGCGGAGGTAGCTAAGGCGCTTGCCCCGCGCGAGTCAACCTGTCCTAGTGCTGAGGTGGCATCGGAGAGGGTCTGCTTCACGACGCGATACGCCCCAAGCAATCGGTCGCGCCCTATACGCAACTCCTCGATCTGCGACGTTAGGAGTTCACGACGTCGTGCAAGGTCAGCTAGCACGCGTTCGCGCACAGCCTTTGCCTCTGCGAGCATCTCTCGCCCAGTCTGGCGCGCTTGCTCAATCTCGCTCTCGCTCTCAATGCGTGCACGCTCGCGTACCTCTGCTGCATCGCGCTCAGCTGTCTCAAG
>CAFBNL010000052.1_pt1 | contig 9540 bp, 13 predicted proteins | sample 7269241 | NCBI WGS metagenome assembly CAFBNL01 (sample SAMEA6814093, study PRJEB35770) | uncultured Actinomycetes bacterium | biome: Freshwater; feature: Freshwater reservoir; material: water | place: Czech Republic | collected 2017-05-23 | depth 30m m
AATTGGCTCTCGGGGTACTCACCATCGGCTCCGCGTACGAAGTACATGCCTGGGTCTAGAAAAGGAACAGCTACTACAGCAAGGGGGCCATCTTTAAAATCAAGGAAGAAAGGAGCGCCTGCGCGCTCGGGTTTAATGCTGCCGCGAATATGAATACCTGCAAGACCAAATGCGCGCTCACCAAAACCAAGGCGAGTCGTGTTGTCATGGTTGCCCGGGATCATGACAACCTGAGCGCCAGCCCCAACAATGTCATCTAGCGCTCGCCCGAGTAGTGCAACAGCCTCCTCTGGAGGAACACTTCGGTCGTATACGTCTCCGGCGATAGCGACCAGCTCAATCTTCTCGGTGCGCACCGTCTCAACGAGCCAGTCGACAAAATCAGATTGAGTCGCGAGGAGGTCTTCGTTTACAAACTTGCGCCCAAGGTGCCAGTCGCTGGTGTGGAGAATCTTCATGTAACTCCCGGTGCTATGAGGATTGAAGCGATCGAACCGAGGTGCTCGATCGCAGGCTGGTCATAGTTACACGGGGGCGGGACACGAAGCCGTTACTTTGGGGCGAACCCGCCGGCGGCAGCGCAGGAAAGGGGGTTTCTGCGCCACCACCGGCCGATCTTGGTGGGGTCAAAATGAAGTCCGGAGCCCTATGAAGCCTCTGCAACCTCAGGCTCGTCGCTCCAGCGTTGGGCCTCGGCCCAAAGCGCACTCTCACGGCAGAGTCTGGGGTTAAATCCAACAGCATGCAGTTGGTGCTCAATCTCCCCGAGGTCGGTTCCCTGCTCAAGAAGGGAGAGAGCAAATCTCCTAGACCTACGTGCAGCGCGCTCAGTTGCAGGTTGCGCTAGTTGGGTTGTTACCAACGCGTCATGCTGTAGCGATAAATAATCTGGTAGTCGGCGAACGTGGCGTCGATTTACTGGTGGGAGATTTCTGCGTACTGCATATGTGTCCTCCGCCGTGTTGGTCGCAAGATCAAACTGCACGAGGCGCTCAAACGAACGCATCAATGGAGTTGACGCCCCATCACGGTAACCAAGCCCTAACGCTTTAGAGAGTTCAGCAACATCTAACTCCATTCCGTACTGTGCTTCGCTAAAGCCTGCAGCGATTCTCCTAAGCAATAAAAGAGAGGTTGGCCCGAGTGTTGGCAACCAAAATGTCTCAACATAAATACTGCGCGGATCGTATCCGAGGGTATCGATTACTGGGTCCGGCCATGGGTGGACTGTGAGTATTGCTGGCATGATGTCTCCTAGATCACTTAGGTGATGGTGAGCGGGGGAAGCTCTAAAATTTGACCTGGGAAAATCATGCTTGGGTTGCTGCCGATCAATACTTTGTTGAGTGCATAGATACTTCTCCACTCAAGATCGATCTCTTGGTCGCTCGCAGTAGACGGGAGGCGCCCCGCAGCGATACCCCAGAGCGAATCGCCATGAATTACCGAGTGAAGTAGAGGCGCCGAGCCCGCAGACTGATCCAAGCTACGTGGCCTGATGAGCGAATCTGACGGCAGGAATTCAGGGTCCAGCAATGGAGTACGCAGAGGGGCCGATGTGTTCGATGAGGAACGGGGACGCGTTGAGCGCCGAGGTCGCCGTTTAGTAGTGGAGGTGGCAGAGACTCTGCTGGTCGGAGTAACAGACGCGAAGGTTGTTGTTGGAGTCGGGAGTGAGGTAGACGACGAGTGTGTATTGAGGTCATCAAAATCAATTCCTCCGCTCGGGCCTAATGCTCCACTCGGATCGCCCGGATCTTCGTACCACGTCCCAGCAGGACGAGCGCTTGAGTCTGGCGCAGGTTGCGTAGTCGCAGTGCTATCTAGCCACCTGCGAACTGACTCAGATCCAGTATCGTCAGCTGCACTTGCATGTGCGCCTAACGTCGTAACAAATGACGCGGCGAGAACTACGGTTGCAACTCGGCGTGCAATCGGTGGGCTGATGCGGTGTAGAAAACTCGCTAATGCTCTAGCCTTGCCAATGCGATCGAGTATCTCGGCAAGGAGTGCCGGGAAGATCACTACAAATGCAATAATGACAGCCGTAATTGCAAGTTTTGAAGCTACGACCGCTGCAGTTGCGTCGAATACCTCCCGGCCCATCCTCGCTCCCTTCCTTGGGTGCTTCGCCGATGCTTTACTTTCACATCAGCAACACAACGTCCTGTTGCGCTTCATAAGACTGCTTTCACTTTGCTCTCCTGTCAAGAGAAAATTTTATTAACTTTTTTGGCCTTTATCCATTGCGCTCCGGCGGGTGCCGGGTCTACGGTTCCGAGACCACGAAACAAGGAGTCCAAGGATGGACGAAGCATTCTGGGAGATCACGGAAGATCTCCGACGTAATGAGGCAGGGGAGCGTTACGCGGAGGCCCTTGCGATATATGCGCAAGGAGTAGGCGCAAGACCGTTTCGAGATCAAGTAAGACGCGTCCCTGTTGGCGAGTCTGTCTCGATCGTTACACGCGATGGTGCGTGGATAACGGGGCGCGTTGTTGCAGTCGGACTTGACTGGTTGCGTGTTGCAGAGTCAATTGAGACAGAGGGGTCTGCACGTTCGCGCGTTAGACGGCATCACGATGTGCGCATAGATGCAGTAGTTCGCCTTGTTCAGGAACTCCAATGAGGGTCGTAGTGAATGCGCTATCGACTCAGAGTTTTGAGCGCTCAAATGCAGCAACCTCAAGAGCGGACACATACTGTCCCAAAGCATTTGGGGATACCCGCCAGATACCTCTTTTACCTATTTTTACAGCGTTTAACTGCCCTGAACGCATTAGAGTATACACCTGGGAGATTGAGACGCGTAGTACATCTGCAACCTCCTCCGGGGTCATAAACCGTTCTGTGTTACTCACTAATGCTCCTAGCCCTACTAGCCATCCGTTGCTTCGGGTAATGCGGCGGACTGTACATCTTTTGATAGAGGATGGGAAGGCGTGACATGAAACCTCGTTTCAGAAACATTGATGGGCGACTGCGACTCCCCGATGCGAGAATCGGATTTGGCGTTCTACTCGTAGCGGTCTCAGTACTCGGAGGGCTACGCCTCTCTGGTGCCTCGGAGTCGAGTGTCTCTGTTCTCGCTGCGAGGAGTTCCCTCGCGAGTGGTCATCGGATCGAGGCCAGTGATCTTGTGCTGACAGCTGTATCTGTAGACGTGGGTGTAGAAGCCACGCTTATTATCGCAGAGGATCAAAGAAGCGTGATCGGGAGAGTGGTTGCAAGGCCAGTTCAGGCTGGCTCGCTATTAACCACCCGAGATTTTGGGCGTGTGAATGAGGCACTCCGCGAGATCACCGTGCCCGTCACGCCGGAGCATGCTCTCGGCGGGGCCGCTGCTCCTGGCGACATTGTTGATGTGCTCGCGACTTTCGACGGAGGGGGAGACACGGCGCGAACAATTATTGTGAGTTATCGGGCCGAGGTTGTCTCAACTCTGCGGCCAGAGCAGGTATTCGGTGGCGCTGGAGGTGTTACTGCACTAACTCTTGCAGTTCCAAATGATGATGCGATGTTCATTGTTTTTGCGATGCGCACTGGAGAGATCGATATTCTGCGCAGCGCCGATCTTCCAAGCAGTCGTTCGCGTGTAGATGCAGCGGAGATTCCATAATGCAGATCGAGATTTGTAGCGTGGTTACTTGCAGCCTCGGCGAGCCATGGGAGTCTGCACTTGTAAGTATGGCGAATCACCCAGCCGCTGCTATCCGCATCGCCGCTCGTTGTTCAGGGCCGGGCGAAGCACTCGGCGTGGCATTGCGTGAACAGGCCACGGTTGTTGTCGGTGACGCCGTTCGAGGGTGGTGGGATCGCGACGTCATCCAGCACTTCATCTCGGCCGGGATCGTGGTTGCAATTATTGGTACGGACGCTCCACCCGGGGCTCTATCGCTACCCGACTCGCATCCAGAGGCACTAGTGCAGGCGCTGCAAGCAATCCACGCTCCGGTATTGGTGGCTTGCGACGATGCGTTGGCTCAGATGCCTTTAGATAGAGGTCGCATTGTGGCGGTTTGGGGTGGGCATGGTTCCCCCGGCCGGACCACCATCTCAACGCACCTCGCAGCATCGGCTCAGGCATCAGGTCTGAGAACGCTCCTAATTGATGCGGATACCTGGGCACCTTCAGTTGCCCAGCACCTCGGCCTCGATGAAGGCCATGGTCTGGTGCAGTCAGTGCGCTCTGTATCGCGCGGCGACTCGGGTCTATCGCACGTGCTCAAATCCCAACGCGGAGTCTCGGTACTTGTTGGTATGGCTAGACCTGAGCTCTGGACAGAGATACAAGAGAGTTCCTTCATCGCTCTAATTGATGAGGCTGCATCGGAGTATGACTTAGTTGTAATTGATGTAGCTGCTCCGATTGAAGAGGACGAGGAACTCTCATTTGATCAGGCTCCATATCGAAGAAATCTGGTGACCCGCTCAACACTCACGATTGCTGACACGGTCTTTCAAGTCGCTGGAGCGACTCCGGTTGCTCTGCGTCGCGCGATTAGTGCCACACGCTCCCTAGCGCTAGAGATTCCTACAGCGCGCGCGAACCTCGAGGTGGTTCTAAACGGTGCTCCGCGCTCGCGCACCAGGCTGAGAGAGATTGAGTCAGCGCTTACAGAGCATCTAGAGCAAAGCCCTATCGCAGCCATACCGAATGAGCCTCTCTGCGAGTCTGCATTGTGGGAAGGCCAACTCGTCTCAGATGCTGCGCCACGTTCGCAATTTTGTCAGGGCATAAATGCGCTTACCGAGAGGAGCGTTGCATGAGTCAGCTCGAGTTATCAGGGGATTTAGAGGCTGATATCCGTGCACTTGTTCATCAAAGATCTGTCTCTATCGATGATGACGCCGGCCTCGATGCTCTTGTAACTGAGGTAATCGAGAACGGAGAGGCTCGATACCTCGCAGGTCTCGGCCCTGCGATCGAGGATGGTGCAGCCTCGGCGCTTCGTAATCGTGTTGTTGGTTTTGGAGAACTCGCACCTCTCCTAGCTGACCCAACCATTGAGGAGATTTGGATCAATCGCCCAGACCGAATCTTCATTGCGCGAGGTGGTGCCACCGAACTCACGAACATAATTATGAGCGAAGGCGATGTCGCTCACTTGGTTGAGAGGATGTTGATGCGTGCGGGGCGTCGACTCGACCGCTCACAGCCCTTTGTGGATGCGCGACTGCCAGACGGGAGTCGCCTACATGTTGCAGTGCCGCCAATTACCGATCATTGGTCAGTCAACATTCGCAAATTTACAGGGCTAAGAGCGCACCGACTCTCAGAGCTAGTGACGCTCGGCTCTATAAGTACAGACGCGGCGCGATTCTTGGAGGCCTCGGTAACTGCAGGGCTCAGCATTGTTGTTGCAGGTGCTGTCGGTGCTGGCAAGACAACATTGTTGAGTTGCTTGGCGGGGAGCATTCCTACTGCAGAGCGCATCGTGACTTGTGAAGAGGTCTTCGAACTGCGAATAGAGCGACCCGATGTAGTCGCAATGCAGTGTCGGCAGATAAATCTCGAGGGCGAGGGTTCTGTCACTCTGCGAGATCTGGTGCGGGAGAGTTTGAGGATGCGCCCAGATCGCATCATTGTCGGCGAGGTACGCGGGTCGGAGAGCCTTGACATGCTGCTCGCATTAAATAGCGGATCAGTCGGCATGACCTCGGTGCATGCCAATAATGCGCGCGATGCGATTAGAAAACTGACGACGCTTCCACTGCTTGCCGGAGAGAATCTCGATAGGCGCTTCGTGGCCTCAACGGTTGCTGCCTGTATCGACCTAGTGGTCTTCTGCGAGCGCCGAGGAGGACGAAGGCGCGTAACTGAGATTGTCTCCGTTGGCGAACAAATTGGCGATGAGTCCCCGACGCTGGGAGCTGTGTTTACCGACTCCGGCGACGGCTTGACTTGGACAGGCGAGATGCCGAATCTGGCGCAGCGTTTTGCATTAGGGGATATTGATCTGCACGCTCTCCTTAATGCAGGGAGAGGTTGATATGAGAGTTCTCTGGGCCTTATTACTAGGCGCTGGCATGCTCTTAATCTTTGGCCCCCGTGCGGCGGGACGACCGAGAGAACTCTCTGAGTCGTCGAAGCATTTTGATGCTCGGCATCTAGCAATCAGTCTCGGTGCAGGTGTTTTTGGTGCGGCGATTGCATTGGTGATTGTTGGGGTGCCCATGGTCGCTCTGTTAGCAGGCACTCTGAGCGGTTCGGCGCCAACTTGGGTGCGCAAGGCTTCTCGAAATCGGCTCCTAGAGAGCACACGATCTGCTTGGCCAGAGGCGATTGAGATGCTCGCTGGTGCGGTGAGAGCGGGGGAGACTTTGATCGCTGCAATAAATGTGGTGGCGACCCGCGGCCCTGAGGCCTTACGTCCAGTATTTGATGCAGTGGTCTCGGATCAACGGGTATCGGGCGATCTTCAAGGCGCACTGAATCGCGTATTGATACCTCTCGCCGATACGACTGCAGATCAAGTCCTTGCAACTCTTGGCCTGATACATCGTGTTGGGGGCCGCGAGGCGGGGAGAGTGCTGCGAACATTCGCAGGATTTCTGCGTGATGACCTTGCACTAAGACGAGAGGTTCAAGCACGCCAGTCCTGGACCAAAGTTGCAGCACGCGTTGCGATTGCATCCCCTTGGTTAGTCGTGCTGCTTGTGAGCGCTCGACCTGAGGGGCGCGCTGCGTATTCGACAGGCGGCGGCGCTGTAATGCTTTTTGTTGGAGCAGTAGTAACCATTATCGGGTATCGAGTGATGGTGATGACCGGTCGAATAGCGGAGCCAAAGCGAGTTGGCATACGCGCTGAGTCCCCAGAGATTCTCGCGGCAGCATGAGTGCTCTTCGTGCAATTCTCGTTGTGGCTCTTGGCGGAGTGGGCGTTTGGTTTCTTGTGGCATCTGTACCCTGGTGGCGACATGCATCGCTATCGACGCGCCTCACTCCATATATCAGTTCTACCTCTCAGCAGAGCAGGTCGGCATGGTCATGGAGCTCTCTCAGATCACTTCTTGGCGGGTTTCTTGATCGACATCTGCCAACGGGGGATCTTGCTACTCGCCTCTGCTCGTTGGGTCGCACCCCTGACATTGTGGCGCAGCGCACAGAACAGGCTGCTTGGGGTTTGATTGGAATGGCGGGTGGCATAGGCCTATCCCTACTAGTTGCAGCAACGGGGCGCGGGCTTAGTCCTTTGATGGCTTTGATGTTGATCGTCGTTGGCGGTGCCGTTGGCGCGATCGCTTGGGATCGACGGATAACTCGTGCGGTGCAGAGGCGTAGGGAGGCTGCCGCTGCGGAGTTCCCAATTGTTGCTGACCTTCTATGCCTTGCAGTGACTGCTGGTGAGAGTCTCAGGGGAGGACTCGCGTTAGTTGCAGAGAGCATCAACGGACCGCTCGCAGAGGAGATCCGGTGGGCGCTGCGCGATGCACGTTCGGGTAGGACGCTCGCTGCGAGTCTCACCGAGCGCGCAGTTATTTTGGGCGAGCCAGGGTTTGAGCGTTTTGTTCGATCGGTGATTGCCGCAACCGAGAGAGGGGTTGCAATAGCGAGTTCGCTTCAGGCTATGGCTGCCGACGCGCGAGACCTTCAACGCGTTGCATTAGTCGAAGCAGCAGGGCGCAAGCAGGTGACGATGCTCATTCCCGTGGTCGGGCTAATCCTGCCCGTAGCGCTTGTATTTGCCTTCTTCCCGGGCATCGTAGCGATCAGGCATTTGACCTAAGTGCACACATTAAAAGTCTGACAAAAAAGACAAAGCGGTGAACCGCAGAGAGGATGAATGCCGAGTCAGTTGCAGAGTAAGAAATGGAATCCAACAAAGGAGCGCAAGGATGCGAAATGCAATGAGAGAGATACAAGTAGATGAAGTTGAGTTGATGCCTGATGATCCTGAGCGGGGATCGATACCAGAGTGGGTGATGCTCCTCGTTATGGGCATCGGTGTCGTGTTAGCTCTCTGGGCAATTGTTCAGCCAAGCCTCGGCGATATCGTCACTAATGCGCTGGGCCGCCTGCGTTGAATCAATGCGACTGAGATTCAGCGCTCGGGCCGAGAGTGGCTCGATCCTCGTTGAGTTCCTCGGCTCTGCGCTCTTGATCATTTTTGCGCTACTCGGTGTGGCGCAGATGTCGATCTGGGTGTGGAGCCGAGGGGTCGTGGTCAACGCTGCTCATGAAGGGGCGCGTGCTGCAGCAGAGGTCGACTCCTCAATCGTGGCTGCCGAGTGGACTACGCGCGCTGTCCTACGCGACGGGCTCGGCTCTAATGGGGACGCTTTTACTATCACTGCGGATCGCAGCGGAGGGCTAGTGCGGGTAGAGGTGCGAGGAGAGTCCCCACGCATTATCGACTTTATGCCTTCATTCTCAATCGTTGGCCGCTCGACAGTGCTCGATGAGTCGACGGTATGGCCATGAGGTTAATCGGGAAGCGTGTAGGTCATGAAGATGGCAGCGCAGTTGTTGAGACAGCGTTCTTAGGTTCACTTATCTTTGGATTAATCATCCAGTCAATTGTTTTATTTGGGACACTTCAGCGCGCTGCGCTGGCTACATCGGCAGCATCGCGTGAAGTTGGGCGTGTAGTTGTGCTCTCGCTAGGAGACCCAGAGGCTGCAATGCGTGCGCGTTATGTTGTCATTACAGCGGCACGCGATCATGGCTTAGGTGATGATGATCTCGCTGTGAGCGTGACTGGAGAGCGCACCAGAGGTGGCTTCCTGCGAGTAGAGGTGCGCACGAATGTGCGCGTGTTCGGCATCCCATTGCTAGAGCGCTTTATTCCGAGCCCAAGTATTCCTGTTGTCGCTACGCATACCGTGCGCCTCGATAAGTATGCGAGCGCACCATGAGGCGGCTTCAAGGGGAGCACGGTTCCGTAACAGGGATGCTGATCATCGTGCTGTTTATCTCCCTTGGGTTTGGTGGGTTGGCTGTAGACGGGACTCGCTTGTTTCTTGCGCGCAGAGATCTGCAGGCCCTTGCCGACTCGGCGGCTCTCGCTGCAGCATCGTCACTCGATGAGGAGCAGTTTCGGGCGACATCTGGAGACCAGGTTCGTCTTGAGCCACAGATCGCTCGCTTCGCTGCAGCCGCAGTTGTCGTTACATCGCCATGGCCGTCAGATGGTCGCGGGAGTGTCGAGGTGGTGGGGAATAGGGTGACGGTTCATCTAGAGCGACCTGTTCGCCTCACATTCCTAGGGATTCTCGGGCTTGGATCTCAGATAATTGGGGCCAAAGCGACAGCGAATCCGGCAGTTGGGTGAGGAGCGAAGGGGTTATGGGTAGAGATTTTTGATTTATAACGTGAGCCTTTATAGGGATGCTCACCCTTGGAACAAGTATCTAGAACTTAGTTCCTGCGACCTTGATGGGGTGTTTGGGGGGGGCAGAATGGGGCTTCGTCATATTGAGGGACATGGTTGGTGGTTGGAACTGAGGTAAGGCCAGAGAAGCCAGTCAAGCTCGGGTATCAGCCCGCGCTTGATGGTTTACGCGCTCTCGCAGTCTCGGCGGTGCTGCTATTCCATC
>CAFBNL010000053.1_pt1 | contig 9451 bp, 7 predicted proteins | sample 7269241 | NCBI WGS metagenome assembly CAFBNL01 (sample SAMEA6814093, study PRJEB35770) | uncultured Actinomycetes bacterium | biome: Freshwater; feature: Freshwater reservoir; material: water | place: Czech Republic | collected 2017-05-23 | depth 30m m
CACCGCTGCGAATGTGATGAAGGTGATGCCTATGAGTAGCGGTCGCGAAGGGAGTGCATCATGGGTTACACCAAGGAACCAGTCGAATAGCCAGGAGCTTGGCCTCCACTCGGCAGAGCGAGATGTCCATGAGAAAATGTCAGTTGAGGGAATCTCGTGATGTTGCGCAATCCAGCTGCCGACCCGAATATGCCACCATGCATCTGTATCGAAGGGTCTTGATGCGGCAATTAGAGCGCAGCAGATGCTCCAAGCGGTGAGTGCAACAAGATGCCCTCGAACTGGACTTGGAGAGATGGCCTCTCTTCTCTCCTGCATGGAGGTCATGCCCGAATGTAGGTCATGGATTGGGCGCGCGCTCCGAGAGCGTGCCATATGCTTTGAGCTGCTCAATAGCATCGTCGTTGAGGCCTAGAAACTCTTGTAGCACCTCTCGATTGTGCTCCCCGCGCCATGCCGGGACACCGCGTACCCCTGTCTCGGCATCAGAGAATCTCCATGGGGCCTGGGGTATGCGGACGGTTCCACCGCGGCGGTCGTCTACCTCTGCGATTGCACCGCGCTCGCGTGCCCATTGAGTATCGGCAACATCGCCGATACTCCTCACAACTCCATTGACGATTCCAGCCGCATCGAGGCGGGCTTGAAGATCCTCTACGCGGTCGAATGTTGCGGCCCATTCATGGAGCAAATCGAGCATCACATGGCGATGTCGGGCGCGATTTTCTGTAGAGAAAATCTCTAGCTCGGCTAGATCCGTGCGCTCCATTGCCTTGCAATAAAGCCCAAAGTTGACATTTGCAACAGGGTCACCGGCTAGCACGAGATCCTGCCCATCTTTGGTCGTGACGATGGGGGAGTAGACGGGGGCGAGGCTGGGGCGCGTCATCTGAGGGTCGTCGCTAGCGCCCGCAAGATCCCAGTGAGCGAAATCATTTACGTGGAGTAGCGACTCAGCCATGTCGACGTCAATGTGTTGGCCTGTACCTGTTCGTCCACGCTGAATCAGTGCAGCGAGAATAGCGGAGGAGCAATGGAGACCGGCGTAAACATCTGCGTGGCTCATCGGGTCTTGTGCTCTATGAGATCTCTCTTCGTTCAGCTCAGCTAGACGCTGCTCCTCAATGCTGCGTATCGCTCCGGCATCCTCTGCGTCGCTCCTATTTTGGCTGCTGTCATGGCTGCCCGCTGCATCCGCACGCCAACGACCGCCGGCCTCGAGAAGCCCCATCTCTGCATGGACGACTACTGCAAAAGCGCGTCGATCAGCCCATACTCCGGTCTGTCCATAACCTGTGATGGAGGCGTAGACAATCTTTGGGTTCCGTGCGTGTAGCGCTTCGTACCCAAGCCCAAGGCGATCCATAACTCCTGGGCGCGAGTTCTCGATAATGACATCGAAGTGAGTAGCGAGCTCAAGTAGTAACTCCACGGCCTCGCTTCTATGCAGATCAAGCGAGATGTTTCGCTTGCCTGTATTTTGCTGGGCAAAATACGCGGAGGTGATACCTGCCTTCGGTAACGCGAAGCGAGTTAGGTCGCCATCAGGGGGCTCAACCTTTACTACCTCTGCGCCAAGGTCGTGTAGGACGCGCCCTGCGATAGGTCCCGAGAGAACCCGCGAAAAGTCGAGAACTCGAACTCCTTCGAGAGGGCGCCCCGCGGTGCTCGCCACCCTCTAAGAGACCCATCCGGTCTCGCCCGAGTCTGTGACGACATCTTGCCCTGCCTGCTCCCAAGCGAGCATCCCACCGGAGACGTTTACGGCATCGATCCCTAGCGACCTCAGGTAGTTAGTTGCCTGCGCTGATCTGCCTCCAACCTTGCATATGACCTGTACTCGCGTACCCTCAGCAACCTCAAGTCCACTCTCAGCCAATGTTGAGAGGGCAAGATGCACTGCATTAGGGGCGTGACCAGCCTCCCATTCATCTATCTCGCGCACATCTAAGAGCATGTCGTCTGGGGCGACTTCTTCAATATTGATGCTTGGGATTGCTTCGTTCATCTCTTCCCCTTCGGTTTGCTGCTTCCTGTAGCGCGAGGTGCAAGTTTTTTAGCGACTGCTTTCTTAGTCACTACCTTTTTAGTCTCAACTATTTTTGCGGGCGCTTTCTTGGGCTCTACCTTCTTCGCCACCATCTTCTTCGGGACCGTCTTCTTCGGGACCATCTTCTTCGGGACTTGCTTGCCTGCTGCGGAGTTCTTCGCACCGGCTTTAGCGGCCGGTGCTTTGACTTCAACTACACGCTTAGCGACTTTCTTGGCTGCTACTTTTTTAGTGACCGCTTTCTTTGCTACTACTTTCTTAACTGGCGTCTTATTAGGTGCCGTCTTTTTTGGTGGCGTCTTCTTCGCTACAGGCTTAGTCGTGACTTTGGTAGCGGGGCGCTTCTTAGGTGGTGCCTTAATTGCTCCTCGCTGAGGCTTTTGAGAGGTTGTCTCGGCTGCAACAGTCTCGTCGCTCGGAGTCGCCGCAGGGACCGCAAACTCAGGGAGAGAGAGTTCGATGCCGCGTCGTGGTGCATCAATTGCCTGAACCACGAAGGTTCGCACCTCTCCCTGGGCGAGCACATCTCGAGCCCGTGTCGGGGGAGGGCTCCCGAGCCCTATTAGAGGCGCATAGCAGCGCACATCCCCAACGAGGACAAAGGCTCCATGGGAGGCGAATGTATCGATAGTGCCTTCTACCTCTGCGCCCGGTCGATAATCAATCACAAACTTGAGAAAAGTCGCTGGATCATTGATCGGCTCAGCGGGTTGCTGCCCGCGCCTTGGGCGACGCCGCTTACTCCTAGTGCCCTGAGGCTCCATGACGTCAGCAGTCGCCTCAGCGATCGCCTGCTTTACTTCGCGGCGCGCTTTTCCATCGGCGGCATCGCCATCTTTCTTCTTCTCCGCTACTGCCTTACGGCTCGTGACCCCGCGAACCGGTCGACGTAGTGAGAATATCCATCCAACACCTGGTACAGGTTTTCCGCCAATGAGGCGCCCCGTATCAAAGAGCCATTCGTACTCGCCGTGGAACTCTTGGAATGAGTCGTTAGAGAGAACAGTTGCTCCAGTGCGATGGGCGATCTGAAGAAGGAATCCATCGCCGCGCCCAACTGCACCGGCAGGTGGCGAGACAAAACTTCCTGCCGACTTGATGCGCTCGAACTCCTTTGACTCAGATTGATCAATCCGGTGTTCGAAAGATGCGTCTACAACAATCGTGAGAATCGCCTCGGGGTGCTCGGCCCTAATCGCCTCAATCGCTTCGTGCAACTGGGCAAGGCTTGGCTCAGTGCGCCCCTCGGTTGCGAGGTTGGATCCATCTATGACGAAGTGCTCTGGTCGCACTTAAATTCCTAAGGTCGGCTGAGGGTTGGGGACCCTTGGAGGCTACGCCCCGCCGCCTGTGCTTACCCCGTCCGGGGGCCCAAAATTGCCTAAATCTGGGACTTTTATGGGGATAGTCCCGAGGTAAGTGGGGAATGGAGCCCTTGTTTAGGTCAGATATGTGGAGAGCAAGGAGGCTGCATGGGCTGCTCGGCGTTTGATCATTTCTGGGGGCCCGACGACCTCTGCATTGGGGCCAATCGCAAGTAAAAGATGGTCAAGGCGACTCTCTCCATAGACGATTAACTCAACCTCGACGCGACCATCCCCGAGCGTGGTCTGCTTGTCGATCTCAACTCCGTTTGGGAGAGCATCCAAAGCCTCGTCATCCGTGCGAACGGTAACGCGATTAGCGAGCTCCGAGAGGTCGAAAGAATCTGGGATCTCCCCTGTTGGAGGGGTTGGGAAGGAGTAGCCACCATCTGAGATCTCAAGGATCCTGTCTATGCGAAATGATTTCTCCTTACCATCTCCGCAGTCGAGAAGCTTCGCATACCAGTAGCCACCTATTGAGTACGTCTGGTGTATCTCAACCGTGCGCTCTGATACTGAAAAATCATCCTTCATATAGCGGATGATCTGGGCTCTACTTTTCCCACGGGTCCCGATTGACTCCTCAACGTCAGCGAGCAAAGCGGGTGCCTTCGCAGTAGCTGGATACTCCTGCCCGACAATTTTCCTCAGTTTTTTAATGGCATTAATAAGCGCAGAATGGAGTCCGTCCTGATTTGGATCGTCGTACATCGTTATGTATTGAGTCGCTGCAATTAATAGCCCGACTGCTACCTCAATGGGCGGTGGTTTGGTTACTAAATCCCTAATTGATCGATTGTTCCCGTGCCTAATCAGCGAGCCGTCTTCGATGATGAATGTAACAGGGGGAGAGAACAACTCCCCAGTGAGCAGGCGACGCTCAAGGTAGACAAAATCCTCTACCCATTTAGTTAGGGCATTGAGTTTGACATCAAACTCGACTGCAGCGGCTTCAAGCTCGACATCGCCGGACTCCTCTGCCCTCGCTAGCAATGTCATTACCACTCTTGCCTGTTTAGAGACAGAGTCCTTTGCCATTACTTGGCTCCACTCATCTGCTTGAGGGAACTAATAAGCATCTCAACTAACTCGGGTGGATTCTCGAGTCGCACATGGCTACCGAAGGAGAGTAGGCGGTTGAGAAACGCTACGTAGTGACGAACGGTGACAGAGACGATTGCGTTGCCCCCTTGCTCTGAAGAGATTCGTGCGCCAACAACTGTGTTGCAGAAAATTGTTGCTATATCTCTGCTCATTGCGACCTCTGCCTCGAGCGGTGCGTCCCTGCCCCATTCGTTTGGATCGACATCAAACTCTCCAAGAAGGTCGCGATTATCGGGGACCTCAAATGCCCCTACCTCTCCTACCGCAACAATCGCTGGGGCGCCGGGTACCTCAAGAATTCGATCCAGACGAAAATGCTTGATGTCGCCATCTTTTTTATCTCGCGCAAGTAGGTACCAAGCAACGCCACCGCGCCCAATCCGGTGTGGCTCAACCCTACGATGCTCGCCCTTTTTGTACCAAAACTCAACGATTTTCCTATCGTGAATCGGTGCATTTAACTCCGCAACAATTCGGGGCAGGCGGACGGCAATTTGTGCAGCACTTTGATCTCTGGCGTGCCCGATCTCAGTCTCATCAGCATCCTCCGCTATTCCATCTACCCGAACAGTCCCCACAGCGCGAAGCAGCGAGGCTCGTTCATCTCGAGTGAATACAGGGGGCTTTGCGCTGTAAAAGTTATTCGAATCGTCCCATTGAATCTCGATCTGCAGCTCTTCCTCAATGAGTTTCAGGTCTCTCCCGAGCATCTTTCTGCTCGTCTCTGTATCGCTGCCTGCATACTCAGGGAAATTGTCGGCTACATCTTGAAGAGTCGTCTGGTTGGAGCGTCGCGAAGCGAACCATTCCGCGAGAATCAGGGTGCGCTCAAGAGCTGATCCTCTTTCATCCGGGGCTGTGGGCATCCGGGAATTGTTACAGATGAGCCGACCGATTGCATCAAAAAATTATTAAAATATTTACTCCATTTAATTACTCTGGCTAATTAGTCTCGACCTAATTAGTCTCGACATTTAAGTCGCGCATGAGGAAATGTCATATCTAGAGACGGTGGGCCTAGCGGCTTAGGCGCGAAGTTGGGCTACTTAGCGCATTCATTTGCAAGGCTGCTAAGCGCTATGCCCCTGCGACCCTGGCGCAGTATGTGCTCGTCTAATCCATCCGTGGCATAAGCAAACGAGATCCCAGTCTCAGGATCAGCCCAAGAGATCTGCCCGAATGCTCCATTGTGCCCAAACGTCCGTGCGGAGGTTGTCTTCCCAAATCCGCGCATCGAGCCGAGGCCATCGCTACCTGCAGTTACTAGCCCGAGGGTGCGAGATGCTGGAACGCCTGTCCAAGCATCCGGCAGCATGCTGCGGACGCGACCTGTGCCATCGGCGAGTACTTCAGGGTCCCAGATACCAGCAGAGTTGTGGAGCAGGCCTTGGTAGAAGAGCGCAAGGTCTCGTGCCCGCATGACTCCTCCGCCGCCTGGAAGTCCAACTGCGCGCGCCTCATATCTACTTAGGTATGCAACTGCACTCGTGGTCACTTCGGTAACGGGGAGTTCACGAATTCCGAGCACAGCCTCCAGTTCATCCGCAGTAGCGGGCTCGCCACATGGGACCGGCACCATGACAGGAGCATCATCGGTCACTCCAAGGACGCGTGGGAGCCCAAGCGGCGAGGTAACACGCTGCTCAAGAAAATCGCGGAAGTCTTCTCCGCTCAGTCTCTCGATGAGTTCGGCGAGTACCCAGTGCGCGCTCGATGGGTGGTACTCGGAGATGGTTCCTGGTTCCCATTGGAGGCGCCATTTACCAAAAGCTTCAAGGCGCCCCGCCTTGGTCTCCCACTCCGGTGGCCCTAGCGGGGCAGAGGGGAATCCGCTTTGGTGCAGCATTACTTGCTCGACAGTAACTACCTCCTTGCCGTTAGTCCCAAACTCTGGGATGTAATCAACAACACGTTTGGTTACATCAAGTCTGCCTTCTTGAATCAGAATCCAGCAGCAGCTAGCAATGAATGCCTTGGTAGATGAGAAGACGCAGTAACGCGACTCGGGGGTTGCAGCACCGAATGTCTCCTCAACGGCTATCTCGCCGTTGATCGCAAGAGCGAGCTGCGCGGACGGCAGAAGACCTTCGTCTATATCGCGGCGTGCTCGTGCGAGTAGTCGCTCAACTGCAGCACCATCAATGGTGTCTCCGATAGCGGTACCAATCTCGGCAGTCATTTTCCCCCCATTACAAAAAAGCCACTAGAAAAAAGTGACCAAACAACCTATTGCTCAGAGCGTAACCGCTCTTGGCTCATATTAGGAGGGGAGGAGAGTTAAGACTTCTGCCCGGAGAGGCGCCGGTTCTTGAACTGGGCCTTGATGTAGTCGCGGTTGAGGAGTGCGATGAAGTCGATCGAGATCTCCTTGGGGCAGGCAGTCTCACACTCACCGAAGTTTGTGCATGACCCAAACCAACGCTCCATCTCGTCGACCATCCCAATCGCACGGGTCCAACGCTCTGGCTGACCTTGCGGGAGGAGGCTTAGGTGGCTGTACTTCGCAGCAGTGAAGAGTTGAGCCGCACCGTTAGGGCAGGCCGCTACGCAAGCACCACAGCCGATGCAGGCCGCCGCGTCCATAGCGGCATCAGCTGCTTCTTTGGGGATCAATATCTCGTTGGCATCTCGCGCCGCTCCTGTTGGAGCAGAGATGTAACCCCCGGCCTCGATGATGCGATCGAGTGGGCTGCGGTCTACGGCGAGGTCTTTGATAATCGGGAAGGAGCGCGCACGCCATGGCTCGACAGTGATGTGCTGACCATCTTTGAATTTGCGCATGTGTAACTGACAAGTTGCGGTACCGCGCTCGGGCCCGTGGGGTATGCCGTTGATCATCATCGAGCATGAGCCACAGATGCCTTCACGGCAGTCGTGGTCAAAGGCAATCGGCTCTGACTCCTCGGCGATGAGCCGCTCATTGAGCACGTCAATCATCTCTAGGAATGACATATCGGGCACAACCGCGGGCATTTCGTATGTCTCGAAGCGACCCTTTGCGGTGGGGCCATCTTGACGCCAGATCTTTAGTGTAAGTTTCACAGTCCTCGTCCTCCTATCGACTACTTGTAGGACCTAGTTGCAAGGTGAACGTTCTCATAGACGAGCTGCTCGCGGTGAAGCGTTGGCTCGTTGCCCTCGCCCTTCCACTCCCAAGCGGCGACATGAGCAAAGTCATCGTCGTTGCGAAGAGCCTCGCCATCCTCTGTCTGGTACTCAACGCGGAAGTGGCCGCCGCATGACTCCTCGCGGCGCCGTGCATCAAGGACTAACTCCTCGCCAAACTCTAGGAAGTCCGCGACACGCCCAGCCTTCTCAACCGATTGGTTGAATGACTCAGTATCTCCAAGGACGCGTACGTCGTTCCAGAACTGCTCGCGCAGTACGGGGATCTCAGCGAGGGCTTGATCGAGACTCTCAGCCGAGCGCTCCATTCCGCAGTGCTCCCAAATGATCTTTCCAAGCTCGCGGTGGAAGTGATCGGGGGAGTGAGTGCCCTTGATTGCAACCATTTGGTTCGTGCGGTCGCGCACAGCGGCCTCAGCCTGCTTGAAGATGGGGTCATCGGTTGAGATTGGTGCCTCTCCAAGTTGAGGGGCGAGGTAATCAGTAATGGTGGCAGGGAGTACGAAGTAGCCATCGGAGAGCCCCTGCATGAGAGCACTCGCACCGAGTCGGTTGGCTCCGTGGTCAGAGAAGTTTGCCTCGCCGAGCACGTATAGGCCCTCGACGTTGCTCATTAGGTTGTAATCAACCCAGAGTCCACCCATTGTGTAATGCACAGCCGGGTAGATACGCATGGGCATCTTGTATGGGTCTTCACCTGTAATTCGTTCATACATCTGTAGAAGGTTTCCGTAGCGCTCCTCAATTACAGGTGCACCGAGACGATTGATTGCCTCATCGAAGTCGAGGTAAACGCCATTCTTGATTGGACCAACACCCTTACCGACATCGACCTGGCGCTTTGATGCGCGTGAAGCGATATCTCTCGGTGCAAGGTTCCCGAAGGACGGGTACATTCGCTCTAGGAAGTAGTCACGCTCGGAGTCAGGAATCTGCTCAGGGGATCGAGTCTCTTCGGCATTCTGAGGGACCCAGATGCGACCGTCGTTTCGAAGCGACTCGCTCATTAGCGTCAACTTGGATTGAAACTCATCTGAGGCAGGGATGCAGGTGGGGTGAATCTGGGTGAAGCAAGGGTTCGCCATAAGTGCACCGCGCTTGTGTGCGCGCCATGCTGCAGTGACGTTGCTAGCCATTGCGTTAGTGGAGAGGTAGAAAACGTTTCCGTATCCACCTGTGGCGAGAACAACGGCGTGCCCTGAGTAGGAGTGAATTGAGCCAGTAATTAGGTCGCGAGCGACTACACCGACGGCGCGACCATCCTTCATCACCATGTCGAGCATCTCGGTACGGTTGTGGAGCTCAACGTTTCCTAGGTGAATCTGGCGAGCGAGTGCTTGGTATGCCCCGAGAAGAAGTTGCTGACCGGTCTGCCCACGAGCGTAGAAGGTACGCGAAACCTGCGCTCCACCGAAGGATCGGTTATCGAGCAGTCCGGCGTACTCGCGTGCGAACGGGACTCCCTGCGATACGCACTGATCGATGATGTTGACGCTTACCTGCGCCAAGCGATGCACGTTTGCCTCGCGGGAGCGAAAATCGCCGCCCTTAATCGTGTCGTAGAAAAGGCGCTTTACGCTGTCGCCATCATTTGGGTAGTTCTTGGCTGCGTTGATTCCACCCTGCGCTGCGATTGAGTGAGCGCGTCGGGGGGAGTCATGGAATGTAAGGAGTTGAACGTGGTAGCCAAGTTCACCGAGAGTTGCTGCCGCAGATGCTCCTGCGAGACCAGAGCCGACAATCACAACGCGAAACTTGCGTCGGTTTGCAGGGTTAACAAGCTTCACTGAGAACTTGTGGTTATCCC
>CAFBNL010000054.1_pt1 | contig 9351 bp, 7 predicted proteins | sample 7269241 | NCBI WGS metagenome assembly CAFBNL01 (sample SAMEA6814093, study PRJEB35770) | uncultured Actinomycetes bacterium | biome: Freshwater; feature: Freshwater reservoir; material: water | place: Czech Republic | collected 2017-05-23 | depth 30m m
CGGCTCGATCGTCTCCTGGACCTCTGATCAGATGGCCGGTCTCGACTGGGTATACGCGCAGCGAGAAAACTTTACAATTGCGGCGGTAAATCTGAGCCTTGGCTTCTCGCTTTATTCCGATCGCGCAACCTGTGACTCCGACGCCACGAACTCCGGGTACATGGCAGCAGTCAATCGTCTGCGTTCTGTTGGGATTGCAACCGTCGCTGCTACTGGTAACGAGGGGAGCTCGGGCAGCATTGCCTTCCCTGCATGCATGACCGGCGTATACGGCGTAGGGAGTGTTAACAACTCGAATGTTGTCTCCTCCTTCTCAAACCGCAACTCCATGGCGTCATATTTTGCGCCCGGGGAGTCGATCATCTCGTCTGTGCCTGGGGGCGGTTACGCAAGCTCGACTGGTACGTCCATGGCGACTCCACATGTTGTTGGAGCATTCGCTCTTCTGCGGGTTGCCTATCCAAACGCCACCCTCAGCGAGACTGCAGCGCGCCTCTCTGCCACAGGTTCTGTTCCATCCGGAGACTCCTATGGAAAGCCTAGAATTGATATCTGGACAGCGATAGGTTTGGATGCATTCGCTCGCGCACTACCGCTATCACCAGCGTTGTCGTCTCCTGTCAGTGCCTCCACAGTTAATGGGACTCGCGAGGTGGGCGAGCCTCTCCACGGAGGTGTAACTAGCGCAGGATCACTTTGGTGGTTCTTCACAGCTCCTAGCGCAGGAACGCTCGGGTTAGCGACCATCGGATCATCGATCGACACCGTATTGGGTGTCTACACAGGCGAAACGGTAAGTGCTCTCGCGGAGGTTGCTTCGTCGGACAATATTTCTGGCGGTACATCGAGTGCCGTCTCCTTCACAGCGCTTGCAGGGGAGAGGTATCTGATAGCGGTCGCAGGAAAAGGCGCAGCTGCAGGGAGAGTCTCCCTTGCTTTAACTTGGCTACCGTCCGGCGGGTACCACCCAATATCCCCAGTGCGGGTTCTCGACACACGTGTCTCGGGCGGTGCTATCGGCCAAGGCGAGACGAGAGCCCTAGGGATGCTCAGTACTGCAGGTATTCCAGCTGCGGGGGTGAGTGCCGTTGCAGCAAACATAACGATCACAGGTGGAACTGCCTCATCCTTTCTAACAGTCTCACCCGCCGGATTCTCTCGCCCAACTGCCTCGACTCTTAACTGGCTCCCGAACCAGACGCGCTCCAATCTTGCTCAGACAGCGCTTGGGATTTATGGCGCGGTTAGTTTCTTTAACGCTGTAGGTTCAGTCGACCTTGTGGTCGATGTCGTCGGTTGGTACGACGACGGTGGGGTGCAGCGCGCGGGTGGAAGTGAGTTCCACGCTCTTTCTCCAGCTCGAATACTCGACACACGTAGCGCAGTCGGCTCAGTAGACGCACCACTCGGGTCGGGTGAGACGCGTTCGCTAACGGTTGCTGGGCATGGTGGGGTCCCTGCTAGCGGAGCAACGGCTGCAGTGATCAACGTCACTGTTACCGACTCCACCGCACCCTCGTTCCTTACTGTTTGGCCATCTGGAGAGGTGCGCCCTGAAGCCTCAAGCCTTAACTGGTATGAGGGGGCAACGCGCCCAAATCTAGTAATCGCTCCGTTGAGCGCGGATGGCAAGGTCGAGTTATTCAATCTCACCGGCAATGTCGAGGTAGTCGCAGATGTAGTTGGTTGGTACGGCGCTGATCCAGGTGACAGTTTCGTTGCTCAGGCACCTGTGCGTGTGCTTGATACTCGTGACAGCAACGCACCGATTACCCAGGGCGAGTCTCGCTCTCTCACAATTGGAGGGGTCGCCGGGGTACCAACATGGGCGACAGCCGTCGTATTCAATCTGACCGCCACACGCTCAGATGCCCCTACTTTTCTAACTGCTTCACCTGCCGGGGTGCTGCGACCCTTATCCTCAAATCTCAATATATTCACGGGAGAGACGGCCCCTAATCTCGTAGTTGTACCAATCGGCTCTGCAGGTGCGATCTCGCTCTATAACAACACTGGCAGTGTCCATGTGATTGTGGACATAGTCGGTTGGTTCGGCTGATCCTGGGTTTGAGTGTGCCTCTCTGCATACCTTTACCCCATACCTTCATCCCATAGTTGGCGCGCGACGCGCGTTGGGCAGAGAATGGGGTTATGCCGAGACCGATTGCACTAACCGAAGCCGAGATAGCAGAAGGAGTTGCGCTCCTCCCCGAGTGGAACAGGGACGGGTTGTTTCTGCGACGCACCATCGAGAGTAAATCCTTCGCAGATGCGATCTCTCTAATTGTTCGCATTGGTTTTCTTGCAGAGGCAGCGGACCACCACCCCGATATCGATCTGCGCTGGCGCAATGTAAGTGTCACGCTCACTACTCATGACGCTGGCGGAATCTCAGTACTTGATCTTGATCTTGCCAAATTGATTGACCATGCAGCAGCGAGCGCTGCATGACCGAGCTGGTTGTCGTCCTGCTAATTGCGTCTCTTATTGCTTCGATGATACTTATCCTTGCTTTAGAGCCGGGCCCGTCTCCATCGGATCTTGCGATTGCATATGAACTCGCCTGGGATCGCCTCGACTTCGCTACGATTTGGGCACTCTCCGGGCCCTCGATGCGCGACGGTCTAACTAAGCGCGAGTTTGTAGTAAAGAAGGAGACTGTTTACGCGCAAGGCTTGCACCCGACCAATCTTGTCTCAGAGGCGAAAGTAGATGAGGTTGCAGTATCCGGAGAAGTAGCGGTTGCTATTACTTCGCTGACTCTCCTGCAGGCAGCGGATGATTCTCGCTCTTCGATTGGTCAGATACATAACGAAGTGAGAATGGCTCGCCGCATGGGCAGGTGGGAAGTCGCTAGTTACCTCCTGCACGCTCCACAGGCTTAAACCGGAGTCATTTCTCCACTAACCTCGGAGTGTGTCGATTCCAGCGCTCCTCTTAACCGGCGGCGCGAGTAGTCGTATGGGTAGCCCTAAAGCGTTGATTGAGATCGATGGAGTAGTAATCGCACAGAGGACTGCAGAATTACTTAAGCGCTGCTGCTCTCGGGTGATTGAGGTTGGGCCCGGTTATACAGACCTTGAGCGTGCACTCGAGGATCAGCCCGGCGCTGGTCCGCTTGCTGCGTTTATTGCAGGTAGCGCCATGCTTGATGAAGGGACTCCACTCATTCTTATGGCCTGCGATATGCCCGGGATCGGTGAGGGCCTAATTGGAGCGCTTGTGAATCACCAGAGCGAGCAATCGGTTGTCCCGTTTGCAGATGGGCAGCTCCAGACTCTCTGTGCGAGATATAGCGCTGAGGCTCGAGGGCTAGCTCCGGCGGTGTGGGAGAGCGGCGGGAGATCAATGCGGTCGCTTCTGGATACCTGTGTTGTTGAGATACTCAATGAAACAGAGTGGGAACGCTCTTCTGAGAAGTTCGCGTTTAACGATATCGACACGCCCGAGGACCTGCAGGCGTACCGAGACCGAGGACCCCACTCATGACATCTCGGCGCATCGTTGCACCAGCCCTGGTCACTGTCATTGAGAACGGCGAGTTACGAGAGACCCGTGATCGATTAGTGATCGAGGAGCCACTAGAGATTCGTGCTCACGGACCCGGTCAGGTAGGGCAAGCAGTAGCGATAACGATGCGTACCCCAGGGAACGACTTCGCTTTAGCCGTTGGTTTTCTCTCCTCTGAAGGTCTGCTTGCATCTTCTGGGGGCCTCGAGAGCGTGGCCTACTGCACCGAGGGTAGCGAGGAGCAGCAGTACAACATCGTTACTGTTCGTACCCGTCTAGATTTCGTTCCACCGCAGCGGGAGCGGGTGTTCCTCTCATCCTCTAGTTGCGGGATCTGCGGAAAAGCAGCGCTAGAGGACGTGGTCGTCTCAGCAGATCGCCTCGCTGAGGGCCCAACTATTACTGCGGCGACCGTGCTTTCTCTTCCGGCACTTCTACGTGGCGCCCAGCCCATATTTGATGAGACTGGTGCACTACACGCTGCAGCCTTATTTAGTGCTGATGGCGAACTGCTCGTGAGTAGAGAAGATGTTGGTCGACACAACGCTGTCGACAAAGTCATAGGCGAGCGGATTCTTGACGCATCTATCTCCTTGCCATCAATTCTCGCCGTCAGTGGGCGAGTAAGTTTCGAGATTATGCAGAAAGCCGCTGTCGCTGGGATACCTGTCGTGGTCGCCATATCAGCGCCGACGAGCCTTGCGGTTGAGGTGGCGCGCGAGATGGGGCAGACCCTTATTGGGTTTGTCCGCGACGAACGCGCGACGGTATACGCCGGGGCCGAGCGAATAGTTGGGGGGCTCTGAGATGGCCTGGAGCGGCTCCGCCAAAATACGCACGGGGAGAGGCCTTCGGAGCAGTCTCTGGGTTGGCTTTGCCCCTAATGGAGTGGGGAGGCAGAAGCCAAAGCACTTTAGTGACATGGCGCGCATCTTCTGGAGCCATCGTCGAAATCTTCCCTACGCTTGGCGGCTGCTCTCTAAAGGAGTATGCGACGGATGTGCTCTCGGTGTTGCAGGGTTTCATGACTGGACGATTGAGGGTGTGCACCTCTGCACAACACGTCTAGAGCTTCTTCAGATCAACACGATGCGGGCTCTTGATCCAAAACTCCTCGAAGATGTTCCGGCTCTGCGCGAACTTGATGGAGCGGAGTTGCGAAACCTAGGGCGACTTCCTTACCCGATGCTTAGGCGCCGCGGGGAGGACGGATTCACTCGAATCAGTTGGGATGAAGCACTTGATCTAGTTGCGGACCGTATGCGATCGGCCCCTCCGTCCCGATCGGCGCTCTATTTAACAGCGCGTGGGATTACAAACGAGGTCTATTACGTAGCGCAGAAGTTTATGCGCTTTGTGGGCACTAACAATGTTGATAATGCTGCGCGCGTCTGTCATGCGCCCTCGACGGTTGCGCTAAAAGCCACCATTGGGCTCGGTGCTACAACGTGTTCGTATACTGATGTCATCAACAGCAAGCTCATTGTGCTCTTTGGAGCGAATGTCGCTAATGCGCAGCCAGTCTTCATGAAATACCTCTACTTAGCCCGAAGGCGCGGAGCAAAGGTGCTAGTTGTAAATCCGTTTCGCGAGCCGGGGCTAGAGCACTACTGGGTTCCAAGCAATCTTGAGAGCGCTGCATTCGGTACGAAGATCGCTGATGATTTCTTTGAGGTTCATACCGGGGGAGATAGCGCATTTATTAATGGAGTCCTCAAGGTACTGCTTGCCAACGGAGGAATCGATCGCGATTTTGTACGCGAACACACCGAAGGTTTCGCCGAGCTGCTTGCCGAACTAGAGAGTCAGTCATTCGACGATCTAGTCGAGGCATCCGGGGCAAGCCGTGCCGAGATGGAGAGATTCGCGAGTTATTACTCGGATGCTGCGAGCGCCGTGATGGTCTGGTCGATGGGGATTACTCAACACAAACATGGTGTTGAGAATGTTGAGTCAATTGTAAATCTTGCGTTAGCTCGTGGAAACGTGGGGCGGTCTGGATCTGGGCTCATGCCTATTCGGGGTCACTCCGGCGTGCAGGGTGGGGCCGAGATGGGGGCCTACGCAACAGCGTTTCCTGGTGGTGTGGCGATCTCCCAAGCATCCGCTGCTGCGCTATCGGAGACCTACGGATTTGCTGTCTCCCCAACTGACGGTTTGAGCGCGGAGCAGATGCTGATCGCTGCTCAGCGAGGACAGCTTGATGTCCTCTACTCGAGCGGTGGAAACTTCTTAGATGTTTTACCTGACCCTGTATTGACACTCCATGCTCTTGAGCAAGTACCGCTTCGAGTGCATCAGGACATAATTATTACTACTCAGATGCTTGTTGAGCCGGGCGAAGAGGTACTGCTCCTGCCTGCGTGCACGCGCTATGAACAGCCGGGTGGAGGTACGGAGACGACTACCGAGCGACGCATTGTGTATGGCCCAGAGGTGCGAGGTCCACGCATCGGAGAGGCCCGAACCGAGTGGATGATTTTTAGAGACCTCGCGCGCAGAATTGATCCGTCTCGCGCTCACCTAATGGATTTCCCAGATGCACAGTCGGTCAGGGACGAGATAGCGCGCGTTGTTCCGTTGTATGCAGGGATTGAGAATCTCGAGAACCTCGGCGACTCAGTGCAGTGGGGCGGGCCGATGCTCGCTGCAGACGGGGTCTTCCCAACGCCGAGCGGGCGGGCGAAGTTCACTCCCGTGACTCCATCGATAGTGCTGCCTCCAGAGGGAAAGTTTTTACTCTCTACGCGTCGAGGTAAGCAGTTCAACTCGATGATTTTCAAGGATAAGGACGCTCTCACCGGCGCCACTCGAGGCTCTGTGCTGTTGGCGGCCTCCGATATCGAGATGCTGGGTCTATCCGATGGCGACCAGGTTGAGGTGCGCTCACGCCATGGTCGAATGGTCGGCAACCTAAGGGAGTCGGTAATGCGCGCTGGGAATGCCCAGGTCTTCTTCCCCGAGGGCAATGTCTTATTCGCTGCGGGTGATGGGGCTCGGGAGTCCGGGATGCCGGTTTACACCGAAGTCGTGGAGATTCTCGCTATTTAGCAGCCATTGTTTCTGACAATACGAGAAGATGCGGAGTCGCTAATCGGGACTCTTCGATAAAGCAGATGGGAAGAATCTCGAGGGCGTACCGATTCAGCGTTCTATCTCTGCGAGACTCTCGAGGATGGATACAAAACTTCTCATTGAGGCTTTTGACGCAGCGGGGGCTGCTGTGAATGCTTCGCTGCGCAATGTACGCGGTTCAGGTCGCAGGGCGCGCACCACAAAGCCGGGGCAGTATGCGATTGACCTAATCGCCGATGAGGCTGCGCTCGGGGTTCTCTCCAAGCTCCCCGTAGCAATAATGAGTGAAGAGTCTGGGCTGAGTGGAGATCGCTCCTCGCCGATCATTGTCGTAATCGACCCGGTCGATGGCTCGAGCAATGCAGCACGAGATATTCCTTACTGGGCAACATCAATCTGCGCTATGGATGCGGGAGGTCTGCTCGCTGCAGTAGTTGTGAACCAAGAGACAGGTGTTCACTTCCGTGCCGTTAGGGGTGAGGGTGCCACCCGTAATGGCGAGCGCATTCAGTCAAGCAATGTAGAGCGAGTCGAGGACTCCGTGATTGCCCTCTCTGGCCTTCCGGGACTCGTCCTCCCATGGAAACAATTCCGTGTACTTGGCTCTGCGGCCCTTGCTCTCTGCGATGTGGCATGCGGTTCAGTAGATGGCTTTTTGGATGTCGCCTCATGGCACGCGCCGTGGGATTACCTCGGCGGCGTTCTGATGTGCTCTGAGGCAGGCGCAATTACTCTTGATGCAAAGGGTAGAGCGCTAGATACCGCTGACCCGATGGCTCGGCGCCAGGTACTAGCTGCCGGAACTCAAGGTTTGCTAGAGAGCTTGAGAAACGCAACCTCATGAGCATTCTTGATCTTGAGACTCTACTTAGTGCTGCAACATCCGCTGCGCTCGCTGGTGGCGAACTCGTGCTCGCTTCGTTTCAGTCTCCAGTAAATGTGCGCGAGAAGTCGCCGGGTGACTGGGTAACCGATACCGATATGCAGAGTGAACGCATGGTGCGCAGGGTTCTAGAGGAGCTTGCCCCAGGGATACCGGTACACGGCGAGGAAGAGGGAGGGGAGCGCGCTCACGATATGCATTGGCTCGTTGACCCACTCGACGGTACCGCGAACTTTCTCCACGGCCACCCAGCGGTTGGGGTCTCGATCGGTCTTGTTGCTGAGGGTCGGCCAGTTGTAGGAGTCGTGCATGCTCCAATGCTCGGCAATACCTACTCTGCTCGACTCGGTGGGGGAGCAACCTGTAACGGTCTCAAGATCACGGTTAGTTCTCGTGAAATATCTCGAGCAGTCATTGGAGTGGGCTTCCCGTTTCGTCGCAAAGATCTGCGTTCTCGTTACCTAGAGGCGTTTACAAGCGTTCAGAGCGAGGTTGAGGACCTTCGCAGAGTCGGTGCTGCGAGCCTTGATCTCTGCTGGACGGCAGCAGGGGTATACGACGGATACTTCGAGCTCGGACTCGGCCCTTGGGATGTCGCTGCAGGTGGAGTAATTGTTCGTGAAGCTGGTGGTGTTGTCACCGATTGGCACGGAGACGACTCGGATTGGCTTCAAACTGGGGACATAGTTGTCGCCCCTCCCGGCGTACACCCAGAGTTGCGTCGGCTCATAGGTCACGCGAGCTCCTAAAGCGGCATACCTGCATTGCCGTAGGTTTTAATACTCGCGTCTTGAGAACGCGTGTTTCAACGTCTGTTGAATCAAGACCCTGTTGAATCAAGACCCTCTGTTTTGCTTATCTGGTGGGCCGCGCCACTCCCATTTAGGTGGCGAGTTTTTTGACGGTGGCCCAGTGCCGCACCCCATCGCGAGCTTCACGAGCCGGTATCCGTCGTGTGTTTTTTGGAGATGATGTCGCTTGCAGAGTCTTACGAGGTTCTCGAGGCTCGCGGCGCCGCCCTCAGCGAAGGGTTTGATGTGATCTATCTCTAGACCAAGCGTTACGTCGCATTTTGGTACCTGGCAGACGCGATCACGCTCCTCGAGAGCGGTGCGCAATGGCGCCGGAATTGCCCTGCCCATGTGCGCAATCGTCTTGATATCTACTCCATCTATTACCAGGAGTTTGAGGAATGCCTCCCCCAGATACTCGGTAGCAGTAGCAACAGGTATCGGGCCGACTCCAGCGATCTCGCAGACTTCGCCGTCCTCGGTATGCCCACGCTTAAGTGCATCTATGTCGATGCGAATGTTCATTACAGCACTAGAGCGGTTTGATTTTGCCGCGCTCAGACCTTGAGCACCCACAGTCTTCGCCTCACAGAGTGCCACCAAAGCATCAGCTGCGTAAGCCTCAGGTGTCGCGTACTCGCCACTCTCACGTGCTGCCTTAAATATCTCGTCTTGGAATGGGGTTAAAGCCGCCATCACTAGCGCACCATTAGCAACCGTCATTTGTGCCTTCAAATTGAAGGCACCGTCGGGGTCGATCCACGATTTTAGAGAACGGTTTTTATGTATTCGTTTGTGGCGCTCTACCTCGTCTGTGGCGGCTGCTATGACGCGTGATGCTTCATCGCGCAGGGTTCGTACTGTCGCAGATTTAGCGAGGTTTAAGAGGCGCTCCTCGGAATGTGGCTCTGCGGTAGCGCCGCGTGCTACCTCTACTGCCTGAGCTGTGGAGATCCTTCCAGAGTTCATGGCCTCTACGGTCTGGGGGAGGTGACGAAGTTGGTCGGCGAGTATCACCACGGCCTGTGCTTCATAGATTGGGGCGCCCGTATGGAGTGCTACCCACTCTGCCGAGTTTTTTGAGCCCCCAAC
>CAFBNL010000055.1_pt1 | contig 9110 bp, 9 predicted proteins | sample 7269241 | NCBI WGS metagenome assembly CAFBNL01 (sample SAMEA6814093, study PRJEB35770) | uncultured Actinomycetes bacterium | biome: Freshwater; feature: Freshwater reservoir; material: water | place: Czech Republic | collected 2017-05-23 | depth 30m m
AAAGTTGTTGCATTCTGGAAACGTCAGGTCACTGAGGTCCAGTATGTAGATGGAGTTCAGGGCTCTGAGAACGGTTCTTCCGGGGCGAGCGGCGATGCCGAGGATGGCGATGATGATCTCCTCATGCAGGCAATGGAGTTAGTCGTGCGAAGCGGTCTTGGTAGCACGAGCATGCTTCAGCGCAAGTTGCGTGTCGGCTTTGCAAGAGCAGGGCGACTCATGGACCTCCTCGAGAATAAGGGCGTTGTTGGTCCGTCTGAGGGCTCTAAGGCTCGCAGCGTGCAGATGACGGTTGAGGAGTTCGAAGAGATGCAGGCTCGCGCTTAATTCCTTCCCTTCGCAGGTAGTTGTCGCCGCGCAGATCGGTAGGATGCGCGTATGGCACAGCGATTCTTCATCGAGACCCTTGGTTGCCCGAAGAACGCTGTCGACTCAGACAAGGTAACGGCGACGCTTCTTGCAGATGGGCTAGTCGCTGCTGATACCCCTGAAGAAGCCGACCTTGTTGTTGTAAATACCTGTGCGTTTATTGAGGCGGCTCGTCAGGAGTCCATCGACACAGTCCTCGCGCTCTCAGACCGCCGCCGCGACGGAGCACGAATCGTTGTCACCGGCTGCATGGCTGAACGCTACGGTGACGAATTAGCGGAGGCTCTCCCTGAGGTTGATGCAGTCATCGGCTTCTCCGGTGAAGGTGACCTTGCTTCGGTGCTACTTGGTCGCCCATCCGGGGGAGTGAGGGACCTACTTGATCTTCCTCGCCCCGCTCCGCGTGCGCCTTGGGCATACGTGAAAATCGCGGAGGGATGCGATCGAGCCTGTGCGTTCTGCGCTATTCCTTCATTTCGTGGAGCACAGAGATCGCGCACGCCAGACTCCATTTTTTTGGAGTCCAAGGCGTTAGTCGAGGGCGGTGCGTATGAGTTAGTTCTCGTAGCGCAGGACCTTGCATCGTATGGTCGTGATACCGGGAATCCTGGTGCACTTGCGCCACTGCTTCGAGAGCTTGATCTACTTAGGGCCGATGGGCTTCAACGCGTCAGGCTCCTCTACCTCTATCCGTCGGAGGTACGCGACCCGCTCATCTCCACGATGCTTGAGCTTGATTCCGTAGTCCCTTATTTCGATCTATCACTTCAGCACGCATCTGCTCCATTGCTTCGTCGTATGAAGCGCTGGGGTAACGGGGATAAATTTCTCAAGGCAATTGATGGGATTAGAGCGGCTGAGCCAGAGGCCGCGTTTCGATCATCTTTCATCGTCGGGTTTCCTGGAGAGACTGAGCAAGACCACTCCGAACTGCTTGATTTCCTCGGCGCTGCTTCCCTCGATTGGGCGGGGTTATTTGCCTTCTCTCCGGAGGAAGGTACCGCTGCGCTAACTCTTGATCGCACCGTTGATGACGAGACCATCCAAGAGCGACTGCGCGAGTGCTCTGAGGTTCAAGACCCAATTACCGCAGCTCTACGCGACTCGCTCGTTGGGATGGAGGCACAGGTACTAATCGACTCCACAGAAGGTGGAGATGCAGTAGGGCGCACACACCGTGAAGCCCCTGAGATTGATGGTGTAGTACGTGTATCGGAGGCCTTTGCTAGGCCTGGTGCTTTAATCACAGTGCGAATTCGAGAAGCAATAGGCCCTGATCTCATTGCGGATCCGGTGAGGGCAGGGGTCTCCTCATGAGCGCACCGATGGAGCGTCTACGTAGGTTTGGTCCGGGCGCAATTCGTACACCAGCCAATGTCATTACGTCGCTGCGCTTGGTCTTAGCGATCCCTGCGCTCTTCTTGATTGTCGATATGGGCTCAACATGGTTGACCGTTGGCCTCTGGTTTGTTTTGAGTGTCACAGACGGCCTTGACGGTTGGATAGCGCGGCGCGATGGAACGACTCGTGCAGGTGCATTCTTGGATCCGCTCGCCGATAAGTTTCTGGCCGTCGGTGGGTTTAGTGCACTCGCCATTCGTGGTGATATTTCCTGGATCCCTGTGTTTGTGATTGCGGGGCGCGAGGTGATTATTTCTATCTACCGTTCAATCGAAGGTCGGAAGGGCATTTCACTACCCGCACGCCAACTAGGTAAGTGGAAAACATTTATACAGATGGCTGCGATTGGTTTTGTGCTGCTGCCGCTTACCGCCGATCTGCGCTGGCTATGGCTGAGCGCGATTTGGGCGGCAGTTGTGCTCACCGTCGTCTCAGGAATCGATGTAATAGCGGCTGCTCGCCGCCCAATACGTGGAGAGAATTAGTGAAGGTAGATGTGCTTGCTGTCGGGACAGAGTTACTACTCGGGCAGATCGTAGATACGAACTCTTCATGGATCGGCGAGCAATTAGCGAGCGCCGGTATCGATACCTACGAGCACCGAAAGATCGGGGACAATCTGGATCGCGTTGTGCGTTGCATTGAGTCCATGCTTGAGACAGCCGATGCCATCATTATCTGCGGTGGTCTAGGCCCCACACCTGATGATTTAACTCGCGAGGCAATCGCTCAGGCTATGGGCGTTCCTCTAGAGCGCAGGGAGGAATTAGTCGATTGGATCGCATCCCTCTTTGGTGGTCGAGGGAGACAGATGCCAGAGAACAATCTTCGACAGGCCGATGTGCCAGTTGGCGGGGATGTAATTCCTAATCCGATCGGCACCGCACCGGGGCTGAAGTGTGAATTCAATGGCCGTGTTATATATGCAGTCCCGGGCGTTCCGTACGAGATGCAGCGCATGGTAAATGAACATGTAATCCCTGATCTTTTAGAGAGAACAGGGGAGCGCGCGGTGATCCTCAATCGATCACTAAAGACATGGGGGGCATCGGAGTCCGGACTCGCAGAGATGATTGCGAGACAGGTCGATGATCAGTCGAATCCTTCAATCGCATTTCTGGCGCGCGGAATTGAGGGAATTGTGGTTCGTCTAACTGCAAAGGCCCCGACACTCGAGGCGGCAGCAGCACTCATCGCTCCCGAGGAGGCGAAGTTGCGCTCGACTCTAGGAGATCTCATTTTTGCAGTAGATGACGAGACCATGGAGCAGGCTGTCCTCTCTCGCCTAGGGGCTCGCGGCTGGACACTCGGTGTCGCTGAGTCTTTAACTGGAGGCCTAGTTGGTTCGCGCATTGCTGGAGTGCCCGGGGCAAGTGCGATATTCAAAGGCACAATTGGAGCGTATGCAACTGAGGTCAAACAGTCATTGCTAGGTGTTACCTCAGATGAGGTGGTGAGTGCTGAATGCGCTATGGAGATGGCGGAGGGTGCTCGTCGAGTACTTGGTTCCGACGTAGGCATCTCTGTTACCGGTGTAGCGGGCCCTGATTCTCAAGACGGAGCTCCTGTAGGAACGGTTTGGTTTGGGCTTGCTCTGCCTGGCCTTCCGGTTGAGGCAGTAACCGCACGTTTGCCAGGAGATCGTGAACGCATCAGGCAGTTCTCGACGATCTCGCTAATGAATCTTCTGCGTATGCGGCTTGACGCACTTGCGTGAAGAGTTCCAATGATTCGCTACGACGTTTATTTGTCGCTGTAGTTCCTCCGCTACAGGTTGTCGAGGCAGTTACCTCATTGCTGCCACGCGAATCGTCTCGCCTCATGCAATGGACTACTCCGATACGTCTGCATATATCTATAGATTTTCTTGGGCGAGTAAACGGTGTAGATAGTTTTTTGCAAGACCTTTCAGCGCGAGTTGGCGTGATCGATCCGTTTACGGTTCGCCTACGCGGTGCAGGTGCGTTTCCTGAAGCGCGTAGAGCCGAAGTATTTTGGCTAGGAATAGAAGACGCAGAGTCTGGATTACGCGCCGCACATTTACTCGTGCTCGAGGCTGCACGTGTTCATGGGGTTCGTATTGCTTCACATATTTTTACGCCGCAATTAACAATTGCTCGATTGAATCGCAAGACAGATCTAAGACCAGATATTGCCGCTCTCGAGGGGGTTGCGATTGGAGAGCCATGGCTAGTTGAGGAGATTCTTCTGCTGGATGCTCCCAAGCCCAGGGGCTCCAAGGGCGATGTGCCATTTGCTCAGATTGGTACCCTCAGGCTTGGGCAATAGAGGCTGAGCCCCAGCCCCGGAGTAGTGCGAAAACCTGTGATTCTTTGGTCGTCAGATAAGAAATGCCGGCATAGACCCTTACTCTCTCTGTAAAAAGCCTTGGCAGCACTGGGAAATCTTATTTTTTTGAGAATTTGGCTAAATAATCCACGATGCGAACGGGTGTTCGTTGTATCGTGCCGGAGTGCGCAAATAACCCACTTGAAGTTGGCAGTCTTGGGGGGACCTCCATGACTGTCACAGGCTTCACATAACTTCTAAGACAGCAACTAAGACAGCAACTCCCCCGAAAGACAGAGTCGATACAAAGCAACACAGAGCAAGAAATTGCAACCCGTAACCACAGACCAATCACAGTTCACAGCCCAGGGTCCAGAGTGGCCCGCAGAGAGATAGAGAGATAAAGCCATGAGACCCACTAAGGCAGCCAAGACCCCAAAGCCCACGCCAGGGATTCGCGAGACCGGTGGAAATACGGTCGAGAGAGATAAAGCACTCGAGATGGCACTAGGCCAGATCGAGAAGCAGTTCGGTACGGGGTCCATCATGCGCCTCGGCGAGCAGGGCAACGTCGGTATCGAGGCCATCTCAACCGGTGCACTTGCTCTCGACCTTGCACTCGGAATAGGCGGGCTACCACGTGGTCGCGTTATCGAGATCTTCGGCCCAGAGTCATCCGGTAAGTCAACACTCGCCCTCCACGTAGTAGCCGAGGCTCAGCGCAATGGTGGGGTATGTGCATACATCGATGCAGAGCACGCTCTCGACCCTGTCTACGCAAAGGCAATTGGAGTCAATGTCGATGACCTCCTCATCTCACAGCCAGACACAGGTGAGCAGGGCCTCGAGATCGCAGACATGCTGATCCGCTCTGGAGCACTCGATGTTCTAGTCGTCGACTCAGTCGCAGCACTCGTACCTCGCGCTGAGATCGAGGGAGAGATGGGCGATACCCACGTTGGACTCCAGGCTCGCTTGATGAGTCAGGCAATGCGCAAACTTACCGGCAACCTGCACAAGTCCCGCACGATCTGCGTATTCATCAACCAGTTGCGGGAGAAGATCGGAGTCATGTTCGGATCTCCGGAGACGACCCCTGGTGGTAGAGCGCTGAAGTTCTACTCATCAGTGCGCCTTGATATTCGCCGCATTGAGGCGATCAAAGACGGCACCGAGATTGTCGGTAACCGAACCCGAGTCAAGGTCGTAAAGAACAAGGTAGCTCCGCCATTTCGCCAGGCCGAGTTCGACATCATGTACGGAAAGGGGATCAGCAGCGAGGGATCCATCCTTGATGTTGGTGTTGATCTCTTGATCATCAAGAAGTCCGGTGCTTGGTTTACCTATGAGGGCGAGCAGCTCGGCCAGGGGCGTGAAAACTCTAAGAAGTTCCTCTCCGAGAATATTGACCTCATGTTTGAGATAAGCGAGAAGATTCGTGTTGCATCAGGGCTTGGCCAGGATGCTGGAGTTCTCGAGATAGATGAGCTAGATGATCTCGATAGTCTTAACGGTCTTGAGATTATTGATGGCCTTGAGGTTCTCAAAGGACCAATCGAGGTTGACATAGACGGCTAATTTGCCGGGAAGTTGATGAAGGCCCGAGTCACTAAGTGCGCAGATGCACTTGGAGGCTCGGGCCTTTTTCTTTCTACTAGTAGTGAGGGCCTTAGTAGTGAGGGCCTTAGTAGTGAGGGTCTTAGTAGTGAGGGTCTTAGTAGTGCTGGTCTTAGAAGACGCCTCGAATAAGTACGGCAAAGCCTGCGCTTAGTGCGATGAGTAGAACATATGGTCGAAGCTTTGTTCCGTCTACCCGCGCTCGAATCGGATGCGATATTGCGTAACCAATTGCAATAGCGGGGAGCATGCATATGGCGAAGGAGACCTGAGGCCATCCGAGTTTGCCGGCGATAGCAAGGGCGGTAAGGGACATGACATTCCCAACAACAAATGCAACAGCGAGAGTTGCGCGAAGGCGTTCGCCAGCATGGTGCTGGTAGAGAAGCGCAAGGGGTGGCCCATCTACAGCTGCCGCAGTCCCAAGCGCACCAGCGGCTAAGCCAGCAGTGCCTGCTTCAAGGGGAGTTATCTCCGATGGCGAGCGCAGGCTAAGTAGGCATACCCCAATAATGATTGAGCAGCCAACCGCTACAAGTAGCGCGTTCGGCGCGAGAGCGGAGACCACGATGAGGCCAAGGATTGTTCCCGGGACCCTCCCCGCGATGATCCAGCCGATGCCAGAGCGATCAATTGCATGCCTCTCGCGTATTGAGATTGTGAGTGAGAGGGGGATGCCTATGAGTAGAAATGATGCTGGTACGGCATCTGGGTTGATCATCGCAATAATGGGGACGCCAATGAGATTGAGCCCTAGTCCGACTACCCCTTGCGTCGTCGCTCCAAAGGTGACTACCGCAAAACAGAGCCCCCACTCCAGCAGAGTTAGATGCGGCAATGGCTTCTCGGTTGATTAATGGGGCTAGTGCCCCTAGAGACTTGGGGTTCTTTGCGCTCTCGCATGATGAGGGATCGTAGGGGAGTCCTAGACTGCCGCCTGTGACCGAGCCAAGGAGATTCCTCGTACGCACCTTTGGGTGTCAGATGAACGAGCATGACTCCGAGCGCATCGCCGGGGTCCTAATTGCAGATGGTCTCGAACCTACTGATGACCTAGAGCTTGCAGATGTAGTTGTGCTCAATACCTGCTGCATTCGCGAGAACGCCGATAACCGCCTCTACGGAACCCTCGGGCACCTCAAGTCGCTGAAGGATCGACGCCCGGATATGCAGATTGCTGTTGGGGGCTGTCTTGCTCAGAAGGACCGCGACATAGTTCAGCAGCGTGCTGGGCATGTTGATGTCGTCTTCGGTACCCATAATCTTGCGAGCGCTCCGGCACTGCTTAAGCAGTCACGCCTCACCGGAGAGTCAGTCATGGAGATTCTTGAGGAGCATGAGGCCTACCCATCTGCTCTCCCCGCTAGTCGCGAAGTAGATCACTCGGCATGGGTAACGATTCAGATCGGATGCGATAATTCCTGCGCCTTCTGCATTGTTCCAAGTGTGCGCGGCAGCGAGGTAAGTCGTCGTATGGGTGACATCGTCTATGAGGTAGAGCAACTAAGCGCCGACGGCGTAAACGAGATAACGCTGCTCGGTCAGAATGTGAACTCCTACGGCCGTGACCTAGGGGCTGCGCAGTATGCACCCCAGTTCGCAGACCTGCTGCGCGCAGTAGATGCTGTTGAGGGAATAAAGCGAATTCGATTTACCTCCCCGCACCCCAAGGATCTACGCCCTGAGACAATCGCTGCGATGTCGGAGTGCGAGGCGGTCTGTGAGCACCTTCACCTGCCTCTGCAGTCTGGATCGAATCGCACACTTGCGCGCATGCACCGCGGATATACCGCTGAGCGCTATCTAGAGCGACTCGCTGCGGCACGTGCGGGTATCCCCGACCTTGCGGTCACGACGGACATCATCGTTGGATTCCCCGGGGAGACTGACGAAGACTTTGAGCGCACGATGGAGGTAGTCGCCGAGGCTCGATATGACTCTGCCTATACATTCGTATTCTCGCCTCGCCCGGGTACAGAGGCCGCGGAGATGGTCGATGATTTTGTGGCGCCAGAGGTAGTAGCAGAGCGCATGACGCGCCTTACCGAACTCTGCGATGTCGATGCTCTCTTCCGCTATGAGGCGCGTGTCGGTCGCGTAGAGGAGGTCCTCATTGAGGGGCCATCGAAGAAAGACGCCGCTGTTATCGCAGCGCGAACTCGCCAATCTAAATTGGTCCACTTCAAGCCACCCGAGGGAGTGCTCTTAGCCCCAGGGTCGATGGCCGAGGCCCGAATTACAAGCGCTGCTCCGCATTGGCTTAGCGCTGAGTTTGTTCAAGCAACCGAGCCGGCTGCACGGAGGCGTGTTCGGATTCCGGTTACCTCAGGGTGAGTCAGGGTTCTTCAGGGAGCGTCCGCAATGTTGGAGAAGGCGACGCTCGCGAGGAGGCCGACACGCTCGGACTCGGCAGTGTTGAGCACCTTGCATTGGTTGCCCCAACTGCCTCGGGTAAATCTGAGATCGCGCTGCGCGCTGCTGAGGCACTCGGCGATGTTGAGATTGTCTCCATTGACTCCATGCAGGTTTATCGAGGTATGGATATCGGCACCGCCAAGGTAGATGCCGAGGCACGCGAGCGAGTGCCCCACCACATGATTGACGTGATAGATCCTTGGCAGGTGTGGTCAGTGCAGCAGTTTCAAATTGAGGCCAGAAAAGCAGTAGCGGATATCGAGTCAAGAGGCAAGCGTGCTCTTTTGGTAGGGGGCACAGGCCTATACGTGCAGGCTGTAATAGATGACCTTCGTTTCCCCGGGGAGGATTTAGTGCTACGCGCAGAGATTGAGGCGCGTACCGCCGAGCCTGGAGGAGTAGCCGCAGCCTATGAGGGGCTTCTCGCTGCTGATCCTCTCGCTGCGTCACGAATTGATCCACATAATGTTCGCCGCATCGTGCGCGCCTTAGAGGTAATTGAGAAGACAGGCGAGCCCTTCTCGTCGTTTGGACCAGGGCTTGATAGGTACGGACCGACTGCATTCCCAGTGCGCATAGCTGGTCTGTGGCTCTCGCGTGATGTAACTGCGCTCAGGATTCATGAGCGGTTCGACGCGATGCGGCTCGGCGGACTTCTCGACGAAGTACGCGCACTGCGGGCCGAACCGCGCGGATGGTCGAGAACAGCTCGTCAAGCCATTGGATATAAGGAGTTGGAGGAGGTCCTAGATATGGAGAGAGACCTAGAAAACTCACCAGAGTCGGAGCTAGATTTAGCCTTCGTGGATGCCTTCGAGACCGCAAAACGCCGTACTAGATCATTCTCAAGGCGCCAGCGAATGTGGTTTAGGCGCGACCCGCGCATCACATGGTTTGGGGCAGTCGAGAAAATCGAGGACACGACCCCCGCATTGCTGGCATGGTGGGGGGCAGCATGAGCCTAATTACCCTCCAAAAAATCGAGGCCACGGGGAACGACTTCCTCGTTGTTGATGCGC
>CAFBNL010000056.1_pt1 | contig 9015 bp, 10 predicted proteins | sample 7269241 | NCBI WGS metagenome assembly CAFBNL01 (sample SAMEA6814093, study PRJEB35770) | uncultured Actinomycetes bacterium | biome: Freshwater; feature: Freshwater reservoir; material: water | place: Czech Republic | collected 2017-05-23 | depth 30m m
ACCTCGAAGGCAGCAACGGGGTCACCGACTGATCCGGCCACCATGTCTCCGACCGTGGTTCCACCGCTACCTTGCTCACCACCGCCGACTACCTCGTCGAGAGCAACTACCCCGACATAAGAAATCTGCGAAAGAATCTGTTGAAGCTCCGCCTCAGTTACACCAATCTCTTTGGCGACCTCAGACTCCTCTGGTGTGCGATGCAGTTCTGCCTCAAGTTTTGAGTATGCGCGCTCAACCTCGCGCGCCTTATTTCGAACCGAACGCGGAACCCAATCTATTGATCGCAGTTCGTCAATAATAGCGCCCTTGATACGCGAGATCGCGTAGGTCTCAAATTTCCATCCGCGCTCGGGCTCAAACTTATCTATCGCATCGATTAATCCGAATACTCCGTATGAGACAAGATCGGCTTGGTCAACACTCTGGGGCAGACCCGACGCGACACGACCGGCTACGAATTTTACGAGTGGCGCGTAGTTAAGAATCAACCGCTCGCGCGCCTGCTCGGCTCCGGTCGATTTGTACTCAGCCCATAACGAAGCAACGACATCCTTGTCGCCTTGGCTCGTAACTAGTTTTTTGGGTTCATCAGGCACGTGGGTGAGTCTCTTCGTAGACAGCGCGCAAACGCTCGCGGGTTAGATGAGTGTAGGTCTGAGTGGTCGCTAGATCCGAGTGGCCAAGGAGTTCTTGGACAACCCTAAGGTCTGCGCCCCCCTCGAGGAGGTGTGTGGCGTAAGCATGACGCAGCGCATGTGGGTGGAGCGAGCGCCCATCTGGAAGCGGGTGGGCCTCTAGGACCCGCCTGGCATCTCGGGGGCCCATAGGGCGACCTCGACGGTTTATAAAGACAGCCTCGGGCTCCGTCTCAGGCTTTGCGAGGACGGGTCGCCCCGCTAGAAGCCAGCCTGTGAGGGCATCGGAGGCCGGTTCTCCAATAGGGACTCTGCGAATCTTGGAGCCCTTCCCCAGAACGGTGATGTATCCGCGAGCCAGATCAAGGTCGCTGACCTTTAAACCGCAGCATTCGGAGACCCGGACCCCGGTGCCGTAGAGCACCTCGAGAACTGCAAGGTCGCGCCTAGCTACTGCTGCATCCTCTGCGCTACCGATGCTCTTCGTCTCCCACTGCTCGGCCAAATCAATGGTCTCCTCTGCAGCAGCATCGAGTAGGGCTGTTGCCTCGCTACTGCGTGGAACGCGCGGCAGGCGTGCGGCACCCTTTGGAGTGCGGAGACTGCGACCAGGATCTGTAGCAATAGTCCCTTGGCGCTTGAGGTATCGAAGGTACGAACGGACCGCTGCAGCCTTGCGAGCAATTGATCTGCGTGCGAATCCGCGCGTATCCAAGTAAGCGAGATATCTACGCAGTGCCTTATGGTCAAGATCCTCTGGATTCGGAGCACCGCCGCGTTCGGCCCACTCGATGAACTGCGCGATATCAGATGCATAGGCATCGTGGGTATTTTCACTAACGGAGGTTAGTGACGCTACATAGGCGTCAATTTCCCAAGGCATAGCGTAAGGCTAACGCTCAGAGCAGAGACAAAGCGGCGTATGTGTCCCACCCATTCATTAAGTTGATCAGCACCGTCGAGGAGCCGCGGATCTCCGGTCCTCCCTCAAGAACTATCTAGAGCCCTCAGCAAATTGAGGCGTATTCATCTAGAGACTTCAAAATCGTGATCAAACACGACTGACTGCAGCGGTTATCTGCATCAGTTTTTGGGAGGAACCAAATGCTCGCTTCAGTTCGCAGCGCGACTCTTCATGGAATCGATGGGCAACTCGTCCGCGTTGAGGTACACGTATCCAACGGTCTACCGGCCTACACAATTGTGGGGCTCCCAGATGCAGCAGGGCGCGAATCAAAGGACCGAGTTCGCGCTGCAATGATCTCGTCTCAAGTTGAGTGGCCGCTTAGACGCATAACGGTCAACCTTGCACCCGGTGGAGTCCGCAAGAGTGGAGCAGGCCTCGAACTCGCCGTGGCCCTCGGTCTAATGCTCGCCTCCGATGACCTCGAGCAATCCGTACTCGATGGGGTCGGGGTTCTTGGAGAGCTCGGGCTCGACGGACAGGTACGCCCAGTCGCTGGAGCACTCGCTCTCGTCGATGCATTAGCGCGATCTGGAGTCACATCAGTCGTGGTGCCAAGCGCTAATGCGCATGAGGCGAGCCTCATACCGGGAATTAAGATTCGCTGCGCTCACTCACTATCAGGGGTCAAGGCGGCTCTCTCTGGTGCAGAGGATTGGCCCGAGGTCGATGCACCGCCCCCAGAGCCACCAAGTGTGGAGGAGGCCCACGGCTGCTTCGACCTAGCAGAGGTACGCGGCATGGCTACCGCTCGCTCGGCGCTTAGATGCGCCGCCGCCGGAGGGCATCACTTACTAATGGCGGGTCCACCGGGGGCAGGCAAGACAATGCTCGCTCGGCGCCTCCCCACGATCATGGCACCACTAGACCCCGATGAGGCTCTTGAGGTAACTCGCATCCAATCGGCGACTGGGGTGATACCCGCGCGACGACTAGCAACCAAGAGACCCTTTAGAGCACCGCATCACAGCGCCTCAACTCCAGCACTAATCGGAGGGGGAAGCGGCCGACCTCACCCCGGCGAAGTGACCCTTGCATCAAGCGGTGCGTTATTTCTAGATGAGCTTGGAGAGTTCGCTCCACAAGCACTCGATGCACTTCGTCAACCACTCGAGGAGCGTGTTGTGCGCATCTCACGACAGGCCTGCTCTCTTGAGTTCCCCGCCAACTTCACACTCATCGCCTGCACTAATCCATGCCCATGCGGGCGCGATCCATTCCACTGCACATGCTCTGATGTAGCGCGAGAGAAATACCGCAGGCGCCTATCAGCACCACTACTTGATCGCTTTGACCTGCGCTTGGCACTCCGAGCACCTAAAGAGATTGAGAAGCCCGGCGCATCATCTGCCGAGGAGCGCGAGCGCGTGATATCTGCAGTCGCACGACAAAATGCCCGGTACGCGGGCCTACCCTGGCGGCGAAACGCGCATCTTCCGCCAGGAGCAATGACAAGATACGCGGGCCTGAGTGCCGAGGCTCACGGGGTTTGGCTCAACGCTGTGAAGTCCGGCTCTTTAACGGGTAGAGGAGCGGCGGCTATTCAGCGCACAGCACGCACACTTGCAGATCTCGATGACCGCTCAGAGATCACCGCTGATGACGTGCTTCAAGCATCAGACCTTCGTCAGGACGTCCCATGACGACCGAGAGAGAGTCTGCTCTTTATGCATTAGTGGCGCTGCCGCGAATGACCCCATCACGCCTGCAGCGAGCCCTACACATTTGGCCCGATCCAATCGATGCGGTCAAGGGGCTCGCAAGCGGAGCAGCGATCAAGGTAATCGGCGATGAGAGGCGCCTCAACGACGAGGGTCGCTCGCAGATAGCTGCAGGGTGGCGCATGGTTGACGTACTCAGCGCAGCCAGAATAATTAAACGTAACGGGACTCGCCTACGTTGCCTCCACGATGATGACTGGCCGATTGAGGAAGAAGACACAACCCTTCCTGCGGTACTACTAAACGAAGGCGACCGACCATGCTCTCTAGCAGCGCAGCGTGTTGCAATTGTCGGGACCCGAGCCGCATCCCCTCATGGAGTAGCCGATGCCCACGTGCTAGCTGCGACGCTTGCGGAGACAGGTGTAACAATCGTGAGTGGCCTAGCGCTCGGGATTGATGCCGCAGCGCACCGCGGCGCTGTCGAGGCGGGAGGGCAGACCATCGGAGTAGTCGCTACCGGTCTTGACGTCACATACCCTCGCAGTCACCAGTCGTTATATGCATCGGTGAGGAACCATGGAATTATTGTGAGCGAGCACCCGCACGGCGTTGGGCCCCGACCTGAACGGTTCCCTGTGCGCAACCGAATCATCGCGGCACTCGCCGACGTGGTGGTCGTCGTTGAGGCGGCAAGTAGAGGTGGGGCTCTAAGCACAGCAGCCGCTGCTACTGCACTTGGTAGACCCGTACTCGCACAGCCTGGCTCAACCCGTAACCCCGTAGCAGCAGGTTGCAACTCTCTTATCGCCGATGGCGCCCTCCCGCTTCTTGATGCAAGCGATGTAGTAATTGCACTTGGTATGACCTCAGGCTCGCGGAGGGCTCCAATACGCAACCTCTCAGCCGCCACTAAGCCAACACTCCCTGTGGATCACGCAGGGCGACAAGTAATGCGCTCTCTTGGGGGAGAGCCGGCGTCCCTCGACGAGATTGCGCTTAGAACCAATCTCGACGCTCCCGGCATTGCTCGCGCCGTCGAATCGCTCTGCACACTTGGGCTCGCTAAACGCGTACGCGGCTTAATTTGGCCCTTATAGCTAGAACCAGAAAGGGTGCCGAGAATAATTCTACGGAGAGCAACCTTTGGGTAATTTCTCCGATTATCTGCGCCCTCCGCCTCATTTGTAGGTGCCCCAAATATTTAGCGTTAAGGGCATCGATTTAGCGTCCGATGACTTTCTCTGTGAACCTAACTCTCTGCCCCTTCGACTCAAAAGACCTCAACCGTGAATACAGCGGCGGGTCATTCCTCGTCTCCTGTAGCCACTGCGGCGCAGAGTGGGAAGTGCATAACAACCTCGTGCTCCGTGTCACTGACCCCAACTGGGAGATGGCTGAGCAAGTTACTGCGATTGTCTCCGAGCGAATTGCAGAGCACCTTGCAAACTCCGCCTCTATATCCTGAGGTTCTGCCCTGAGACTCTGCGCTTGATCGCGGTGCCAAGCGCTAACGGAGTTGGAGTGCCTTAGCGCCCCTCAAACTTTGGTTCGCGTTTCTGCATGAACGCCATTATCGCCTCGACCGTGTCTCGTGTTGCGAAAGAGAGCGACTGCGAGATCCCCTCCATCTCAAGTGCCTCAGCCATCGAGACTGAGAACGACTGATTCAACATTCGCTTCGAGTTTGATACCTGAATGGGTGGCAACGCAGCGAGGCGATCGGCAAGAGTCGTTACCGCTGCCCCAAAATCGCCGTGGGGAACAACACGATTTACTAAACCAATACGCTCTGCCTCAGTTGCGTCGATGATGTCGGCGAGGAAGACAAGTTCTTTAGCGCGGTGTAGTCCAATGAGGCGCGGCAAGATCCAAGAACCACCAAAATCAATGCTCAGCCCGCGCTTGGAGAAAATCTCGGAGAATCGCGCTTGGTCTGAGGCGATGACGAGGTCACATCCCAGCGCCAAGTTCAGGCCAGCACCAGCGGCCACTCCGTTCACGGCAGCGAGCGTCGGCTTATGCATCTCGTGGAGGCGCAGAGCACACTGCCCGACTACGCGCATGCGTGCAACTGAGGCCCCTACCCCACCCTCCATGCGATCCCCGGAGTCATCATCTGTCAGGTCTGCCCCTGAGCAGAAAGCATCTCCGGCTCCGGTTATCACAAGTACTCGATCATCCGGGTTGCTCTCTACTTCATCAAATACTGATAGGAGCTCGCCCCACATTGCACCATTGATCGCATTCTTCTTGGCAGGTCGATTCAGGGTAAGCGTCACAACCCCATCGCGGCGTTCAACGGTAATGGTCTCCATCTAGATCAGGTCCTCTCGTGAATTCCCACGTCAATAGCCATATTGATATCAGGCGACGACTCGGCGGTAGAGCGTCTGCGCCGGTACCGTAGCCGCATGGGGTTCAATCCTGCTAGAGGGCATAAGCCAAAAAGCTCTGACCTTGCAATCCTGGGCGCAGCCTTCATCGTTATCGCAGCACTACTCCTCTGGAGTTTTGGCCTTGCGTGATTTTGGCGCGATTGAGGTACGCCATATTCAGCCGTATCAAGCAAATAAAAGGTACCGCTGCCCTGGGTGTAATCAAGAGATTCCGCCCGGCACCGGACACGAGGTAGTAGTGCCGGTACACGCGCCTGAGGATCGGCGCCATTGGCACACTCCATGCTGGGGTCGTGAAGTAAAAAGGTCAGTAAGCAAGCCTCGTAAGAACTGAATCAGAGCGATTACCAGATAAACAGCCCGTTTAGGGGATCCCCCCGACCAGCTTCAGACTTCAGGCCGCCCGCCCTCCGATGATTACCCCCCGATAAATCACACCCGCCGGTATACTTCACTCCGTGGCAAACGAGCAAGGCAACCCGTTAACTCTCGGCAAGAAAGTTCGCCGGTTTATGGGGCCGCTTGAGAAACCAGCAATCCGTGCCTACCGTTCAATGTTTGTAGACACCAATAGCCTCGCAGACTCTATTGCAGCCTCTAGCCCGGGTAACGCGATCCTTGAGATTGGTGCAGGCGACGGCACTGTAAGCGGAGCACTCCTCAATGCGATCCCTAATGCAATTCTCCTAGGCATTGACATTGATGGCGACCCTGGAGCGATGTTCAAGGGACCAACTTCACAGGCCACCTTTCGGATCCAATCAGCTGAGGATCTTCTCGTTGCTCTTGGACCAGCCTTTGACCTTGTGGTTATCTCAGATGTCCTTCACCACGTGCCTACCTCAGAGCGCGTTGCGCTTCTGAAGACCGCGAGCGAGTTGGTGCGCGAGGGCGGTCTACTTGCAATTAAAGAGACTTGCAGGCGCCGATCATTTCGCTATCTTCTCAGCGTCTTCTCGGATCGCTATATCAGTGGCGACAGGTCTGTTTCTTTTATGAGCGAGGACGAGCTCACAGAGTTGATCGATGCGAGCGTTGAGGGATTCGAGTTCCGAGCGCGGGCGTATATACCGCCCTCAAAAATCAACGTGCTTCGCATGCTTGAGCGTCAGTCGGTAGCTGCCGTTATAGAGACTGCGATTGAGCCACTAACTCGAGATACCGCTATTCACAATTAGAGCCATGGCCTAAAACCCGGCCTGCACGATCTCGATCTCTGGGTCACCGGTCGCTCCGATCATCACCCCAGCCACGTCGAAACGCACCTCTCCCACCATTCCCTTATGAGAAGAGAGCCATAGGGCGCCAAGGGTACGGAGGCGACGCTGCTTAGTTGGCGTGACAGCCTCTAGGGGTGAGCCAAAACGATTTGAGGAGCGAGTCTTGACCTCGCAGAAAACGATTGTGCCATCTGACGCTAGGAGTACAAGGTCTAGCTCTCCTTCGCGGACCCGCCAATTTCTATCGGCGACGCTGTAACCCTGAGACTCGTACCAATCGGCGGCCACCTGCTCACCAAGCGCACCAAGAGCGTTACGATCCCCCGCTGCCGTCCTGCGACTGCGGGCAGGCACCTAGGCCTCTTTCTCGCCTAGTCGCTCAATGTTTACGTCCTTAAAAGTAACGACGCGAACATTCGCTACAAAGCGTGCGGGGCGGTACATATCCCAGACCCAGGCATCTTGAAGTACAAGCTCGAAGTAGACGCGCCCACCATCGGAGCGTTCGTTTAGCTCAACTGAGTTCGTGAGATAAAAACGCCTCTCGGTCTCCACGACATGGGAGAACATAGGGAGCACATCGCGGTACTCACGATAGAGCTGTAGCTCGATATCGGTCTCATAACGTTCAAGGTCTTCAGCGCTCAACGTGGTCGCCCTTCACTCGTGTACTTAGAGTGTATCCGGGTACCGAGGAAGAATTTGCGGGTGATCAGACCCGCTTCTCCTTGACACGTGCAGCGCGGCCAACACGATCACGCAGGTAGTAGAGCTTTGCGCGACGAACGTCGCCGAGTGTGATGCGCTCAATCTTTGAGACGATTGGAGAGTGAATTGGGAATGTACGCTCAACGCCTACACCCTGTGTCACCTTGCGGACCGTAAAGGTCTCCTGAATGCCACCACCCTGACGGCGGATGACAATCCCTGTGAACTTCTGAACGCGCTCACGGGTTCCTTCAACAACGCGGACGTATACATCGACAGTGTCGCCGGGTCCAAAGGTAGGAATATCGTCGCGCAGTGATGCGCGGTCGACCATATCGATGCGGTTCATAACGTGGACCTCAATACAAAAGTAGCGAATACGAGTGGTGTTGCTGAGTGTCTTACAGGCCGTGCTTCGGCCCCTTTTGGGGGGCAAGGAGCCAAGAGTATCAGGGGGAGCGCCGAACTTGGAAGTCGAACTGCTTTGACCGCGTTGCCGAGTGACGAATTAGAGGTTCTTAAAGCCCAAACTCAGCGAGCAGTGCCCTCTCCTCAGGCGTCAAGTCGGCTATCTCGAGAAGATCGGGTCTCCTATCAAGAGTGATCCTGATCGATTGCGCCTGCCTCCACCTCTCAACCCTCGAGTGATCCCCGCTAATTAGGACCTCTGGGACACTCCAGCCACGGAACTCAGCGGGGCGCGTGTACTGCGGATACTCCAGAACGGACCCGCGGTGAACATCGCCGTTCACCCCGTCACTAGACGCGCTGAAGGACTCCTCTTTGGCTGATTCGTGGTTACCCATTACACCGGGCACCAATCTCGCTACCGCCTCAATAACTATCAGCGCCGCCGACTCTCCACCGGCGAGTACGTAATCACCTACCGAGATCTCGCCGTCACAGAGGTGGTCCGCGACTCTTTGATCGACGCCTTCGAACCGACCGCAAATAAGCGAGAACCCGTCACCACCGGCAAACTCTCTCGCCATCCCCTGATCAAAACGGGATCCGCTCGCCGTTAGTAGCAGCAAAGGGCGCATCGGCTCGGCCTTCTCCACAGCATCGAACAAGACGTCTGGGCGCATGAGCATTCCGGCACCACCACCGAATGGCGAGTCGTCAACACTTCGGTGGCGGTCTTGGGTTGAGTCACGCGGGTTATGCAGCCTGACATCGAGACGCCCCTCAGCGCGCGCCTTCCCCAATAGCGAGACCTCAAGAGGACCGGCAAGGAACTCCGGGAAGATAGTGAATACATCTATCCTCATTTAAAACAGCCTCATTTAGAACATCCTCATTTAGAACACCCTCATTTAGCGCGCCCTCAACTGCTCTTACCGAGATCGAGCAGACCCTCGGGTGGATTGATAACTACAACGCCGGGAGAGTTCTCGACGATAAATACAACAGGCACTAATACCT
>CAFBNL010000057.1_pt1 | contig 8778 bp, 8 predicted proteins | sample 7269241 | NCBI WGS metagenome assembly CAFBNL01 (sample SAMEA6814093, study PRJEB35770) | uncultured Actinomycetes bacterium | biome: Freshwater; feature: Freshwater reservoir; material: water | place: Czech Republic | collected 2017-05-23 | depth 30m m
GGGAACCTGCTTGAGAATGCTGCCAAATTCTCGCCCGCTGGATCAGCGATTGAAATTCGGGAGTCGGGTGGAGTCATAACTGTGAGAGATCATGGAGTTGGGTTTACCCCTAGCGATATCCCAAGTGTATTTAGGCGTTTCTATAGATCTGATTCGGCTCGCGCTCTCCCGGGATCGGGCCTCGGGCTCGCAATCGTTGCTCAAGTAGCCGCTGAGTGCGGGGGGGCAGTGAGTGCCCAGAACGCAGAGGATGGCGGGGCGATCGTCACGCTTGCTCTGAGGGATCAGCCGCAGTCAGATGTGATTACGCGCAGCGGGGTCGAAGCCGAATGAGAGTATTTCCAAAGAAGTGGGCGAGAAGAGTTTCGTCCCTGCTCAACAATGCCAATTTTTCTGGAACGTTTCTGAGCCATTCGGCGTTGAGTCTCTCGATGATGAATTCTTCGACCGAGGGTTTTGATAAGGCAGGGTTTTGATAGAGCAGGGTTTTGATAAGGGAAGGCGAATGAAACGAGCGAGCGCGCGGGTTTTGCGCGCTCAATCGCAGATGACCTAAGAGCAGCACGATTAAGACTAGAAAATTAATGTTCTGTAAGGCGAGTAATCAATAACAACATGGAGGATTCAAATGAGTTCTGACTTCAACGATTCAAACTCCAGCAGCCCGAATGATTCGGAGCACTTGGAGACGCCCGATGCTTTAGATAGCGGGGAGGGTTGGTGGGTTGAGGATGACTACTCACAGGGCGTTGACGGCTCGGAGTCGGAGCCAGTCTTCGAGCCTGAGGCATGGGCTCCGCCCAGCACCGCCCCACTCTCAGGTGCCGCATCAGAACCCGTGGCACCGATCCCCAACACCGCTCCATCTTCGGCTGGACGCGGGCGTCAGTTTGTTGTTGGGATAGTGGTCGGAGCCCTTATTGGTGGAGCAGTCGGTGGAGGGGTAGCAGCGCTTGTCTCGCGCGGGGATACACAGGTAATCACTCAGCCAAATTCGGTCGTCACCGAGGTACGCAATACATCCCGCCTTGCGATTGCCCAAGATGTCCAGGGAATCGTCGCGCGTGTGGAGCCTGCCGTCGTGGCGATACGCACCGGCGCTGCAGTCGACGAGGGACTATTCACGGGCAGAGGACCATCCTCTGGTGGCGAGGGGACCGGTTTTGTAATCTCATCTGATGGCATCATCGTCACTAACAGTCACGTCATCGAGGGTGCTAAGGGTCGTATTGAAGTTGTTTTTAACAACGGAGCAGTGCGTAAAGCAACGGTGCTTGGAAACAGCCCGGAGTTAGACCTCGCGGTTGTGCAGGCCTCCGATGTTTCTGGCCTCGCAATTGCCCGACTCGGAAGCAGCGACGAACTAGTTGTCGGTGATGATGTCGTCGCAATCGGCAATGCTCTCGCCCTTGATGGAACACTAAGTGTGACGCGCGGAATCATCTCAGCAAAGGGTCGGACTGTCTCAACAAGTGCAAGCACGAGTCTCTTGAACATGCTCCAGACCGATGCTGCGATCAACCCAGGTAACTCAGGGGGTCCACTTCTTAACTCACGGGGCGAGGTAATCGGTATCAATACCGCTATTGCTGATCCCGGCGACTCGCAGAATGTTGGTTTTGCAATCGCTATTGACTCTGCTCGTCCGATAATTGATCAACTCCGAGCAGGCAAAGAGATTGAGCTCGCTTACCTTGGAATTCAAAGCAAGACGGTGACCCCTGCCATAGCGAAGGAACTCAATCTTGTAACTCAGACAGGTGCGGTCATCGTGAAGGTAACCCCTGGGACTGGAGCCGCTGATGCAGGGCTGAAGGTCAATGACGTAATCGTTGCCGTCGGCTCTCAAGAGGTTCGAAGAGCAGATGATGTCGGCTCCGCTATTCGTGGGCAGAGTCCAGGGGCGACGCTAAAGATCACTGTTGAGAGAGATCGAACTCGCAGGGTCATTGAGGTGAGGCTCGGGGCGGTGCCGCTCAGCGAAATTGGTTAAAGGGTGATGCCCTAAAAGGGTGATGCCCTAAAAGGGGACACCTGCCTGCTTTGGTTGGCTCAACCCCTGATCCCCCTAAATCTCTCTGCTTCTGTGCTCATCTCATCTTTTGGGAGTTCCCGACATAGGGGAGCAACGCTGCGAGCGCATAGGGTGAGGGGGGAAGAGGGCTGTTGCCAGCCTCAGAGATAACTAAAGCGGGAGCTAGCGAATATGGCTATGGATCAGGATCAAGTCGAGCAGTCTCAACCGGTAGGGCACGTTCGCGTCGTCTACCTGGGCCCAGTTGCACCGCACTGGGAAGTAGTTGAGGTATTCGGCGATAGCCGCACCATTAGTGAGTTTCGCCAGCGCGCGCTTGCCCGTCTGCAGCTTCTTCCCCCACACGACCCCCAGTGCAGACGCAATCGTGAGCGTGTTGTTCGCGATGCAGAGCGCGAGCGCTTGATCCTTCAGTGGGATCTTGGGTACGAGGAGAACTAACTCTCTTACGAGTAGCACCGGATCGCGAAGACTCGAACCAGTCCGAGTTAATTCGTAGTTCTAATTAGTGCTCGAGAGTAATTATGGCGTTGCGAGTAGCTACTTCTGCTCGTTCTTGTCAGGGTGGTTTCCTGTCACCATGAACTCCACGCGCTCCGCGATAGTTACTGCATGGTCGGCCATACGCTCGTAGTGACGACCTACTAAAGCAACCTGAACCGCTCTAAGAACCGAGGCCTCGTCGCCCGTCGTATCGGCAAGGATGTGCCTGAAAAGGCTTTTAGTTAAGTCATCCATTGCGTCATCCATATCGGTAAGCGCGCCGGCCCACGTAGGGTCGCGATCAGCGAAGGCGTCAATCGCCACACGGGTTTGACTAACGGCCTGCTGCCCCATCTGGTCAATAATTCCACGCACTCGAGGGTCGAGCGTATGCGGGTAGAGGCGCCTCGTGGCTTTGGCTACGTTCACAACTAGATCAGCGGTGCGCTCGAGTTCGTGGCTAATCCTCATCGTGGTAATCACTGCGCGCAGGTCCGCTGCTACTGGGGATTGTCTAGCGAGTACGAGAAGTAGTTGGTCGTCAATTCGGTGGTAAAGATCGTCGATTGCATCGTCACCATCAATGACTATCTCTGCCGCTGAGGGGTCTCCTCCCAAGAAGGCCTGAGTCCCGGCTGTAATCGCCTCGGTAGTGAGGGCTGCCATGCGGATGATGTCGGTCCGTACATCGGCAAGCTCATCCTGGAGGGTGCGCCGTGCCCCGGAGTCGCTGTTAGCTGGGGCCAATTTATCGGTCACGTTGATCTCCTGGATTTCTGGTGTAGGGGTTCTGGTGGAGGGGTCTAAGTAAAGTATGGCCCTGAACTTAGAGTCGCTGTTCCTCCAAGCGAGAAGGGTTTACCCTCCGTTCACTATGGACCCATTATGAGCCGAGAAAATTCGGGGTATTTAGGCGTTTTTATTACATTTTCGAGATCAGAGTTCAGAAGAGCCGGAGATTTGTTAAGACCTTAGGGCTGTAACCCCGTTCATTCTCCTGTTGTTCATGTTTTGTTTACCTAAGAGTAACGGATGGGAAAGCCGCGTTATCTACGGTACCTCCATCATTAGGGGGAGATCGCTTTGGTCTCCTTTAAATATAACGAGAGGCTTACGTATAAATGAATAACTCCGGAATTGCTCGCAGAGGTTCTAGCCGAATCGCACTCACTGCGAGCGCAGCGGCTCTAGTTCTTGTTTTCAGCGCGTGTGGCGGAGGCAGCAGCGATAAGGGGTCACCTACCAGCACTACGGCAGGCACAAAGTTAAGCGCCGCAACTCTAAACGGATCTGGCGCTACCTTCCCACAGGCGTTCTACGAGACAGCCATAGCGAAGTTTCAGACGGTACAGCCCGATGTGACTGTCACGTATGCAGGGGGAGGCTCTGGTAAAGGCCAGACCGACCTCTCCGCAGGGCTCGTTGATTGGGCAGGGTCAGACAGCACTGTGAAGCCTGAGGATGCTGCGAAATTTAAGACGCCTTTCCTCTATTTCCCAACAGTCGCCGCACCGATCACGGTTTCATTCAACCTGAGCGGCGTGAAGACTCTGCGCCTTACTCCTGAGGCAGTTGCTGGAATCTTTGTAGGCACAGTCTCGAAGTGGAACGACGCACTAATTTCCTCTACCAATAAGGGTGTAACGCTCCCCGCTACTGACATTGTTGTGGTGCACCGCGCAGATGGATCTGGGACGACTGCCAACTTTACGAAGTACCTGACAAAAGCAGCACCAACTGCATGGACTCTGGGGACTGACAAAGTAGTCAATTGGCCAGCAGGTCAGCAGGCCGGAAACGGTAACGCTGGTGTCGCTCAGATCATCGAGTCAACACAGGGATCCATCGGGTACGTCGACTTCTCAGATGCAGATTTTGCTGGTCTCCGCTCAGCTGCTATCAAGAACAAAGACGGCAAGTTTGTTGCGGCAAGCCTCTCGGGAGCATCTGCGGCAGTTGCAGGGGCAACTCTGAATGCCGACCTAACTTATGACCCGCTTGACGCGCAAGGTGCAACTTCTTACGCCATTACTGCTCCAACGTACATGCTCGTCTCAACTACTTACGGCGATTCCGCAAAGGGCAATGCTGTAAAAGGATTCGTCAAGTACGTGCTCACTGATGGCCAGGACCTCGCGGCTTACTCAGGATTTGCCCGACTCCCAGCCAGGATTTTGAGCGCAGCTATTGCACAACTCAAGATGGTAAAGGTCGGCTAAAAACTTGAGGCGCTCTAAGTGACGCTTGTTGATAACGAGGTGAGGTCAGGTTCAGTCTCCCCCCTCACGGGTGAGAGCCCTCCCGGGCGGAGAACCGATGCGGTATTTCGGAGAGCGGCGGCCGTGGCCGCTGGCGCAGTACTCCTGATTCTCGGCCTCATTCTCGTAACAACAACGCGTAACGCATGGCCAGCATTTGCGGAGGAGGGGCTCTCCTTCGTCACCTCAAGCACTTGGGACGTTGCAGGCGCTGCATTTGGAACGCTTGCATTTACCTACGGAACGCTTGTCATCTCTGCGATTGCTCTTCTTATAGCTGTACCGGTCAGTATCGGGGTTGCGCTCTTCGTAACCGAGATGGTGCCTAAGCGAGTGCGCTCAGGGGTCGTGATGCTCATCGACCTTCTCTCTTCAGTTCCATCTGTTGTATTTGGATTATGGGGAATTCTTGTTGTGGCACCAGCTCTTACAGGTTTCTACACAAATATTTCATCTGCGGTCTCTGGCATACCAGTCCTTCGCAGCGTTTTCAGCGGAGACCCAATTAGCGGTAGGTCATTCTTCACTGCCGGCTTGATACTGGCGATAATGATTACACCAATTATTACCTCGATTACCAGAGAGACCTTTGCAACAGTCCCGAGTGCCCAGAAGGATGCTGCTTACGCGCTCGGCGCTACTAATTGGGAGATGATTCGGGGATCAGTCCTGCCATTTAGTCGCAGCGGGATAGTCGCTGGCGTACTGCTCGGGTTTGGACGGGCGATCGGGGAGACCATCGCGGTCGCACTTGTGATCGGATCCTCACCACAGATCACCCAACGACTCTTTAGCTCAGGCGATGCGCTCTCTGCTGTAATCGCAAATCAATTCGGTGAGTCAACCGGTACTTATCAGGCTGCGTTAATCGGCATGGGGGTACTTCTCTTCGTCATCACACTCTTAATCTCAGGCTTCGCTCGTGCGATTATTACCCGCGCTGAGCGGCGCATCGGGGCTGAGTCGGTATGACGACTATTGATCTGCGGGACGGCGCACCTGACTTAGAGGCTGAGGCTCGCTACTCGATCAGCCGCTCAAGGGCGAGTCGCCAACGACAGGCGATCAACTATCTAGCGCATGGGCTATTCGTGCTTGCGTTTGTATCGATACTGGTTCCACTCACCCTGGTTATCGGCTACGTAGTGGCGCGCGGAATGCAGGTAATGAGCGCTTCGTTTTTAACTGATGACATACCTATCGTGACGCGCTCTCCTGGTGGTGGTGTAGGGCCAGCAATTATCGGCACACTCCTAATTACCGGAGCCGCAATGCTGATGGCAGTACCGCTCGGAATACTCGGGGGCATTTACCTAAACGAGTACGGTGCGAAACGCAGAATTACGAACGCCATCAGATTCCTTGCCGAGGTAATGACTGGTGTCCCATCGATTGTAATGGGGCTCTTCATCTATACAACTTGGGTACTCGCGTTTGGCGTCTCCGGATTTGCTGGAGCTCTAGCGCTTGCCTGCCTGATGCTCCCCGTTATCATCCGATCAACTGAAGAGATGCTGCGACTGGTCCCAATTGATCAGAGGCAATCTGCATACGCTCTTGGGGGCAGGAGAGCAGGAACCATATTCCGCGTCGTCCTGCCGGCTGCTGCTCCCGGAATCGTAAGTGGTGTCCTCCTAGCAGTGGCTCGAGCTGCAGGAGAGACAGCTCCATTACTATTTACGATTCTCACCGTCAACGCTGTAAATACAGATATTTTTCATGGAGCTAATACCGCTCTTTCGGTACAGATCTTCAGGAATGCACAGCAAGTTTTCCCTGGGCCGCAGGAACGTGCATGGGGCGCAGCATTAACCCTTCTCTTGATCGTCTTTATCTTCACATTGATCGCCCGGGCTATCTCGGCCATATTTGCTAGGAAGCATCAAATATGAGCACCATCTCTGATTCGCCTGACACACAAGACCTTGAGGTACACGCCACTAGCGTCCATAGGGTGGAGAACGCAATGAAAGAGAATGAAGATGCTAAACGAGAGGCTGTGTTTGTCGCTTCGGATGTGAAGGTTAGCTATGGCGATCATCTAGCGGTTGCCGGCGTGAGTATGGAGATCATGCAGCAACACATCACAGCGATTATTGGTCCATCTGGCTGCGGAAAATCCACGCTGCTGCGTTGCTTTAACCGCATGAACGACTTTGTGCCGAGCGCTCGCGTGGAGGGCGCAATTCGCTACCACGGTGAAGACCTATACGGCTCGAAAGTAGATGCCGCAGAGGTTCGTCGCCGAATTGGAATGGTCTTTCAAAAGCCCAACCCGTTCCCTAAATCAATCTTTGACAACGTTGCTTATGGGCCCCGTATTAATCGCATGAAGGTTGATCTAGCCGCGACTGTGGAGGAAGCGCTCACTCGAGCGGCCCTCTGGGATGAGGTAAAAGACAAACTAAAGAAGAGTGCTTTTGCGCTATCGGGGGGTCAGCAGCAGCGCCTTTGTATTGCGCGCGCTCTCGCTGTAAAGCCGGATGTGATCTTGATGGACGAGCCCTGCTCTGCCCTTGACCCAATCGCTACAGCGCGTATCGAAGATCTGATGGTTGAACTCAAACGCGACTACACGATCGTGATTGTGACCCACAATATGCAGCAGGCAGCGCGAGTCTCAGACATGACGGCCTTCTTAACTACAGAGGTTGATGACAACGGCGCTAGATCGGGGAGGCTTGTGGAGTTCGACCGAACTGAGAAGATCTTCACACAGCCGGGTGACCCGCGCACCGAGGGATATATCACTGGGAGGTTCGGATGACACCTCGCCGGGTTGAACAGAGCGAACTTAATCCTCCAGTAGATGGTGGCCTGCAGCGCCTTGTGGCAGCAGTAAGGCTCCTCCCAGACGCCGTTGTTGTGGTCGACGATGCAGGCGTCGAGGTGATGCGCAGTCTCGCTGCGGATCGCTTTCTTGAGGCTCGCCATACTGATGCGATCGCAGCGGCTGCTCTAGAAGAGATGCTTATAGATGCTTGCCGGGGAGAGTCTTCAACACGAGAACTCCAACTCTACGGCCCCCCTCGCGAAGTGCTCTCCATTACAGCGCACCCCCTTGTCGAGGCCGGCCAGATTCTCGGAGCGATGGTTGTAATTCGAGACATGACCGATGCGAGGCGCACTGACGAAGTGCGTAGAGACTTCGTCGCCAATGTGAGCCACGAGCTAAAGACACCGGTGGGAGCATTAGGCCTCCTCGCGGACACGATCTCCGCTGGCGGTGATGAAGCGGTGACGATGCAGCTTGCCGATCGGATTGCGCGTGAGGCAGAGCGGCTTGCAAAGATCATTGACGACCTCCTTGACCTAAGCATCATTGAGTCTCAGGAAATGCCCGAGCGAGACCTTGTGCCTCTGACGCTTATTATCGATCAATCTGTCGAACGTTCCCGACCAGGGGCTGAGGCGCTTGGTATCAAGTTAGTCAGTTCGCCGATCTCCGCTACATTGGCCGCTCGGTGTGATCGTCGCCAGGTAGTGATGGCGATTACAAACCTCATAGATAACGCTATGAAGTACTCAGAGCGCGGCAGCACTGTTGAGATCAATACGTCTACGACAAGCAACCTCGTTGAGATTGCTGTATGCGACGAGGGCATCGGTATTCCGTCACGAGATCTCGAGCGCATATTTGAGCGCTTTTATCGAGTTGATCGTGCGCGCAGTCGCGCTACCGGTGGGACTGGTCTGGGGCTATCGATTGTCCGCCACATCGCTCAGGCGCACGGTGGCGAGGTAGCCGTTGAGTCGACAGAGGGGATTGGATCGAAGTTTAGATTTCGAATCCCAATCGAGTCGGCCGGTGCGATGCGAATGTTTGAAGAAGCCTCAACAAACCTAGGAGACCTCCATGGCTGACCCCCAGCTAATTCTTGTTGTAGATGATGAGCCCTCGTACAGAGATGCTCTCTCTGTGGCGCTCCAGCGCGAGGGTTTTGCTGTCGATACGGCGGCTGATGGCGTTGAGGCGCTTGAGCGTTTCGCTGCCTCTCGCCC
>CAFBNL010000058.1_pt1 | contig 8661 bp, 7 predicted proteins | sample 7269241 | NCBI WGS metagenome assembly CAFBNL01 (sample SAMEA6814093, study PRJEB35770) | uncultured Actinomycetes bacterium | biome: Freshwater; feature: Freshwater reservoir; material: water | place: Czech Republic | collected 2017-05-23 | depth 30m m
CCCTCGGGGTAGCGATAGCTCTGCGATTAATGGATAAACCAGTGGGCGCACAGACCGTCGCTCTTATTCGTGATGCTCAGCACGCAGACGGTTCATGGGATTACACCGGCGACTTAAGTACTGAGACTCCATCCGATATCAATACAACTACTCTCGCGATGATCGCCCTTGTAGCTGCCGGTGCGGAGCGCAACGACGCGGCGTTGCTTCGTGGCCTTGCGTATCTTGCCTCTCAGCAGCAGTCCGATGGAGGCTTTAGAGAGGCATTCAACGGCGATGAAGTAACTAACCCCAATGCAACAGCGCTCGCAATTCTGGCTATTACCGCTGCCGGGTTTGACCCCGATGATGACTTGTGGAGAGCCGCATTACAGACCTCTGGTGCCGCAGTCGTATCCGCTGTCTACATCTCGCCGCGTGATGCACTGCGCGCAACCCAGACAGGAGATGGCAACTACGCAAGTCCGTATGACATTTATGGATTAAATACCTTTGCTACTACTGGCGGAATACATGGGATCTTGGCGAACTGGATTGTCGATTCTTTCGCACTGCCGCTTGAGACTGTGACAACAACTACAACAACGATTCCTGTTGTTAATCTCCCTGTGGGAGCGACTCCAGAAGTGGCGGGCGGAAAACTCGCCAACACCGGCGGAGAGATATTCCCGCTCGGTCTGTTCGGTTTTATGTTGCTTCTATCTGGCGCGGCGCTAGTCCGCCTCAATAAGAGGCGGGTGAATGCTTAAGAATATGCGCATAGCGCGACTTTGTGTCGCTCTGGCGGTTGCGTTTGGAGCAGTGTCTTTCGCAACCCCGGTTGCATTCGCGGCTCCATCTGTTCATAGGGCCGCAGTCATTGTCGAGACCGGAAGCGGGACAAATCGCGTTGTAATTGAGTTCACAGAAGACTCAATTACAGGGATTGAAGCGCTACGTCGCGCAGGTGCTGAACCCGTTCTCTATTCGTACTCAGGTGTCGGCGGCGCAGTCTGTCGACTCTTTGGAGTTGGGCGCGACTCGGGCGCGGATTGTCTCGGTGGAACAGGTGGCGACGCGCGCTACTGGGCTTATTATCGATCCCCAGCAGGCACGTCATCGTTTAAGTACTCAAGCGTCGGCGCTGGGAGTACAACCGTGCGCGATGGTGATGTGGAGGGCTGGCGATTTGGAACAGGCGCCGCACCGGCATACGTCTCCTTAGCGAGTCTTCTCGGAGGCGAAACCACTACCTCAACCACCACGACGTCGGTCATCACCCCAACCTCAATACCCGCTGCCGGAACGCAACCGAATTCATTGGGGGCGGGGATGTCAGCAGGCACTCCAGTGGCCGGGGCTGTTGGAGCCGGCGATGAGTCGACTAACGCGTCTGGGATTGTGAAAGGACCTAGCGGAGCATTGAATGGCTCGCAGGGCTCGAGCCCTAAAGATCGCTCTATAAGTGGGGTACCTGCGGCAGCAGTGCTTAAAGCCCCAGTAAAACCCTCGGGAAGTGGACCGGGTTCCCTATTGCTTCTTGCCGTTGGTTTGTCCGGACTCGCAGGGTGCACAATCTGGGCACGTAAGGCAAGGGCTAGGGCAGCCTCGCGCTGATTAGCTAGAGAAGTGTAAGGGTGAGTCTGCTGGTCAAAGTGCGCCCCGCGCGCGCTCCTACTACCGTGACACCCTATGGCGAATAAGCGCAGACCAACTGCGACCTCAGACTTTGGCGCGGGTCGACGCGAGAGCCATGACTCCACTGCGTTTTACGAGCGATTTAGTGCACCGATTCTCTCGAGCGATGACACGATCAATGAATGCTCTGTAGCTGATTCAATTATCTGTGGCGATGCTCGCGATATGTCGGCGGTTCCTGACTCATCTGTCGCTCTTGTCATAACCTCACCTCCTTATTTCGCCGGCAAGCAGTATGAACTAGAGCTCGGTGAGGGGGGTATACCTGCTTCATATGTTGAGTACCTCGAGATGCTGCGCGATGTATTCGCAGAGTGTGAACGCGTGCTGCAGCCGGGCGGTCGAATGGCGGTTAATGTCGCCAATCTTGGCCGGCGTCCATACCGCTCGCTTAGCGCGGATATAACAACAATTCTGCAGGACGATCTTGGACTATTGCTTCGCGGTGAGGTTGTATGGGTTAAAGGTGAGGGTGCCTCGGGTTCGTGCGCGTGGGGATCTTTTCAGAGTGCTGCCAACCCGGTGCTGCGCGATCTATCCGAGCGCGTGTTGCTCGCGTCCAAAGGGCGCTTTGATCGTGCCATTACACGCGCTAAGCGAGAGAAGCAGGGCCTACCGTTTGAGAACACAATCTCGCGCGAGGAGTTCATGGAGGCGACGTTAGATGTATGGCGTATCGCCCCGGAGAGTGCGAAGCGTGTTGGGCACCCAGCCCCTTTCCCGATCGATCTACCAGCGCGCCTCATGCGTCTTTATACGTATCGTGGAGATGTGGTACTTGATCCATTTATGGGGTCAGGCACTACTGCGGTTGCGGCTGTGCGCAATGACCGCAGGTATCTAGGTTTCGAGATGGATCCGGCATATGTAGAGCTGGCCGAGAAGCGAGTCGCAGCGGCCAAAGAAGTTGGCCCAATAGACGCCCCAAAACCACCGAACTTCGGGTGATAAGTGTCGCTATAGCGACAACAACTACCCGAAGTTCAAGAGAAATGGGCATCGGGCCGTAACCTGAGGATGTGATCTCAGTCCTTGGCGCCGTGAGCAGTGAGAACGTCACACTGATTGTGGCGTTCGGTGGGGGCATCATCTCGATCCTCTCTCCGTGTGTACTACCGATGGTGCCTGGATATATCGCTCTTGTCACCGGCTTAGAGATCTCAGATGTACGCGAAGGTCGCGCGCGTGATCTAGGGCGTATTGCTGCGATGACAGCTTGGTTCGCCCTCGGTTTCACGACTGTCTTCGTATTGCTAGGGCTAGCGGCGAGCACGATCGGTCAATCAGTCTTTGAGAATCAGGCACTACTCACACGCATCTCGGGTGTTCTGGTATTTGCGATGGCGCTCTATCTTGCAGGTTCGCAACTCTTGATGGCTCCGCGCCTTTACGGCGAGTCACGCTTCCAGGTGCGCACCGGACAGTTTGGAATGTTCACGGCGCCAGTTGCGGGGGCAGCATTCGCCTTCGGTTGGTCTCCATGCCTAGGGCCGATTATCGCTGCAGTATTCGGAGTCGCTGCGACTCAATCAGGTCCGCGTGCGATTGCTCTTTTGATTGCTTACTCAGCCGGAATGGCGGTCTCATTTCTCGGGGTTGGGCTCGCATTCGGAAGATGGGCCGCACCTCTCGAGTTCGTGAAGCGACACTTGCGTGTTCTTACGTTTATATCCGCAGGGATACTCGCTGTTTTTGGGGTGCTACTCATGCTGGATCGGATGTGGATGCTCTCCTCATGGCTGACCCGCGTCTTGGATGCCTTGGGGCTAGACCGCCTAGTGGAGCTGGGGTAAAAGCAGAGATAACATCTCAACTAACAACGGAGATATTTAGGCGAGATTGCGTAATACCGGCGAGGCGGCGAGTCGGGCAAAGGGGCTATCGTTCAGAGACTTTTAACGGGGGAGATCGAAGTGGCTCACGACATAATTATTCGCAATGGAGATGTTCTCGACGGAACCGGCACCGCAGGGATTCGTGCGGATGTTGCGATAGATGGCGATCGTATTACTGCAATTGGTGATCTAAGCGGAGTAGAGGCAAAGCGTGAGATTGATGCGCGTGGCCTAACCGTCACTCCTGGCTTCGTTGATCTGCATACGCACCTTGATGCACAGATTGCATGGGACCCGATGATGACTTCATCGTCATGGCATGGAGTAACAACGGTCTTGATGGGTAACTGTGGTGTCACGTTCGCTCCAGTTGCGCCGGAGAACCGCGTCTTTCTCGCAGAGATGATGGAGAGCGTTGAGGACATTCCCCGAGACGCCATCCTTGATGGGTTGTCTTGGGATTGGGAGACCTACCCCGAGTATCTCGACGCTGTAGAGGCGATGCGCCCTGCTCTCAATGTTGTAGGCATGGTCGGGCACTGCGCTCTTCGCTATCACGTGATGGGGGATCGTGCGCTCTCCGATGAGGAGCCGACTGAGGCCGAGATGGGGCAGATTCGAGACCTCGCCGCAGAGTCGGTTGCCGGTGGCGCAGTTGGTTTTTCTACATCGCGCATCTTGATTCACTTGGTCCCTGATGGACGTCAGGTGCCGGGCACATTCGCTAACGCCGAGGAGTACTTTGCAGTAGCGGATGGTATGAACGACGCGGGTGGGGGACTCTTCCAGTCCGTTCCAGATTTTCAATCGCGCGCTGGTTATGAGTTCAAACTTCTCCGCTCCATGGCCGACCGTTGCGGTGATGTTCTCTTCTCTGGCGGAGTAGGCGATGGCGATATGGAGACAGTCGCACGCCTAAATAATTTTCTAGAGGAGACAAACGCGAACTCTGGGCGTATTACCTGCGCAACTCAGACGCGCCCGGGAGGAATGCTCACCGGTCTCGCTCAGGTTGCACCTGTAGCCGGAGAGAAGTGGGGAACGGTGATGTCGCTACCCACGATCGAGGCGCGAGTCGCTGCCATTCGTGACCCGAAGACGCGCGCTGAGTTAATTGAAGAAGGCCAACGCCTAGGCACTTGGTATAACGCAGAGCGTATTCATCCACTCGGCACTGGCGAGACCCCGGTCTACGACCTAGATGAGAGCGGCTCGCTCGCAGATCTGGCGCAGCGAGCGGGAGTACACCCGGTGGAGATAGTGATGGATCAACTCCTCGAGACCGACGGACGTGCACTCTTCAATACTTGGTTCTTCAACAGAAGCGGTGAAGCACTAGGGGAGTATCTGCAACTTGATGCTGTCTATCCAGGACTCGGCGATGCAGGTGCGCATGCAGGGCAGATTTGTGACGCTGATGCGCCGACACATTACCTCGCATACTGGGCACGTGATCGCGCTAAGGCAACTCTTGCGAAGGCTGTACACGAACTAACAGCGAAGGCTGCAGCAGTTCTTGGCCTAAAAGATCGTGGCACGCTAAGAGTCGGTGCTTTCGCGGATGTGAACATCTTTGACCCCGAGCGCCTACAGACTGCCTACCCCGAGTACTCCTTTGATTTTCCAAACGGCAAGGGACGACTCAAGGTTCGCGCACAGGGATATGCCGCCACAATCGTGAATGGTGAAGTAGTAACCGAGCAGGGCAACCACACTGGCGCTCGCCCTGGAAGAGTCATTCGCGAGTTCGCTCGAGGCTGAGTAATGAGGTGGCTAACCTCGGTCCAATTAGGAAAGGTACCTAGCCCTCAGGCCAACTTTGAGCGCGTCCTTTTTAGTCAACAAACTGCTATTGCATGACTTTGATAGCGTTTCGCGGTGTGTAAGTTCACACGCTAGGCACCTGTTGGGAGTTACGCGCTGTGAGTTTCTACTCGGAGAGGTTGATTTCGCGGAAGGTCGGTGCTGTGGGGTCTCCGGAGACGCTGAATACTCTGAGGATATTTCGCCCATTAACGAAACTCTCTGGGATCAGCGCAACGTTTACTCTCCGTCGGCTCGTCGATGGCGCGATGCTAACGAGACCGAGTCCCGCCACGCGACCGTTTACGGTCACGGCAACATCAGTTGTCATCAGATCGGAGACGCGTCCTTGGAGGTTCAACCATGGTTGGTTTTTGCTCATCGGATCGATACCAAGAAGGATCTTTGGACGCAAGGTACCGCTGGGACCGTTTCTGCCAGAGGTCACTGCTTTGCCGACAAGGCCGGCATATGGGCCGATTCGGTAGAGCCGATCGGGATCGCCAACTATGCCAGGCCAACCCGAAGTGGAGAGCGTTTTGGCGAACCCGGCCGCGCGATCAAAGGTTATGGTGGTCCCAGGACCCCCTGCGGAAGAGGTCGCGACGCGAACCGTTGAGCGTGAGCCTTCAGGTGACGTTAGGCGAACTGATCGTCCGGGAAGCTTCGTCTGAGACGAGATTCCGGTATAGTCCAAAATCGTCGGCAGCAGATCTATCGTCTCCACCGGTCGATCGTCGATCACATTCGTCACCTGTTTGGGCGCCTTTATGAGTAAGGGTGTCCACACCACTGATGGGTAGTTGGTCTCTGTCGCTTTTCGTGCCTCCTCGCCTGTCATGAATGCGATCCCATGGTCAGCAGTCACGATGAGGAGCGTTTTCTGATAGGCATTTATCGCCTTTAGGCGAGCAACGACCCGCCCTAGCAACGCGTCTGCGGCCTGCAAAGTTAGTAGGTGTTGCTGTTTTCCTGATTCCGCAGCTTCCGCTGTAGGCCACTTGGAATAGAGAGGTTGAATATGCGTAGTGACGATACTACGTGGACCTACATAGTCCCATGGCTGATGTGGGAGCATGATGTGGGCGTAGTCGAACACAGGCTGTGTCGACGGCTTTAAAGAAGATACGAAACGCTCTGCGCTCAGCATCGACGGGGGAGCGATCAAATCACCTATAGAAGGCGAAGCATCGCTCACTACGCTCAGTTTTGCTTGCGCTGCTCGGAACCCGATTCGAACGAGCGCCTCGAACCCAACTGATGTCGGATACGGATTTCGGGAAGCACATACCGCATCCGGGCACAGGGTTTCGTGCGCCTCATGCACGTTCATTTTGTACTGGCTTGCTAGGAGCGTGAACACGTTTTCCGGAAAATTGTGAGCAGTGGGGGCTGGCGCCTTGTCCTCATCGGGCATTCTCCCGGATATGAGGGCAGGAAACGCTCGGAGTGTGTAGTCGGCATTCGAAGCAGAGTTCCGGTACCAAGTTGAGTGATCGGCAAGGTCAGCGAAGGCTGGAAACAGCGAGGGGTCGATGGTCGATTGGTCACTAAGTAACGAGCTCAACGGCAGCTCGTCGAACACCATGAAGACGACCCGTTCGGTTGCGGGCTTGCCGTGCTGCACGATCGCACGGCCTAGTCGTGCGGTAGCGAGGCTATTTATCGCGGGTGACGCAAGGAAACCTGCGGCTAATAGTAGGGGAGCGATTGAGAGGAGGCGTAGCCACATCCTCATGGGAGCCCACCTGTTCCGAGCGATCAACGCAAATGCAAATGCGCAGCACGCCAGTAGCAGACGAAACGGCACCGGGAGAGGGACCGACTTCAACCATGCATTGGCTAGGAGTGCCACTAGCACGCCTATGAATGTCGCATGCAGCCAACGCACTACGGGATCCGGCGCGACGAGCGAGCATACCGTTTCGATCAACCAAAGAGTTATGGCCGGCGCCAGCAAAAAGAGCACCGTTGAGGCGATGATGTTGGTCCAGTCAGCCTGGATCGTGATTATCCAGTTATATGAGTTCTGGATGTAGAGACAAGCAGGCCAAGCAATCGCAAGTCCGCACAGGCCGAACAGCTCAGCGAAGCGCCAAATGGACTCTTTAGACCTCGTGCCTGTCATCCTCCCAACTATAACAGGGACAATATTGCCTTCCAACCCTGCAAGATCAATGACATCCACTCTGGCCATTTGGATTGGGGATACCAGTGCATCAAGCAGATGGATTGCTCGTTGGGTTCGTTGATCCTGATCAACGAGTAGATGTTTCCTGACAACACGCTTACGAGGCGCGACTTGTTACTTGGAGCGCTGAGTTCCCTTAGGGCTAAGTAACACCATCTCTAGTGCGTGTCTTGATCGAAGACTTACGTGGTCAAAGAGAATGGCTCAAGGAGGATGAGCGGAATCTCGCGATCGGTCTTCTTCTGGTAGCCCGCGTAGTTAGCGTGGTCGCTGGTAACGCGAGTCCACATCTCGGCTCGCTCCTCGCCAGTCGCGATTCGTGCGCGTCGCGAGTGCCTTGCCTTCCCGCCGATCATGACCTGTACCTCCGGGTTGGCCTGCAGGTTTAGGAACCAAGCAGGGTGGCGGTCGTCACCTCCGCGCGATGCGACTATCAAATAGGTTTCACCGATCTGAAGTGGGGAGGTCAGCATACAGGAGCGGGGCTGACCGGACTTGCGGCCGATTGTCGTGAGCTCGAGTACCGGCATGCCAGATGCGTGCCACCCGGCCTTGCCAAAGGTCACAGAGAGCAAGGCGCGGTGCACGGCGTTCATGGTCTTGAGGGCGAAGTCGCTAGGCATGCTGTGCACCCTAGGACATTTAGGTGGGACGCCTGCGGTTAGATACTGCTCTGTCACTTCTGCTTGACGCGTTTATTTTTGTAAATGGGAAATTTTGAAACTTCGTAGATTGGTGTTCCCGATCTTGGTTCTCTCTTTCGTCTTCTCCGCCGCTTGTTCCGCAAATGGGAATGCATCATCTAAGGTATCAACCGCTAGGAGTAAGCAGAACGGGGGCAGGTCGGCGCTCACATGCGATGATGGGTCTTACCGAACAATTAAGGATGTCACTAAAGTGACGAAGTGGACCCCAACCTGCGCCGGAGGCTCCGAGTAAACCCCTCGGCCGGCTGGCGGCCAGCGCCCCCGCCGGACTACCCTCTTCCCAACGGCGCGGGGTGGAGCAGTCTGGTAGCTCGTCGGGCTCATAACCCGAAGGTCGTTGGTTCAAATCCAACCCCCGCCACCATCGAGAAACAGCAAGAAATATCGAGAACCCCTGCTACGGCAGGGGTTCATCGCGTAACGGCACTGTTTAAGCAGTGTTCAAAAG